>Ga0335071_10000172_pt1 | contig 76866 bp, 59 predicted proteins | sample Lox_Sample_15_FD_206724 | JGI IMG/M metagenome (GOLD analysis project Ga0335071, IMG submission 206724) | Soil microbial communities from Loxahatchee National Wildlife Refuge, Florida, United States - Lox_Sample_1.5 | ecosystem: Environmental > Terrestrial > Soil > Wetlands | place: USA... | reverse complement strand
CATGGGCGTTTACCTCAACATGCAGGGCAACGACAAGGGCAGCATCATCACCGGCTTGCACGCCAATGAAAATTACGCCCGTGAAATCAACCAGCTCTTTTCCATCGGCCTGTACCGGATGTGGCCGGACGGCACGCTGGTGCTCAATTCGCAAAATTCGCTCGTGCCGACGTACAGCCAGAATGTGGTTGACGGCTTTGCGGCCGCCTTCACCGGCTGGAATTATTACCAGACGAACCAGGCCAACGGGCGGCTGCCGTCGAACTGGTTCCCGGGCGCGAATTACACCAACCCGATGGTGCTCGTGCCGACGCATCACGACCTCGGTACCAAGCTGGTGCTGGACAATGTCATGCTGCCGCCCGCGTGGGGCAATCAGGCCGTTCCCTCCACTTCCACCAATGACGCCTATTGTTCGGCGGATTTGGAGCAGGCGCTGGACTCGATTGTCAACAACCCGAACGTGGGCCCGTTCATCTGCCGCCAGCTTATCCAGCGCCTTGTCACCAGCAATCCCAGCCGCGAATATCTCTACCGGGTGGTCCAGAAATTCAACGACGACGGCACCGGCGTGCGCGGCAACCTGCAGGCCGTGATCAGCGCCATCCTGCTGGATTACGAGGCCCGGGCGACCAACTTCATCACGCTGAACACCTACGGCAAGCAGCGCGAGCCGCTGCTGCGCGTCACCGCCGTCGCCCGCGCGTTTCCCTCGCCGGGGCTCAATGGCGGAATGTATTCCGAAAGCGGCACGCAGACGATCACCATCACCACGACGAACGCGCACCGGTTGAACAACAATGACACGATTGCGTTGACGTTTGCCGACACTTCAGGCAACGCGGCGCCGCCGAACGGCAATTACAGCGTCACGGCCACCAGCACCAACACGTTCACCGTCAACGCGCCCAATCTGCTGACCGGCACCTATGCGCAAAGCAATAACGTCATCACGGTCACCATTTCGGGCCACGGCCTCGTCGCCGGCAACGCGGCGTATCTCGTGTTCGCGACCGGCGGCGCCGTGAACGGCTTGTACGCCATCGTCACCAATCTGTCCTCGTCGGTGTTCACCGTGTCCACGCCGGATCCGGCGGTGCGCTCGGGCAACTGCATCCTGCCGAAGGTTTCCGCCAGCGGATTCACCCAGAGCGGAACGAATATCACGGTGATTTGTTCCGGTCCGCACGCCTTGAGCAGCAATGAAACGCTGTACGTCAACTTCCCGACGCTGGTGCCGCCGCCGGGTTATTATCAGGTGGCGACAATCCCGGACCCGTCGCATTTCACCATCAACTTCACCACCTCGAGCAACCAGACGCAGAGCAGCTTCAGCCTTTACCCGCTTAACGCGCCCGTGCTGACCCGCAGCGGCACGGTCGCCGCCCAGTACAGCACCTGGAACATGGGGGCCACCGACGCCAATTCCACTTACAACCTGGCCCAGACGCCGCTGCGCTCCCCGACGGTGTTCAACTTCTTCTATCCGGATTTCCAGTTCCCGGGCGCGCTGGCGTCAGCCGGCTTGACCACGCCGGAATTCCAGCTCACCTCCGACACGAGCGTCGCCTTGCAGATGAATTTTCTGGAGGCTGGCATCCTCAATAATGGCAACAATACGAACGGCCTGAGCAGTTATTACAACGCGAATGGTGCCATCGTCCTGGACGTTGGCCCCTGGATGGGAACCAATTACACCGCGGATACCAACGTGGCGGCGCTGGTCGATGCCCTGGGTTCGGCGCTGCTTGCCGGCGAACTCGCCAGCGGGGCGAAGACGAACATCGTGAACTATGTCACGAACAACTTCCCGCCTTCCTCGTCCACCTGGCGGCGCGACCGCGTCCGCGCCGTCGTCCATCAATTGATCAATTCGCCCGACTACACCATCCAAAGATGAAAACGATTCCTACTCGTCCTCGTCGTCGTCCTCTGCACCGAACGTCGGAATTTTCGAGGATGAGGATGAGAAGGAGGACGAGAACGATCGAAAATTTATGAACGACAAACGCATCTCCGTCATCACGCGCCGCGACTTCATCCGCCGCGCCGCCTGCGCGGCGGTCGGCACCGCGGCGATGACCGCGTCCATCCGCGATCTGCGCCTGATGAACGCCGCCGTCGCGCAATCCAACATCGGCTCTTACAAGGCGCTGGTCTGCATTTTTCTCCAGGGGGGCAACGACTCGAACAATCTCATCATTCCGGCCATCCAGTCCGAGTATGACAATTATGCCGCCCTGCGGACCCCGGTGCTCGCGATTCCGCAATTAAACCTGTTGAATTTTCAGAAACCCGGGACGCTCGATACAAATAATAATCCCAGATACTATAATCCCACCACCAATGATCCGAACATTTATGCGGATCCCGCCGGGCACTGTTTCGGTTTTCATCCTGCCTGTCCCGAGCTCGCCGAGTTGTTTTACGAAGGCACGCTCGCGGCGTTGTTCAATACCGGCACACTGGTGTTCCCCATGACCCGCGCCCAGTACCTCGGTGGTATCTTGAAGAAGCCGCCGCAGCTGTTTTCGCACGCCGACCAGATTACGCAGTGGCAGACCTCGATTCCCGATCAGCCGCCGACCACGGGTTGGGGCGGCCGTTGCGCCGATCTCCTGAATTCCGTCCAGCCGGGCGCGCCCGTCTCCTTTTGCGTGTCGCTGGCCGGGGCGAACACCCTGGAAGTCGGCAACATCGTCGCGCAATATTCCGTTTCCACCAGCGGCGCGATTTCCCTGCAAGGGGTCAGCGGCGCGCGGTTGGCGGCCTTGACGAACCTTCTCGGCCTGAACTACCCGAATTTGCAGGAGCAGGCCTATGCCGGGGTCGCGCAGCACAGCATCCAGACCGGCAGCCTGCTCAACAACGCCATCACCAACACCGCGGGCAGCTACTGGAGCAACCCGTTTCCCACCACCGTCACGAACCTGCTGAGCAGCACCCGGTTTGGCTCCACGCTCGCGCCGCAGTTGCAGATGGTGGCGCGGCTCATCGAGGCGGGCAGCCGCGCCACCGCGAACGGCGGGTTTGGCATGAAACGCCAAATTTTCTTCTGCCAGGTCGGCGGTTATGACCTGCACACCGGCCAGACGAACTACAGTGTGAATAATCCCAATAATGTGATCGTCGGCGCGCATTCCAACCTGCTGACCGAGTTGAGCCAAAGCCTGTATGCCTTCCAGCGCGCGATGGAGCAGCTCGGCCTTGCGCAACAGGTCACCGCCTTCACCGCCAGCGATTTCAGCCGCACCTTCCCGAGCAACGGCCAGGGCAGCGACCATGGCTGGGGCAGCCATCACCTGATTGTCGGCGGCGCCGTCAAGGGCGGCAAAACCTACGGCACGTTTCCCACGCTGGCGGTGAATGGTCCGGACGATACCGGCACCGGCCGCTGGATTCCGACCACGGCCATCGACCAGTATTTCGCCACCCTGGCCACCTGGTTTGGCGTGGACAACAGCAATCTCGCCACCATCTTTCCGAACCTCGGCCGGTTTGGCACGAGCAACGTCGGATTTATCTGATCCGAGGCAGCTCGGTTGACTATTAACCACGGATGGACGCGGCAGAACACGGGTTTCTCAGACGCGAAGGGCGCAGAGGATCGCAAATTGGCTTCGTGTGTATTCGTGAAATTCGCGTCAAGGTGCTTTCCATCCGTGTCCGCCCGTGTTTAGTTCATGGCTGTTAGCGCTGTTTCCTGCTGATGAAAAAAAGTACTGCGATCGTCGCGATTTTATTGCTGGCAGTGGCGGTGGTTTTCATTTTTTCCCGGCCAAGGCCGCCGGCGGTTGCGCGCGGGAAAACTGGCGCCGAACAGGCTGCCGCCGTCGCGAACGCGCTGGCCACCGCCAGTCCGCAGGCCACTGCCGCCATCGCTTCCAATTTTGCCGCGCCGCCGCAGCGGATTTTTTATCCCGCGCCCTCCCGCCCGCTGGTCGCCCCGGCCGGCCAACCGCAGCCGCTGGAGTACACCAATCTGGCGCCGGGGATCGTGCTGGACAGCCTCCGGCACGCGATCCGCGACTACGGCTCGAAGTTTGGCGGCAATCCGGTGGGCGTGAATGCGGAGATCACCCGCCAGTTAAGCGGTGACAATCCGCAGCAGGTGAATTTCATCAGCCCGGAGGCCGGGATGCGCCTCAACGACCAGGGCGAACTGGTGGATCCGTGGGGCACGCCGTATTTCTTCCACCAACTCTCCGGCGCCGAGATGGAAATCCGCTCCGCCGGCCCGGACAAAATCATGTGGACCGACGATGACTTGGTGACGAGGTAAATGCTCTTCGATGGCGCTGGCTATTGAAGGGCTGGCGCGCGGGCACGCTCACCCCACCAAACTTCAAAGCATTGGCGATGGTTTCTTACCTGGATGTCGGAGCCGATTTGCATCGGCTCCCACACCGGGCAAGTTACTTGCTGATGCCGCGCTCGCTGGCGCGGACGAACTGGACGAGGTATTGCACCTCCGGCAGCGGCGGCAGTTCTTTTTCAATCTTCGTCAACGCGTTGGAGGTAGTCAGGCCTTCCCGGTAAATGATTTTATACGCCTGGCGCAGCGCGTTCTGGGCTTCATCGGAGAAGCCAGCGCGTTCCAGGCCGACCTTGTTGATGGTGCAGATTTCCACCGGAGTGCCGTCGGCAATCATGTACGGCGGCACGTCCTGCCGGACCGAGGAGCAGCCGCCAATCATCGAAAATTTTCCGATGCGGCAAAATTGATGGACCGCCACATAGCCGCTCAAAATGGCATGGTCTTCCACGTGGACATGCCCGGCCAGCCCGGCGAAGCCGGACATGATGATGTGGTTGCCCAGCACGCAGTCGTGCGCCACGTGCGCGTAAATCAGCAGCAGGTTGTTCGAGCCGATGACCGTCACGCCGCCCTCGCTGGTGGCGCAATGGACGGTGACGCCTTCCCGGAAAACGTTGTGGTCGCCGATCTCCAGCCGGGTGACGCCGCCCTTCCATTTCAGGTCCTGCGTTTTCATGCCGATGGCGGCGAAGGGGAAGATTTCGTTTCCCTTGCCGAGCGTCGTGTGGCCATCCACGACCACATGGGAATGAAGCCTGCAACCGTCGCCCAGCGTGACGTGTTCGCCGACAATGCAATACGGCCCAATGTCACAGTCGGCGCCAATTTGCGCTTTGGGATGGACGACCGCGGAGGGATGAATCATATTATTGGTGATTGCGGATTGCGGATTGCGAATTTTTATTGGCTCTTGCCGTATTGATTGAACTTACGGTAATCGCAAGCAGTTCTCCCGCTTCATGCATTAAACCAGAGACGAGCGGAGCTTTGACCTTTTTCGATGCAACCAGCAATTCCATCCAATAAAGGGTTTCATCGCACTCTTCCTCGACGTTGCCCAATTTGGAAATGAAATCCGCCCGTGATTTGGCCCGACAGGCCGCCCGGTAATTTGCGCCCACCGAGGTGCCGCTGCGGACAATCCGGCCCGCAATCGCATTCGTTGCCCGCGACTCCGGCAGCCGATCCACCAGGTTAATAACCCGGATCGCAAACGATTTTGTCCTCTTCTTCAATTCTTCCGAATTCATAACGAGGGAACTTTGCGGAAATCAATCCGCATTCCGCAATTCGCAATCTGAAATTATTCCGGTTGGTCGAGCAGCATGAACGTGACATTGGCTTCGCTGACGATTTCGCTGCCGACCTTGCAGGTGCCCTTGGCCTTGCAGATTTTGCCGCGGGTCTTGGTCAGCTCAATCTCGATGATCAGCACGTCGCCGGGCCCGACCGGCTTGCGCCACTTGACGTCCTCGGCGGACATGAAATAGGCGAGCTGGCGCACCTCTTGCGCGTGCTTCATCATCAACAGGCCGGCGACCTGCGCCATGGCTTCGAGCTGCAGCACGCCGGGCATGATCGGGTGCCCCGGGAAATGCCCCTGAAAATACGCCTCGTTCATCGTGATGTTCTTGACCCCGACGATTTTGCTGCCTTCCATCTTCAGAACCCGGTCCACCATCAAAAACGGGTAGCGGTGCGGCAGCAACTTCATGATTTCCTCGATGGTCATGGCGCCGGCCTCGGCGGGAGGTGTTTCCGGCGTTTCGACCTTGGGCGGCGGCGGCGCAAATGTCTGCGCGGCGCGCAAGGGCTTCTGCATCTGTTGGGCGATGTGCCGGACGAATTCGCAATTGGCCGCATGGCTCGGCTTCACGGCGATCACGTGCCCGTGCAGCGGCCGGCCCAGCAGCGACAAGTCGCCCACGATGTCGAGCATCTTGTGGCGCACGAACTCCTCCGGATACCGCAGCGGTTCGGTCGTGAGCACGGCGTCATCGCGGATGACCACCGCGTTCTCCAGGCTGCCGCCCTTGATCAGGCCATTCTTGAAGAGGAACTCGATCTCCTCGTAGAAACAAAACGTCCGGGCATGGGCCAATTCCTTTTCCCAGGCTTTGGGCGTGATCTCGGTGCTGAAAAACTGGGTGAACCGCCCCTGCTTGTCGGCGCTGGTGCAGGTGATCTTGAAGGCGTCGTCGGGAAACAGCGTCATCGTCGTCTCGCCCATCCGCAGCTCGATGGGTTCGGTGGGGGTGTAGAACTCGCGTTTTTCGGCCTGCGGACTGACCCCGGCTTCGGAAATGATTTTGCAGAACTCGCGCGAGCTGCCGTCGCCGATCGGCGGCTCGTTAGCGTCCAGTTCGATGACGGCATTGTCGATGCCGTAGCCGGCCAGCGCGGCGAGCACGTGCTCGACGGTGTGGATTTTGACGTTGCCCTTGGCGAGGGTGGTGGAACGGGCGGTTTCGCCGACGTTTTCGACGCGCGCCTCGATTTCCGGTTTGCCTTCGAGGTCCACGCGGCGGAAGCGCACGCCGCTGTTGGCGGGCGCTGGCAGAATGGTCATGTTTACCCGGTTGCCGCTGTGCAGGCCGATGCCGGAGAAACTGGCGGGGCGATTCAGGGTCTGTTGGTTAAGCACGGCCAAATTAGACAAAAAGCCCGGTTAATTGGCAAGTCTCCGCGCAAGGTGGGGCGCGTCACTCCGTGCGCGCCCTCGGATGGCGGTTTGCCAAATGAATGTCTCAACGCGTTCTCGGCGGGCAGAGGACTGCCCGCCCTGCCAGGCCCGTCAAATCATGTCCGCCGCCACCACGCGGATGATTTCCTCCAGGGTGGTTTCGCCGGCGACGACGCGTTGCAGCGCGCTTTGCCACAATGTGCGCATGCCTTCCTTGATGGCCACCTGTTCCAGCGCGGAAGTTTGCAGCTTCTGCAAAACTGCCTCCCGAAACGGCTCGCTGACGGCCAGCAGCTCCGTCACCGGCAGACGGCCGTCATAGCCGGTCTGATAGCAATGCTCGCAGCCGATGCCCTTGCGGAATTGGGCTTCGGAGCGCAACTCCTCCGGCATAGCCTTCAAGACGCTCGGCTCGGGTTCGTAAGGCTGGGTGCACTCCGGACAATTACGCCGCACCAGCCGCAAGCCCATCACCCCCAGGACGCTCGACGCCAGCATGAACGGTTCGATTTCCATGTTGATGAGCCGCGTGAACGCGCCCGCTGACACGCCGGAATGAATGGTGCTGATGACCAGATGCCCGGTCAACCCGGCCTGCACCGCGATGGCCGCCGTCTCGGCGTCGCGAATTTCTCCCACCATGACCACCTGCGGGTCCTGCCGCAAAATGCTCTTCAGTGCGCGGGCATAGGTGAACTCCTGCGCGGGATTGATCTGGGTCTGGCTGACCATGGGCAGGTTGAATTCCACCGGGTCCTCGACGGTGCTGATGCTCATGGTGATGCCGTCGCGCTGCATGATGTAGCAGAGCGCGGAATACATCGTGCTGGTTTTGCCCGAACCGGTCGGGCCGGTGAACAGCAGCAGGCCGCTGGTCCGCTTCAGGAGGCGCAACAAGCCCCGCTGCGTGGATTCGTCAAAGCCCAGCGTGTGCAGGTCGAATCGCCGGTCTTTCGGATCGAACAACCGCACCACGACTTTCTCGCCGCGCGTGGTGGGGAAGATGGAAACGCGCAACTGCACGTTGTCGAGCTCGGGCCCGCAGATCGTGGTGCCATCCTGCGGCATGCCGGCCTGGTAAGTGACGAGATTGGACATCACCTTGAAGCGCATGGAGATTTTGTCCAGCAAATCGAGCGGCAGATGCGCCACTTCGGTGAGCACGCCGTTGACGCGGGCGCGGACTTCGATGGCTTTCTCCCATGGCTCGATGTGCAGGTCGCTGGCACCGAGGCGGATGGCGTCCTGCACCATGCAATTGACGAGCACAATGACTTCGGGACCCTTGGCGGCCACCGATTCGGACTGAAGATAATTGGTTGTGTAGCTCATGCCGGCGTGTGTTGAGATGAGGGTAGGAGCGGCCATTTTGAATTGCAAGGAAGGGTTATTGCCGGTTCTGGGCGCGCCGGCGTCCCGCCGGCGTGTTGCCGTAGGAGGAATCAATCCACTTCGCCGGCGAGACGCCGGCGCTCCCGGGTGTTACTTGCCGCTTGCCCGGCGGCGTTTCTGATTTAATCTGTCACCGTGGCTTGGTTCACTGACCGTCATTGGTTCCTGCTCGCCGTTCTGGCTTACGGCGTGAGCGCGGTCTATTCGGTCTTCCTGTGGCGCAAGGGCTTTCGCCGGGACGATCATGTGAACTATTTCCTCCTGCTGGCCGGATTCGGTTTGCACACGGTTGCCATGTTGCAGCGCGGGTTCTCGTTCGGCCATTGCCCGGTCAACAACCTGTATGAGGCCATCACCTTTATCATCTGGACGATCGTCGCGGCGTACCTGGTGGCGGGGTTGTTCCCGCAGTTGCGATTCCTCGGCGCGTTTGCCGCGCCCGGCTTGTTCGCCATCGGCGTGTTTGCGCTGATGCCGCCACTGGATAAGCCCTATGCCGGCCGGCCGGATTTTCAAACGGACTGGGGCAGCGTGCACGGGGCACTCGTGCTGCTGGCGTGCGGCGCCTTCGGGTTGGCTTCCGTGGCCGGGACCATGTTTCTGAGTCAGGAGCATGATTTGAAATTTCGCAAATTGCGCGCGGTGCTCTCGCTGATGCCGCCCATTCAACGGTTGGAGCGGGTGATGACCAGCCTGCTGTGTGGCGGGCTGGTGCTGCTCACAGCGGGCCTGGCCTTGGCCCCGTTGCTGGTTCGGGAAGCGGAGGAGCAGGGCCGGAAATTCAAAGGCGATCCGATTTTGGTTTATTCCCTCTTTGTCTGGGCGGTGTATCTCGGGTTGCTGGTACTGCGCTGGAAATACGGCCAAGGCGGGCGGCGGTTTGCCTGGGGGGTCGTTGGCAGCTTCGCGTTCCTGCTGCTGACCTTTTGGGGGTTCCTCCTGCTTTCCCCGCTGCATAACCGATGAACCGGAGGTGGCAAGTGAAAAGTGACGAGTGGCAGGAGCCAGACCTGCGGCGGAGTTTTCTTGTCACCGGTCACCTGTCACCTGTCACTCTCCGCGCATGAACGTCGTCCTCATCGGTCTGAGCCATCATTCGTCGCCCGTGGAATTGCGGGAACGCTTCGCTTTTGCCGACGCCAAAATCCCCGGCGCGCTCAAATCGCTGCGCGAGTCCGGTGTGGCGGACGAGGCGGTGATACTCTCGACGTGCAACCGGGTGGAAATCTACACCGCGACTCCGCTGGAACCCGCCCGGGCGTTTGCAGAGTTGAAACAATTCCTGATAACCGTCCACGCCTATGACGCAGCGCTGGGTGACGAGCTGTACGCACTGGCGGAACCGCAAAGCCTGCAGCACCTGTTCAAGGTTGCCTGCGGCCTGGATTCGATGGTGCTGGGCGAGACGGAAATTCTCGGCCAGCTCAAGAAGGCCTACGACCTCGCCTTCCAGCACAAGCACACCGGCGCGCGGCTGAACAAGGCCTTTCAGCGAGCCTTCCACGTGGCCAAACACGTCCGCACCGAAACCAACATCCAGCGCGGCAGCGTGTCGGTGGCGTCGGTGGCGGTGGAGCTGGCGGAAAAAATTTTCAGTTCGCTCGCCGGCCATGATGTGTTGGTCATTGGCGCGGGTGAAACGAGCGAGAAGACCGCGCGCGCCCTGCAATCGCGCGGCGCGCGAAGCATCGTGTTCGCCAACCGCTCGCCCGAGCGCGCGGAGGCGCTGGCGGCCGAACTGGGCGGCCGCGCGGTGCCGTTCGACGATTGGGGCGCGGAATTCCAGAGGATTGACATCGCCATCAGCAGCACGTCCGCGCCGCATCACATCCTGGACCGCGCCCGGCTGGAGCCGCTGATGAAGGCGCGGCACCACCGGCCGCTCCTGTTGATTGACATCGCCGTGCCGCGCGACATTGATCCCGAGGTGAACTTTCTGGAGAACGTTTATCTCTACAACATTGACGATTTGCAGACCATCGCCGACGATTATCTGAAATTGCGCCAGGATGAGGTCGCGCGGTGTGAGGCGATTATTGCCGAAAAAGTAAAACCGCTGCTGGACTTGAAGCGTTTTCAACCACGGATAAACGCGGATGGACACGGATATCAGACATCAGAGGAGCTGGCTTAGTTTTCTTTCCATCTGAGTTCATCTGTGAAAATCTGTGGCTAGAAATTTATGCCGGAAAAGCCAATCGTAATCTGCACACGCGGCAGCGCGCTGGCCCTGGCGCAGGCAAACATGATTGCCGCGCAATGCCGCGCCAACTTCCCCCGGCTGCGCTTCGAACTGAAAATCATCAAGACCACCGGCGACAAATTGCAGAAGGCTTCGCTGGCCAGAAAGGGAGAAACGCTGCCGAAGGGTTTGTTCACCAAAGAACTCGAAGTGGCGTTGGTCAAAGGCCAGGCGGACCTGGCGGTGCACAGCTTGAAGGATTTGCCGACCGATCTGCCCGCCGGATTGGCGCTGGCGGCCACGCCCAAACGCGCCGACGTCCGCGACGTGTTGATTTACCGCTCCGCCGACTTCATCAAAACCCGGGCTTCCCAGTTTTCCTCTCAGCCCTCAGCCCTCAACCCTCAACCGGTTGATTGGGTGCCCGGCCAGGACGCGTTGCGTGGCTTCAAACCGCATTTGAAGCTGAAGGATTTTCCGAGGGACACGACCATTGCCACCAGCAGCACCCGCCGCAAGGAGCAACTGCTGGCCGCCCGGCCGGATTTAAACGTGGTCGAAATTCGCGGCAACGTGTCCACGCGCATGCAAAAGGTCGCCGAACGCGGTGAACTGGATGCCACGGTGCTCGCGTTGGCCGGCATCACCCGGTTGAATTTTGAAGTCAAGCCGAACGGCTCGCTGGTGGGCGATGCCGTGCCGGACGGGTTGCTGGCAACGGTTTTGGATGTGGACGTGATGTTGCCGTGCGTAGGACAGGGGGCCATCGGCATTGAAATGCGCGCCGATGACGAACGCATCGCTAAAATCTGCGAGCGATTAAATCATTTCAACACGTTCCACTGTGTGACCGCCGAGCGGGCGTTTCTGCACGCGATGGGCGGCGGCTGCCAAAGTCCGGTGGCGGCGTACGCCGAGATCGACGGCAGCCGGATGGAGATGCGCGCTGTGTCGTTTCGCGAAGGCCCGGCCAAACGCGCCGAGGGGAAACGTCCGATTGCCGAGGCGGCGGCATTGGGTGAGGAACTGGCGGAGAAATTGAAGTGAAAGCTGTGAGCCACAGATGGGCACAGATGAACGCGGATTTTTTTGACACGAATTTCACGAATTGACACGAATTCAATTGGGTAAGCCCGTCAGGGCTGGCATCTTTGCAGAAAATCTTGCTGCCATTTGGACTTCGCCCTTTTCAAGTTGGCCATAATTTTTGTAAGGTCGCCACGCCTTCGTCCGCGTTGCTGTCCCCGTTTCAGCGGCCCGGAACTGGACAAATGCAATAACGTGGGATATAAAAGTATAGGAGATCCAGTCACCGTGAATATCCGGTGAGGGGATTTTTTATTGAAATGGACAAGTTTGATTTATGATTGAAATAAAAATTCAATGCGGTTGCGGCCAGCGTTATTCCTTTGAAGTCGAGCCGGTCGGTGGTGCGATGCCCTCGCCGGTGGCGTGTCCGGTTTGCGGTGCGGACGGGACGGCGGCGGCGAACGGAGCAATCTCCCAGAGCTTGTCGGCGGCGGCGCCGGCACCATTGGTTTTAGATACCTCGAAGGGGTCGGCGGCGTCAATTCCGGCCCCGACGGGCGCCCCGCGCTTGCGCACCGCGAAGCCGACAGGCAATTAAATCCCGGCACGCCGGCGTACCGGGTCCAAACCCAGCAAACGGCAGCCCGGGGTGAATCCAGCAGTTGCCGCCAGGCATCGGCGACCGGCGCCGGGGGCAACTGCCCGTTGCCCGGCCGGATTTTAATGTGGTGGAGATCCGCGGCAACGCGTCCACGCGCATGCAAAACTCGCCGGACGCGGCGAGCTGGATGCCGCCGTGCCCGCGCTAGCCGGCATCACGCGGCTCAATTTTGAAATCAAGCCGGATGAGGCACTCGCCGGCGATGCCGCGCCGGCTGGGTTGCTGGCGGCGGTGCCGGACGTGGACGTGATGTTGCCGTGCGTAGGGCAGGGGGCCATTGGCATTGAAATTCTCGCCGATGACGAACGCATCGCTTAGATCTGCGAGCGGCTGAACCATTGCAACGCGTTCCATTGCGTGACCGCCGAGCGCACATTTTTGCACGCGATGGGCGGCGGCTGCCAGAGCCCGGTGGCGGCGTAGGCCGAGATTGACGGCAGCCGGATGGAGATGCGCGCGGTGTCCTTCCGCGACGGCCCGGCCCGGTGGGCTGCCGGCAAACGGCCGGTCGCCGAAACCGCAGCGCTGGGTGGAGAACTTGCCGCCCGGTTGAAGCAACCAATCCCCGCCATCGCGGGAACGGCACACGCGCCGGTGGGATTGTCAAAAGATCTCACCGCAGAGGGGCGTGGTCCGACGCCATTCGGCCGTCAAGCGGCTGTGGCCGTAACCGTCGCTGTTATTATCTTGTGTTCTAATCAACCTTCTATTAAATAAATTATGCTTACATACAAAAGGCCATTACTATGAAGGACAGATTCGTTCTCTTTCTCGCGGGGCTCGCCATCATCGCTGCAACTGCCCACGCTTCCCCAATTCCAGCCAAGACCAGTTCGCCTCCGCCGCCGAATGATTCCGTCAATAACGCGCAGGTCGAGACCGGCTATCACTGGTATGCGTACGGCGTGACCAGGGGCGCCACCCATGAGAATCGAGAGGATGGGAAAGCGATTTGGTATTCCTGGACCGCGCCGGCTTCCGGGGTGGCGGTGGTCAATAATTGGAACGAGCACAGACCTTTCGGGAGCTTCTCCGTTTTCACGGGCACAATTCCGGCCGCGTTAAAGCCGGTCAGGCCTCTGATGCGAGACCGGATGAGCGCGGCGTTCATCACCACCCTGGGCACCACCTACCTGGTGTCGGCGGAAAGGCAATCTCCCCCCAACGATGGCGCCGCAGATTTCACCCTGGAGCTGGTCCTCAAGACCCTGGCGCTTACCCAGCCGAAGGGTGATTACAATACGGCCCACCCGATCCCGCTCTCGATTGCCACCACTGAACTGCCTTCCATGGTGGAGAGCGTCAAATATTATGTGCTGCCGTTCCCGCTCGGGGAGGGATCGCCCATCCTCGTCGCCGAATCCGATTCTCCTCCCTATTCCGCCTTGTGGACGAACGCGCCTCCGGGCGATTGGTTTGTTTACGCCGAGTTGAAGCGGACGGACGACTATGTCCTCGACACCGAGCTCTCCGAAATCCACCTCCGCTTCAGCAATGATAATTTCGCGGATCGCACCGTGCTGACGGGCGCAAACACCAATGTCAACTACAGTGTCGCCGACGCGACCATCGAAGCCGGCGAGCCCGCCGCAAATTCGAATATGTTGACGGGCGACATCTGGTTTAGCTGGACCGCGCCCGCCGCCGGAAACGTATTCATTCCCCATATTTATGGAAATATGGCGGAAGCGATACACGTGTTTACCGGCGACACCCTGGCGACGTTGAGCGGGCCGATCGCGACCATGGACAACGCCGGCAACGATGTTCCCGTTCACGTCGCCGCCGGCGAAACCCTGCAAATTGCGGTGTTTGACCTGGGCAGCCTATCGTTGACGTTTTACGGCTCGCCGACCAACGACAGCTTCGCATCGGCAACTCTGCTTTCAGGAACGAACGTGTCGTTGACCGGCAATATCCTGGCGGCGACGAGGGAACCGGGCGAATCCGTCCCGTCCGGAGCGGGCGGCCACACCACCTGGTATGCCTGGACGGCCCCGACAAACGGAATGCTCGTCCTGCAAGGCGGTTTCACTGATGGCGGGAGCAGCGGTCCGCTCGTGGTGACGATGTATACGGGCAACTCGCTGGCGAGCCTCACCGGGGTGGCCACCAATGATTTGGGAATCATTGTCTTTTCCGACACCGCTTGCGTTCCTGTTCGTGGCGGGACGACCTACAAAATCTCATTGGATAACTCCTCCGCGGTTTGGGAGGTGGGGAACTTGGGTGATTTCAGTCTGCAGCTGTCGTTCGCTCCCGCGCCGACCAATGACGACTTCGTGAACCGGTTCGAGTTGATCGGTGATGACACCTATTTCGATTACACCAGCCTGGGGGCAAGCACCGAGTTGGGGGAACCCGGCGACGGCGCCTGCTCGCTATGGTGGACCTGGACGGCGCCGCATTCCGGAACAGCGATGGTCAGCGGCATTCTGTATACGCCTCTCTGGGGGAACGCTTACACGGGCACTACGCTAGCCGGTCTGTCACTCGTGGGGTCCAGGAATGGTTATTTCTACTGGGACGTCCAGGGCGGGCAAACCTACCAGATCCAGATCCTGACGCCCGGGCCGGAACTCATCACGGCCAGACTGCATTTGCATTATTACACCTACGGCACGCCGATCGAGCCTTAGGCGGCTGCAAAACGCCCTACTTCAGGCGGCCCAAGTGTTAGTGGCAGTTCATCGGCCGCAGTCGGCATCTTATCCGGACGTTTTCCGATCCGGTTTCTGGCACGACATTGTCGGCGAAAGCGATCTCAGTTCCGCAAAGGCTGGTCTTCAGTCAGGTCAGGGATGCAGCAGGCGGAAGAACAGATTCCCCGTTGGCGGTCCGACAGCCAGGCTCTTGTTTTTTCCGTCGTCGGAAATTTCGCAGCCGCTGTAACCGCTGGGAGACCAGTTCGGCGCCGTCAAATCCGGGTTCTGTTGCAGCGACCAGCCCGCTGAGGCCGATGGCCAGGATACCAGTAAGCCATTGCCGGAATGCTTGAGAGCCAACGATGGCTTGGAAGTTGCCGGCGGGAAGACTGAATTGTTGATCAACACTGAGATTGTGCCGATGTCAGTAAGATAATTGGTGCCGGCGTTGACAGTGATCAAGTCCGGCCTGCCATCGCCGTTGACGTCTGCGGCAATGACTTGACAAGAATTGCGGCCTACAGTCAGGGTGGTCGCCAGTGCAAAACCGCCCCTGCCGTTGTTGATCAATACCGTTGCCATGCCGGGGTTTGTAAAATGCGCGCAGATCAAATCGGCTTTACCATCTCCGTTAACGTCTTCAGCCACCAAGGAATAAGGATTGGTTCCTACGGAGTAGGTGCGGGAATCAAATCGGCCATGACCTCTGTTGATCAGTACGGATAAAGAGTCGCTGAATCTATTCACACACGCCAGGTCTTTCTTTCCATCACCATCAAAATCCGCGGCTACGACCGACAAAGGATCCTCACCGACCACAAGCGTAGCGTTGGAGCCAAACTCGCCATTCCCGTTGTTGGTTAATATTGTTAGCGTGTTGTCACCATCGTTCGCCGTGATCAAATCCACTTTCCCGTCACCATTGAGATCTGCGGCCAGAACAAAGTCGGGTGAGGTACCCACTGAATAAGTTCGATTGGAAACAAAGCCGCCACTTCCGTTATTCGTCAGCACCATTAACGTGTTGGTGACGAAGTCCGCATAAATCAAATCCGCTTTGCCATCGCCGTTGACATCCGCTGTCGTGAACGCCTCGAAAGAACCAGTTAAAGTAATAGTGTAGTTGGAGCCAAAGACACCATCGCCGTTATTCGTCAACACCGTCAAGGTATTGGCGCTACTGCTGGCGGTGATCAAATCCACCTTGCCATCCCCATTGACATCCACGGCCATGACTGAAAACGGATTTGCTCCCACTGTCAGCGTTGTGTTGGATCCAAAACTACCGGTGCCGTTATTCGTCAGTAGCGTCAGCGTAGCATCCCAAGGAGTGCCAAAGAAATTTGCACCGACCAAATCCAGCCCGCGATGTCCTCCAAGATTTACCGCGACGACCGAGTCAGGTTGCTGCCCCACCGGATAATTCGTTGCGGGCGCAAATGTAACTTGGGCGGGTGCTTGAATTAAATGGGCAAAGACGATTGATGCGATCAATAACCCCGGGTGCAGTTTCATTAATAGGCTTCGGTATTTTCACAATTATAAGTGATTGACAATAAACTGCAAATAACGGGTTCTGCTACAGTGAATTATTGAATCCTGTCCTGCTCAATTGGGTGCCGGCGGGGGCGTACTTCAAATAAAAAAAACGGCGCAGACTTTCGTCCGCGCCGCTGTCCCCAGTTCCTCCAGAGCGTGGGTTATACGTCGTAGTACATGAAGAATTCGTACGGATGCGGCCGCAGGCGGATGGCGTCGTGCTCCTTCCGCTTGGTGCTGATCCACATGTCAAGGAAGTCCTCGGTGAAGACGTCGCCCTTGAGCAGGAACGCATGGTCCTTCTCGAGGCAATCGAGCGCTTCGCTCAGGCTGCCGGCGACATTGGGCACCTTCTTCAGTTCCTCGGGCGGCAGCTCGTAGATGTTCTTGTCGAGCGGTTCGCCGGGTTTGATCTTGTTCTGGATGCCGTCCAGACCGGCCATGAGCAGCGCAGCGAAGGCCAGGTAAGGATTCGCGGCCGGATCCGGCGGGCGATATTCGAGGCGCTTGGCCTTTGGGTTTTCGCTGTAGGTCGGGATGCGGACGGCGGCGGAGCGATTGCGGGCGCTGTACGCGAGGTTGACCGGCGCTTCGTAACCCGGCACGAGTCGCTTGTAGCTGTTCGTGGTGGGGTTGCAAATGGCGCAGAGGGCCTTGGCGTGCTTGAGCAGACCGCCGGCGTAGTACAACGCCATCTGGCTGAGGCCGCCGTATTCCTTGCCGGCAAACAGCGGCTTGCCCTTGCTCCACAGGGACTGGTGCGTGTGCATGCCGGAGCCGTTGTCGCCGAAGAGCGGCTTGGGCATGAAACAGGCGGTCTTGCCGTGCTTCTTGGCGATGTTCTTGACGACGTACTTGTAAATCATCATCCAGTCGGCGGCGGTGACCAGCGTGCTGAAACGATAGTCAATCTCGGCCTGGCCGGCGGTGGCGACTTCGTGGTGTTGGCGCTCGATCTTGACGCCGAGCTCTTCCATTACCAGGCACATCTCGGTGCGGATGTCCTGCTGGGTGTCGGCGGGTGCGACGGGGAAATAGCCTTCCTTGTGGCGGATTTTGTTGCCGAGGTTGGGCATTTCATCGCGGCCGGTGTTCCAGATGCCTTCCTCGCTGTCAATCGAGTAGAACGTGCCGTTGGTCTTGGAATCGAACTGCACGTTGTCGAAGATGAAGAATTCCGCCTCGGGTCCGAAGAACGCCTGGTCGGCGATGCCGGTGGAGACGAGATGTTTCTCGGCGCGCTGGGCGATGCCGCGCGGATCGCGGGTGTAGGCCTCGAGGGTGCCGGTTTCGGAGATGGTGCAGGTGAGGCTCAGGGTCGGGACGGCGCAGAACGGGTCAATGAAAGCCGTGGCCGGGTCGGGCATGGCGAGCATGTCGGACGCTTCAATGCTTTTCCAGCCGCGGATCGAGGAACCGTCAAAGCCGAGCCCGTCGGCGAAGGAATCTTCGCTCAGTTCAGCAATGGGTATGCTGAAGTGTTGCCAGGTGCCAAAGGTGTCAACAAACTTGATGTCCACCATTTTCGCCCCGGCCTTTTTTGCCAGTTCGAGTACGCTCTTGGGAGTTGCCATATTTCTTTAATTTTGTGTTTTTATTTGGTTAGTGCAGACAAAGTCAAAAGCTGCGCCGGGAGACTTTCGCCAAGAACCGGCGCAGCGTCGAGTTTTTTTTACGGTTTAGACACCGTGATAACCTTCCTCACCGTGTTCGTTAATGTCGAGCCCGGCGATTTCGACTTCCTCGGTCGGACGCAGACCGACGAGCGCCTTGGTAAGGTAGGCGATGACAATCGTGGACGGGATGACCAGCAAGAGGGTCACCAGCACGGCCTTGACCTGTTCCCAGACCAGCGGTTGGAACCAGCTGTCCGTGACATAGGCTTTGAGATTGGTCGCGAGGTTGGCATTCACCGAATTGCGCGCGAGCATGCCGGTCATGATGGCGCCGGTGGTGCCGCCGATGGCGTGCACGCCAAACGTGTCCAGCGCGTCGTCATAGCCGAACCACGCCTTGACCTTGTAGCAGAAGAACCAGGGGATGGCGCCGGCGGCCAAGCCAATCCAGATTGCGCCCTGCGGAGTCACGAAACCGCAAGCCGGGGTGATGACGACCAGGCCGGCCACGGCACCGGAGCAGAAGCCCAGCACGCTGGGTTTGCCCTTGACCATCCATTCCAGCATCGGCCACACGAACGAGGCCACGGCGGTGGCGATGGTGGTGGTGGTGAACGCGTTGGCCGCGATCACATCGGCGGCAACCGCGCTGCCGGAATTGAAGCCGTACCAGCCGACCCACAGCATGCCGGTGCCGATGTAGCAGGCCACCAGGCTGTGCGGGGCGAAGTTCTCCTTGCCGAAGCCGAGGCGCTTGCCGAGGATCAGGCACAGGATCAGCGCCGACCAGCCGGAGGTCATGTGCACCACCGTGCCGCCGGCGAAGTCAATCGCCTTGATGGAAGCCTTGGCATTCCAGACACCGTTCATACAGCCATTGATGCCCCAGACCATGTGGCCTTGCGTGAAGTACACCACCAGCATCCACAGCGTCATGAAAATCAGGATGGCCTTGAATTTCATGCGTTCGGCGATGGCGCCGATGATCAGCGCCGGAGTGATGATGGCGAACATCAACTGGAACATGGCGAAAACGTTTTCCGACACCCAATAGGAATAGTTGGAATTGGGGGCCGACGAGACATTCTTCATCATCCAGCTGATGAAAGGACTGCCGACGATGCCCTTGATGAGGTCCTCCTTGTCGGCGGCGCCCGATCCGCCAAAGATCATGCCGTAGCCGACGAACACCCAGAGGATGGTCACCAGGCCGGTGATCAGGAAGCATTGGGCGAGCACGGAGAGCACGTTCTTGCGGCGAACCAGACCGCCGTAGAACAGCGCCAGGCCGGGCAGCGTCATGAACAGCACGAACGCCGTGCTGGTCAGCAGCCAGGCGTTATGGCCGGGGCCCGGATTGCCGAGGATGGTGTCGGACACGACCTGGGTGCCGTTGGTGTCCTTCAGAGGCGCGGTCGGGTCGGTGTTGGCAATGTACGCTTCCAGGGCCGCCACGCGTTGGTCCAGCGACGCCGCGGGCAGCGGCGGCGGTGTGGCGGGCGCGGCCGGCGCGGCGGCGGGCGCGTTGGTTGAGTCATCCGCGCGCAGGGACAAAGTGCCAATCGCGGTGGCTGCAATAAGAGCCAGGGCAAAAAGATATCGTTTCATGGTGTTGGTGGTTGTGGTTATCAAGTTGGTTCGCTGTGATTAAATGGCCGCATCGCCTTTCTCCTCGGTGCGGATCCGGACGGCTTGTTCGACGCTGGTGACAAAGACCTTGCCGTCGCCGATCTTGCCGGTTTTGGCCGACTTGACGATGGCCGCGATGGCGGCCTCGGCCTGGGTGTCGGCCACCACGAGCTCGACTTTGATCTTGGGTAGGAAATCCACGGTATATTCGCTGCCGCGGTAAATCTCGGTGTGTCCCTTCTGCCGGCCGAATCCCTTGACCTCGCTCACGGTCATGCCTTCGATGCCGATTTCGCTGAGGGCATCTTTGACTTCTTCGAGTTTGAATGGTTTGATGATGGCTTCGATCTTCTTCATGGTTTTTTCATTCTAGGTTTGAGCTGCGTTTGTCCGGGCCAACCCGTGCGTCCGGTTTCCCGGCGCAACTCCGCCTCCGCCGCGCCGCGCGGGCGGTGAACAGTTTCCAACGGTGCAGGACTGTGATTGGCACACGCGCGCCTTTAGCAGCGGCGATGCCACGCGAAAAATTTGCGGGGCCAAGGCGCTCAAACCCATGGATTCACAAGGGTTTTGCGAAGAAAAAAATAAAAGGCCCGGTTGCGTCAGGCCGGCGGCGCCTGTTGCTTTTTGCGCAGGGAATAAAATTTTCGCCAGCACCCGGGCAGTAAAAATCCAGCGTCAAGCGGAGGGAAATTGGCCGAGGAGAAACGACGAAGTGGTCGGAGCGACAGGATTTGAACCTGCGACAGCCAGCTCCCAAAGCTGGTGCTCTACCAAGCTGAGCTACGCTCCGGCGCGAAGGCAGAAGTATGAATTATGAAGCATGAAAGTCAATCCCCACCGGCTGATTTCATCCTTCATCCTTTTGTCGCTGGACGCTCCGCGCATTCCTGTTAAATTATTGACGTTATGTCAACGCCAGCGCCTGCCGCCCAAAAAGTCAATCTCCGTCGGCCCGATATCATGGAGGCCGTCCAGGCCCAGGTGCTCTCCCATTACCGCAGCGAGCTGGTCGAGCGCATCCGCGCCAACGGCCACGTGCTTGCCGCCGGCGAACTCACCGTCAAGCTCGCCAAGGAATTCGGCTTTTGCTACGGCGTCGAGCGCGCGATTGACCTCGCCTATGCCGCGCGGAAATTTTTCCCGCCCGACAAACCGATTTATCTCCTCGGTGAAATCATTCATAACCCCGAGGTCAACGACCAGATCCGCAACATGGGAGTCCAGATTATCTCCCCCAAGCCGACCGAGGCCGAACTGAGCCGGATGCAGGCCGGGGACGTGGCGATCGTCCCGGCGTTCGGAACGGAAGTGGCCACCCGCAAGCGGCTCGAGGAGAAGGGCTGCGTGCTGGTGGACACCACCTGTGGCGACGTGATGAGCGTCTGGAAACGTGTTCGCCAGTATTCCAAGGAACGGGTTACGAGCATCATCCATGGCAAATCGTGGCACGAGGAAACCAAGGCCACCAGTTCCCAGGCGCGGGCCTATGGCAGCGGCCATTACCTCGTGGTCTTCACGCTCGCGGAAACGGATTACGTCTGCCATTACATCGTCCACGGCGGCGACAAACAGGAATTTCTGGCCAAATTCAAAGGCGCGTATTCGGATGGTTTCGACCCCGACCAGCATCTGCGGGCGGTGGGAGTGGCCAACCAGACCACCATGCTGCGCGGCGAAACCGAAGAAGTGCAGAACCGACTGAAGGCGGCCATGATCAAAAAGTACGGGGCTGACCACATCAACGAGCATTTTCGTTTCTTCGACACGATTTGCGGGGCGACGCAGGACCGGCAGGACGCGCTGGAGAAGCTATTGCGCGAGCCGTTGAACCTGCTGATCGTCATCGGCGGTTACAATTCGTCGAACACCTCGCACCTAGCCGAGATGGGCGAAGGGAAGTTGCCGACCTATTTCATCAAGAATGCGGCCAAGATGGAATCCGACAAGCTCATCCGCCATTTCGACCAGCACGACAAGAAGGAGATCGAAACGCGCGACTGGCTGCCGCCCGGCCGGATCACGGTCGGCGTCACTGCCGGCGCCTCGTGCCCGAACAACTTGATTGAGGACACCATCCGGCGGTTGTTCGAGCTGCGTGGCATCGCCGTGCAGGAATTGCTGGCGAACTAAAGAAGCTTCGCATATTGGTCCCCAAGTAATTTGGCCTTCACGAACCTTATCAGTCCGTGAAGGCCATAATGTTATCCCTCAAGCTGTCCTGTCCTCGCGTCAATAGCACCGGATTCGATAGAACCGGTTGGTCGGCGGTATCGACGTCGAGTCGAAGTAAGGCGAGGTCGGGAAACCAGGCACGTCAAGGTATGGCCCCAGAACGTTGGTGGCCGACTGCAGGAAACCGCCGCCCGGCCAGGTCAGCTTGACTTGGTTAGGCGTGACATACTGGATCTTCACGGGTCCACACATGGTCAATTTGAACGCCAGATCCAACGGCTGAGGCGGACCGCCAAGCGGCGACTGGTACATGGTCGGCGTCCAGCCCGGATTATTGGTGGGCGGTGCGCCCGGCCAGATGGCGTGGACACTCACGTCGTGTTGCTGATTGGTGGCCGTCTTCCAACCGTAGTTGAAGTTTCCGCCAACAACAGACAGCTGCGCATAGGCCGCGAGCCAGTAGGTTTTCGAATTGGTAGGCGTACCCGTCTGTTGGAACGCATTGGTCGGGTAGAAACAATAATACCAGACCACGAAATCGCCGCCGATGCTGTTCGACGAGCCGGGATCCAGGAATTGCTCGGACGCGTTGTTCGTCCAGATAGTTTCGGCATATTGTCCCGGTGCAAACCACTGCTGCCACATCAGGTTCGTGCCAGGATGACTGGGCGTGACCAGTCCGGATGAGAGATTGGTCGTCGCGGGCACGTCGTCATAGATGCCAAGCCAGAAAGTGATGCTGTTGGTCTGCGGCTGATCGTTGAGCCAAGAGCCCCACAAATGGATGTCGCTGATGGGGCCAGTGTTGGTGCAGACGAAATCATCCGCCAGCACGTACGGGTTGTTCCACACATCAAAGCCGCCAATGATTTTAGGCCATTGGACATACTTTTCGTAGTCGCTTTCCACACATTGTATGGAGCAATCCATCGTTACCACTTGGGTACAAGTCGTACTCTTGTTACCGCAACAATCCACCGCCTGCCAGACGCGGGTAAAGGTTTGCGCACAGTTTGTCCCGTTGGTGGTTGTGTTGAGAATGTTGATGGTCACGTTCGTGCCGCAACACAGGTCATAGGCAGTCGGCGGATCGAACGTCCAGGGAGTGTCAGGCCTGACGTTCTTGTTGGTGGTGCAAGTAATTGCCGGCGGCGTGCTATCCACCACCGACACGTTCTGGGTACAGGTCGAGACGGCGCCGCTGCATTGGTTGGTGGTGCTCCAGACAATCGTCCCGACGATCCCGCTGCACAGGACATTGGCATAAATATTTGAACTGAGGATGCCGACAACGGCATTGCTCCCGGTGCAGAGGTATTGGGCGATGGGTTGATCGAAAGTCCAGGTACTTCCGCATTCAACGGTCTTTTGGGTAATGCAGTTGAACATGGTGGGCGGGTTGGTGTCCACGATGGTCACGTGCTGCGTGCAAACTCCCAGCACACTGCCTGAGCAGGCATCCAAGATAGTCCAAATCGCGGTGTACACTTGCAGGCAAGGCGAAAAGGTTGTCACGTTGGTGATGCCAGTGATGATCGGCGGTGCCGCGCAACACGGATCAGGTCCAACCACCGGCAGGTCAAACGTCCATGGCGAGCCGCAAATGTTGGTTTTGTCCACCGAACAAGTGATCGGCACGATGCAATTATTGGTTTGCGTCGTAATCTTAAAGGCGAGATCCACGTGATTTTGAACCGGGCTGGTAGGAATGGTCGTCCAAGCCGTTGGGGGCGGTGGGAACGGCACGGTGGAGAACACCGCGTTGTCGTTGTAAACGTTAGTGGAGGATTTCCAGCCGAAAAATTGGTTAACGCCGGTGGCGGACTGAAAAACCGTCACGGAGAGCCAATAATTGGTATGATTATTTTGCGTGCCCGTTTGCAGGAATGCGTTTGCCGGATCTACGTTAAAACAAATATAATAGAGGTTGGTGGAACTGCCTTCGGAAGACCCGTCGGGCCCGTTAAATGGTTCAAACTTGTTGGTATAAGGACAGATGGTGTAATAGCCGGGCAAAAAGTCCTGAGACCACAAAAGATCGCCCGGATGACTGTAGGGATTGCCGGGAATGGTGGGAACGTCACTCCAAATGGCAAGCCGGTAAGTCGCCCCGTAATCCACGCTGTTGAGCAACCACGAGCCCCACAAATGGATGTCTGTAATGGGACCGGTATTGGTGCACTGAAAATCGTCGGCCACAGTGAACGGCAGGGTGGTGTTGTAATCAATGCCGGCAACCAAGTCCGGCCATTGCACCCATTTGACGGCATTGGTTTCAGGACAGCAAGGCGGGGGTGGCGGATTGTTATTGGTCAGCGTGGTAATCTTGAACGCGAGATCCACCCGGGTGTTGTTGGGATTGCTAGGAATGATCGGATTCCAGCCATTAAACGAAGGCGGGAACGGCATCGTGGAAAAGACCGCTTTGTCGTTATAGACGTTCGTGGACGATTTCCAGCCGAACGGTGCTCCGCCAGCCGAGGGCTGAACCGTCACCGAGAGCCAATAATTGCTCGGGCTGCTCTGCGTCCCCATTTGGGTGAAAGCCCCATGTGGATCAATGAAAAAGCACAGGTAGAAGAGATTGGTGGAATGGTCCAGAGCAGCGCCATCCGGGTTGTTGAACGGTTCGGGCACCTTGGCATTGGTGCAAACGATATAAGAACCGGGATAAAACGTATAATACCACAGGAGATTGCCGGGATGACTGTAAGTGATATCCACGTTGGTGGGAACGTCGGTCCAGATGGCCAGCGTGTAGGCTGCCCCTACGTCCACCTGGTCCTGCACCCACGAACCCCATAAATGAATGTCCGTGATCGGGCCGGTGTTGGTGCATTGAAAATCATCAGCCAAGGTGAAGGGTAGCGAAGCGTTGTAGTCAACCCCGTTGGCCAGGTCCGGTCCTTGCACCCATTTGACCGTGTTGGTGTCCGGGCAGCAATTCTGCGGCGGCGGCGGCTGATTCGTCGGCGTGGTCAGCATCATGGAGAGATTCAGGCGCTGCTGGGTAATTGGATTGGTGATGGATTGCCAGATGCCGTTCGGGAATCCACCCACGACGGTCCCCCACACGGCAGCATCATTATAGAGGTTCGTGGTGTTTTTCCAGCCGAACAAGGTTGTTTGATCCGCCAGTTGGGCCCGGACGGCGAGCCAGTAATTGGTCGGTTGATTGATCGAGCCCTGTTGCACAAATGGGTTCGTTGGAAAGAAACAGTAGTACCACGCCTGGGTGTCAGTTCCCACGAGGGTGTTGTTGGTGGGATTGTAAAAGTATTCATTGCCGGTCGGACCAGGTGATTCCGAGAAATTCGTGCCAAAATCCTGGTACCACAGCAGTTGGCCCGGGTGACTTGGAACAATGGTGGTTCCGTTAATCGACTGGGGAACGTCGCTGTAGATGCCGATCCAGAAATTAGTAATCGGGCCGTGCAGATTGCCGGCCCAGGAGCCCCAGAGGTGGATGTCCGTTATCGGCCCCGAATTGGTGCACGGGAAATCATCAGCCAGAACAATGTTTTGACGGCTGTCCTTCACGTCCATTCCGCCGGTCGCGGCACTAAGGTTTGGCAGCGCAACAAACTTGATGCCGTTGGTTTCGATGCACGGCGCCAGTTGGGCGGACAGGTTTGCCGTTGCCGCAGCCAGCAGCGCCAAGGCCGCGGTGATTTTAAGGCAGGAAATTGCGTAAAAGGTTGAGCGTTTCATTTTACCCCCATTTGAATCATCAAATCAAATCAGGCATTTTGCCGATTGATTTCAACAAATACAATTGTCCCTCCCGAGTCAGGGCCGATCGTACTTCACGGTCGAGATTCGTTTCGTGCGCCTGCGCACGGAAACGTCCGCCAAACGGTGGGGGGGAAGGGCGAAGAACTGCACCAGCCACCTCCACGCCGCGCGAACTTGATCGATTTGAACCATAAATATTCTAAATAGTCAATACAAAAATCGTTTATCCATAGTGACGTTTCGGTAACGACGCGCAAGGCGACGGATACGGGTCCAAACCATTGCTTTTGCCGGGCCGGTTTCCTAAGCTTCGCCACCGGGAACCATGCCACGCACGCGCCAGGAACTGGAACAAAATGAGCGGCAGACGCTTGCGCCCTACGCGCAATTCAGCGGCGACACGCGGGGCCGCGAACATGCCGAGCCGCCGCCCGAATGGCGCACGCATTACCAGCGCGACCGCGACCGGGTCATTCATTCGCGCGCCTTCCGCCGCTTGGAATACAAGACCCAGGTCTTTCTGAATGGCACCGGCGATCACCTGCGCACGCGCCTGACCCACACGATCGAAGTCGCCGCCATCTCCCGCAATCTGGCCAGCGCCCTGCGCCTGAACGCCGACCTGGCGGAAACCATCGCGCTGGCGCACGACCTTGGGCATTCGCCCTTCGGTCACAAGGGCGAGGCGGTACTGAACCGCCTGATGAAACGGCATGGCGGTTTCGAGCACAACCGTCAAAGCCTCCGCATCGTCGAGGAACTGGAGCAGAAGTATCCGGATTTTTCCGGCCTGAATCTGTCCTGGGAGGTCCGCGAAGGTCTGGTAAAACATTACACCGCCTGGGATCATCCTGGCCGGCGCCGGGGATTTGCCGCCCGCCATTCCTCGCTCGAAGCGCAGATTGCCAATCTGGCCGACGAAATCACGTATTACAGTCACGATCTGGATGACGGCCTGGACTCCGGCTTGTTGTCGGAAGCGAAATTGCGCCGCGAGGTGCGGATCTGGGCGCAGGCGGCGCGGCAGGTCAAACGGGCGCATGGAAATCTGCCGGATGAGTGCCGCCGCTACTTTACCATCCGCACCATCATCGACCTGCAAATCCGGGACGTGGTGGAAAGCAGCGAGCGTCTCATCAATGCCGCCGGTGTGCGTTCCGCCGATGACGTGCGGCTCTGGCCGAAGGCTTTGATACAATACAGTCCCGAACGCGGTGTGCTGAATCGCGAGCTGCGTCGCTATCTGTATCGCAACCTGTACTACAACCCCGTCGTCAACGAACCTCACCTCCGGGCCAACCGGTTTTTGCAGGATTTGTTTCACCATTATTTGAAACATCCCGCCGAAATCGGTGCGCAAGCCCGCCGACGGGTGCGCCGGGCCGGGCTGCACCGCGCCGTTTGTGATTATCTGGCCGGCATGACGGACCGCTATGTCCTGCTCGAACATAACCGGCTGTTTGAAAAGGAACGGGAGGTTTGATGTTCTGGGGGCGCCGGTGCCCGGCCGGCCGGCGGCGTCACGTTGGGGAGAACGCCTTTTGCCGGCGGTTCAGTCTGACTGCGGTAGATTCCGCGGCAGCCCGGTTGAAACCCTTCCGAAGGCTCAGGCCCGGATCACCGTCTCCCCGGGCGGCAGTTCCTTCAGGAGTTGAAAAACGGTTTTACTTTGTCCCGGCAGAAGCAAATCCGGCGCGATTTCGCTCAGGGGCTGAAGTACAAACCGTCGCATATGAGCGCGCGGATGAGGCAGAACCAGGTCCGGTGAGTTGCGGACCTCGGAGCCGAAAGCGATCAAATCCAGGTCCAGCGGGCGCGGCTCGTTCAAAACCCTTTTGGGCGCCCGGCCGAAATTTTTCTCGATGCGCTGGAGCTTGGGCAAAAGCGATTCCGGCGTTTCACCCGCGGGTGGCGTCAACGCGACGACCGCATTTACGAACATCGGTGACCCCGGCGGGCAATCCACCGGCGAGGTCTGCCAGAGGGAGGATTTCAGGAACGGCTGTTCGGACAATTGCCGCATCCAAGTGACGGCTTCGTGAAGGATTTCCACCGACCTGCCCAAGTTGGACCCCAGGGCCACGTAAGCCATGCCTTCCAGATTCAGCTTTTCCCATCTTTTGACCTTCGCCGCGACGAGAGCCAGCACCGCACGATAATCCTCTGGTGAAGCAAACGCAGCTTTGGGAATCCACAAGTACATCCAGCTGCGGACATAAATGAACAAGCCTTTTGGCCGTTCAATGGCGCGAACAATGGTCGACCAGGAATAGTTTTTGGATGGTACCTGCTCGGGACTGACGGTAAAACCGCTGTCATCGAACACATACGTCACTTGCAGGTCGGCCCGGCCGGTGTGTTTGCGATAAACCTTCTCCAGCCGCTCCCGATCCCGATTCGTCCACTGGTAATCGTAGATCCGGGTTGGCTTGAGCAGGCCGATTTTTTTAAACACCCAATACCAGAACGCCAGCGTCAGCATGACCGCCCCGAGCGTGAGGAGCAATATTCCAGGCTGAACTCCCCGCCGATATTCTTGGCCGAAGGCAAACGCCAGGGCTGCGACGAGGACCACGCCGAGAATGATTCTTTGCGTTTTCTCCGGAATGGATTTGCCCAGCGGGGGTGGTGACTGGTTCTGCGCTTCGATGAAGTGTTCGACGCCCTCGCGAAAGGTGATGCGGATGGGATCGGCCATTGAGCGACTACTTTAAACCGAGCACATCCTGCATGTTGTAAACGCCGGGTTTCTGTTTGACCACCCAGAGCGCGGCGCGCAGAGCGCCGTTGGCGAAAGTTTCCCGGCTGGACGCCTTGTGCGTCAGTTCGAGCCGCTCCCCGGCGTTCGCAAAAATCACCGTATGGTCGCCCACCACGTCGCCGCCGCGTATCGAATGGATGCCGATTTCCCCCGGCGTGCGCTCGCCCACGATGCCCGTCCGGCCATGCCGGGCGGCCTGGTTGAGATGCAGTTTGCGCGCGTCCGCCAGAATTTGGGCCAGGGTTCTGGCGGTGCCGCTCGGGGCATCGCGTTTCAGGCGGTGATGCATTTCGACGATCTCCAGGTCAAAATCCGGCCCCAGAATTTCCGCCGCCTTGCGGGTGAGCCAGAAGAGTGCATTCACGCCGGTCGAAAAATTGGACGCCCAGACGATGGGAATTTGCGCCTGGCGCAGACGCACCTCGAAAGTGTCGGTGTCCGTGTGGCCGGTGGTGCCGATGACCAGCGCCTTGTGGTGTTTGGCGCAAAAGTCGGCAACGGCGGGCGTGGCGGTATGAGAACTGAAATCAATCACCACGTCGGCCTTGCCAATGACGGCCCCAAGATCGTCGCCGAGGTCAATCTGGCCGACGACCTCGATGTCACGGAAGTGCGGCGCGCAGGCGAGCAGCGTCTGTCCCATGCGGCCTTTCGAACCGGTGATGATGATTTTGGTCATAGCAGTTGGCGGTTTGGAGTTGGCAGATGGCGCTTGCTGAACCGGTCGGCCCCAGCTTCCATCTCCCAGCTCCGGTCTCCCATTACAAAATTCCGCAGGCCTTCATCGTCGCCTGCAACCTGGCGCGGTTCGCATCGCTCAACGGCACGAGCGGCAGGCGGTACTCCTCCTGGATCACGCCCAGCATGGCCAGAGCCGCCTTGACCGGGACCGGATTGGTCTCGATGAACAAATCCTTGAACAGCGGGGTGAATTTCGCGTGCCGCCGCGCGGCGGTTTTCGCGTCGCCGCGGGCAAAGGCGTTCACCATTTGTGCCACCTCGCGCGGAATGACGTTCGAGGCCACGCTGATGACGCCTTGCGCCCCCACCGCCATGAACGGCAAGGTCAGGGAGTCGTCGCCGGACAAAATCTCGAATTTTGGGCCCAGCGCCGCGCGCAACTGGGACACGCGGTCACAACTGCCGCCGGCCTCCTTGATGCCGACGATGTTCGGGCACTGGCGCGCGAGCCGGCGAACCGTGTCCACGCCGATTTCCACGCCGCAGCGCCCGGGAATGCTGTACAGCACAATGGGCAGGCGCGTCGCGCGCGCGACGGCCTGGAAATGCTGGAACAGGCCCTCCTGCGACGGCTTGTTGTAATACGGCGCGACTTGCAGGGAGCCGTCCGCACCCACGTCCTCGGCGCGCTGGGTCAGGTAAATCGCCTCCTTGGTCGCATTGCCGCCCGTGCCGGCGAGGACCTTGATTTTGCCGCGGGCAAATTTCACGGACCGTTCGATGATCCGGATGTGCTCCTCGTAATCCACCGTGGGCGATTCGCCGGTGGTCCCCACGGGAACAATGCCATCCACGCCGCCCTTGATCTGCCGTTGAATCAGGCGGTCGAGCGCTGCTTCATCCACGTCGCCGTTTTTAAACGGGGTGACGATGGCGGTATAAGTGCCGGTGAACATAGTTCAGCGGATAAAATCGGGTAAAATCGCGCATTTGGCGAGCAGGATTTTTGAGCCGCCGGCGCCTGGGCCGGTGGGAAAGGCGGAGCTTACTCCGCCGGCGCGATTTTGACTTCCACCTCCATCGTGCGCTGCAGCGTGCCCCGGTAACTGCCGGCGACCGGCGGCACGTCGGCGTAATCGCGGCCAATGGCGATTTTTACGTAAGTGCCTTCCGGCTGGCAGTTGTGCGTGGGGTCAAGCGCCTGCCAGCCGCAGCCGGGGATGAACACCTCCACCCACGCATGCGAGGCGCTGGCTTTCTCGGTTGCCAGATATCCGCTGACGTACCGCGCCGGGATTCTCAAGCTGCGGCATAAACCGATCATCAAATGGGCATAATCCTGGCAGACGCCGCGCCGCTGCGAAATCACCTCGCGCATGTGCGTGTGCACATGGGTGGCCTGGGGCTCATACTTTAGATAGCCATGGACGAAATTCATGAGCGCGAGGGCCGCCTGCCAGGCGTCGGGTTGGCCGGCGGCGGCATCCACAGCCAGGCGCCAGGATTCCACCTCGATTTCCACGTATCGGCTGCTCTGTAGAAAATCGTGGCAGCGTTCAAGGCCCTTCGCCTCGCTCATCTTGGTCAGGGGGCAGGGACGGGCGGCCGCGGCCAGCGGCGGAATGGGATGGGTCTTCACGCGCGACTGGGTTTCAATGAGCAGATAATGGTGGGCCTCGGGAATCTCAAAGTGATGGACCCAGTTCCCGTAAAAATCGCTGTAGCGGCCGACGCGTACCGCCGGCAGCACCCGCAGCCGGAATGACTCGGCAGTCTGGTCCAGGTTGGACAGCGGCTCAAGATGGACGTCATTGAAGCTGTCATGCACGGGCGCGGAATACACGTAACGTGTGCGATGGAGAATGTCGTATTTCATCTGGTCTTTAAACAAACGGCGATCAAGTTGCCGCGGCGCGGAGACAAGGTTGCTGCTGCTGTTCCTCCTGCTGGACCAGGAGGTCGGCGCCGGCGTCCTGAAACGGCTCGAAAATGTAGGTGCGGAACAGCGCGTCGCCGATGTCGTTCAACCGGGTCTGCGTTTCGTCGAGGTATCGATGCAACCCCCGGTCAAAAATTTCCTCCGCGGTGCTGAATTGCAGTTCGGCGAGCAGCCGGCCGGTCAGTTTCTCGGCGTCGTTGCAGAAGTGGCCTTCGGCCACGCCGGAGATCCGGCGAACCGCGCGGTTCAGCTCCGTCACACAAAACCGGACGGAGCGGGGAAAATTATCGTTCAGCAGCAGAAACTGCGCTACCAGCCGGGGGTGCACGTCCGCGCCGTAAATGGTCCGGTAGGCGTCCCAGGCGCTGCACGAACGAAGCACGGCGGACCATTCGAGGGCGTTGGTCGGGTTGACCGTCAGGGGCGCACCGCGCTCGGGCAGCGTCTCATACCGCACGTCAAGGATGCGCGTGGTTTTGTCGGCGCGTTCCAGGAACTGGCCGGCCTGGACAAACCACCAGCCCTCGTTGTGCACCAGGGTGGCATTGATGATGCCGACGAGATGGAGCGAGCCGGACTTGATTTCCTGGAAAAATTCGCTGGGGCTGCGCCGCCACAGGTCCCGTGCCTGCGGCGAGCGGACAAACAGGTAGAGCCGGTTCAGTTCCTCCCACAACTCGAGGGTGAGCTGGTCGCGCACCATCCGGGCATTTTCGCGCGCCTGGCAGATGGATTGGAGGATGGAATTCGGGTTTTCAGTCTGGAAGACGAGGAATTCGGTAACCGCCGGGGCCGAGGCCTTGTGGTACAGGTTTAAAAACGCCGCTTCGTCGCCAGTGCTTTGGACGATGGGCAGCCAGTAGGCGACGAGCTTTTTCTCGTCGAGCCCGGGCAGGTCCAACAGCAACTGCAGATTCACGTCCACCAGACGGGCGATATTTTCGGCGCGCTCGATGTAGCGCGCCATCCAGTACAGCGAATGGGCAACCCGGGAGAGCATTTATGATTGAGGAATGAGGATTGAGGATGCGGAGCGCCGCCGGACGGGTTCAAACCCACCGAAAGTCGCTGATGAAATCGTGATGCGAAAATCGTAATTCATAAATCCATTCACTCATCGCCGTACAGCACCCAGGTGTCCTTGCTCCCGCCGCCCTGCGACGAGTTGACCACCAGCGACCCCTTGCGGAGCGCCACCCGCGTCAGTCCGCCGGGGATGATGGTAACGCGTTCGCCGGACAGGATGAACGGCCGGAGATCCACGTGCCGGCCTTCGAATTTGCCGTCGCAAAAGGTCGGGTGCTGCGACAGGTAAATCATCGGTTGGGCGATGTAATTACGCGGATCAGCCTGGATTTTCCCCCGGAACAGTTCAATTTCCTCTATGGACGCCTTTGGCCCCATCAGCATGCCGTAGCCACCAGACTCGTTGGCCGCCTTCACCACCAACTCGGGCAAATGATCCAGGATATAACGGCGGTCGGCTTCCTCGCTGGCAAGGTAGGTGGGTACATTGGGGATAATCGGATCCTGTCCCAGATAGTATTGGATCATTCGCGGGACGAAATAATACATGACCTTGTCGTCCGCAATGCCGGTGCCGATCGAGTTGGCGAGGGAAACATTGCCGGCCCGGTAGGCATGCACCAACCCGGGCACCCCCAGCATGGAGTCCCGGCGAAACACCAGCGGATCGAGGAAGTCATCGTCAATGCGGCGGTAGATGACATGCACCGGCTGCAGGCCCTTGGTGGTGCGCATGAAAACCCGGGAGTCGCGCACGAACAGGTCGCGGCCTTCGACGATTTCGATGCCCATCTGCCGGGCGAGGTAGGTATGTTCGAAATAGGCGCTGTTGTAGACGCCGGGCGCGAGCAGCACCACGGTCGGTTCCGCCCCGCCGGCCGGAGCGATATGCCGGAGACACTTCAGCAGCTCCTGCGGGTAGTTTTCCACGGGCCGAACGCCGATGCCCTCGAACATGGCCGGGAAGGCGCGCTTCATGGCCCGCCGGTTTTCCAGCACGTAGCTGACGCCGGAGGGACAGCGGCCGTTGTCTTCCAACACCAGATAACGGCCGTCCCGGTCCCGGATGAGGTCCGTGCCGCAAATGTGGATGTAAATGCCGCGGGGAACCTCAAAGTTGACAAACTCGCGCCGGAAATGCCGCGCCGACAAAATGTAGAACTCCGGAATCACGCCGTCCTTGATGATTTTCTGTTCGTGGTACACGTCGTGCAGGAACAGATTCAGGGCGGTGATCCGCTGGGTCAGTCCGCGCTCGAGAAATTCCCATTCAGCCGCCGGAATGATGCGCGGCAGCAGGTCGAAGGGGAAAATCTTTTCCGCTCCCCGGGCATCGCCATAAACGTTGAAGGTGATGCCCTGGCGCAGGAAGGCGGTATCCACCGCCTGCCGCCGGGCGTCAAATTCCAATGATTTCAATCCGGAGAACAATTGATGAAACTTGCGGTAGTGCGGCCGCACGCCGTGTTTTGCGTCGACCATTTCATCAAAGCCGCCGTTGGTTTTGTATTTTTTAAGCATGGGCCAAAGTCGTTTTTTGAGCGGGCTGGGCATTTTCCGCCACTCTCGGCCGGGAAATATTTTCCGCCCGGGTCCGGGACAAAGGCAGCTGGCGCGCCGATATTCCTTGGTTTTCCAAGGTTTTGACGGGCCGGGTCGGCCGCGGGGTCGGAGTCAAGTCACAATCCCGATTGAGCATCACCTGGGCCTTAAGCAGGCGGCTTGCCGCGAAGAAAAGGAATTCGCAGATGGGGGGTTGGCAGCGATCCGGCGTCTCAGACCGGCGCCGGACATTCCGCCACCACCGGGGTGGAGCCGGGCGGCTTGGGCGGCTGGTCCTTCAAACACTGCCGGACAATCTCCAGCAAGCGTCGAGGCCGGTACGGCTTGGGCAGAAACGTGATCCGGTCGTTGGTGGGCAGATCGCGCTCGATGTAATCCGGGGTGTAGCCGCTGGTGCAGATCACCGGCAGGTCGGGGGAATGCGTTTGCAGGGCTCGGGCCAGAGCGCCGCCGCTCACGCCGTTGGGCATGACCATGTCGGTGACCACGAGGTCAATGTCGGCGGAACGTTGTTCCCAGATTTTCAGGGCCTCCCGGCCGTCCGGAGCTTCGATCACCCGGTACCCGCCGCTTTCCAGGATGGCGCGGGCCATTTCACGCACGACGGGTTCGTCCTCGACCAGCAAAACGAGTTCGCCGGCGCCGTTAACCGGTGCGGCCGAAGTGGCCGGCGGCGCAGCGGGCTCCAGCGTCGTGTCCTCACAGACCGGGAAGAAGATTTTGAAAGTTGTGCCGCGGCCGAGTTCGCTCGTGACTTCAATCCAGCCGAAGTTTTGTTCCACGATGCTCTGCACGGTGGAGAGTCCCAGCCCGGTGCCTTTACCGAGTTGTTTGGTGGTGAAAAAGGGGTCGAAAATATTGTTGATCATTTCCGGCGCAATGCCACAGCCGGTGTCGATGACGGTCAGGCAGACAAAGTGGCCGGTGCGGGCCCGGGGACGCTGCTGCACGTCCACTTCGCCGATGACTTCGGCGCGGGTGCTGACGTAGATCACGCCGCCGTTGGGCATGGCGTCCCGCGCGTTAATGATCAGGTTGATGAGGATTTGGTCCACGCCACCCTCGCTGAAGCGCGCATTCGGCAGCCGGTCCGCCAGTTCCAGCCGGAGCTGGTAATGTTCACCCAACGAGGTTTCCAGCATCCGGTGCAGGGTGCGGACGATTTCCGAGAGGTTGGCGATCTTGAAGTTGACCGGCTGTTTGCGGCTGAACGCCAGCAGCTGGTTGGTAAAGGATGCCGCCCGATCGCTGGCCTGGACGATACGGTCAATGGATTCGGTCGGGGTTTTGGCCTCTTCGGCAATCGCGCGGAGCAGGGTGGTGTGGCCCTGGATGATCGTCAGGATATTATTGAATTCATGGGCGACGCTGGCCACCAGGCGGCCGACGATTTCAAGTTTTTGCGCCTGGCGCAGTTGGGCCTCCAGCTTCATTTGTTCCGTGACATCCATCAACACCAGCAGCAAACAGGGTTTCGCATTCAAAGCGATCGGCTCCGCCCAGAGAATGGTGTTGCGCAGGGTGCCGCTCTGTTGGCGCAGGAGGCAGGCGTGATTGCGGACGCGGCCGACGGCGGCGGTGGCGACTTGCATCGCCGCCTCGTCGGCCCACAGAGACAGGTCCTGACTGCTGCGGTGCAGCAATTCTTCCGCGCTGTAGCCGGTCAGTTCAAAGAAGCTGGCGTTGGCGGCGAGGAAGGCGCCGGCGGGCCAGCCTTGGATGGCCATGGGGATTGGGCTTGAATGAAATGCTTTTGAGAAACGCTCCTCGGAAATATGAAGTGCCTCCTGCGCGGCGGCGCGTTCCTCGATTTCCTCCTGCAACTTTTTCGTACGCTCCTGGACCATCCGCTCCAGATCCTCCATCCGGAGCCGGGCTTGCCGGCCGAAAGCCCACTTTTTGGTCAACGCGTGGGCGATTTGCAGGACTTCCACGGTTTCAAACGGCTTCTTCAGAATGATCAGGTTGTCCGAATGGCCAAAGCGGTTGATGATTTCGTCCCACGAATAATCCGAGTACGCCGTGCAGATCACGGCTTGCATGTCCGGGCAAATCTGCCAGATGCGCTCGATCGTTTCGATGCCGTCCAGCCCGGGCGGCATGCGGATGTCCACAAACGCCAGGGAATAGGGGTCATGGACGGCCAGCGAGCGCTCCACCAGCACCAGCGCCTCCTGCCCCTGCGCCACGCAGTCCAGACGGAAGCTCATCCGCTGGCTGGGCTTGGTGGGCTCCCCGAACAGGGCCGCTTCCACCTGGCCCAGTTTGGATCCGGCGGCGGCACGAGCGCCCAGGATCTTCTGAAAATCTTCATGAATGGCCAGGTTGTCGTCGATGACCAGGATGCGGGGCGAGGGGTGGTTGATCGAGGTGTTCATGACTGGGCGGCGTTGGCCCGCTTGAGCGGGAATTCAAGGGTAAAAGTGGCGCCGGTGCCCGGACCATCACTATGAGCGTGCAGCGCCCCGCCCATTTCCTTGGCGGCGAGCGCACCGCTATGCAGGCCGAAACCGTGCCCGCCGGTTTTCCGGGTGGTAAATCCGTGATTGAAAACTTTCCGGAGGTTGACCGGGGAAATGCCGATGCCGTTGTCCGTCATGGCGATGCGCACCCGGTTGTCGCCGTTGGTCACCCGTACGGTCACCTGTTTGTCGGGCCGGCCGGAATCGACCACCGCATGCTTGGCGTTGCTCAACAGGTTCAAAAGAATTTGCAGCACCTTGTGTTTGTCCATCAGGATTTTCGGCAGTCCCGGCGGGAAGTCATGCCGGACCTTTACGTCATGCTGGGCCAGTTCGGTGGCATGGATGCGAAAGACATCCTGGATGAGATCCTCCAGGGCCACCGGTTCCTCCACGCCCACCACCTTGCCGTAATTCTGCTGCGCGGCGACAATTTCCTTGACGTGCTCGATCTTCATTTTGACGAAGTGGATTTCTTTCAGCAGCAGCGATTGCTCGGCGGAAAGGTGGCTGGCCAGCTGGGCCAGATAATCCGGCAACTGGCGGCCCTTGGGATCATTCGTCATGAATTCCCCGATGTCGGCGGCGTGATTGCGCAGCAAATCCGCCACGCGGGCGATATTGGCCACGTTGAAATCATTCAGGTGCTCGGCCACGATGCTGGCGGAGATGTTGATGCTGTTGAGCACGTTTCCCACGTTGTGCAGGACGCCGGTGGCCACCTCGGACATGCCGGCCGCGCGTGATACTTTTAACAACTCCTGATGGGTCTTCTCCTTTTCGGCCTGCGCCCGTTCGCGCCGGGCAATCTCCGCCTTGAGTGTCGCGGCTTTCTCCTGCAGCTGTTCGTTGGCCCGGATCAATTCCGCGGTTTGGGCCTGGACTTGCGATTCCAATTTCGCCTGCGCCGTCTGCTCGACCTGTTCCACGCGCCGCCGTTCCCGCAGCAAGGCCTCCAGGTGCGCCATGCCTGTCAGCAATAAAATCGAGGTCAGCACATAGACGATTTCGGCCCGCCCGCCCGCAATGAGCCCCCGAAACCAATCGAGGGACAGCAACAGGCGGAGAAGCGCCATCGCGGCAAAGGCGGCAAAGAGTGACCAGCCCACCCGCGGCGCGCCGAAAAGCCGGTTCAACCGGAGGGCATAACAGGCCACGGCGAATTGCAGAACGCCAGCTACCATCGTCATGGTGTTTGAAAAGTTCATCTCATTTGATTCTGCCGCACCCGCTTGGAACGCGACGAGTGGCGGTCCATCGATTTGTCAATTGGTTCATTGCCTTGCTGTCCTTCAGTGCCGTTTCCGCTTTCACGGTGCCTTCCGCTATTGACTTCAAGCCTGAGCTTGAAGGTCACTTAAAAGCCTGAAAAGAGCTACTTACGTACCATCCGAATCACGGGAAACCGGTTTTTTTGTTTTAAATCCAAGAGAATTGTCGGGTGATGCAGCATTCCCAAACCCGGGAATTGTCCGCGATCTGGACACAAATCCAGAATCGGGACAGTGGTCGAAATGGCGGAGAAACCCCTGGTTCCGGGGTGAGCCCGGGCTTTAAACATGCAGAAATCGTGGAAAACTTCGAACCCTCACCGCTGCGGCTGAAGTTTGCCGCGCAAGACGTGAATGAGGGCCTTGACGGTGAGTTCGATGAACAGAAACGGCTTGGCGATGAAATCGTTGCCGCCCGCCATGGTGGAACTGGCCCGGTGATCGAAATCGCTGAGCACGGTCACGAACACCACGGGGGTCTTTTTGTGGAGGGGTAGATTGCGCAACTTGGCGCAAAGTTCGTAGCCGGTCATCCCGGGCATGTTCACGTCCAGAAAGATCAGATCAAATTGTCGCTCGCCAAGCAGCTTCAAGGCGGTGGCGGGGTCATCGACGGCTACAGCCTGGAGTTGGGCCTTTTCAAGCGCGTAAATGATGGCCCGGCGGGAAAGCGCCTCGTCGTCCACTACCAAAATGCTGGCGGCGGGGATGTCCTGCCGGTCGGGTCGCGTGCCCCGTTCAAACAGGATGCCGAGGAAGTCCACGGCGGTGGCAACCGTGCGCAGAGTTGACGCGTTGATGTTTTTAGGCTGTTCGTAAAGTTCCTTCAGCAGCGCCTCGAGCGCGGCCGCCAGGTGGGCGATGGGTTTAAGGCCCGCAATGCCGGCGTTGCCGTTGACCGAGTGGATGCGGCAGTAAAGCTCATGAATCTGTCGCAGTTGAGCCGCTTCGCCTTCGGACTTGATCAGGTTTTGAAGACTGGTGCGCAGGCCGGCCAGAATGGTGGGCAGCATCTCGATGAAAGTCTGCCGGAGCTCGGCCTGAAAAACGGCGTCCGCCTCGCTGCTGGAAACGGCCGGCGCGCCTTGGGGCGCGGCTTCAGCCGCCGTCGGCGCGGGATGGCCTGGCGCCGGAACGGCTGCGTTGCCGATCATCTGTTGCATCATATGCAGCAGTTCCTTGGGGGGGCAGTTGATTTTGGAAACGCATTTCGAGGCTCCGGCCTTCCACGCATCCTGGACCAGGTTGGTCAAATAAGTATTGGAGAAGACAATGATCGGGAGCTTGGAAAACTCGGCTTCCCCGCGGATTTTCCGGATGACCTCCACGCCGGAGATTTTGGGCAGCATGAGATCGAGCACGACGGCGTCGGGCCGGAACGTGCGCAGCAGTTTCAGGCCGTTCTCGCCGTCCAGCGCGACCTCGAGGCTGTAACCTTCAACGGCTAGTTTGTTCCGATAAATATTGGCTACGATCTGGTCGTCTTCGATGATCAGGATCTTTTTCATGAAATGGCGGCGACCGGCACCGGCGGCACGACATTCAGTTGCAGTGCCAGGAATTGTTGAATGAGTTTGAATTCGAGCGCGGCTTTTTCAAACACCTCGATGGCGTTGGTCAGGGTGCCGGAAGCGCCCTGTTTTTCCAGGTCGCGCAGCAGTGGCACAAACCGCGTCATGCCCAGCGTGGCGCTGGCCCCGGCGCAACTGTGGGCCACCCGGCGGACATCGTCAGCCTTGTTCGCGCGCACCGCCGCTTCCAATTGCGCCAGTTGCTGGGCGGTCTGCTTAAGGAATAGATCCACCAGTTCGCGAATGCTGTCCTCATTGCCATCCGTCAGGTCATTCAGGCGTTCCATTTCCACCGGCGGTTCTGAACTGCCGGAGGCGGTGGGGGGACGGCTGTCGGTTCTGGCCGCGGCGGCGGCGGTTTCGATCTTGGGCGCCGGCGTGGCGGCGTCCGGCTGCGGTGCCGGCTCAGGCGATGGGGTCGGGTTCATAGGCTTTGGTGGATTTGTTTCGTTTGCAGGTTGAGTCGTTTCATTTTGGTTTGCGGGCACGGTAACGGGCGCAGGTTGGGCCGCCTCGCTTGGGGCGGTCGCGGGTCCGGCCGGAACAGGTTGGGTTGCCAGCGCCTGCGATCCCCAGCGTTCAATCATGGCCCGCACATCCTTCGGCAGGATGGGTTTCGAAAGATAGTCATCCATGCCGGCGGCCAGACATTTTTCCCGGTCACCCTGCATGGCTTGGGCGGTCATGGCAATGACGACGATGCGGGGCTGGTAATTGGGGTTCGATGCGCCGTCCTTCTGGCGCTCCCGAATCAGGCGCGTGGCTTCCAACCCGTCCATTTCCGGCATCATCACGTCCATGAAAATCACGTCATAGGGCTTTTTATCGAGGGCTTCGAGGGCTTCGCGCCCGTTGGCTGCCAAGTCCGGCTCGTAGCCGACCTGCTGCAAAATGCGCGCGGCCACTTTCTGGTTGATGGCGTTATCGTCGCACAAAAGGATGCGAAGGGGCAACCGTTCGTTGAGGGCTTGGGCGGGTTGGGAGGTTGGCTCCGGTCGCGCCGTTTTTTGGGGGCTGAGCAGGGCGTGCTCGAGCATTTCGCAAAGCTGGGCCGATTTGACGGGTTTGTTGACGGTGTGGGCGAAAACAATGTGCGTGCTGCCAGGCGCGTCCGAGTGCAATCCCAGGGGCATGAGCAGGACCAGGGGCAACATCGCCGCACCGGGCAGTTTGTGGATTTCCATCGCCAAAGCCAGACCATCCATGCCGGGCATCTGCAAGTCCAGCACGCCCAGGTCGTAGGTTTCACCCTTCTTGAGCCATTCCAAGGCCTGTTGCGGACCTTCGGCTCCGCACGGGTTCATCCCCCACTTGGTCACCTGCTCGGCGATGACGCGGCGGACGGTGGCGTTGTCATCCACGATCAGCAGCCGCAAATCCGCCAGTTTGGACTGGCGCCCGCCGAGGGCGAAGGCCGCCGGTTGCGGTTCGGCCTGGACATTGATGGTGAAATGGAAGGTCGAGCCGGAGCCGGGCGAGCTTTCCGCCCACATTTTGCCGCCCATCAACTCCACGAGTTGTTTGCTGATGGCCAGACCGAGACCGGTGCCGCCGTAGTGGCGTGCCGTGGAGGCATCGCCTTGGGAAAATGGTTTGAACAGGCGGGCCAGCCTTTCCGGCTGGATGCCAACGCCGGTGTCGCGCACGGAAAAATGGAGGTGCAACAGCGAATGGTTCTGGGCCTCGTCCGGTTTGAGCGACAGCAACTTCACCTGGACCAGGATGTCGCCTTTTTCCGTAAACTTGATGGCGTTGCTTAACAGATTGGCCAGCACCTGCCGCAGCCGCAGCGAGTCCCCTTCAACCATGGTGGGAATGCCATCGTCGATCTGGGAAGCAAGATCCAGCCCCTTGCCGAACGCGCGCGCCGCCTGAAGGTCGAGCGAATCTTCCACCGCGGCCCGCAGATTGAACGGGCGGGAATCGAGTTCCAGTTTGCCCGCCTCGATTTTGGAGAAGTCCAGGATGTCATTGACGATTGCCAGCAGGGATTCGCTGCTGGTGTGAATGGTTTCCAGATAACTCCGCTGCTCGCCGCTCAGCGGCGTTTCCAGCAGGAGGCTGACCATGGCAATGACGCCGTTCATCGGCGTGCGGATTTCGTGGCTCATCGCGGCCAGAAATTCCGACTTGGCGCGCGCGGCGGTTTCCGCGCTCTGGCGCGCCTCGGTCAGATTGAAATTGTGCCGCTCGAGGGCGTCGTGCCGGCGCTTGGTCTCCAGGTGGGCGCGAAACCGGGCGCGAAACACCAGGTCATCAAACGGCGGACTCATGCAATCGGACACGCCGAAGTCGAACGCGCGCAGTTGATCCGTCTTCTTGTCGGCTCCGATGAGCGCAATCACCAGCGTGAATGCGGCCGGCGAATTCTCCCGCAGTTGGCGGAGCAGTTCAAAGCCTTCCTCGTTCAGCGACGCCAGGTCCACCAGCAGCAAATCCACCGCCCGGGCCCCCAAGCTCTGCAAGGCGTCACTGGCCGTGTGCTCCAAGGCAAAAGTGACGTTGTCGGCATGCAATACCTTGGACAACGTCGCCAGCAACTTGGGGTCGTTGCTGACGAGCAGGATTTGGAACGCCGGTTGATTCATGACTCAATATCCAACATTTTGACGGAAGGAAGCATGAACCGTTCCTTATTAAGCGAATCGACCGCCGTTGGCCAATCGGATTTTCGGGCAATCTGCCTGCAAAATTGCGTGTTTGGGTGTTGCCGGGACCCCGCCGGGCTGCGCCCGCGGCAAGGTGTGAACGGAGTTGGACAGGAGTGTCCGATTTATCGGCGCGGAAAGAAACATTGATAGGGCGCGCCGGCGGAGATAAACTCGTGTCCATGCTGCAAACGGTGCTCAACCCCGATCCGGTGAGCGGCGTGGTTCCGGCGCGCGAAGCTCACCTTGCCGCCTTTCGCTACATGTTGCTGGCACGGTTGTTGGACGAAAAATTCGCCGGGCTTTACCGCGCCGGTAAAATTCACGGCGGCGTCTTCATCGGCCGCGGCCAGGAAGCTTTGAGTGTTGCCGTTGGCCAGTCGCTCAGGAAAGGCGACGTTTTTGCGCCGCTGATCCGCGACACCGCCGGCCGGCTGGTCTTCGGCGAAACCGTCATTGACGCGGTGCGAACCTACCTCGGCTCGGCACTGGGTCCGATGCGCGGGCGGGACGGCAACGTCCATCGCGGGCGGCCCCGGGAGGGTTACTTGCCGATGATCAGTCACCTGGGGGCCATGATTTCGGTGGTCAACGGCGTATTATTCGCGCGCCGGCTGAAAGGGGTGCCGGGGACGGTGGGCGCGGCGTGCATTGGCGACGGTGGCACAGCCACGGGCGCTTTTCATGAAGGACTCAACCAGGCCGCCGTTGAAAAATTGCCGCTGGTCCTTGTCATTGCCAACAATCATTACGCCTATTCGACGCCGAACGAGCGCGAATTCGCCTGCCACGATCTCGCGTCTCGCGCCGCGGGATATGGGGTTGAAGTGGACTCGGTGGACGGGACCGACCTGTCGGCCTGCCTGAAAACGGTGGGCGATGCCGTAACGCGCGCGCGCGCCGGCCAGGGTCCGCAACTCGTCATCGCCACCCTGCTCCGGCTCTGCGGGCATGGCGAACACGACGATGCCGGTTACATTGATCCGAAATTGAAAGCCTCGCCGGTCGGGCGCGATTGCCTGAAAGTGGCCGAGGAATTTCTGCTCCGGCAAAAATGGGCGGACCCCGCGCAGTTGTCCACCTGGCGGAGCCGGGCCATCCACGAAATCGAAGAGGCCGTGGCCCAAGTCCAGCACGAGCCGGCACCCGACCCGTTCGGAGAGGATTGGTGCGCGATTTCGTCCCGGGACTTGAGAGAAACACACAACGACTCGAACCCGGCATGAGCCTGACCTACTTGGAAGCCATCCGTGAAGCGCAAGCCCATGCCTTGCGCGACGACGCACGGGTGTTCATCTATGGCCAGGACGTCGGCGTGTTCGGAGGGGCTTTCAAAGCCACCAAGAATCTGGCGAAAGAATTCCCCGGACGCGTCATTGACTCGCCGATCAGCGAAGACGCGATGGTCGGACTGGCGGTGGGCGCGGCGATCGAGGGGATGCGGCCGATCATTGAAATGCAATTTGCGGATTTTTCCACCGTCGGTTTCAATCAGATCGTCAACCAGGCCGCCACGCTCTTTTGGCGCACCAGCGTGCCCTGCCCGATTACCGTGCGCCTCCCGGTGGGGGGAACCTCCGGCAGCGGACCGTTTCACAGCCAGAATCTGGAAACTATCTATGCGCATTATCCCGGGCTGGTGGTCATGACGCCGGCGACCGTGGAAGACGCCTACAGCATGTTGCTGGAAGCGGTGGCCATTGATGACCCGGTGATTTTTTGCGAGCACAAGTTTCTATACTACCATCTCAAGGCGGAACAATTGCCACGCGAGGCATTGCCCATCGGCAAGGCCCGCATCGCTCGCGAAGGTCGCGACCTGACAATCGTGGCGTACAGCGCCATGGTGCACGAAGCGCTCGCCGCCGCGGCCGAGCTCGCTCCCGAAGGCTGGGAGATCGAGGTGGTGGACCTGCGTTCCGTGAAGCCGCTCGACACCGACACGGTAGTGGCCAGTGTGGCCCGCACCGGCCGCCTGTTGTGCGTGGGCGAATCCTGGCCGTGGGGCGGGGTGACGGCGGAAGTCATCGCGCGGGTCGCGAGCGAAGGTCACGGCCTGCTGGATGCGCCGCCCCAGCGACTCAATGCCAAGGACACGCCCGTGCCTTACCATCCCAACCTGTGGGCCGCGCACCGACCCACCGTGCGGGCCGTCGCCGCCGCCGCCCGCAAATTGCTTCGCCTGTAAAAATGAATTCAGCCCACAAAACGAGATTGGAAAATGGAAAATTCAGGATGGAATTGCCGCGCCATCCGCCATCTGCCATCTGCCATCTCCGCTTCTAAACATGCCGCGCATCCCCATCATCATGCCGCAACTCGGCGAATCCATCGCCGAGGCCAACATTATTAATTTCCTCGTCCGTCCCGGCGACACCGTCGAAGCCGACCAGGATCTGATCGAAGTGGAGACGAACAAGGCCAACCTGAACGTCACGGCGCCCTGCCGCGGGCGCGTTGAAGCCTTCACCGCCCAACTGAATGAAAGCTACCCCGTCGGGGCCGTACTGGGCCATATCGAGGCCACGCGGGAGGAGGCGGCGCGCCTGGGGCTGGACGTTCCGGCGCCCGTGAAAACCGGCGATACGGAGCGGCTGTCGGGCGGCGATGGGAATGGCAGCAAGAACCGCGTTCAACCGACCGTGCGGGGATTGCCGGTGCCGGCCAATGCCGCGGGGGCGAGTTTTCTTTCGCCGCGGCTCAAGGCGCGCATGAACGAACTTGGCCTGCACGCCGCCGACCTGGCGGGGATCGCGGGCAGCGGTGCCGCCGGGCGCGTGACCGTGGAAGATTTCGAGCGGTTCATCGCCCATCTGGAAAGGCAAAAGATCAGCCAGGCCTCGTCCATGCGCGTGGCGGTGGCCGATGCCATGCGGCGCAGTTGGACCCGGCCGCTGGCGCACGTCGGCATGCCGGTATGCCTGGACCCGTTGTTCGTCTACCGCAAGGTGGCGCGGCCCAAACCCGGCCCGGCGCTCTGCGCTCTGCGCGCGCTGGCGGTGGCACTGGCGGAAAAAAGCGCGCCCGCCGGCCGGCTGGTCGGCAGCAAGATCGTACATCCCTCGGCCATCGACATCGGCTTTGCCGTCGAGGCCGAGGAAGGCGTGCTGGTGCCGGTGATCCGTAACGCGGACAAGCGGTCGCTCAAGGATTTGATTGAGCCGTACAATGAACTGGTGGCGCTGGCGCGCGACCGCAAATTGCCGGTGGAAGCCACCGGGGGTTCGATTGCCACCGTGACGAACTTCGGCACGTTCGGCCTGGAATGGGCCACGCCCATTCCGCTGCCGGAACAGACGCTGGTGCTGGGCATGGGCGCGGCCCGTCACGCGCCGAGCTGGGATTCCGTGAAGGGCCAGTTCGTGCCGATTATGGAGGCGAACCTGACGCTGAGCTTCGACCATCGCGTGCTCGACGGCGGCGCAGCCGGCCGCTTGCTCCAGCGCATCGCGGAATTGATGGCCAAGCCGGAACTGTTGTGACCAACTTTCCGATTCAAACGCAGATTCTCAGATTACCAAATCTGTTCGACTAAAGGCGGTTGGCTTTTCATTGGTTGATTCAGCAGTTTGACCGCAGGGTCAACGTGCTGGCAACAATCAACAAAGCTGAATGGTCATCGTATGAATTTACAAGAAATCTTATTTTATGATTGACATTTTGTTGGGTTAGTCCTGTACTATTTCTCTAATCAGTGACCCTCAGCGAAAGGACTCGGATGAAAACGATTCGTGAGTTCAGCAAGTGGACATTCTTCGTCATATTTCCAAATCCCAGTGCGATTCGTCACCGCGTCTTGATTATCCTGGCGTGCGCGGGGTTGATTTGCGTGTCAGCCCGCAGCGCCGTTTTGACCTGGTCAGGCAGCGGCGGCGCGAACGCCAACTGGAACAACAGCGCCAACTGGGGTGGTGCCGGCACGCCCCAGAACTTCGACACACTCATCTTTCCTGCCGGTCAGCCGAACCAGACCAACACCAACAACCTTGCCAACCTGAATCTGAACCAAATTGTTTTCAACGGTGCCGGCGGCGGCTACAGCATCTACGGCAACGCTTTCATGGTAACCAACAGCCTGGTCGCCACCAACACCACCGGGGCCAACACGATTTACAACAACCTCACGTTTTCCAACGCGAATATCACGATCCTCGTCAGCAACGGCGTCAGCCTCAACCTGGCCGGCTCATTGGGGGGGAGCGTTTTCGTCAGTAACGTCACCAAGATCGGTCTGGGCACGTTGACCTATTCCGGCTCGACCGCCAACAGCTACACCAATCTGACCACGGTCAAGGAAGGGGAATTGGATCTCGCCAAGGTCGGCAACGTAGCGGCCATAGCGCCGTACGGCGCGGGTTTGATGATTGGCAACGGCATTGGAACCGTCATCGTTCGCTACCAGGGCGGTTATCAGATATTCTCGATCGTGACCCCAATAACCATAACGAACTCAGGCGTGTTGGACCTCAATGGTTATAGCGACACTGTCTCGCCCTTGACGCTCGGTGGCGGCCAGATCACCACCGGCAATGGCACTTTGACCATCGCGGGCACGGTCACCAACACCGGCGCGGCCACGGTGTCCGGTAATCTGCAATTGAGCCCGCCCGTGCTGTTTACGAATGCGCCGTCAGCCCAGCTCTTCATGAACGCGGCGGTGCACGGAGCGGCCGACCTCGTCAAAACCGGCCAGGGCTACCTGTATTTGACGGCGTCCAATTCCTACACCGGCCTGACGGTCGTGCGGCAGGGGATTTTGTACGTGCAGAATCCCTGGGCGCTGGGCACCACCAACAACGGCACGGTGGTCAGTAACAAGGCCACCCTGGTCCTCGATGGCAACATTGGCATCACCAATGAGCCGCTCACCCTGAACGGGCCGGGCATCAGTGGCGCTTGGGGCGCACTGGATGTTGAGAGCGGTATCAATACCTGGGCGGGGCCGATCACCAACAACGCCGACAGCACCCTGGATACGTGGAACTCTTCCTCGGCGCTCCATATCAACGGGCCGATCACCGGCCCGGGCGGCCTGGAGCTGTTCGGCTCCGCGGCCGGCGGGGGTTCGCATTATTTCGATGGTCCCAGCGCCAATTCCTACACCGGAACCACCATTGTGGATACCAATACCACGCTGGTGCTTGAGAAAATCGCTCCCGCGGCCAACGGAGCCATACCGGGCAATCTGGTCATTACGGGCACCGTGGCCAGTGTTACCGGCATCCCCCAGATCAATCCCGCCGCGGATGTAACCATCAACAGCGGCGCATTGTTGCATCTGGGACCGCCCACGAGTGAGGTCATTGATGCGTTAAGCGGAAGTGGTACAGTGAGCCTGGATTCTTCATCAACCAGCCTTGTCGTCGGAAATGCCAACGGCTCATCCACATTCAGCGGGGTTATAACCGGGGCCGGTTCCTTGTATAAAAACGGGAGTGGCACCCTGACTCTGGCCGGTGCGGCGGCCAACACCTACAGCGGGATCACCGTCGTTTCCGGCGGAATCCTCATTTTGAACAAAACGGTTTCCAACGGAACGATTCCCGGATCTTTATACATCAATTCCGGGGCCACCGTGCGTTTGGGGGCCAGCGAACAGATTGCCGATTCGGCCAGTATTTCCATTGGGTCAGGCTGTACTTTGGATTTGAACAGTTACAATGAGACTATCGGAAACTACCTCAGCTTGTATGAGGGTAACCTCATGACCGGGACCGGTCTCCTGACCCTTGCGCCGAACAACACGGTGTACGAGGACGGTATCGCTTATTCCTATATTTATGGCAAGGTGAACATCGGGAGTGGCAATTCGACCTGGGACGTGGAAGGGGACCTGCTTGTTCCGGCCTCCCTGAGCGGCACGGCCGATCTTATTAAGACCGGACAATTCGTCTTGATGCTTGATGCCAGCAATTCCTATTCCGGCCTGACGATTATCGAGAACGGCTATCTCGAAGTCCAGAACCCTTGGGCCCTGGGGTCCACCAGCAGCGGCACCATCGTGACCAATTGGAGCAGCCTCTTGTTGGAGGGGGGCATCGGAATTACCAATGAACCGCTCACGCTATATGGCTCTGGTGGCGGGTTTGGCGATTTGGGTTGCGGTGACGAGACTACGAATTATTGGGTGGGGCCGATCACGGTAAACGGGAATTGTATTATATCAGTTATTGAAGCCAGCGCTGTCCTCCATCTCAGCGGTCCCATCAGTGGCCCGGGCGGCATTGAGATGTTCACCAATCCCCAGGGCAATTTGACTGTGGGTGGTCATCTCTACCTGGATGGCTCCGCCGCCAATACCTACGCTGGCACCACCACCGTGGATACGGGGCCCCACGACACTACGACACTGGTGCTGAACAAAACGGCAGGTGTCAATGCCGTGCCTACCAACCTGGTCATTAGCGGTACCGTGCTCTTGGCGGCCAACAGTCAAATTGCCAATGGGGCCGATGTGCTCGTGAATACCGGCGGCCTGTTGGAAATGGGGACCTATTACGACTTCATCAACACCCTCGAAGGTGCAGGTGCGGTCCATTTTGGTTCGGGCGGCTGGCTCAATATCGGCGGGTTGAACGGCACCAGCCAGTTCGACGGCTCTTTCACCGGCATCGGATACGCTCCAGGATACACCATCGGCAAGTCCGGCTCGGGAACCCTGACCCTCACCGGCGGTAACACCTTCTCCGCCGGCGTCACACACGTTTTCACCGGCAAACTGGCAGTCAACGGTTTCCAGCCTCAAAGCCCTGTGATTGTTGATAGCAGCGCCACGCTGGGCGGAATCGGCACGGTTGGCTCAATCACCGCCAACGGCACCATCGCCCCCGGCAACAGCCCCGGCATTCTCACCACTAGCAACGTGGTTTTTTCCGCCACCGGCACTTTTTCGGTGGACCTCAATGGCCCGACGCCGGGAGTCGGCTATGACCAGCTGAACGTGCGCGGCACGAACAGCCTGGCCAATGCCACGCTGGTCGTGAACTCCGGCCCTGGCCTGCCGGGCGCCATCGGCGACCAGTTCATCATCGTCAACAATGACGGCGCCGACGCCATCACCGGCACGTTCAACGGCCTGCCTAACGGCGCGCAGTTCACTGCGGGCGGCGACACCTTCCGCATCAACTACAACGGCGGCGACGGGAACGATGTCGTTCTGACTCTATGGGGGGTGACGAACAAAACCATGACGCTCAACGCGGTCGATCGTGGCTGGTACAACGATACGGGCTTTCACAATCCCGGTAACGGAAACTATCTGGCGGGCCGGTTGGGGCCGAGACTTTACAATGATTGGTTTGTCTTCAATGTGCCGGTGTTCAGCGGTTCCATCGTCCAGGCCGAGTTGATCATCAATTCTTACAACAACACCAGTCTTTACGGACAGGAAACCTACATTCTCCACCAGGTGACCAACAGTATCGCCGACCTGGAAGGAGGCGGCTCGGGGCTCACCGGCATCTACAACGATTTGGGTGACGGTCCCATTTATGGCATTCGTAGCGCATCAGTTTTGGAATCGGGAGAGAAGATGATCATCCCCCTGAACGTCACGTTCCTGAATGACGCCACGGCGGCCAGCGGCGGCCAGATTGCGATTGGCGGTACCGTCTTCGGCCTCGACCCCACGAATAACCGCAACGTGTTTCTGAACAGCCTCAGTGCGCCAGCCAGCGATGTGCAGTTGCGGCTGACTTTCGGCACAGCGATGGCCATCAATGGTTTCGCCAGTGGATGGTATAACAGCGCGGGAACGCACACCGCCACGTGGCCTAACTACGCCGTGGGCGAGGAGTCGGGAGGCTTTTATCGCAACTTCTTTGTCTTTGGTTTGCCGGCATTGTCGGGCCAACTCATCAATGCTCAGTTGCTTTTGAATTCCTATACCAATACCAGCCTCAATGGCTTTGAAACCTACCAGCTTCATGATGTGACGACCTCCATTGTCAGCTTGACCAACAACGCATCGAGCGCCACCAACACCTATGCCGACCTGGGCAGCGGAACGTGCTACGGTGGGCGGGATGTCTATGTTGCGGAAAGCGGCCTGAAGATCAGCATTCCGCTCAACAGCGATTTTCTCGCGGCGGCCCAGGCCAGCAGCGGCGGCAACCTTGCGCTGGGCGGCTGCGTTACCTCGCTGGACCCTGCGCCGAACACCGAGCGCCTCTTCGGCTATAGCGGGGTTGCCGTCCCCGCCGATTTCCAACTCTGGCTCGGGTTCCTCACGGCGCCCGTGGCCAATCCGTCATTTGCTGGCGGCACACCGACCTGTCTTGGCAATAACCGGTACCAATTCATCCTGTCCGGCACGATTGGCACCACGAACGAAATCCAGGCCTCATTTGATTTCCAGAACTGGGATTTCATCCGGGATGTCGGGATGAGCAGCGCCACGGCCACGTTCTACTACACGAACACGGTCTTCCCGTACCGCTTCTTCCGCGCCCGGCCGCTGCCGTAACCGTCAGTAGCTGGGCACAAGGCGTGCCTTGGTCAGGGATGGCCGCGGCCGGCTGGCTGCTCCAGCGCGTGGCGGAATTTGATGGCCAAGTCGGAAGGGTTATAGCGTGCTTGCCGGGCCGGCCACGAATTTTCATTGCCGCGGCGCCGCGCCAGAACGCTGCGAGGTCCAGCCTCCCTTGGCGGATTCAAGGTTTTGCCGTCGTTTCAAACGTGGCCATAATCGGCCGATGGTCGGAGCCGGCCCCCCAGTTGGGGATCGTCAAAACGTAGGTTCCGTCCTTCACCCAATACCGGGTCAGGGCCGGGCTGATCAGGAGGTAGTCAATCCGCGAATACGTGTCCTCCTTGCCGTAATAATGCGTCCAGGTGACATTGCGCGGCTCGAAGCGGGCCACCTCGTTCGGCTCATTGTCGCCATTCCGTTCGGCCGGGCGGGTGTCGGTGAGCTTGAATCTGCCGCGGCCGATGACCGCCATCGTGGATTCGGAATCCTTCACGTCGTTGAAATCGCCGAGCACGATTAATTTGGCCTGCGGGTCGGACTGAAACTGCTGGTCGATGAGGCCGCGCAACACTTTTGCCTCTTCGAGGCGTAATTGAGCTTCGTCCGCCTCGGGCACTTGGCGCCGCGATTTCAAATGAGTGGCCAGGAGGGTGACGGTGAAGTTTGTGCTCACCTGGAGAGTCACCTCGGCGATGCCGCGGCTGACGGCAAAGCGGCGGCCGTCGAGCAGGAAGCTTTCGTTGGTGTGCGGATGACGCGCGATGATGGGGAATTTGCTCAAAACCGCGACGTGAATGTTCGTGTCCCATCCCTGAACGTGTTCCCAATGGGGGAAGTCCAGCCCGTTGACCTTGAGCGAGGCGCGCAATTCCAGCAGGGCGTTGGTGCTGCCCATTTCTTCGAGCGCAATCACGTCTGGATTCAAGGCGCTGATACTTTCGCAGACTTTGGCCTTCGCCTTGGCGGACTTGACGAAGCGACGCGATTCGGTCGGCTGGTCGAGATAATTTTCAACGTTGTACGTGGCGACGCGGAAAGTATCGGCGGCGGCGGCAAGGGGAATCAGAATAAGCAAAGCGGCGCCAGCCAGGGCACGGGTGGAAGAAACGGGTTTCAACATAAACGGCCGGGCAGCTTAACACTTCACTTGGCCATGTCCAGACACATGTTCCCGGAACCTTTTGCCAAATTGGGCAAACCTGCTACTCTTGCTCCATGCGGAAAACCAGCCGAAAGCAGGGTGGGGGCGCCCGACCGAACGCAATCGCTCCGGGCTTGCACGATATGCAGAGCCAGCGCGATCATCGCGAGCTGCGGATCGACAAGGTGGGCGTGCGCGGGTTGCGATTCCCCATCCAGGTGCGCGACAAAGCGAACAGTGTGCAAAACACCGTGGCGACCATCGGGATGTTTGTTGATTTGCCCAAAGAATTCAAGGGGACCCACATGAGCCGGTTCGTCGAGGCGCTCAATGAACATGGCAATGTCATCCACGTGGAAAACCTCCGGGATATCCTCCACTCGCTGCAAAAGCGACTGCACTCGGCCACGTCGCACCTGGAGATCGAGTTCCCCTATTTCATGTCCAAGCGCTCGCCGGTGTCGCGCAAACGGAGCCTGATGGATTACGTGGCCCGGTTCGATGCGGCGGCCTGCGGCGGCGAAATTGACTTTGTCCTGACGGTGAAGGCGCACGTGACGACGCTGTGTCCGTGCTCGAAGGCGATCGCCAAATACGGCGCCCATAATCAGCGCGGCCTGGTGACGGTGGCGCTGCGGTTCAAGCAGATCGTCTGGATCGAGGACGTGGTGGCGATGATCGAAAGTTCGGCGAGTTCGGAACTTTATGCGCTCCTCAAGCGGCAGGACGAAAAATTCGTGACCGAGCATGCTTATGAAAACCCCGTGTTCGTGGAGGACCTCGTCCGCAACGTGGCGTTGAAGCTCAACGCTCATCCGCGGGTGACCTGGTATCGCGTCGAGGCGGAAAATTTCGAAAGTATTCACAACCACAGCGCCTACGCCTGTATTCAGAAGGTGTAAGCCTTCTGCTCCGGCTGCCGGGGTGCAAGGCGGCAGGCGGCTGCGTTGGACCCGGTAAATGAAAAAGGATGCGGGACGAATCCCGCATCCCAACCCCAACCCAAACAGATTCGTAATGAATCAACCGCCATCCAGCATGGACCATGCCGTTTGACCGGGAAGTACCTGGCAATTTGTCAGGGCCACAAAGGCAACGATTCCGAAGTTCTCACTCCCTAGCTACCGCCGTTGCCGGCCCAGGCCAGGTGCGCCCGCTGTCGGTGCGAAATACGGTAGCGGCCGGGAACACACGATGGCCGCTATTTCCCTGCTGGGGGACAACAGGACGGCGTGCCATTGCAATGAGGGAGAATGCTTCGTCAAATCTCCCGTCGATTTTGGTCCGGTGCCTGCTATATTCATCCGCCGCAGCAGGGAATGCGGAGGGTCCGCTGCCGGGCGGGAGGAGCGGCGGCCGGCCTGGGCGGCCCAAAATAACTGAAAATTTTTGTGGCATATTTGCTTTTCTTTGCTACATTCCCGCGCCCTTGACTGAACGAAAGTGATTTTTAACTGTGAGCATAAAGAAAAAACCGACTGAGAAGCTGCAGACCTCTGCCACGGCGGCCGCCATTCTGGGCCGGACCACGGCGAAGTCGAAAAGCGTTGCCGACCCGAAGAAGGTGAAGGCCGAATGGCAGAAGTATTGTCAACGCCTGCTGGAATTGCGCGAGCAACTGCTCCGCCAGATGAACGGATTGGCCAAGGAATCCGCGCAGGAACTCCCCGGCTACAGCCTTCACATGGCCGATTCAGGCACGGACAATTTTGACCGCGACTTTGCGCTCAGTCTGCTGTCGTCCGATCAGGACGCGGTGTATGAAATCGAAGAGGCGCTGAAGCGCATCGAGAAGAAGACCTACGGCATTTGCGAGTTGACCGGCAAGCCGATTCCCAAGGCGCGGCTGGAGGCGATTCCGTGGACGCGTTTCACGGTGGAAGCCCAGGCCCAGTTGGAACGGGAAGGCGCATTGCGCTCGCGCCGGCTGGGCCAGCTCGGCACCATCGACAGCGCCGGCGTCGCCGAGGTGGAGGGCGATGAAGAAGAGGCCGAGGAAAAGGCGAAGGAGAAGGAATAATTTATGCCGCGCGAAATCATCACGATCGAATGCTCCGAGGCGCGCAAGGAGGGCAAATCTCCTTCGCGCTACACCACCACCCGTAACAAAAAGTTGCAGACGGAAAAGCTGGAGATCAAAAAGTACAATCCCGCCCTCCGCCGCCATACGCTGCATCGCGAAATCAAGTAACCTATGCCCCGCAAGACGCACACCGAAAAGGACCGCCGCGGTAGCCGCCGCGGTCAGGTGGACAGCCGCACGCCCCGCCCGAAACCGAAAATTGACTTCACGGCCGATGCGCTGGACTACAAGAACACCAATTTGCTCCGGCAATACGTCACCGATCAGGGGCGCATCCTGCCGCGCAAGTACACGGGGATGCCAGCCCATTACCAGCGGCGGCTGACGCGGGCCATCAAGCGCGCCCGCCAGATGTTGCTGATGAAGTAACCGGTATTGACCACCCGGGGGGATTCCCGCGGGTGGTTTTTTGATGATCCCAATTTGCAAACGATTTGCAATTAAACCATGAACGCCCTCATGTCCATCCTGGTTCGCATCGGCGCCGCCTTCGCCGTGGCCCTGGCGGGCGCCCTGTTGAGCGCGCTGCTGGCGCGGACGCACAAGCAACTCTGCGCTTTCATCAGTCTGGGCGCCGGCACCTTGCTGGGGGTGGCGGTGTGCGGCATTGCGCCGGAATGCTGGGAGGCATTGTCCGGGTGGCAGTTCGCGCTGGCCGTCGGTTCCGGTTATGCGCTCTTCGCCCTCATCACGCGTTATGTTTTCCACGTTTGCCCGGCCTGTTCGGCCAGCCATTTTGATGAACACACCACACATCGGCTGGCCGAATTTGCCCTGGCCATGATGATTGCGCTGTCCATTCATTGCCTGGTGGACGGACTGGCCTTGGCGGCGGGGCATGAGGGCAGCAAGGCGCTGGATTTGTCCGTCACTTTCGCCATCTGCGTGCACAAGTTTCCGGAGGGACTGGCGCTGGGCGCTTTGTTGATGGGAGGCGGTTTTCCGCGCCGCAAGATGCTCGGGTTGGTCGCAGCGGTCGAAGCCATGACTGTTTTCGGCGGCGCGGTGGGCTGGGTTGTTCTGCGGGACGTGCCCGGCATATGGCTTCCGCTAACCCTGGCCCATGCGGGCGGCGGATTTTTGTACCTGGCCATTCACGCGGTATTCGGTGAGATTCTGAAGCATCACAAGACGCTGGTGCTCGCCAACTTTGCCGCCGGCTTCGCGGCGATCGCCGCGTTGATTCTCGTTTTTCATCTTCGAGCCTGATTGGCGGTGCCGCATGAAACCGCAGCCCCAAGACCGTCCGCGCCCGGAACCGTCGTTGTCCGCCTTGACAAGCCGGTTGCGCCGCCAGGCGCACAAGGTCACCGGCCCGCGCCAGGCCGTGCTGGAAATTCTCCGGCGGCATCCGCATCCGCTCACGAACCGGGAGATTTTTGCGGCCCTGCCGCCGGGCCAGTGCGACCTGGCCACCATCTACCGGGCGATGCACCTGCTGGAGGAGATGGGCATGGTGAAGCGGTTTGATTTCGGCGACGGCGCGGCGCGATTTGAACTGGTCGGTGAAGGCGACGACGGTCATCACCACCATCTGGTTTGCACCCGCTGTGCGGAGGTGGTCGAGATCGCGGAATGTTTTCCGGGTGAGATTGAAAGGCGCATTGCGGCGGCGAACGGGTTCAAGAACGTGACGCACAAGCTGGAATTCTTTGGCGTCTGCCCGGAGTGCCAGTGACCCGGCGGGGCCAAAAGAAAGAGCCGCGCGGAGGCGCGGCTCACTTCAGTCGTCTGTGCAAAATGCTTAAACCAATTCCTCCTGCCAGTCACCCAGATGCAGGTATTCCTTGATTTTTCTGCGCTCGTATCGGTTCTTGAGCGGTTTTTTGGGTTGATGATCCAACTTGCGGAAGGGATGCTTTGGATCCCGGACTGCCTCCGTGATAATTTCCATCATTCGTTTCATAACACAACACTTGTTGCGGAGTTTGGCAGTTGTACCGCGCCTTCCTTGGTGGCGACGTCCAACCGCTTACGCTCCTGAGTATAAGACCGATCAGTGCGTTTGTCATTCAAATTCCGCCAAAAATTTTATTTGGCGAAACCAAATGACCCCGAACGCCACTCATTCCGGGTTTCGCTGACAGCAAGTTTTAAACCAAGTTCCGCAAAAGCCCTTTGTACCTGTGGAAATTCCTTTCTCAAAATGCCGGCCAAAACCAGCTGCCCGCCCGGGAGCAGCCGGTTTGCGATTCGCCGCTTCTCGGCAATCAGCAAGTCGGAAAGCAGGTTCGCGCAGACCAAATCGTATCGGCGGGCCGGTCGAATCGGCAGTTTGGCCACATCCGCGTGCGAAATCCGCATCGCATGTGGAACGCCGTTGGCGCGCGCATTGGCCCGAGCCACCCGCACGGCTTCCCGGTCAAAATCGAAGGCGTGCACGGGCATGTACCCGAGCTTGGCCGCCGCGATGGCCAGGATGCCTGACCCGGTTCCCATGTCCAAAAATGACCGGCCGGCGCGATTTTTTCCATGGCGCACCAGTGCGCGCAGGCAAAACGCCGTCGTCGGATGCCGTCCGGTGCCAAAGCTCAGGCCGGGATCCAAAACCACCAATGCCTGATTTTTGCGGGGCGGCTTTTTGCTCCAACTGGGTCTGATGAGCAACGTGCGACCGATGTCAATCGGCGGGAAATGGCGTTTCCAGGATTCGGCCCAGTCTTCATGGTGCATCCGGGTAATGGTAATCTTCCCGGAGCCGGTATTCAGCCCGCATTGTTTGGCTCGTGCCAGACCTTCACGAACCTTCCGCCGTACCATCTCCTGGGAGCGCCGGCGTCCCGCCGGCAAGGCTCGCTTCTGCCGGCGGGACGCCGGTGCTCCCTGGGTGACCGCAAGGTTGAATCTTTCTGGCAGGTAGGCCGTGACCTCGCTCACGCCGGTTTCCGGGTTGAACCAGGTTGAAACCAATTGATGCAACGTCGTGCTGAGTAACTCCGCCACCGCGTCCTCGGCTTCGGGCGTCGTGGCCACCGAAACGCGCCAGAGGGATGGCCGCTTCATGTCTGGCCGTCCCGCCACGGCGTGAAGTTAAGCAGCTCGATTTCATTCAGTTGCCGATGCAAAGCGACCCGGGTGATGCTGGCGTATTCAATATCGAACGAGTTGGTCTTTGGCAACGGCAGCTCGAGCAGAATGGCCAAAATCATGCGGATGACGCCGCCATGGCAGAACACAGCCGCCGTTCCTCCCGGATGCCGCCGGATGATTTCGAACAGGCACGGTTCCACGCGGGCGCGGAACTCGAGGCCGCTCTCGCCGTTGGGTACCGCGCCCCGTTCGATTTCATCCAGCCAGTCGTAGGGATGCACGCCGAATTTTTCGCGCACCTGCTCCCAGTTGAATCCCGTCCAGTCGCCGAAATCCACCTCGCGCAATCCCGGCAGGATGGTCGGCGCCGGCCCGCCGTGCTTGAGCAGGGGCGCCAGCGTCTGCTGCACGCGTTTCATGGGGCTGGCGTAAATCGCGTCGGGCAGTTTGTCATGAAGATATTCGGCGAGAGTTGCAGCCTGCGCGTGGCCGCGGGACGACAGGTTCATGTCGATCGTTCCGCCGAACGTTTGCTGGTAACGCGGCTCGACCTCGGCATGCCGGACCAGCCACAAACGGGTGACGGCGGACGGCGCGGATTTGAACCGCGGTTTTTTGGAGGGAGCGGTGGCCAAGTGAATCAAGCCGGGGCAAGGGCTTTTTGCTGGGCGACAAGCAGCTCGCGGATTCCCGCCTTGCCCAGCGCCAGCAGTTCGGCGAGCTGTGCCTCGGAAAAGGTGGCTTCCTCGCCGGCGCCCTGGAGCTCGATAAATTCGCCGGCGGAATTCATGACCAGATTCAAATCCACCGCGGCGGCCACATCCTCGGTGTAGGACAAATCCAGCAGCGGCCGGCCGCCCACGATGCCGACGCTCACGGCGGCGACGGCTTTGAGGATGGGGCTTTCCGCCAGTTTTTTTTCGGCGATCAATTTTTTCACCGCGAGGGACAGCGCCACAAACGAGCCGGTGATGGCCGCGGTGCGGGTGCCGCCGTCGGCCTGCAACACGTCGCAGTCGGCCCAGACGGTGCGTTCGCCCAGTTTGTCGAGGTCGAGCGCGGCGCGCAGGGAGCGGCCGATAAGCCGCTGGATTTCCTGGGAGCGTCCGTCGATCCGGCCTTTGGTGCTTTCGCGCGGTTTACGTTCCAGGGTGGAGTAGGGGAGCATCGCGTATTCGGCAGTGATCCAACCGCCCTTGACCCCTTGCTCTTTCATCCAGCGCGGCACCGTGTCGTCGATGGTGACGCCGCAGATGACGCGGGTGTTGCCCCATTCGATGAGGGTGGAGCCGGCGGCATGCGGCGCGATATGATTTTGAAACCGCAACGGGCGGATCTGATCGGCGGCCCGACCGTCGTTGCGAATGAATGCATCAGCCATAATCGGTGCCCATGCTAGCGAGGATCGGCGGGAATCGCAAATTCTGAAATGATGAAAGCCTTGGAAACTAGCGTTTGGCTGCCTCGATTCCGGCAAACAGATTTTCCAGGCTGTTCAGCCGCGCCTGTTGCGTCTCTTTTTGAGGATTCAGGACCTGGCGGAGATATTCCACGCCGTCGTTGATGTTGCGGACGGATTTGGGCAACAAGGCGCCGGCGGCGTTGGCATGACCGCCGCCCTGGAACTTCTCCGCCATCTTGATGGCCTCGCCGTTGCGGCTGCGGAAGCTGGCAAACACGGCGTTGCCCCGCCGGAACAGCGTCACCAGGACCGGAAATCTCGTCGCCGACTGCTCCAGCAATTGATGGACGATGAGATTGTTGTTCCCGACCACGGTGTCCACAAACCCCACGGTTGGGCTGATTTCCGCCACATTCGCCTTGCTCCATTCAAAGCCAAGCGGGTTTTCGATGCGGCGCTTGACGGCCATGACTTCGAGCAGCGGATGGTCGAGCAGCTTTTCGACGTCGCCGCCGATGAGTTCGCGGAGGTTCCAGAACTGGTAGATTTTCACCAGGTTCGCGTAATCGGCCGCGATGACAAAATCGGGGTCGTCATCCAGAAACAGGTCCGCGACGTTGTTCAAATGCACCAGCCGGTCCAGCGCCGGCGAGCTGATGCCGTGCCGCTGGCACAATTCGTAACAGAGCAACCCGGCGGATTTGTTGACGTCGTGAATGAGCAGGGCGCGTTTCGGGCTGGTCTCGGTGACGTGATGGTCGATGATCACCCAATCCTCCCTGTCGAGGCGCGGCTCGAACGTGAAATCCGCCACCCAGGCCGAGCGCTCGCGCAAATCGCGCTGCTTCCAGAAATTGTAGTGATAGGCTTCCAGCGGAATGTCGATGCCGAAAAGGTGCCGGGCCAGCCGTTGCAGCAATGCCCCCGACAGCAAGCCGTCCAGGTCGCTCTCGTGGGTGATGATTACTTCCGGTTTCGGCAGCGGTATCATAGCGAGTGCAGATTAAGCGATTGGCCCCGGCATGGCGAGCAGGGAATTTGGCCAGGGGTGTCCCGGTTTGCCTTGGAGTATAGGTGGTTCTGAAATCACAACGGGTAACTCGGCAGGCGATCACTTTGCCAGATGCTTTTCCGCCGTCTTGATATCCGCAATGGTCCCGGTCTGGAACCATTGGCCCTGGTGGGGCAGGCAGAAGAGACGGTTTTGCGCCAGCGCCTGTCGCCAGAGAATCTTCACGGTGAATTTTCCGTCGGGCGCGCCGGCCAGAATGCGCGGGTGCAAAATCCCGATGCCAGCAATGATGTACGGGGCTGCCCGTTCATTCCAGTTGATGGTGTTGTCGGATTTGATGAACAAGTAGTCTTCACCCTTGTCATGCCCGATGGCTTTGGCCTTTGATTGTGCGAGAAGCAGGAGGTCCATCTTCGCGTCGTCCCAATGGCGGGTGAGCCGGTCCAGGGCGCTTTCGCGTCCTTCGTCACGCCAGAGGATGTCGCTGTTGATGGTGAAGATGGGCTCGTGACCGAGGAGCGGCAGCGCCTGCTTCAAGCCGCCGCCGGTTTCCAGCGGTTCGGTTTCTTCGGAGATTTTAATGGTCAGGCCGCGGCAAGCGGAAACATAAGCGGTCAACTGGTCTTTGAGGTGCGAAACATTGATGATGACTTCCTCGATGCCGTAGGCTCGGAGGTGGTCGAGGGCGTATTCGATCATCGGTTTGCCGGCGACGGGCACGAGCGGTTTGGGCAGGCAATTGGTCAACGGTTTGAGCCGCGTGCCGTAACCCGCGGCCAGAACCATGGCGCGTTTGATTTTACCTTGCATAACGGTCCATCCAGCTTTTTACGCCGGCCAGCACGGGATGAGCCAGCGCCCTTTGCAGCAGTTGTTTCACGCGGGGCGAATGCAGCTTTTTGTAATCCTGCTTTTGCACGCGCCGGCTCAGGCGTTCGAAAATGGCCAGCACGCGCGTGTGCCGCAACGCTGCCAGGATGGCCATCGAGGTTTCAAACGCCCTCGGGTCGATGGCCGGGGTCGCGGCGAGGTAATGCGCCACCATTTTTTCCCGGAGCTTGTCCGGCACATCGCGCCGGGCATCTTCGAGCAATGACACCAGGTCGTAAGTAATCGGGCCTTGATACGCGTCCTGAAAATCCAGCAGCCCGGCCTGCCGGATGCCATCGCGGTCGGGCAGCCACATCAGGTTGGCGACGTGATAATCCCGTAGCAGGAGCGAACCGCGGACTTGATGGGCTAGCGGCAACAGTTCGCGCCAAGCCGTGCGGAATTCCGTTTTGCCCGTTTCGGAGACCCCGGGCGTGTTCCAATCAAGATACAACTCGATATCAGCCAGCATTTTTTCCGGATGATACGCCTGCAGACCGGCGGGAATGGCTTTTGGCTTTTGGTGCAGGGCGATCAAGACGTCCGTGGCCAGTGTAAAAAACCGTTCCGCATCATCGCCGTGGTCTAACCGGCGGGCGAAAGTGTCATCGCCAAAGTCCTCCAGCAACAGAAAGCCGCCTTTTTCGTCCCGGGCAAGGATTTCCGGCACGCTGAAGCCAAGCCGCCGGAGATGCTCGTTGATGTGGATGAATGGCGCTACGCTTTCCAGGTTTTGCGACGTGTCCATCAGGACGACGCTTTCCTGATTCCGGCGCAGGCGGCAATATTTCCGAGCGGAAGCATCACTCGTGATAGGTTCGCAAGCGGCGTTACTCCAACCGGCGGCGTCCAGAAATTCGCACACGTTGTTGTCGGGATTGTTGACCACGGATGCGCACGGATTAACACGGATGAGCTGTTGGCGCGATGAAAATCAAAGATTTCCTGGCCGCGGGTCCGAATGCCGCAACCCCCTGTTGCGGATGTGGTTGGCAAAAGCGGAGCCAGGCCGGTTTCTTTTTCTCTTCCGCTCACATGTTCGGCCTTAACTAAATTCGTAAACATTTCTTATAAAAAGTTGAACACTTTCATTTCGCAACTGACAAACGCTGTAGCGTCGATCGGTTCACGATTTGAAAAAGCGGCCGGCTGGATGCGGTGCCGCTGAGCGCTGTGGAATGGCACGAAAAATTTGGTAATTTTTTGAACGCCCCAAATACACAATTGTCTCGCCGGTCCGAGCCGTGACGAATTATGGTTGACCTGACAGATCATCAGCGCCGACGGCGCGTGTTGTTCCTGAATGCCAATGAAACCGCCCGTCCCTATCGCGTCGCGCCGATCGGGCTGGCTTTTGTCGCGACCGCGACGGAGCGCGCCGGACATGACGTGCGCTTGGTGGACCTGCCTCAAACCCGGGCTGGCCATCGTCAGTTCGTCCGGGCGCTGCGCGATTGGCGGCCGGATTTCCTCGCTCTCGGTATTCGCAACCTCGACAATTCCGATTATCACGCCCTCGAAACGTATCTCGCTGGTCCGGCGCGACTGATTCGCGAAGCTCGGCAACTGGCTCCCCGGGCCACGATGATCGTGGGTGGCCCGGCGGGCACGATCGACCCGGAGCGCATGGCCGCCGTCACCAAGTGCGACCATCTCGTTTTGGGCGAGGGCGAGGAAAGTTTGCCCCAGTTGATCGCGCGACTTTCCGCCGGACAACGCGTTCCGCGCATTTTCGGCGCCGACCCGGATGGCACTCCCTTCCGGGTTGCGAATCCCGCCGCGTTGCCGGCCCCTGCGCTCTATCGCTGGGTAAATCATTTCGCGCCGTATTTGCGAGGCGATGCGGGCTATCCGGTGCAAACCAAGCGCGGTTGTCCGTTGCGCTGCACCTATTGCACCTACGGCCGCATCGAAGGGGAGCGTTATCGATTTCTCAACCCGACCGCCATCGCCGCGGAAATCGAAGGCGCGCTGGCCCGCGGCATCCGCGACATTGAATTCGTGGATAGCACCTTCAATCTCCCGGTGCGTCATGCCTTGGAAGTGTTGCGGACATTGCGAGCGCGCGGTTTGCAGGCGAACTACATCGGCACCGGACTGAATCCGCGCCAGCTTCCCGACGAGTTGCTCGAGACAATGCACGCCATCGGTTTTCGCAGCGTTATCCTGACGGCGGAAAGCGCGTCGGACACGATGCTTGCCAACTATCAAAAGAACTATCGCCGGGATCGGCTGTTGGCTGCGGCGGAGAGCCTGCAACGGCACGGCATCCGCGCGCTTTGGATTTTTCTGCTGGGCGGTCCGGGTGAAACACGGGAGACCGTCGAACAAACTCTGTCATTCATCGCCCAATACGTGCCGTCGCCGAACTCGGTGTACATCACGTCCGGGGTGCGGATTTATCCCGGCAGCCGGATGAACGACGAGTGGGATCGCGGACGGCTGGATGGAGAACACTTGCGCCGCCGTTTCGTCAACGTCGACGTGCCATTCTATTACTCCCGGCAGACGCCACCCGAATGGCTCGAGGCCCGACTGCGCGAGTTTCAACATTTGCAGCCGCAGGTGATGCTTTCGTGCGAAGGCCACGCCTGGCTGACCCAGGCGGCGCTGTGGGTGATGCAATATCTGCCGGTGAACAAGCCGTATTGGCACTACATTCCGACCCTGAACACCGCGCGCCGCTGGATGCGTTGGCCGGCAATGAAGCCCTCCCGGCCGGCGGAAACCCTGTCGCAACTGTCTCCCGTTCCGCAATCATGAACCGTCCCTTCAAATCCCTTTTGGCCCTGCTCACTGCCGCGGTGTTGCCGGTTTTTACTCCTGCGGCCGGCGCTGCGGATAAATACGTCGGCCGCTGTGATGTGGAGTTTGCGGGTGATTCCACCCTGGACGCTTTCGCGGGAGATATCACCAATGTGCCGCTGACGGTGATTTGCACTTCGAACCGCGCTGATGGGGCGTTGCTCAACACCCGCATCGAAATCGGCGCCCGGCAGTTGACCACGCACAACACCCGGCGGGACGCGAACATGTATAAAATGTTCCAGTCCGACCAGTTCCCAACCCTGTTTGTAGACGTGACCAACGCATCGCTCGCCGCCGCGCAATTGGTGCCGGGCCAGCAAGCCGAGCCTGGAACCCTGCCGTTGCGAGTGACGATATGCGGTGTCACCAATGAAGTCCGGGCGGTCACGTTGAACCCACAGCCCGTCACAAATGGTTGGGGGTTTGAACTGGAAACCGAGCTTTCCCTCAAGGATTTCAAACTCAAACCGCCAACGCTCTTGTTCGGCGCGATCACGGTCCATGACATCGTGAAAGTGAAAGCGCGCGTCAGAGTGCAAAAAGAAAATTCCTGAGCTTCGCGTGAAAGCGACCTGTGACATTCTCATCGTTGGCGGTGGTCCGGCTGGCGGATTAGCGGCATGGCTGCTGGCCCGGGCGGGGCTTGCCGTCACCCTCATAGAAGCCCAGACGGTTCTGGGCGAGCGGGTTTGTGGTGCGTATCTGTGTCCGGCCGGAGTGGCCTTGCTCGACGAATTCGGATTGCGCGCGGAACTGACCGGCAGCATGCGCCCGCTGCTGGGCATGGTGCTCGTTTCACCGAATCACAACTGGTTGCGGACCCGCTTTCCCGCTCACGGGCGTTGTCCCGATTTCGGCCTTTCGCTCCGCCGGCCTGAGTTCGACAGCGCCCTGCTTGCCGCCGCCGCCCGGAACGGCGCGATGATTCGGATGGGCAAGCAACTGCGCGCCGTGCAACGCACCGGCGAAGGCTGGCGGGCGCAACTGGCGGGCGGCGAAATCATTTCCACCCGGCTGCTCATCGGGGCGGACGGCCGCAAGTCGCGGGTCGCAAAGTTGCTGGGCCTCGCCACCCCGCCGTGGCAGGAGCGCGTCGCATTGCACGTGGACGTGCCCAGCCTGGTTCCCACCGAACCCTATGGCGAAATGCACGTTTTCCCTGATGGCACTTACATCGGACTGAACCCCGTCGGACCGCGCGCGCTCAACATTTCCGCGCTGTGCGATCCGGCGGAATTGCGGCGGACGACGGCGCTGGAATTCATCAACCAACGCACGCAGGCTTCCGAGCACCTGCGCTGGCGCATCGCCCCGGTGACCAACGCTGCCCGCGTGCGCGCCACTTTTCCCGCTGCCGCCGGCACACGCAATGCGGTGGCGGCCAACGCCGCGCTGATCGGCGATGCCTCCGGTTTTGTCGATCCGCTGACCGGCGAAGGAATCTATCAGGCGCTCTGGACGGCGCGCGCGCTGGCCCGCGAGGTTTCCGGCGCGTGGTCGGATGACGCGACCCTGAACGCGGCCCTGCGCCGCTACGCCAGACAGCGCCGCCGGCAATATCGCGGCAAGCGCTGGTGCTGCCGGATGTTCCAGGCCATCATCCGCCGCCCGCGGCTCAGCAACGCTGTGCATGACGTGCTCTCATTCCGCGAAGGCATCGGCAACTCCTTCATCGGTCTGATTGGTAACATTTACAGCCCCGCCCAGGCCGCCTTGCTGATGATGCTGGCCTTGACCTGAATAATTTATGCGCCACGCCTACCTGAACGAAATTGGAACCGCAGTTCCGCCCCACGAATGCCAGCAGCTTTTCCTCGACTCATTGCCGGGTTGGATTTCCACCCCGGCGGTAGCGGACAAGCTGTGCACCATTGCGAAACGTTCCGGCATCGAACACCGGTACACGGTGCTGAATCATGCCATCGGGCTGCAGGGTTCCGGCGCGTTTTATGAAATCGGTAACTTTCCCGGCACGGCCAAACGCATGGAGGTTTATCGCCGGGAAGCGCCGCGGCTGGCCGCAAAGGCCGTCCGTGCACTCGAGGCCCGCGGCGTGGATCTGGCCGCCATCACCCATCTCGTCATTACCTCATGCACCGGATTTTATGCGCCCGGACTGGATGTGGATTTGATCCGGCTGCTGGGCCTGCCGCGGGGCGTGCGCCGGACCCTGATCGGTTTTATGGGCTGTTACGCCGGCATCACCGGCTTGCGCACGGCGAGCGAGATTGTCGGCGCCAATCCCGAAGCGCGCGTGCTGGTCATCAATCTCGAACTCTGCACCCTGCACCTGCAACAGGACGCGCCCCTGGACCGGCTGGTGGCCTCGCTGCTGTTCAGCGATGGCTGCGCCGCCTCGCTTGTCTCGTCCCGTCCGGCGGGCTTCCGGCTGGATTCGTTCACGAGCAATTTAAGCCTGGAGGATTGCGACAAAATGGAATGGCTCGTGGCCGACCAAGGCTTTGCGATGAAGCTCGACGTGAACATCCCGGACCGAATCCGCGATTACGTCGCACGCAACGCCGACAACTTTGGCAGCGCCGTGCGCGATCCGCGATCGCTCTGGGCCATCCACCCCGGCGGCCGCGCCATTCTGGATGCCGTGCGCGGCGCGTTCTCGCTCAGTGCGGAGCAAATCGCCCCTGCGCGGCGCGTGCTCGCCAATTACGGCAACATGTCATCCGCGTCGGTCATGTTCGTGTTTGCAGAATTGCTTCGCCATACGCCGTCCGACCAGCCGCGGCCCGGCGCCGCCGTCGCGTTCGGGCCGGGCCTGACGCTGGAGTCCATGGAGTTCACCTTCGTTCCGCGGGCGAATCCGGTTCCGGCCGGCACGACCGGCCGAGGCGAGGCGCTGCTCGCATCGGTTTAAGCCTTCAACCATTTCAAATTATGAGCGAAACCATGACCGTCATCGAAAACCAAGGACCAGGCAGCGGCATTTCCGACATCAACCTGTCGGCCGACAGTTGCCCACACGCCTTGACCTCCGACGAGCAATACGCTGAGTATGTCAATCCCCAGTGGGTGCGCTTGTTGTCGGTGTTGGGCCTGAACAAAATTTTTAAACGCGCTTTCGGAGCGGAATTGTTTGCTGACAACGGTGACGTTTACCTCGACTTCCTGTCCGGCTACGGCGTTTACAACATCGGCCATCATCACCCGTTTGTGACACAGGAATTGATCGCCGAGCTGCGCAGTCAGCGGCCGTCCATGCTGCAGAGCCACGTGCCGACCCTCGCCGCGCAGCTGGCGGAAAAACTCTGCCGACTGGCCGGCGGCAAGATGGAGAAGGTTTATTTTGGCAGCTCGGGTTCGGAAGGTGTGGAATCCGCCATCAAGTTCGCGCGGGCCTTCACCCGCCGGGACTGGATTCTCTATGCCGAAGGCGGATTTCACGGGTTGACCTGCGGCGCATTATCCCTGATGAGCAATCCGTGGTGGCGCGAAGGGTTTGGCCCGATGTTGAGGGAGACCCAGGCCATTCCGTTTGGCGACATCGAAGCGGTGCGCCAAGCCCTGGCGACCGAGAAATACGCCGCTTACATCGTGGAGCCCATTCAAGGCGAAAGCGGCGTGAAGGTTCCGAGGGCCGAATATCTGCGGGAAACGCAGCGGCTTTGCGAGAAACATGGCACCTTGCTGGTGATGGACGAGGTGCAGACCGGCATTCATCGCACCGGTCCATTCATCGCCTGCCATCATTTTGGCATCACGCCCGACATGGTGATTCTGGCCAAGGCCTTAAGCGGCGGACAGGTGCCGGTGGGAGCGTTGCTGATGCGCAACGATGTCTGTCGCTCGGTTTACTCGTCCATTGACAAGTCGTTTGTGCACGCCTCGACCTTCAGCGAGAACGCGCTGGCGATGCGCGCGGGATTGGCCACTCTGCAAGTGGCGGAGGAGGAAAGACTCGGCGAACGCAGCAGCAGGCTGGGGGAAAAACTCCGGAGCGAACTCCAGCGACGGCTGGGCCGGTTTGAAATGGTCCGGGAAATCCGCGGGCTCGGCCTGTTCAACGCGATCGAATTTCAGGCGCCAGCATCTCTCGGGTTGAAGTTGCTTTACGCGGGGTTCAGCAAGGCCCATCCGGGACTTTTCGGACAAATGATCGTCAAGACCCTGTTTGAACGGGAAAAAATCTTGTCTCAAATGGCGGGCAACAATTACCTGGTGATCAAATCCCTGCCGCCGCTGGTTGTAACCGAAGAGCAAATCAAGAAATATGCGTCAGCCCTGGAGCAGGTTTGTGAACTGATCGTCAATGAGAAAACCGCCTTTTGGACGCAGGGCCTCAAAATCGCTGCAAAAGCCTTCGCGGTGGGCCCCTGACACTCCGTCGCGGAGCCGGCATCCAATGCCGGAAGCGTCCCCAGTGGTTATCCGCCTCCCTGACATTCCTTTTGCAGCTGGTTCTCAGTTGCGCGGACTGCCGGCTAAATTCCGCGCGAGGGCCGCCACCCTTTACGACCTGATGCCGCGCCATCCGCCGGCTCGCATGGTTCACTTACGCACCAGTCGTTTCCCGATCAAAAAGACAACGCCCAGCATCACCACGGTCCCGAGCATTACCCGGCCGGAGGTGGAAGCCAGCATCGGGTAACGGTCCAGCATTTTCTCCCCGGCGGTTGGCTCGGGTGGTTTGGTTTCCGGCGGCGGCCGTAACTGCTGCAACTGGTGTTCGCAACGCGCGATGATGCGGTACAGCCGGTTGATCTCCAGCATCTCCGCCTCGGTCAGTTTCTTTTTGGGGAGCGAATAGTCGAGGTAAAAATATTTCGTGTCATGATTGAATTCCAGGTCGCGGCCCCGGAACATGATCCCCGGATTCAGGCTCGAGGTGACAAAATCGTATTGGTCATAGATTTTTTCCTGGTTCTTGCGAACGTCCACGTTCGCGAAATCCGGTTTGTAGGCGCCCGGATGGAACCAGCCTTCCTTGAACTCCGGCACATGTTTCCCCGGTGGAATGGCAAAACCGGCCACCGGCTGATTGACAATTTTTTGGACCTGGGCAATGGCGTTGTCCATCTCCACCTGCACATCCGCGATCTGGTCCTGGAGCGAATTGGACGGCTGGGCGGCGGCAATTCTCAATTCGAACCCGCCAGGAAGCAGGAGCAGCAGCAAGCCGCCGACCTGGAACTGTCCCAGCCCTTTCAATATTGCGCCGAGGAAACGGAACGCACTTTGGGGCGGGCTCATGGAGGCGACTGTATCAGGCTGCCAAACCATGAGGCAAGTGAGGAAGTATCTTAAAGTCTTGCATCTTGCTTCTCAGTTGCGCGGACTGCGGGTAAAATTTCGGCGCGATGGCCGCCACCCTTTATGACCTGATGCCGCGGGACGGGAAGCCCGGGAACGACGCGTTGCTGGGACGGTTTCTCGAATATGTCGAGGGCCGGCGCCTTCAGCTTTATCCCGCCCAGGAATCGGCGATCCTGGAATTGTTTGAAGAGAAGAACGTCATTTTGAATACGCCCACCGGGTCGGGCAAATCACTCGTGGCCGCCGCCCTGCACTTCCAGGCCATTGCCCGGGGTCGGCGCTCGGTTTACACCTGCCCCATCAAGGCGCTGGTGAATGAGAAATTCATGGCGCTGGGCCGCGAGTTCGGCCCCGACAACGTCGGGCTTAGCACCGGTGACGCCTCGGTGAACCGCGATGCGCCCATCCTGTGCTGCACGGCCGAAATTCTCGCCAACATCGCGCTGCGCGAAGGTGATCAGGCCAACGTCCCGGAGGTCGTCATGGACGAATTTCATTATTACGCCGATCGCGAGCGCGGCGTCGCGTGGCAGGTGCCGTTATTGACGCTGCCGCAGACGCGGTTCCTGCTCATGTCCGCGACGCTTGGCGACACAACCTTTTTCGCGGAAGAACTCACCCGGCTCAATCGCCGCCCGACGGTTACGGTCGCATCGGCGGACCGCCCGGTGCCGCTCGACTACGCCTATTCGGAACTGCCGCTGGCCAAGACCCTGGAAACTCTGGTGGCGGACGGCAAGGCGCCGGTCTATGTCGTCCACTTCACGCAGTTGGAGGCGGCGCAGAGCGCGCAGGATTTCACCAGCATCAACGTGTGCACCCGCGACGAGAAGAACCTGATCTCCAGTACGCTGGAAGGATTCAAGTTCAGCAGCCCTTACGGTCCGGATATTCGGAAATGGTTGAAACACGGCATCGGACTGCATCACGCCGGCCTCCTGCCCAAGTACCGTGTGCTGGTGGAGCAGCTCGCGCAAAAGGGGTTGCTCAAAATCATTTGCGGCACTGACACCCTAGGGGTGGGCATTAACGTGCCCATCCGCACCGTGCTGTTCACGCGGCTGTGCAAGTTCGACGGACAAAAGACCGCCATCCTGACGGCGCGCGATTTCCACCAGATCGGCGGCCGGGCCGGGCGCAAGGGTTTCGACGACCGCGGCTGGGTCGTGGCCCAGGCGCCGGAACACGTCATCGAGAACCTGAAGCTGGCGGAGAAAGCGGCGCGGGACGGCAAAAAATCCGTGAAGCGCCAGCCGCCGGACAAAAACTTCGTCAATTGGGACAAGAACACGTTCAGCCGCTTGGTCGCGGCGCAACCGGAGCGGCTGACCTCGCGGTTCCAGGTCTCACACGGGATGCTCTTGAACGTGCTTAGCCGGAAGGGCGACGGCTGCCGTGCGATGCAACAGCTGATTGCGCGCTGCCACGAATCGCCCCGGCAGAAGCAGGCGCACCTGAAGCGGGGGTGGCAACTCTTTCGGTCGTTGCTGGACCGGAAGATTGTGGAATTTGTTGACCCCCCTAGCCGCCGACGTGAGGAGGCGGATATGGCCGGAGGGACTTCCGATCCGCCGCCTCACGGCCGCGGCCACCAACAGAAGCTGCGGGTGAACGTCGAATTGCAGGACGATTTTTCCATGGACCAGGCGTTGTCGTTGTATTTACTCGACACGATTCCGCTCGTGGACCCGCAGCAGCCGGATTACGCGCTCGTCCTGCTGACGCTGGTGGAGTCCATTGTGGAAGACCCGGACATCATTCTGCGCAAGCAACTCGACCGGGTGAAGGACCAGAAAATGGCCGAGATGAAGATGGAAGGGATTGAATACGAACAGCGCATGGAGGAGCTGGAGAAACTCGAGTACCCGAAGCCCAATGCTGAATTCATCTATTCCACCTTCAACGCTTTTGCTGACAAACATCCCTGGGTGGGCCAGGAAAACATCCGCCCGAAATCCGTCGCGCGCGAGATGTTCGAGTCGTTCCGCTCCTTTTCCGATTACATCCGCGACTACGAACTGCAACGGGCCGAGGGCGTTCTGCTGCGCTATCTCTCGCGGGTCCACAAGGTGCTGGCGCAGACGGTGCCGGATGCCGCCAAGAATGACACCGTGCGCGAGATGGAACTCTACCTGGGCACGATGATCCACCAGATCGATTCCAGCCTGCTCGACGAATGGGAAAAGATGCGCGACCCGAACTATCAGCCGGTTGAGACCAAGGAAATCCGGCCGCCCGGCGCCGAGGCAGCCCAGGCGGACATCACCCGCGACACAAAAGCCTTCACCGCCGCCATCCGCAATCGCATCTTCAGTTTTTTGCGGGGGCTGGTCATCGGCGATTTCGAATCAGCCCTTGCGTTATTATCGGAGGGGCGAGTTCCACGAGCTCCTGACATCAATTCCGGTTTCTCGGGTCAGGCGCGCGCAGAACTTGCCCCGCCGAAAGATGCTGACGGTCAGCCTTGGACGGCCGACCGGCTGAAACAGGTTTTGGAGGCCTACCAGGCTGAGCATGAACGCATCTGCCTGGACCCAAATGCCCGGAATACCCGGCACACTTACGCCATGCCGTCGGAAGACAAGACAATCTGGCGGGTGCAGCAGATGTTGGTGGATCCGGAGGAGCACAACGACTGGGTGGCTGAATTCGAAGTGGACGTGGAAGCGTCCCGGAAGCTGGGCGAACCGGTCATGCGTTTGCGCCGGATCGGCAGTCTGGTCTGATGTTTCTTGTTTAACCTTGCCAAGGAGCCGGAGGCGGGGTTTAATATTCAACCGCGCTGGCTGGGTAGCTCAGTTGGTAGAGCAGAGGACTGAAAATCCTTGTGTCGGCGGTTCGATTCCGCCCCCAGCCACCACTTCGAACCGTTTGGGCGGCAAGAAGTTATTAAAATGTGGCAAGGCGGTCTCCAGTAAAAACTTCAGTGTTGTGACTATACCTGAACTATACTGGCACTAATATTGACGCGGCTTTGGACAATCTTGCACCGGCAAGACATCACCAGGCCACCTCCAGTAAAAGCTCCAGTGAATTTCGCGTAAACCACTATACTGGAACAATCTCGCACCCGGCCAGGCACTATGATTTATGCCTGCGGCATCTGTGTCCGGTATCCTCAGTAATCCGTCGTCACGCCAACCGTTATACGCTGTTTAATGTGCGCTTAATTGCGCTTGATACCGAGGGATAATCTCTATTCCGCGCAATTCGGCAAGACTTTCAGCGCTCTTGAAATCAGGCTTTGCACTGTCGGCCATATAGATTGGTGCATCTTTGCGGAGCGGCAAGATGGCCACACGTAGATCACCGGTCAAAATATCTGGTGCATACCGACTCAGGCCGACATCGAATTTGTTGCCATTGTAAAAATCATCCGTTAGCAGTTTGCCATTGAGCAAGACCCGGGCAACGTCGCCGACATAATTGAGTTGTAATATTGGGTCAACGCTCAAATCAGCATTTCCCGGCAGCTTGATTTTCCACACTGCGGCTTTGGCGAAGTCGGCATCCTCCGGCGCAGCAGCGACGGCATCCTTTATTTTACCTAACGGAATGCCTCTGGCCGGGCCAGCGGTTTGAATATTTTCAAACGTGGGCTTGAAAGAAACTGCTTTTGGTCTCTCGGGCGTAAACAATTTGAAAACCCCGTTGTCTTTTGGGGCCAACGGTTTACCGTTGAGAGTTACTACTGAAGGCGCTGGCAAAACGCCGACAGTCAAATCATCGCGGTCACTCGAAGTCAGGCGGAGGTTTTCACCGTCAAGCACCAGTCCGGATTTGGTAAGAAACACGCGGTCACGCCCCTGCCACGGGCCTTTCCACAGCGCGAGTGAGTCCGCATCACTCAGCAACACGATCTGTAACAGGCCGTTCTTGGTTTCGATTTGCACGGCTGCTCGTGTGCCAGGCTTTATCCCCTCTGCGATAAGCTTGCCACCATTCCTGGACGCCTTTCCAGACGAAAGTTTGATTGGGACATTTTTGTCGAAGACAAATTCCGTCGGAACACTCTCGGTCTGGGCAAAGAAAATAGTACGCGTGTTGCCGTCGTCAATCGCGCACATCGGCTGTGCGGTGGCGGAAAGGAGTTTGACACCGTAGCCGAGATCGAAATTGAACGGCCAAAAAAAGCACGCACCGGCTGGAACCGTCACCGGGTTCTCGGGGAAGGTCATTACGCCGGAGGAGAGCCTCAGCGTAAACTGAACATCCGATTTTGGCGGTAAATAGCGCAGACGTTCGTAGTTGTTGACAAAGACAAAACCACTGTTGCCATCAGAGCGAACGCACCAGCGCAGTGTGTTCGTGTCGCCTTTGATGTCCGGTCGCTGTTCGGGCAAGGACACACCCGTGTCGGCAAGCGTGTGGCCCCATTCATGGAGGAAGAGATGGAGTCGGCGCAACAGGTGATAATGCGGACGGATTTGGCCATACTCGCCTAGTGGCGCCTGGAAGTCATAATTTTTGACCGGTAGGTCGTTCCAAAATCCTGTGGCTTGCGATTCCTGTAACGTGGTGAGCTTGCCGTCAGGATTTTCTCCGCCTTGATACATGTAATAACCAGGCATGACGCTGCCGCTGCCAATTTTGATCAGCGTCATGGCTTCGGAATCTTCCGGATAACAGAGGACGCGGCGGTGATAGCTGTTATTCATACCGCCGCCTATTTCGCAGGTCAGATACGGATACAACACCACGTCCGGCGGGTCTATCTTACCGCCCTTGCCGGGAGCGCCGACCAATTCGGAATCGTCCACCCGGTTGGTGGAAAAAACAAATGCCTTCCAATAACCCGATGGCATGGGCGTGATGACGCGATCCCAAAATCCTTCGGCATAAACGCCGTAAAGAGGCACCACCTCGCCGAATGGCATCGTCCCCGTCGGGGTATTCCAGCCGGTGCGTGTATAAATCGGGACATCCAAACCAGCCTCGCGGCCAAGTTTTTTGAGGGTTAGCAGATGTGACGCTGGCCCGGTGTATTCGTTCTCAAACTGAATTCCAATAACCGGGCCACCGTCTTTCCAAAGCAATCCAGACAGTTGTTTGGCAATCTGGTCGTAAAGAATTTTCGCCTTATCCAGATAGGGAGGGTCGTCGGAGCGCAGCTTCCAACCTTTTTGCAGGAGCCAGTCAGGAAAGCCACCGCTACGGACTTCACCATGATCCCAAGGGCCGCAACGTACGATGACCTTCAAGCCCAGCTCGCCACATAGCTGGACGAATTTGCGCAAATCACGGCAACCACTCCAATCCCACTGGCCTTCGACCTCCTCGTGATGAATCCAAAACACATAAGTCGCCACGATGTCCACGCCGCCCGCTTTCATTTTGAGCAATTCCTCGCGCCACTCATTCTGTGGAACACGCGTGTAATGAAACTCACCCATTACCGGCGTCCACGGACGGCCGTCGAGCAACAGACTATCGCTGTTGAGAGAAAGAGTGCTACCATCGGGACTCCTTGGATCTCCCATGTGGTAACCCTGGGTGGGTGGTAACGGCGGCTGTACCGTAATTGACATCGGCTTCGCCTGTGTTGAGGAAGACAACAAGCTGATTGATAACCCCATCAAATATATTTTCGGTGACAATTTCATACGCATGGCAGACGCTTAACTGCGATCAACAACATAAGTTTGAAACAAAAGGCCGGCTTAATTTTGATTTTCTTGTCGGTGTGGGATAGCCCTGACTGGACCAAGTATGAATTCGATCTCATTCAGCCAATATCCATGCAAATTCATATTTAGAGTCCTCCCCAAGCGGGTAACGCCCAGTGGTTTGGGTAGTCAAACAGACATCGGGCCTCCCAGTTATACGACAGACTCGGATTATCAACAAAGAACACCCCCCAATAGCAGACGCCGCCGCCATCACTGTAGCTCGAAACCAAGTTGCAGAGATCCCGGGTAATCTGATATTGCCCGGTTGGTGTATTCCAATACACAGGGCCATTTGACACCCCCCAATTCCAAGCATAACTGAATTCTGCAATCCAGAGCTTCTTCCCGGAATAGCGATTGTGCAGGGCATTCAATGTAGCCGTGATAGCCGAAAGGTCGCTTGCTTCTGAACCCAGGAGGTAAGGATAATAGCTGACCCCAATCAAATCGAAGTTCGTGCATGCTGTGGTGAAGGCGTCGAAGTATTCCGTGCACCACGAAGACCAATCCCCGCCTGGAATATGAATCATTATTTTGGTTGTCGGAGATACTGCCTTGGCGCCTGAGATGCCAGCTTTAATCAGGCCGACGAATTGGGACCATTGGGTTGAAGGTCCTGGCACACCGTTGGTAAACGAAATTGGACCACCAGTCGGGAAAAGAAATCCATCCCCCACTTCGTTACCAATTTGCACGAAACTAGGCGTCACATTTGATGATATGAACGTGCGCATAACTGTGACGGTGTAGTTCGAGACGGTCGTCAGAAGTTGGGAGTAGGTCTGACCCTGCCATGCTGCTGGGGTATTGTGATAGCCTGGATTATCCCAATTGTCAGAATAATGAATGTCGAGAAGGATCTTCATGCCACGCTGTTTTGCCTTCACCGCCTGTGTAACAGCATACGACAGAGTATTCACCTCAACTCCCGTCATCGGCGGATTGACAAAAAGACGGATGCGCGCCACGGTCCATCCATTGGTCTGGCATAAAGTCAAGGGATCGGACAGCGCATTGCCCTTGGCGTCGTGAAACACCGTGCCGAGCTGTTGCTCTATCGTATACTCCGAAATATCGCCGCCGCGTTCAATCGTTGCGGCGCGAACCGAACCGGCAAGGGCGAAAATCGCCACAGCAAACGCCACTGCGGCGCGGGTCAGTAGTATGGTGGTCGGGTATTTGGTTTTGGTTTTCATGATGGTCTGGGATTAATCAAACTATGACATGACAGAATCTGGGATACCTCTCAATGGAAGATCATCCGATAAATATGGAAAATCGTCCGTTTTGCAACAACGCACCCCCTTTTTTTGCTGAAGACCAGCGTTCCATAATTTTCGATACTCAATAGGCGATTTCTCGTTTACGCGCCGGAAAACTCGTGAGAAATAGAGAGCGTCTTCAAAACCCAATTCTGCTGCGACAGTCTCTGCGCCGGACGGCAAGGTGTTATTTCAGTCGGACTTCACCCGGAGCGATGCTGTGCGAAGCCATCCGAGCCGTCGGCATTCTTCCCGTCCCACTCGTAGAGCGATGCAACGTCAATAGCCTGGCTGTAGCGCCGTAATTCTGAACACCTGGTGCCCAAGAACCCAGCGAATCAGGGACGGCCGCTGCAACCCGCCGCGATTCAATTATTCTAGTAATGCGCATCCAACGAGGGCAAGGCGCGTCCACTGGAATCAAAGAGTGCGGTGTTGTCGACAACGTTCGATTTCGCGTTTACATCCTGGTATAAACCGGTTGTTTGGACGCGGGAAACGCACACGCCAAGACACACCACGATTATTGTAAGGAGCGTGTTATTCAAAGTATTGGCCTTCATTGCTTAATATTGCCCACGCTTTTCCAATACGAGTTTAAAGACTACGGGGCAATTTTGTGGCAATTTTTCCGGTTGCGAAATGACCAGCGCGTCCGCTGTTTGCCGCCAGGCAACCATTCCGCCACCCAGCATCTGAACTTGCCGAACTGGTTGGTCGAGCAACCCGGCGGCGTCGCCCAGCGATTCAATCCGAACGCTCTCCGCCGGCGCGCCCAGGACAATGGCGTAAAGTACTTTCCCATCTTTGGTCTGGGTGAACCGCACGTCGCTGGCCGTGAATCCTGCGCCGAGCCAGGCGAACCCTTGCGCAAGGGCTTTCGGGTCTTTGGCGGCCGGGCCTTCACCAAACACCTTCCATGGTTTGGTATTAAAAATGCATTCCCGGTTCACCGCCATCCAATCGCCGATGGCTTCCACAATCTCTTGTTCCTTGTCGTCGATCGTTCCATCGGCGCGCACGGGAATGCTCAACAGCAGGTTTCCATTCTTGCTGACCAGGTCGCAGAGCATCTGGATGACCGTCGGGGCGGTCGTGTAGCCGTTGCGGTCGTAAAGAGCGCGATCGTAATGCCAACCGCCGATACAGGTGTCGGACTGAAAGGGTAGCGGTTCGATGCCATTCGGGGCTTTGCGCTCCAAGTCCGGCACCATACATGGGCGCTCGCTCGGCGACAGCGCCTTGCCAAAGAGTACGCCGTCATCGTTCGTTCCGTGCCATTGATTGTGGAGGTTGTAAAAATTTGCGGCCAGCTTCAGACCCGCGTCGCTGATGGGCCACAACGGCAGTTCCATGTCGTCGAAGTAAATCAGGTCGGGATGATACCTTTGGATGAGGTCCATGGTGCGGTTGTAAAACCTTTGGCAATAGGCCTGGTCGGGTATGCTCACCCCTTTGCCTACCCATTCCCAGGGAGGATAATACCAATTAGCGTTTTTGCAATTGAGGCTGGGCGGGTGGCTTTGCGCATAGAGGTCCTGCGGATCCAGTCCGTCCCACCATTTTCCCTTTCCGTCTGCACGGGTCAGATTGCCGTCAAAATCCTGCGCCGGCTCATACCACATCCAAGCATGCGCGGCATGCACGCTCACCCCAAAATGCAAGCCCTGCTTGCGCGCCGCCGCGGCCCAGCCGCCGATTAAGTCCTTATGGGGTCCTATCTGGGTGGAATTCCACGGCTGATACTTTGAATCCCAGTTGTCGAAATTATCGTGATGGTTGGCGAGTGCCATGAAGTATTGCGCGCCGGCACGCTTGTAAAGAGCCAGTAACTTGTCCGGGTCCCAGTTTTGCGCTTTCCATTCATGGATGACGTCCTTGAAACCAAAATCTTTCGGCGAGCCGTAGTGTTCGAGATGAAACTTGTATTGCGCGCTGTTGGTCCAATACATGAAACGCGCATACCAATCGCCTTGCTCCGGTTCGCATTGCGCGCCCCAATGCGCCCAGATGCCGAATTTTGCGTCTTTAAACCATTCCGGGCACTGATATTGTCTCAGTGAATCCCAGGTGGGCGCAAATCGCCCGGGCACTGGCGGTTCCAGATGGGCACTGACGACGCGGAAGACATTCGTGCCAGAGGCGGAGACCGGTTCGGCGGCAATCATTAAGGCGCTGACGAGCGTGGCGGCGCAGGCGAAACGAATCTGCGTTCTCCTTTTCATTCGATTTAGAACCTGGTGAACGCGGGCAACATCACGTGGTTGGAGTTGACGAGCCAGGTTGTGCCGCCGTCAGGGCTATACCATGTGGAGTCGAACAGAG
>Ga0335071_10000171_pt1 | contig 77162 bp, 80 predicted proteins | sample Lox_Sample_15_FD_206724 | JGI IMG/M metagenome (GOLD analysis project Ga0335071, IMG submission 206724) | Soil microbial communities from Loxahatchee National Wildlife Refuge, Florida, United States - Lox_Sample_1.5 | ecosystem: Environmental > Terrestrial > Soil > Wetlands | place: USA... | reverse complement strand
GCTTGTCGCGCTGGATGTGTTTGAGGTTCCAGATGCTGAAACCCATCAGAGCCAGGGCGGGCAGTGTGATGGCAAGCTCCATCAGGAGCAGGGTGCGCGTGCGATCTGTGAGGCGCCACTTCTTAGACATCGCTCAATTGACCTCGAGAAGTTCGTCAGTCTATGGCCAAACTATAAAGACCCCGGGAAGGGGAAGTGTCAAGCAGGAGCAAACGATTGTAAAAAGTTGTAACGGAGCGGTGAGCAAGAGAATCCGTAAACCATTGAAAGGATGATGGTTGACAGTTCTGGCAGAGGACAAAATGGACCCGGTTATGGCCCAGCGCTTACGAAATCACGCCGGGCACCCCTTCGATGTCAACTATTCCGCGGCAGCCGTAGATGGCGGGCAAGATGTGCTCCGGTTTGTATTGGCGGCGCCACGCTGCGACGCGCTCGGTTCCGGAGCGATAGGAGGGGAGATACATGCGACCCAAAAGGGGATGCTTGCCCCACGCGCCGGAGAGTTTGTCGGCGCGCTCTTCGGTAACAAGGAAATCGTTCCGAAGAATGCGAGCTACTTCCTCCTTGGGCATTTTCTCGTGCCAGGTGAGATAGGAAGACTGATTCTTGGCGTCGTCCTGAAGCAGCGCAAGAAGAACGCCAATCTGGAGATCTTCGTCGGGGAGCTGGTCGATTTCGGTGACGCCGTGGGCGATGAGGATGGCATTGTTGGCGATGCCCTCGAAGAGGGTGGCAGCGCGGGTGTTCATTGTGAGGACGGTAGCTTCAAAGCCCGCTTCGCCGCGAACGTAAAGATTCTGGAGATAGGCGAAGGTGGTGACGTGGCCGGGGACAACTTCGTGGCTGACGAGCTGTTCGAATTCCGGGACGGAGATCCGGAGTGACGCGTTGATCTCGTAGGTGGCTTCATACTGCGGCGTGCCGTCGGCGTTGCGAGCGCGGCCAAGATAGTTCATGGAGCCGGAGAACCACGCATCTTTGATGGCCAGGAAGTCGATGTTGGCGCGCGGGATGTTGGCGAGTTCTTTGGGCAGATAAGGCAGAAGATTGCGCTCGCAGAGATGATCGTAGCTGGCAATTACGTGATTGCCGAGGGCGCGGACAGAAGCCATCGGAATTTGCCGGTCGGCACGCCAGGCATCAACGGCTCGAAGGACGCCGCCGGTCCCGCTGGCGGAATAACCGGCATGAGCGAGCAATTCCACGGCGCGCCGCCGTTTCGCCTCAGGCTGCGAAGGTTCGGGAGGGCGGCCAGTGGAAGCTTCGACAGAACGGGCGTAAGGAACGGGCTCACCGCGTCCGAGAATCTCCATGGCGAGATCCCACATGGCGTGGAGGCTCAGGGCGAGACCGGTGAGGTAGGCGCCGCGATTGCCTGCGATGCAGGCGGCTTCCGTGCGGATGCCTGCGATTGCGGCGGGGAGATCGATCCCTTTCAGATATTCGTCGACGGCAAGGCGGTCGATGTTTCGATCCGCGACTCCACCGGACTGGCGAATGCGCGCAGCGGCGGGATGCGTATAGGCCGGCGGCAAAGGCTCATCGGAAAACCACGAATCGGCGATGAAACGCCCAGTGCCGGAGGCCGAAAGGACGTCACCGCCCCACAAGGTGTCGATTCCCAAAACGGCGTCTGCGACGAATTTGCCTATGCGGTCCATCACGCCTCCTTCGGCTTGCGAAGCGAACCAAACCATACGTAGCAACACAATCCTACAAAGAGAATGGCGGAAACGGTCTGCGAAACAGAATCGTTGGCATAGAAGGGAGTGTGGATCCAATCTTCGCGGAAGCCGGGAACGAGACGCAGGGCCGCGCCGAAGACGCCTCCCAGCGCGCCGCCCGCCATGAGGCCGGAAGCAATGATCACGCCGCGCGAGCGGATGCGTTCGGCGGCCGGGGCATCGGCTTTCGCGGAGCGCTTGTTCAAGAAGTGAGAGAGAAAACCGCCGACGAGCGCGGGCGTGTTGAGTTCCAGGGGCAGATACATGCCGAGAGCGAAGATGAGCGAGGGCTGACCGAGCATTTCCATGACAAGGGCGATCATGGCACCAACGCCAAACAAGAGATACGCGACTGGCTGGTGGCTCATGAAACCTTCCACGAGGGCTTTCATGATGGAGGCTTGCGGAGAAGCGAGGACGGGGCGGAGATCGTTGGCGGCGGCTTCGCCGAACTGGAACGTTTTGGCGAGCAGCACAATCGTCAAACCAGAGGCGACGGCGGCGACGATGATGCCAAGGAACTTCACCTTTTCCTGAGCTTCCGGAGTGGAGCCGAGCCAATAGCCGGTTTTGAGATCGGTGATGGCCTGGCCGGAGACAGAAAGCGCCGTACAGACCATGCCAGCAATGGCGGTGACAAAGAACATGCCGCTGGTGCCGGAGACGCCGAAGCGAAGAAGCACGGCGGACGAGAGGATGATCGTGAGCATGGTCATGCCGGAGACGGGATTGCGAGCGGTGGTGGCGATGGCGTTGGCGGCGACGGAAGCAAAGAAGAACGAGAAGATCAAAGTGAGAACGAGGCCGATGGCAATGATAAGCCAGGAGGGTTCGAGACGGCCGAGCAAGAGCGCGACGGCGATCGCGCCGAGAACGATGCCGATGAGGATGGAGGACATGGACATGTCGCGATCGGTGCGCTCGGGCTGAGCAACTTCACCCTTGCGAAACACTTTGAGAGCAATGCCGAAAGAGCCGACGACCACGCGGAGAGATTTGATAATGCCGAAGATCCCGGCGGTGGCGATGGCACCCACGCCGATAAAACGGGCGTAGTTGCGATAGATCTGCAGGGCCGTCATTTTCGCGATGGGGATGGCGGCGGGATACACGGCAGAATCGAGATGACTGCCGATGAACCAGATTAGCGGGACGAGCACAAAATTGGAGAGCACGCCTCCGGCACAGAGGATCATCGAACTGCGCAGGCCCATAACGTAGCCGAGGCCGAGGATGAAGCCAATGGCGTCGAAGCTGAAGCTCATGCGGGCGCGGTCGGAAAGTGTGCGCATGACGGCAACGAAACGGAAGTCGATGGACTCCTTCCAAACCTGGAAGGTGGTAACCAGGAAATCGTAGACACCGGCGACGGCGGTAGCTTGAAGAAGCAGCTTGGCTTGCGAGCCGCCTTTTTCGCCGGTGACCAGAACTTCGGTGATGGCGGTGGCTTCGGGATAGGGCAACACGCCGTGCTGCTCTCGAACGAAATAACGGCGCAATGGAATGAGGAACAGCACGCCAAGGCAACCGCCGGCCAGGCAGATGAAGATGGTCTGCACGGGATGCGGGCTGAGTTTGAGGATGTAGAGTGCGGGAATGGTGAAGACGGCACCGGCAACGACGGAACCCGCGACACCACCAATGCCGGTGATGATGACATTTTCCAGCAGCGAGGAGCGGCGGCGGTACACGCGAGCGAGACCAATGGCGAGGATGGAAATGGGAATCGCCGATTCCATGACCTGGCCGACCTTCAGCCCCGAGTAGGCCGCGGCCACAGTGAAGATGAGGCAGAGAAATAATCCCCAGAGGATGGAACGGGTGGTGAGTTCGGGAAGCTGGGTACCGGGAGGAACGATGGGGCCGTAGGTTTCGCCGGGATTGAGTTTGCGGTACGCATTTTCGGGGAGAGACTTGGTGTTGAGTTCGCTCATGGAGACCTGTTTGGGGAGCGAGATTCGAGTGGACTTTGGACGCGCGACAGAGATATTTCGCGCGACATTCTGCTGAGCTTACGGCAGCGAAAGCCTGGAGCGATGGTTGCCCAATTATACGCCTGGAGCGGGTTAGTTTCTGTGCCCATGCTGCCCTTGGCACCATTTCCTCACGCTATACTGACGAGGTGAGGGAATCCCCACAAAGGGCGGCAGAGGGACGCATTCTGGCGCTGGACTATGGCCGGAAGAAGATCGGTCTAGCGCTGGCGGACGCGCGGGCGCGTGTGGCGGAGCCATATGACACGCTGGAACGGATCAACCGGAACGAGGACATGCGGAGGCTGCGAGAGCTGGTGCGCGATCAGGGCGTGAAGCAGATTCTCGTCGGGTTGCCGCTGCGGTTAGATGGAAGCGCGGGCGAGATGGCCGAAGAAGTGAAGCGATTCGCGGAGCGCGTGCGAAAGCAAATTGGCGTGCCCGTGGAGCTGGTGGACGAGCGGCTGACCAGCTGGCAAGCGGAACAGCTTCTGGAGCAGGAGTTTGGACGGCGGATTGAGCACAAAGAGACGCCGCAGGGACGGAAGAGACTGGCGCGGCCCGCGGATAGCAAGTACACCGTGGACGCAGTGGCGGCGCTGGTGATTCTGCGGGAATACCTGGAACGGCCGCACACGGTGGAGGACAAATAGTTGCGAGTTATTGCTGTGTTGCTGCTAATTGTGCTGGCGGCCGGAGCCGCGCTGGCGGGGTACGTGTGGTATGCGATTGAGAAGCCGTACGGGGCCATTGGTCCGGAGGGCGTGTTTGTGCAGGTGCCGCATGGCGCGTCGAGGCGCGCGGTGTCGCACATCCTGCAGGATAAGGGCCTGATCCGCAGCGCGCTGGCGTTCGAGATTTATGCGCGGCGGCATCCGCGGCGCACGCTGGTGGCCGGCGATTATCTCTTCGACCACGCGCTGACGGGCAAGGAAGTGTTCTGGAAACTGGCGAACGGCGAGATTTTTGAACAGCCCTTTACGGTGCATGAAGGCGAGACAATTTACGACATCGCCTCGAACCTGGAATCGGAGAAGCTGATGAAAGGTGCGGATTTCCTGGCCGCGGCCCGCGATGCTTCGCAGATTCAGGATATTGCGCCGGGCGCCAAGACGCTGGAGGGATTTCTCTTCCCGGCTACCTACAATTTGCCGCACAGGTTCTCTGCCAGCGACTTGACGGGGATGATGGTGCGCAAATTCCGGGAAACTATGCAACAGGTGGCGCCCGACCGGCTCGATCCGCTGACGCCGGGAACGCCGCTGCTGTCGCTGGTGACGCTGGCGTCGCTGGTAGAAGCGGAGACGCCGAAGCCCGAGGAGCGGCCGCTGGTCGCCGGGGTGTACACGAATCGACTGCACAAAAGCATGCTGCTGCAATGCGACCCGACGGTGATATATGCGTTGAAGCAAGTGGATCAGTACAACCCGCCGCTGACGCTGAAAGATCTGCGCTACGGCTCGCCGTACAACACGTATGTCCATCCGGGACTGCCGCCGGGACCGATCGGGAATCCGGGGCAAGTTGCGCTGAAAGCGGCGCTGAATCCCGCGCCAACGGAGTACCTCTATTTTGTGGCCAACACGCAGGGAGGGCATTTTTTCTCCGCGACACTGGCGGAACACAACCAAAATGTGGCCAAATATCATCGACTGCTCAACGGGCAACCGGCGGATCCTCCGGCCGACAAGCCGCATCCAACCCACGCAGCCAGTACGGTTCACAAAGGCAAACGATGAGCGACGTTCTGCACACCAAAAAGGAAATGATCCTGGAAGCGGCGCACGATCTTGGCATCGAAAAGTGGACCACGGCGGAGATTGATCAACTGCGAAGAAAACTGATCGCCGATCACGGCGAAGCGGGAAAAAGCAGCAATGATTACATTGCCGAGGTGTTGAAGTCGAAGGGTTGGAAGGTACAGCTATCCGAACGCGAAGACGCGGAAGAACAGTTCGAGGAAGAGTTTGAAGACATTCTGCACTTCAAGACGCTGGTAGACGCGGAAGTCAGCCTGACGCGGCTGGACGAATTGCTGCGCCGGTTCCGGGCACATGGAGAAAAGGCCGCGGTGGAGCGGGTGCTGGAAATCGCCCGGCTGGGCAAGCGGCGCGCGGAGATGATCTCGCACAATCGCAAGGTGGAAGCGCCGAAGCGGGCGGAGAAACGGGAAATCGCGGAATGGTTCCGCATCTGGCTGGAAACGCCGGACGCATTTTTCGACTGGCTGGAAGTGCGCAAAGCCTCGCCGGAGTTCCGTGAGAGATTCGGCGACATCCAGGCGGCAGAGGAAGAGGGATGAACGCGGAAGAAACGATCCCGGAACTGCCGCCGTACTCGCTGGACGTCCAGGCGATGGACCTGGGCGCGAAAACGAAGGCCGTCGGGCTGGAGTTGATCGAGACAGAAAGCCGCGAGCCGCTGCGTGGGCCGGAAGCGATCGAGATCTGGTCATCGGCGTTTATCGCGCTGACCGCGAAGGATTCTTTCGTTCTGGACTTCTTCAGCCACCTGGACCGGGTGAGGGATTTCTGTAACGCGAACGATATTGCGTTCCGCGAGTCCGCAGGACGCTGCCTGGTAATCCAGCAACCTTCGGCGGAGAACATACGAAAATTGCTGGGCCGATTCGAGGGCGAGACCTTCGGACTGCGGACAGGAACGGCGGCGCAAGACGAAGATCCAGCACTCGAGAATGAGCTCTCACAGCGGGGGCTGGATGCGTATCAAAACGCCTATCCGCGATACGAGTTCTGCGGCATATGCGAGTTGAGCGACGGCTGGGTCACCGTGCTGAGCGAAAAGCTTTGGGCAAGCGAGATCATCCGGCGGGTCCGGCCGGCCCTGCAACCCTTTGACGTTTACATCGCACGCCCCCAATAACGCAGGAGATACGCTAAAATGAAGGGATAGCGCCGAAGGTTAGGGACTGTCTGTCCTGCAACGGGGCGATTTCGCCAACGATTCGGACAGCGTGCCATGATCCCTCCGTTTCAGCGAGCGGAACGACGCTCGCTTCCGGCCGGGATGACGGAATTTGGAAAGCAAGACGAATGACCGTGTGCATTCCGCGGCGCAGGCCATGATCGCTCATACTATGGCCGCAAACGCAGTTTGGGGATAAGTCGCGCGGCAGGGGCGATCCAGTGGTGCAACAACTGCAGTGCATAGTTCGGGGATACTCGTTTTCTTGATGAAATTTGCCCGGAATTGTACGGTTTGGCTGACACTGTCCGCGTTGGCATGCGGCTGCGGTGGCGAGAAAGGTGTCGTTAAAACCATTACCGTCGCGCCCGCTACGCGGCCGGTCATGTTGGAGGCCACACCGGAGCAACTGCTGGAGCGATACAACACGATTGCGCGGGGCTTGCAATCGCTGAATGCAACCGTCGAACTGAGACCCGTGGCAGGCTCGGCCTATAGCGGGGTGATCAGCGAATACCACGAAGTGAAATCGTTCATTCTGGCCTCGCGCCCTTACAACATCCGGATGATTGGAGAGGTGCCGGTCATCGGGAAAACGGTGTTTGATATGGCCAGCGACGGACAGAACTTCGAAGTATCCGTGCCGTCGAAGAACAAGTTTCTGGAAGGGCCTGTCTCGCTCACTCGACCGAGCACGAAACCGATCGAAAATCTGCGGCCGCAGCATCTCATCGAGGCGCTTCTGTGGCCGGAGGTGCGCAAGGAGGAGACCACGCTGCCGGAAGAGTTCAATGACGAAGCGGGCCGCTATTATGTACTGACGATTCTGCGCGGCGGTTACCAAACGGAGATCCTGAGAAAAGTGTGGTTCGATCGCGCAGACCTGCGCGTGATACGGCTGGAGTCCTTTGGACCGAAAGGCGCACTGCTCTCTGACGTGCGGTATGCAAACTGGCAGCCGCTGCAGACGCCGGTTGCGGGCATCGCGGATTACCCGCTTTCGATCCGGATCGACCGCCCGAGGGACGAGTACCGGCTGGACATGACAGTGACGAAAATCGCGCTGAACGAATCGATCGCGCCGGACCGTTTCGAATTGAAGGCGCCGGTGGGGGCCGAGGTGGTTCAACTGGCGGATAGCGAGGAGAATAAGAAGCCATGATGGGGCAGTTCGTTCTGCAGAACCTGTTTCACCGGCCGATGCGGACGCTGATCGGCGTGCTGGCCATTGGCGTGGAGGTGATGCTGATTATCGTGATTGTGGGATTGACCTCGGGAATGCTACAGGAGACGGCAAAGCGGATTGAAGGGATCGGCGCGGACATCATGGTGCAGCCGCCGGGCTCGCAGATGTTTCTGACCATGAGCGGGGCGCCGATGCCGGCGAAAATCGCCGATCGTCTGCAAGAGCTGAGGTATGTGCAGTCGGTGGCGCCGGCGCTGCTGCAGTTCAACACGTCGGGCGGAGTGGAAACCATCTGGGGAATCGACCCGGCGAAGTTCCGGGAGGTATCGGACGGGTTCGTTTTCCTGCAGGGCCGCGATCTTCAGGGACCGGACGACGTCCTGGTGGATGACTGGCAGGCCAAGGCCAAGCATCTGAAGATTGGGGACAGGTACGAACTGTTGAATCATCAATGGAGCGTGGTGGGAATCGTCGAGCACGGCAAGGCAGGACGAATCTTTGTTCCTATCTCCACGTTGCAGGACCTGGTGGGGGCGCGAGAAAAAGCGACACTGTTCCTGGTGAAGTGCACACGGCCGGAGCATACCGACGACGTCATCGCGGAAATCCGCGGTCTGCTTCCGGGCTACAAGGCGACGCCAGTGAAGGAGTTCATGACGCTGATGACGTCGACGAACATACCGGCGCTGCAAACGTTCATTCATTCCATGATTGCGCTGGCAGTATCGATCGGTTTGCTGGTGATTTTTCTGACGCTGTACACCACGGTGCTGGAGCGAACCCGGGACATCGGAGTATTGAAGTCACTCGGGGCAAGCAAGGTGTTGATCATCCGCGCGCTGCTTTCGGAGACGGCGTTGCTGTGCTTCCTGGGCATCGGCGCCGGCATCGGACTGAGCTACATCGTGCGCTTTTTCTTCTTGAAGGCGTTTCCGACGCTTTCCATCCTGATCACACCTGGATGGATGGTCCGGGCCGCGTTGATTGCGTTGGTGGGGGCTCTGTTTGGAGCCAGTTACCCGGCATGGGTGGCAAGCCGCAAAGACGCGGTACAAGCACTTTCGTATGACTAAGGAGAGGCCAAGGAAACTGGTCAGGCATGTCAATCACGGTTAGAATACAGACGCAAAGCACACCCGGGACGGAGCCCGAGCTGAAGACTTTGGACCCCATACTCAAAACCGAGAATTTGTGGAAGCTGTATCACGCGGGCAAGGTAGAAGTGCCCGCTCTGCGTGGCGTCAACTTCGACGTGTTACCGGGCGAGTCGGTCGCCGTGATGGGGCCATCGGGCTGCGGGAAGTCGTCGCTGCTGTATGTCATCGGCGGGCTGGCGCAAGCGTCGCGCGGCAAAGTGTATGTGGACGGGAACGATCTTTCGACGATGACCGACGCCGATAGAACAAAGCTGCGGCGCCACAAAATCGGGTTTGTATTTCAGCGATTCAACTTGCTTCCCGCGATGACGGCCAAAGGCAACATCGCCATCGCACAATACATTCACGGCGATGGGTTCGACCCGCACCGGTTCGACGTGGTGACAAAGATGCTCGGCCTGGAGGGGCGGCTGCAGCACAGGCCGTCGGAGATGTCGGGCGGCGAGCAACAACGCGTGGCTATCGCGCGCGCCATCATCAACGAGCCGAAGATCCTGCTGGCCGACGAGCCTACGGGGAACCTGGACACCAAGAATTCAGAGATCGTGTTGGAGATGCTGCGGCGGCTGAATAAGGATCTGGGGCAGACGATCGTGATGATCACGCATAACCCCGAGGCAACGGAGTATTTCGACCGCGTGGTGCACATGCGGGACGGAATTATAGTGGACGGTATTCCGGCGGACTGATATGGCGGGAATCGGACAAATCCTGTACCGAACATTTTTCTGGTCGTACGAGCGAGGCACGTGGCAATACGATGTCGCGGTGGTCCTGATCGTGGTGTTCGTTCTGGCGACTCCACCGCGGTGGTTTCACGATCAACCGCAGGTTGTGCTGCCTGCGAACGCCACCCTGGTAGAGCAGATCAGCAGCGCCGATGGCACAGAAATTTACCGAGTGGATGCGCGAGTGCTGGCGCCGCCCGAACGCACGCCTGCTCTTTCGAACGACCTGCACACGGCGCTGCAAAAGTCGCGGAAGGATCTGAATGACGGCGGCTTCTCGATTCGCAAAATCGAAGCGATCCGCGACGAAAAGGGAAACGTGATCGCGTATCAGGTGGAAATCCGGCATTAGACCCACGGCGTAAAGAACTCCAAACAGAAAAGGCCTCCCCGCAATAACAAAGGGAGGCCTTCTGTTTTTTTTTTGCGGGTATGCGGAGCGAGGCGCGCGTCAATTCGTCGGGTAGGGATATCCCTTCTGGAGGACAGCGTCCAGTTCCTTGTCGTAGCCGTAGATATCGTCGAAGAAGAAGACGTTGTTCTTTTCGTCGACGGCGGCGGTTCCGTAAACGAGAAGAACCGGAATGGGCTCCTGGAGGTTTACGGTCACGTTGTTTTCCGTGCCGTTCATCATGGCGTTGACCCGTTCGAGATTCCAACCGGAATTGTGACGGAGCGCCCAAGCGGCAAGGTCGGCAGGCTTTTCCACGCGGATACAGCCGTGGCTGAGGTCGCGCTCTTCGCGATCAAACAATTGCGGAGCTTCGGTGCCGTGGAGATAGACGTTGTCGTCATTGGGAAAAATCAACTTCACAAGGCCGAGAGAGTTGTCGGGGCCGGGCTTCTGACGGACATGGAGTTTGCCGGCCTTGAGCTGCGCAAGGACTTCATCGCTGATGGGTCCGTCGGTAACCACCTGGCCGTCTTGGTTGACGACTTCAAAATTCTTGGCGGCGATATAGTTCCTGTCTTTTTCAATGTGCGGGACGATTTCCGCGCGCTGAATGGTGGGCGTGACTTCCCAGTAGGGGCGGAAAACGACGTATTTGATCTCCTTCTCAAAGATCGGCGATTTGTGTCCGTAAGCCTTGCCGATAATCACGGTTTTGTAGAGGGCGATCTGGTAGTCGTCGCTAAAGGCGCGCAGCTTGAACTCCGGCAGATTGACGACGACAGGGGGCTGAGGGAACGAGTGCTCAAGCCAGCGCCAGCGTTCAAGGGTCAATTCGATCTGGCGAACACGCTGCGACAGCGGGACATTCATTTCCTTGATCAATTCGGCCTTGATATGGCCGTCGGTGAATTCGCCGTGGCGGAGTTGGTAGCTTTTGACGGCCGCAACGACCGGCTCGCTGTAGCTGGTTGAATTGGGATCGACGGAGATACTGGCGGGCAAATCACCCACGAGGCGCAGTCGTTGGACCAGGAGCGGCAAATCCGGGTAAGTGCCGCCGGGCGGGATGGATTTCTCTGGCACGACCAATTGCTTGCCGCTGTCTTCCTTGGCGAATTCACGATAGCGGTGGAGAGCCGCCTCGGTGCGCAGGTAGCCAGGGAATGCCGGCTCGACGGAAGCGACGACGGCAGCCGGATCGGAGGCTTGAATGAGATGGTCGTAAAGGAATTCGCCGAGATCGTACTTGCGACTGCTGACGTCGAGCTTAAGACCGAGGGATTTGGGGTTGACGCGGCCGACGTGCAAGGCGCGGACATAGCGCATCGTGCAAACAGTCAGGGCCAGATCGAATCTAGCGAAGTCTACACCTGTGGTAGCGGTTTGGAGAGCCTGAATCCGCGCCGGCCAACGAGAAGCGTCGTAGTCGTCGGGGACCAGGCCCTTGTGATCGGCCGAGGCAAACATGCTGATCATTGCGGCGGCCTGAGGCGTGGGCTTGCCGTTCTGTAGCCAGGCAGCGTTGCCCCCCGTGCGGGAATAGAACTCTTTCACTTCCGGCTGGTAAGGGCCGAAATTGGGCCATCTCAAATCGGGGTCCTCGGCACTGTCGATCATTTTCTGGAGTGCGGCTGCCCCGGATGCGTCGAGTTGTTGGAGTTGAGTATTCCGGGCATGCACCTGAGCGAGAAAGACGGAACAACTGAAAAGAAGGAGCAATGTGAATTTCAGTGTGGAAGTCATCGCATCGCCTCGAAAGGGAGGATCTTGTTCGGGTGAGCGAGCCCAACTGGAACATATCAAAGCAAGGTTGCCGTGGGCAATTACAAGTTGGAAGGAAGGCCCCGGAGGGCACAAACCGGCAAGCGCCGTTTTCACGCGGACTGGGTTTCTTGTATCCTTGCCGTACTCCTTTTCATGCGAGGTATCTCGATGCAGAATCTTGGACGCCTGTGTTGTCTGTTTGCTCTGGGTGCGAGCAGCGTCGCGGCTGCGCCGGGGGCGGTGCGCTGCGGGAAGCTTCTAAATGTACGAACGGGCGAATTGCTGGCCGATCAAATTATCGTCTTCGACGCAAGCGGAACGATCACGGCGGTCGGCGATGCGGCCGTGCTGCCTCAGGGAGTAACGCCGGTCGATCTCTCGGGAATGACCTGTTTGCCGGGCCTGATCGACGTGCACACGCATCTGACCTCCGACCCAACGGATAATGGCTATGCGGGGCTTGGCGTATCCGTGCCGAAGGAAGCGATTACCGGCGCGAAGAACGCGACGCGGACGGTGCGGGCCGGATTCACAACGGTGCGCAACGTCGGAGCGGGCAATTTCACTGACGTGGCGCTGCGCGACGGCATCAACGAAGGAGGAATCCCTGGTCCGTGGATGATCGTGTCCGGTCCGCCTCTGGGAATCACCGGTGGACACTGCGACAACAATCTGTTGCCGTACGAGTTCCATTATAAGGAAGCCGGCGTGGCTGACGGGCCATGGGCGGCGCGAACGAAAGTGCGCGAAGTGGTGAAGTATGGCGCAGACGTGATCAAGGTGTGCGCGTCGGGAGGAGTGTTGAGCAAGGGCGATCTGCCGGGAACGCCTCAGTACACGCTGGAAGAGCTGACGGCGATCGCCGAGGAGGCACACAAGCTGGGCCGCAAAGTGGCCGCGCACGCGCACGGGACGCAGTCGATCAAGGACGCGATCCACGCAGGAATCGATTGATCGAACATTCGAGCTTGATCGACGACGAAGGAATCGCACTCGCGAAAGAGCACGGCACATACCTGGTGTTCGACATTTACAACGACGATTACATTATGACGGAGGGCGCCAAAGCCGGCATGCTGCCAGAATCCATCGACAAAGAGAAGAAACTGGGGCGGTTCCAACGAGAGAATTTCCGGCGCGCATTTCAATCGGGAGCGAAGATCGCCTACGGAACGGATTCCGGCGTGTACCCGCACGGCGACAACGCGCGGCAGTTCTCAACGATGGTCGAATGGGGAATGAGGCCTATCGACGCGATCCAGGCGGCAACTATTAACGCCGCGGATCTGATCGGCTGGAAAGACAGAGTTGGAACACTGGAACAGGGTCACTTAGCCGACGTAATCGCGGTGCGGGGAAATCCGCTGGAGAATGTGAAGATTCTCGAAACGGTGAGCTTCGTGATGAAGGGCGGAGAGATCGTCAGAAACGATACGGCCGGAAAATAGAAAGGCGGGCAGAACAATCTGCCCGCCGTCGAGAAGATTCGAAGCCGCGGTTATTTTTCGCGATAGACGTTGGCCAGGCGAAACGGCTTCTGGCCATAGGTTTCCACTTCCAGTTCACCTTTCTTGTTGAACTTCACCTTGCAGGCCGGAGCGAACGAGCCGCTTCCCTTCCCGTTCTTGTCGACATCCAGGGTGACGATGCCGATCTCGTAGTCCCTGGAGCGCGTACCGTTCCAGAGTTCCGGGAAGCTGATGGGACGATTGGTGGCCATCACAATGTGGAGTCCACCATCTTTCTTGGGAATAATCCTCACAAAACGCATGCCGGTGCCTACGCCGCCTAGCGGCGCGACGCGGCCAAGATCCTTGGAGTCCTCGAGTTTGCTAACCAGGCCATTCTGGCCCTTCTGTTTGAGGAGGCCGAGCAACTCGTCTCTTTCGCCGTTGGTCGTCGTGCCTTGAATATAAATGTTCATGCCGAAGGTCCGACCGGCGGTGGCACCGGCCTGGCCGATTGCGGTGGCGGCATACTGCGCGGGAACGGGCGGTTTCGGTTCTTGAGCGCGTGCGGAAGTAACGGCAAGCGCGGCAAACGTCAGCAGGGCAGCCAGATGCTTGAGTCTTAACATTGCATTCTCCTTATCAATGCGAACAAAGCGTTATTCCGGCTCGCGGTGACACCGGGAAGGAATCGTGGAGGGTCGTCCCCCAAACTTACCCGCCAAAATAGCACGAGAGCGAGGTCGGGCGCATCCCCGAATAGAGATTTGTCGATTCGCCTGGCGGAACCGCCGGTGGCCCCTACCAGGTTCTCTCGAATCAAATAACCGGGGCACTCTGCTATCATGCGATGCAGTAGCGGTCCCTTCCCAGAGCCGACGGAAAACTGGCACGGATTGACGATGGGAACGGAAAGTCGGCACCCGCGGGCCGTCGTGATAAGGAGAGTTCGATATGTGTCGGAACGCGACTCGAACCTGGTTGATTCTGGCAGCGATTCTGGTGCTGCCTGCACTGGCGTTACTGGCGCAACAAACCAGTTCCCTGGCGATCGATGGACAACAGGGGCAGGCAAAAGTGATTCAAGTCGAAGGAAAGAATTATGTCAGCGTTGATGGACTGGCGCGGATCACGGGAGGCTCGATTCGCTTCGTTGGGAATCAGATTCTTCTGAGCCTGCCGGCGGCAGGAAGCAATTCGGCTCCGCAACAACAGCCGCCGCCGTCTCCGCAGGGCTTCTCGAAGCAGTTTCTGAGTGCGGGGATTGAGGCCATGACCGAGGTCCGGGAATGGCACGCCGCGCTGAGGAATGCCATCGAACGCGGGTATCCCTTGTCGGACGAGTGGCTTTCGGCGTTCAAAAGGCAATCACAGACGGCCCTTCGGCAGGCACAAGTCGCCATAAGCACAGACATGGACCAGCAGGTCTTCCCGCTGTTGTCGAATGAACTGAACAATATGATCGCGCTCTCGGACAAATACCTGCAGAAGACCGCGAAGCTGGACTACATCGCGCCCGACTCGCTGGCCAATGATCCGATGGACCAGAAGTTGCTGACCTGCGGGAAATCTCTGGCATCGATGGTGTCATCCAATCAGTTTGTGGACGACGGTTCGTGCCAATAGCCAGGGGCGGGCAGGAATGTTGGGTAGGCGGGCTGTGCTAGGATTCTGGAGTGGCAAAAGCGTGAATTCTGGCTATTCGAGGCTTCGTTGAGACTCTTTCGCAGGCTTTTTCTGGCTGCCGGCATACTGGCAGTCGCGTTGGTTCCGAGTGAATCTTATCCCACGCAAGGCAGTGGCAAGCTGACTCTCGATTTTGTGCTGTCGATGATGGACCGCTCGGCGCAAGACTTCAAGAGTCTTACTGCGGCGATAGATCACATCAAATACACGGCGGTGGTGAAGGATACGTCCACGGAATCGGGCGAAATCTTCGTGCGCAAGGATGAGAAGATGCGGATCGATTTTCAGCGGCCCGATCCAAGAACGATTATCCGCAATGGAGACAACCTGTACATCTACACGCCGAAGATCAACCGCGTGGAGGAGTACAACATCGGGAAGAATCGCGCGATGGCCGACCAGTATCTGGCGCTGGGATTTGGAATGCGCACCGACACGCTACGGAAGAACTACGCGGTGTCGCTGATCAACGAGGAAGAGCTCGACGGGCACAAGGCCGCAGTGCTGGAGCTGGTGCCGAAATCGGATGAAGTAAGGAAACAGATCAACAAGATTCAGATGTGGGTAGATGAGGCCTCGTGGCTGCCCGTACAACAAAAGTTCTTCGAGACCGGGTCAGAGGATTATTTCATCTCCCGCTACACCAAAGTGATGAAGAACCTGAAACTCGGCGACGGCAAGTTCAAGCCGGACTGGCCGAAGGGCACCAAGATCGCAAAGCCGCACGAGTAATCCTGCCTAGGCGCGCTGGGCTTCGCGCTCCAGAAGCTTCTGTTTCCGCTGCAATCCCCAACGATAACCTGCCAGAGCGCCATCGGTGCGGATGACGCGGTGGCATGGCACGATGATGGAAACCGGATTCGTGGCACAGGCGCGCGCAACCGCACGAACCGAGTCCGGTCTGCCGAGCGCCTGGGCAACCTGAGTGTAAGTTCGCGTGGTGCCGCGAGGAATCTTCTGCAGTTCGTTCCAGACGCGCCGCTGAAAGGCCGTAGCCTGAACGTCCAGCGGCAGATCCATACTGGGAGCGGTGCCTTCGACGCGGTGCAGAATCTCCTTCAACCAATCATCGTGGCCATGGTCCGCGCGAAGCAGCTCGGCCTTCGGGTATTCCTCGCGCAGAGCGCTCACCAGTTCCTTCTCGTTTTCGCCGAGATAAACGGCAGAGACGCCGCGATCCGTGGACGCGACCAGGACTTTGCCAAGAGTGCTGTTGCCTACCGTGAATCCGATTTTCATTCCTTCTCCTCCCTTGCGGTACGAAGCGGGTGTCATGCCGAGGTGCGAATTCGTTTTCTCATATAGCCGGCTGGACGAGCCGTAGCCGCAGGCGTATAGCGCATCGGCGATGCTGGAGCCGCCGCGGAGCAACTGCTTCAGCTTGCGCAGACGAAACGCCTGTTCGAACTCCTTGGGCGCCAGGCCGGTGACGCGGTGAAACGCGCGTCGAAGCTGCGCGGGCGAAGACTTGAGCCGCGAGGCCAAAAGGGTCAGGCGAAACGCTTCGTCTTGAGAAGACGCGAGCATCGAGGCGGCCTGGCGAACCAGCATGATTGCGGGATCCAGATGATTGGGACGGCAGCGCTGGCAGGCACGAAAGCCCTGCTGTTCGGCATCCTGCGGCGTGTGAAAGAAAAGCGTGTTGTGTCGCAGTGGCCGGCGGGCGGGACAGGACGGGCGACAGTAAATCTGAGTGGAACGGACGGCGAAAACGAAAGAGCCGTCGGATTGGCTGTCACGATGCAGCGTCGCTTGCCAGTAGCGATCCGCAAGTTGCGGCGGAATCGGAGGCGGCGCGAGGTGTTCTGGTGACTTCATGGCCCTAGAGTAGCGCGAGGCGAAATGCGTATCTATCCGATTTCGCCGGTCAAAGTGAATTTGTCCGCCGATATGGAAGCTAGGCTTCCCCGGGCGCCGGCACTGCTTCTTCTGCTTCCTGGACGGTCTTGTGCGGCGCCGTGATCACCAGGATGACGGCCGTCAGAATAATCGCGCTGGCCAGTAGTGTGCGCAGCGAGATCGGCTCCGCCGCAAGAAACCAACCGAGGAACAGCGCGACCACGGGATTGACAAACGCGTAGGTGGCAACGTGCGCGGCTGTGCTGTGCTTGAGCAGATACACATACGCGCTGAAGCCAAGTGCGGATCCAAAAATGATCAGATACAGCAATCCCAGCCAGGACCGCGTGGTGACTTGCGACAGACGAAATCCCCGGGTCTCCCCTGTTAGGATCGCGAACAAACAAAGCATCGCGCCGCCGGAGAGGGCTTGCATGGACATGCTGAGGAGGGGGGAGCGGGGGTGGGGGTGGTGGCGCGAGAAAATCGAGCCGGACGCCCAGGCCAGCGAAGCGCCAATCAGTGCGAAAGCACCTATGGGGTTGATGCGCTCAGAATTGCCCAAGTGCTTCGGACCCACGAGCAAGGCCATGCCGGCAAAGCCGAAGAGGAAGCTGGACATGACGCGGGGGGAAGGGCGGAGTCCGCCGGGGCGGAGCCAGTCCACCAGGACCATCCAGAGGGATACGGTGGCCACCAGGAGCGCGGCAATGCCGGAGGGGACAGTCTGCTCTGCCCAGGAGACTGTGCCGTTGCCTATGCCGAGGAGCAGGCAGCCCACAATGAAGGCGGTGCGCCACTGGGGCCAGGTCGGCTTCTCGCGGGTGGCTAAGCGCATTACTGGGTAGAAGATAAGGCCAACGGTGAGATGGCGCAGCCCAGCCATGAGGTAGGGGGGAATGGACTCCACGCCGATCCGGATGGCGAAATAAGTTGAACCCCAGAGAATGTAGACTGACGCGAAGGACAGAAGGATCATGGTGCGATTAGTGGGCGCAACGGTGGGTAAAGGAAGGGTCTGGAGCCCGGAGCGAGGTGGTTGAGAGCTCATTTGCGGCCTTGTAGGACCACGATAGCAGCAGAAAAAGCGGGGTCGAGGACCATAATGGAGGGCAACTTAGCCCTGTTTCACTCGGGAATCTATCCGATTTCGCGGGTCGAGAGGGGTCCAGAGCCGGAAAAAGCACGAATGGAAGAAAGGTCGAAGGCGGTACTAGCCGTACTTATTTGGAGATAGGACACTGCCCACGTTTTCCACAGGTTGACAGACAATGGAGATGGTGTCATTTTGGCAGCCCAATATCTTTCGGGGATTTTCAGCAAGACAAAGTAAGTGGTAATCGCTCTGTTGGATAGGGTGAATCTGTCATCTCACTGAGGGGCGAGATGAGTGCTACGAACCGCGCAGTAGCTTGGGAAAACCTGCCACCGCAGACGGATTCGCCGGCCGCAGCCGCGAAGCCGGTGGTTGTTCCGGATGTGCCCGCGGCACCAAAAGTGCCGACGCTGCGGGTGATGCCGCTGTTACGAAATCCGCAACCGAACCGATTTGTTCGCGTTCCCACACATGCGGTGGGTGTGCACACGGAGCAACGCGAACGGCCGCGGGCTGCGCTGAAGTTGCCACTGAAGCTGCGCAGCGTGGAAGGCGTGCTGGAGGAGTTTCCGATCACGCTAGTCACGCGGGACATCAGTTCGTCCGGCGTGTATTTCCTGAGCCCGAAGCCGCTGGCGGCAGGGACGGCGATTGAGCTGGACATCGTGCTGGTCAGCCGGCCGCTGGGCTACGGCAATGTGGTGGTATCGTCGAAAGCGCACGTGCGGCGTATCGAACCCGCGAACATGCCGGGCTGGTACGGAATAGCGGCGAGCTTCGACGATTTCGCCTTCGACCGCGACGACCAGATCCCGGGCTGGTTCCCGGTGGTCGATTAGTTCTTCCCTTCTCTTCCAAAATTTGAGACGTCTGCCTTCTCGGTCTTCAGAACCGTGACTGCGACGGCTTCGAGCGCGTTCAGAGGCGCGCCCGCCGCGAACAAACGTAATTCTGCTACTCTGGCAGGCATGCAACGGAAAACACGGGTGGCGGGAGTGCTGTTCGACTGGGATGGCACGCTGATCGATTCCTATCACGCAGATTCGCAGGCCTATCTGGCAATGTTCCGCGAAATGGGCTTGACCTGGGGCATGAAGGAACTCGAGGAGCACTATTCGCCCGATTGGTATGTTGTGTATCGGGCGGCGGGAATTCCCAAGGAAAAATGGGACGAGGCGGACCGGTTGTGGCGTGCGTATTACGCCAAGCATCCGTCGAAGCTGATGCCCGGGACGCGGCGAGTGCTGCGCACGTTGGGGCACCGGCACAAGCTCGGCCTGGTGACCAGCGGCGATCGTTCGCGGGTGATGAAGCAGTTGCGACGGTTCGCGCTGACGCGAGTGTTTCGCGCGCGGGTGTGCGGCGGAGACACGGAGGAGAAGAAGCCGCATCCGGCGCCGCTGCAGATGGCGCTGGAGCAGATGAAGCTGCGGCCGGAAGAGTGCGTGTATGTCGGAGACACGCCGGAAGATCTGCAAATGTCGCGCGCGGTGGGGATGACGGCGGTGGCAGTGCTGGGTCCATTTCCGACAGAGAAGCGCTTGCGCGCCGCCAAGCCGGAGCATCTGCTCGATCGATTAGAGGACCTGCCGGCGCTGGTGAAGAAGCTCGACGCCGTCGGTGGTGGCTAGCACGCGGCTCACGGAGACGGAACCGTGGTAGCGGCGACGTTGGAGTAGGGGCTTTCTTCCCCAGACGCGTTCACCGCGGTCACGACATAGTAATAGGCGGTCCCAGACGAAACCGTGGAATCGTCGTAGGTAAGCGCGTTGATGGGTTGCGTATTCAGGGCAGTGAGCGGACTGCAGCCACCGACCGAGATGATGCTGCGATAGACGCGATATCCAACGATCTGGCTGGAACTCACTTGCCAGGTCAGATGAATGGTGTGATTGGAAGGCGGAGGCAGAGTCGGCGGCAGAGTGACCGGCGGAATTGGCGGCAGCGGAAGCGGGTCAATACCGAGCGCGATCGTTTTGCTCTTGCTGATTGTGCCGCTCGCGGCGGAAATGGTGACGAACGAGACAAAGGATGAGGCGGGCGCAAGTGCGCCAGGCGCGGTGATGGTCAGCGTCGACATGCCAATTCCCCCGGTGATGACCGGCGAACTGAAACTATACGTGGAACCCGGGGGCAGACTACCGGCAAGCGTCAAGGTCACATCTCCGGTGAATCCATACAATGGCGAGATCGCCACGACGAATTGCGCCGACTGGCCAACGAAGACATTCTGTCTGTCTGGAGCGACGGTCTCGCTGAAATCGCCAACACTCGAATTGATCGCAAAGGTAAACACAGAGTTGTGAGTTATGCCCCCACCCGCAGCCGTGACGGTAATGGTGTACATGCCCGGGGCGATGTCGCTGCCGACGGTCAGCGCCAGATTTGCGGTCCCACTGCCGCCTGGCACCGAGGCGGGCAAAAGTAACGGTGCGATACCCGCGGGCAGGCCAGAAACACTGAGGGCGACGTCGCTCGAAAATCCGGAAAGCGCCTGGACGGAAACACTGAGATAGGCGGTTTGGTTCAACGCACCCGTCAAGACCGATTCAGAAAGAGAAAGGGAGAAGTCAGAAGATGGCGGGATCTGTTGCAGAATGCCGAGACCGGGAATTTGCCCGGAACCCGTATCGGTGGTGATGAGGTCGGGTTTGCCGTCGTTGTTGAAGTCCGCAGCCAGGAGCAATTGCTGTTGCGCCGCAGCGGTGGAAGTGGGGAAGGTGCCGTCACCATTGCTAAAGAAGATCAGCCCATCGGAAGCCAGGTCCGGATTGCCATCGCCATTAAAGTCGCCCACCAACAAGGAATGCAGGCGGGATTGCGAAATGCTGGTGGAACCAGGGACAGTGTAGGGCGTGCCAAATACCGGGGTATCGACATTTCCGACGTTGAGCCACACGGCGACATACGACGAAGAGCCCGGAGCGATTCCGGATGTAACCGTGGCAATGTCCAGGAAGCCATCGCGGTTGAAATCAGCGACGACCACCTTCTCGCCCGTATGAAAAGGGCCGCCGACTGTAAGATATGCGCTTGCTGACGAATTGAAGCTGCCGTTGGAACCGGTGAAAACTCCAATGAAGTTGGTATCCGCGGTGGAAGGGTCGCCTAATTGAACGAGAAGGGAAAGGTTCCCCTGGCCGGTGAAGTCCGCGGCAGCCAATGCGCGCACCGCAGTGAACGGGCTGACGGTTGAGATTGGACCAGGGCTGAAGGAACCGTCGGAATTGCCGTTCAAAACAATGATCTGGTTGGGATCAGCGACGAAAGCAGCATCCAAGATTCCATCGCCGTTAAAGTCGGCGAATACGAAATCGGGAGAAGAAATCTGGGTTCCCCACAGAGCAGTCTCGACAGGAGCCTGGAACGTCCCGTCCCCACCGCCAAAGAGCGTCGCGATCACGCTGACGGAATTGTTGTAGCCCGTGGCGTAAAGATCCAGTTTCCCATCGTTGTTCACGTCCGCGACATGAAGTCCCTGGAAGACGCAACTTGGCGGTCCGAAAGACCCTATGGGCGGCTGGAAAGTGCCGTCGCCGTTGCCCGGCAGCACGTAGATCGCGTTGTCGACGGCAACGGCGAGATCCAGTTTGCCGTCGTTGTTGAAGTCACCCTCGACAACGTTTGACGTGGTGAACAGATTGGCGATCACCGAGGCTCGGAAGGCGACGCGTGAAGCGGGACTGACCACGGAGAAAAACTGCGCGTTCGAAGCTCCCGCGGGCGGAGGATTCGATACGGTGATGACGGCAGTACTTTCCACGGAGATGTCCAAAGCGTTGATCGCCGCCGTAAGTTCTCCAGCACTGACGAAACTCGTAGCGTGTGGCACTCCGTTCCAGTTCACGACGGAACCGGGCGTGAAGTTGGCGCCTTGAATCGTGAGCGTGAACGGGGCGCCGCCAGGGGCGATTGCGCTCGGCGACATCATATCGATCTGCGGCACAGGATTGCTTTGCGAATAAACCACGACGGGCGAAAGAAGAACTGCGGCCAAGGCAAAAAGAGAGAGCCCAGACGTCGCCGACCAAAAACTACGGAGCAGGGACATGAATGCCTCCGGTCTGCAAATGCGACCCCCTGGGCGAGGGCAGGCATGGCGCACGACCCATTGAGTATTTGGGGATGAGTTCTTAGTGTGGAGGCAGCGTGTGAACAGGTTGTGAGAGGAAGAAAACAAATCCGAGTCTAGAATGTGCAGCGCTGCAACATTGTGCAAAACGCGGCGCAGGAAGTTTTCGGTGGCTGGGACGGGGTGGCCTACGCTTTGCGCAGTTTGCAAAAAGGTGGGGCCGCAACTGCCGCGCCACCCTCTGCTTGAACACTTGAATGATTCGCGCGGGCGGCTTCGTCGGCAATTCGCTGATCAGGAGATGAACGTGCTTGGGCATGATCACGTACCGCCCGGGACTCATAACACGTAGACGTAATGAAGTGTGGGTGGCCGCGCCCCACTCGGCGCGAGCAGCCCGACACACCATAAGTCCAACTCGAAGGCTGCGCCGTGGAGCTAGTTTTTGCGTCTCAAGTCAGCGACTGTCTGAGGCTTAACCTTGTTGAAGCGCGTAAGTATCTTCGTCACTTCTCGCCTAAATGTCTGATCGGATAGAACGTGATGATATGCGATCATCACGGCGGCAGCAACGAAGAGTTGGTCGTCCCAGTGTCTGAGATAGACAGTTCCAGCGCCCGTGCCGTGGTCAATGGTATAGCGTTCGTCGTCGCCGCCCAGCACCAGAGTCAGTGGTACCTGTAGGTCGCTGTAATTCCGGACGTGATACGCCGAGGCGACTTCCTGGCAGGTCATTGTGTAAAGAACATTCACTTGCACTTGGTCGATTGCGAGGCCTTTAGGATTCTCAATCCTGACGTCGGCACCGCAGGCCGCCCTGGCAAAGAGCAATGCGACCAGAAATAAGCGAACTTGGAACATCGTTTTCCCCCTCGCAGTTCGGGCAGGCGGGGGTGAGAATCCGTGACCACCCATTTGAATTCAATTCACGGCCGGTCTTCTCTTCGTATTGACTTTGTATTCTGCTAATGCTGTCATTCAGCGAGGTTTAGACCGGCAGGTCTACAGCCGTTCGCTCGCGAGGAGCAGAGATTCAGTGGGCAACGCAAGCAGTGCAGCTTCAATCGTACGATTCGGCATTTACGAAATGGACCTGCGTACCGGGGAACTCCGCAAGGCCGGCATCAGAATCAAGCTGCAGGAGCAGCCCTTCAAGGTTCTCAAGGCGATGCTGGAGCGGCCCGGCGAAGTGGTCTCCCGAGAAGAACTCCGGAGGTGCATCTGGCCGGAGGAATCTTTCGGGGATTTCGACCACGCCGTCAACATCGCCGTTGGGAAGCTCCGCTCGGCGCTCGACGACTCCGCAGATACTCCTCGCTTTATTGAGACCGTCCCTCGCCGCGGCTACCGTTTCATCGCCCCAACCGAAACGTCCACCACCGCCGCCGAAACGGCCTTACTGCCTGCGCGCCGCATCACTTCCTCCCTGCGCAAGTCGTGGGGCAGTTATACACTCCTGGCGTTCCTCATGATCATCGCCGCGGCGGTCACAATCTTCTATCTTCGCCGGCCGCCGATCCTCACCAACAAGGACTCTATCGTCCTCGCTGATTTCAGTAACTCCACCGGGGAAGTGGTTTTCGATACCACTCTGCGAGAGGGGCTCGCCGTGCTCCTTGGCCAATCGCCTTTTCTTAACATCGTCTCAGACGAGAAAATCGCCCAGACGCTCCATCAGATGCAACAACCCTACGATGTGAGGTTGACCAAGGAGTTAGCGCGGCAAGTATGTGAAAGAGCGAATGCCACTATTCTTATCAGCGGGTCGATCGCCAAGCTCGGAAACTCCTACGTCATTGGCCTGGAGGCCTCCAACTGTGTCACCGGCGACGTTCTGGTCCGGGATCAAGGCATTGCCGCCGGTCAACCCAGGGTGCTCCAAACGCTCGAACAGGAGACGAAGATCTTGCGACAAAAGCTCGGCGAGAGCCCCCCCTCCCTCAGCAGATTCAATGCTCGACTCGAGGAGGCTACCACCCCCTCGCTTGACGCTCTGAAAGCCTACAGTGTCGCGATGAGAGTCTATTCCGAGAAAGGTGAGACCGAAGCAATTCCTTTCCTGGAACACGCCATCGAGCTTGATCCTAATTTCGCTCTTGCCTACGGCTGGCTTGGCGTCGCGTATCAGAATCTCGGCGAAACCGCGCTCTCCTCCAAGTTCACCACCAAAGCCTATCAGCTCAGCGACAAGGTCACGCAACGTGAGAAATTCATGATCGCACTCTTTTATCACAACTTTGTCACTGCGAACTTTCAGAAAGGAATTGAGTCAGCCGCGTTATGGAGTAACACGTACCCTAACGATCCCACCGCGCGAGAAGCGCAGGCCTTCACATATGGCGCCCTAGGGCAACGCAGCAAAGCCGCGACGGAAGGGCTTGAATGCATCCGCCTGGATCCTAACCGAAGTACCTGCTACGCGCTCACTGCTTGGAACCAGATGGCCCTCGACCAACTTGACAGCGCGAAAGAAACCTATCGAACTGCGATATCCCGTAATTTGAACCATCCCTATCTTTTCCTCGTCGGATACGGACTGGCGTTTCTCAGTGGTGACAAACCCTCAACGGCTCGTCTGGTCGATGAAGCTCTCAGCATGCCAGGCGCCGAGGATTCCATGCTTGCATCCCTTGCAAGTTCCGAGGCGTACTACGGCAGACTCTCCAAGGCACGCGAATACACACGACGCGCCGTCGAGGCCGCCCAACGTATCGGCGCGAAGGAGAGAGCTGCCCTTTGGCTTATGAATCAGGCGTTGTGGGAAATGGAAATTGGAAACGCCCCCTTCGCTGTCTCGCAATGCGCTGCGGCCCGTTCGTTCTTCGACACGCGGGACATTGGCATGCAAGCCACTGTCATCCTTGCTGCCGCGGGCGATCGTGCCGGGATGGAGAGAATGGCCTCGGCACTCGCGCAGGATTCACCTACGGACACTCTGCTTCTCTATTACTGGCTTCCTGCCGCACGCGCGTCTGCAGAAATCCGACGAGACAATCCGTCCAATGCCATCGAATATCTCGCCGCCGTTACACCCTTTGAGCTAAGCGGAAACGCGCCGATGGTGCCTGTCTACCTACGCGGCAAAGCCTTTCTGCTTGCTCACAGAGGCAGCGAAGCGATCGGCGAGTTTCGAAAATTTGTTGATCATCCAGGAAGAGTCGTCAATCACCCTTACGGGGCGCTTGCCCAGCTGCAGATTGCCCGGGCATATGCCATGCAAGGCGACACCGCCAAGGCAAAGGCAGCATATCAGGATTTCCTCAGCCTCTGGAAAAACGCAGACCCGGACATCCACATTCTTAACCGCGCCAAAGCGGAGTACATGACGCTGCGATAGATTGTCCCGAAATGCTCAGAAAAAGCTCCCAGGTCCCGGAAACTTCGAATGAATTCGTCGAGGGAAGAGCTTGGCGAGAATTTGGAAGAACGTTCCACCCTTTGCAAGACCTGCAAAGGGTAGGCCACACTCGTTAGTTTAATCTTATGCTATGTAATTTCGTGTGTCTTTAAGATCGGACAGACCGACACGCTTTAAGTCCAACTCGAAGCCTGCGCCATCCGCGAAGAGATGACATGACGGTCCGCGCTACACCTACGGGACGACAGGTTAAGGTTTGGGAGCAGGCGGAGCGGAGGGCTGGGCCGGCGTTGCGGGCCGCGCTGTTGGCGGAGCGGTGGATGGGGAGGCGGGCGCACCAGCGGCTGCGGGAAACGGTTTGAAGTCGGTCCACTTGATGGTGACGCGGATCGGAATTTCCCGGTCCTTCATCTTGAAGACACCTTCCGCGCGGGAGTAGTTCGGGAACCAGTATTTCCCTTCCACGTTTTCGCGATACGTCTCGAACATGTCGAAGGGCAACGTGGGCGGCTTGAGCGCGCCGAGATCGGTAACCCATTTGCCGTAGGTCTTGACGACTTCCAGATATTTCTGGTCGACCCAGATGACGCCGTCGAACAGCGCGTGCTGGCGATCGAGCGTTTTGGGCGAAACCTGAAAGATGTAGCAATCGACTTCGTCGATCTTTTCAGTATTCAGATACTGCACGTTGTACTTGGCGAGAGTGGCCATGGAAACGGGAAACGCGGGAATGCGGGTGAGGAATTGTGCGTCTTCGGGCTCGAACTGAAGATATTGCAGCGAGGTGGCGGGGGAGGAGAGAGCCTTTTCGTAGAGTTGGCCGTCGCTGGAACGCGCGGCTTCATAAGTGGCGATGAATTCACCGCTGGGGTGGCCATCGGGCCCGAATTCCTGAATGCGGATCGTTTTGCGGTAAGAGAACTGCGGGCGCGCGGCGAGATAGATGTCTTCTTTCTTCGCGAAGCCCTGAATGATTTGCGCCGGGGGAAGCGAAGGAGGCGCTTCGGGCTGAGGAACGCCGGTGATGCGCTTCACCTCGTGTTCGGGAGGCGGAGTGAGCGGGCCGGGCGCGTTCTCCTGGGCCACAACGGCGGCAGAGAAAAGAAACGACACAGCAGCCAACACGATTGCCGCGGAACACCAGGGACGTCGATGAAGAGGATCAGATTCGCAAGCAGCCATACGAGATTGGATGCGCGGCGGCTGGGGATACGCCGCCTCGCTCCCGCCATTGTACAACCGCGGAGCGGGGGGCGCATTTCGGGATGAGTTAAGATACGCGGATACCAGAGCCGGGAAACTGGGGAACTTGCGCGAGTTGTACCTGAGAAATAACCGCTTGCGAGAACTGCCGAGCTCGCTTGGAAAGCTGAAGGAGTTGCGGCGGATCGATTTGCGGGGCAATCCGCTGAAGCGATTGCCGGAGGAGATGCGGGAACTGCGGCGGCTGGAAAAGATTGGCCTGCGCTGGGTGAGCACGCTGGAAGAGACGGACTGGCTGGGAGAACTGGAGGCACGCGGGTGCCTGGTGTACCGGTGAAGGGAGGAACGCTGCGAGCGAGCCGGTGCTTTTGCTAAACTGAGAGCACTGTGAACGAAAAGCTTGTGGCGCGACGCTACAACGTGTCTGGGCGCGTGCAGGGCGTGGGGTTCCGCAATTACGTCGAGCATGTGGCGGAAAAGATCGGAGTGCACGGCTACGTGCGCAACCGCCGGGACGGACGCGTGGAAGTGTTCGCGATGGGCTCGCCGGAAGAGCTGAAACAGTTGCGCGTGGCGCTGGAGAGAGGGCCGATGATGTCGCGCGTGGACACGGTGGCGGAAGAGCCGGACACGGTGGAGGCCCGGTACATGGGAAATTTCGTAATTGAAATCACACTGGAGTGAGGAGCTCGGCCGAATGGACGACTTGAAGAAGCTGATTCGCGAAGTGCCGGATTACCCGAAGCCGGGGATCTTGTTCTACGACTTGACGACGTTGCTGAAGGACAAAAAGGGATTCCAGACACTGATTGACCGGCTGTGCCGGCACTACGAAGGCCACAACATCGACCTGGTGGCGGGAATCGAGGCGCGCGGATTTATTTTTGCGCCGGCGCTGGCGTACCGATTGGGAGCGGGATTCGTGCCGGTAAGGAAGCCGAAGAAGCTGCCGGCCAAGACGGCGAAGATTTCGTACGCGCTGGAGTATGGAACGGACACGCTGGAGATGCACGAGGACGCGGTGCAGAAGGGGCAGAGGGTCTTGTTGTGCGACGATTTGCTGGCCACAGGCGGGACGGCGGCGGCGGCAATTGAACTGATCCGGTCGCTGGGCGGAACGGTGGATGGCGCGGCGTTCGCCGTGGAGCTGAATTTTCTCAAAGGCCGAGCAAAGCTGCCGGGGCTGGATGTGTTCTCGTTGATGCAGTACGACAAGTAGGTGGCAACGGCGAGCAAGTTCACACGCGGAGCCTGACACCGCGCTGAATCAGGGGAGACGAGACTGCCAAGGCCAGGATTGTAAGGAGCACGGACTTCCCTACGCCCCACGCGCCATACGTGCCGATCGGAGTGAGCCAGTAAAGCGGCGCAAGCAAGAACGGAATGTACGCGACGACGTAAGGAAGCAATGGGTTTTCACCCGCGGGCATGGCAAACTTCGCCCAGGACTTCCAACCTTTTCTGTCCACGACCCAGAGGAGCAGTAGCGAAAAGAGGAGATTCGCGGCGGTGCAGTATAAGCACCAGGTCGGCGTGTCGCGATTCTTGGAGATGCCCAACGGCTGCAGCGCAAAGCCGATGGCGAACAGAATCACAGCGGCAGCGAGAATCCAGCGCGCTTTTTGTTCAAAGGTCGAGGCGAAGGAGTTGCCGATAATAATGAAGGAAGCCAAAACGCCAGCCATGACGAGGGAAGACAGCCCGGCTTCGAAGGGATTCCAGAAAAACGGGATCGAGTCTAACGCACGCAGCCAGCCCAAGGTGGAAGCTATGTTTAATAGCACTAAGGCTGTGTAAGCCGCGAGCAGGATTCGTGGACGTTTCGAGAAAAGCAGATAGATCGTGCTCACCAATAGATAGGCCCAACCTAAGAGACCCAAAATCTCCCAATAAGAGAAATCGAGGCCAGCGGTGTGGCCTTCGGGAGTCACTCTCCTAAAAACCATAAAGAGGGCGGCGATCAGGGAAAGGCCCGAGATGCGCATCGTCCGCCGAAGTGTCTTGTGACTGTTCTCCTGCGGGAAGCGGACGAAAGCGAGGGCAATCGCGACGAGGCCCAGGACGGTCCACCAAATCTGGCTCATGTGCGTGGATTGGGCGTCCACGTGTGTCGCATTGGCGATAAATAGACCCAGGACGAGCAGGCTCAGGGTCCTGACGAGCACGTGCCACCAGATTCTGGCTTTGCGATGTCCGCGGCAGATGCGAGGGTCCAAGGACAATGGAATGGACATGCCCATCAAGAAGAGGAAGCCGGGAAAGACCATGTCCACGTAGGTCATGCCATTGACGTTGCCGCGGTGATAGGTCCACCAGGGCAGGCCGGTGACTTCGGCTAGATTGTTGACGAGAATCATGAGCGCGACGTTCAGACCGCGGAAGATGTCCACGGAGGCGACGCGTTGAACTACAGATACCGAGCCGCTTGCAGGGGTGGAGTGAGTCGTCATTGTTTGGCGAGGGATGGCCAGATTCTCATCGGGCAGCTAGCCACCTAGCCATGCCACATCGTGGTGCCGTTGACACGGCGGTGGTGCCTGCCGTGGAAGTGGACGATGGCCAAAACAGCTAGCGGGATGCTGAGAATCGCTCCCACAACAAAATAAAGAACCGTCATGGGACCCTCCCGGAGGTTTCGAGCGCGAATAGGGCCCACGCGCCTTGGTTGCGTTGAGGGTATAGAAAAAAACGCAGGTCTGTCAGTGACGTCGGGTCGGCACGGACACAGGTACTAGCCTTCGTTGCAGGGGCATGCCTAAGCCAAGTAAGGGTTTGCACAGGTTCTCGCCGGCCATCACAGCTTTTTTGGAAACGGCTGATTACGATTTCGCCGGCCCTAGAGACTCGGAGTTCTCCTGGAAAGCAGGAGGCACTTATGTCAGCCGAATCGGGAAAGGCAATATTCTGGGCCCCAAGGATTCTCTCAATCATCCTGATCGCGTTCTTGAGCTTGCTTGCAGTGGACGTCTTCGATGAACACCTCGGCTTTTGGCGAACCGCATTGGCGCTAGGGATGCATTTGATCCCATCCATCGTGTTGCTGGTCGCACTCCTTGTGGCGTGGCGGCGCGAGTGGATCGGCGCGGTGCTTTACGCCGCGGCCGGACTGCTATACGTATTGTGGAGCGGTTTCGTGCCCCGCATGGTGCCGTTGTCCGTACGATTCTCGTGGATGCTGGTGGTGGCGGGTCCCGCGTTCGTGATTGCCGGACTGTTTCTGTTCAATTGGAAAAAGCACGACGAATTGCGGGCGCTGCTTCACTAGACGAGCGGCGCACGGCAAGCAGTGGAAGGGCTCCGCATCAACCGGTTGGTTGTGATTTTCCTTGCGGGTGTTGGCGCAGAGGCGTAGGCTGCGGTCAACGACGGGCCCTGCATCAATTTCCATTGGTCTTTTCTAGCTGATCCTCATGGCGAGGAAGAGGCCATGCACGACCAACTTCCAATTTCGCGGAGAATGACGAGCCGAGTGGCGACTCCCGACGGTGTGTGGGCTCTCTGGAGCTGTCGCGGACGTGACGACGTGTCGCGTGTACGGGACATCAGTGTGGCGGGTCTGTTTCTGGAAACGAAAACACGCGTGAGTATTGGAGTGGAGATTGGTCTGCACTTCCTGGTGGCGGAAGGACAGATTCGAGCGAACGCGAACGTTCGGCATTGCGATTCCCAGCGGGGTGTCGGACTGAAATTCACAGCCGTAAAGGGCGAGGACCGACCGCGGCTTGAAGCATTGATTGAGAGGTATCGAAACCCCAAGCCGCTCCATGGAACACACCAGGCGGAACGGCCGTCACAGGCTCGCGACGCGTGACTGCTGAGATGCTGATTCTAGTTTTGTGCATGCGAGTCTAGTTGATTTTCCACAACATCATCTGTTCACAGGATTTTCAACGGGGATTCACGTAAGACCGGGTGTGGCACAGGCTCAGGGCGAGAGCCGGACCGCAATAGAAGCGCGACGGGATTCTGGTCGGAAGTGTTGACTTGACCTACTGGTAGCCTTAAGATGCCGAAACGGTGCGGAGTTGATGGTTCCGCGATTTTTCCCTTCCGCGTTGATCTTGCGACCAGGAGAGCCCCAGCATGCCGGCCTCGCTCGTATCGCACTATCGCGTGCTCGGCCAGATCGGCAAGGGTGGTATGGGCGTGGTGTATCAGGCGGAAGACACGAGCCTGAGACGGACCGTCGCCCTGAAATTCCTTCCGGAACATCTGGCGGATGATCTTGCGGTCAGCGAACGATTGAGGCAGGAAGCGCGGCTGGCATCCGCACTGAACCACCCGAACATCTGCACGATCTATGAGGTGAGTGAAGACTCGGGCAAGGTCTTCATTGCGATGGAGTATGTGGAGGGGCGGCCGCTGTCGGAATTGATATCGGCCGAAGGGTTGCCGCAGGAGACCACGCTACGGTATGGACGGCAGTTGGCATCCGCGCTGGCGCACGCACACGACCGCGGAGTGGTTCACGGAGACTTAAAGCCTTCGAACATCATCATCACCCCAGGTGGGGACGCGAAGGTTCTCGATTTCGGATTAGCGAGGCGAAGCGACCCGGGGGAGTTTGACCGACAAACGCTGGAGACTATGTCAGCGGAAAGCCGGCCTGGATTGGGCGGGACGCTTCCGTATATGGCGCCGGAACAGATTGACGGGCGCGCTGCGTCACAGTCAACGGATCTATGGTCGCTGGGCGTGGTTTTGTATGAAATGGCGGCGGGCGCACGACCATTCTACGGGGACAATCTCTATCTGTTGTGCACGTCGATCCTGCGCGATCCGCCGAAACCACTGCCGTCGAAAGTGCCCGCCGGGCTTGGGGCAGTGATCCTGCGGTGCCTGGAAAAGGAACCGGCGCGGCGATACCAAAGAGGAAGTGAGGTGTATGCCGCGCTCGAGACACTGACGCCTTCGCAGGAAGGCGCGGTAATGGTGGCACCCAAACCTGAACCGCGGAAGGTGCCGTGGCTGGTCATAGCAGCGGCGCTGGTGCTGATCCTGGGCGGTTTCGCCGCTTACAGATTTCGCAACGGGATTGGCGGAATGAGCCGGTCAATCGCGGTGCCGCACCCGATGCTGCTTGGAATTCTGCCTACGGCGGAAGGCGGAGACACGACACAAGCAGCGTTCCGTGACGGATTGGCCGACACGCTAAATTCGCGGTTGGGAGAGTTGAGCGTACAGCATGGGTTTGCCGTAGTTCCGATAAGTGAACTCATCGGGAAGGGCGTGACAACAGCGGATCGGGCCCGGCGGGAGTTTGGCGTGAATCTGGCGCTGATGTTGAATGTGCAGCGCTCTGAAGAGACGATCCGAGTGAACTATTCGCTGGTCGACACGAGATCGCACCAGCAGGTGGGAGCTGGAACGGTAACGGCAGAAGCAGGCAATCCATTTGCGCTACAAGATCGAGTGTTCGAAAGCGTTGCTTCGAACATGGAACTGCAACTCGTGCCCGACGAAAGACAGGCCACCCGTTCGCAGGGAACGATGCAGCCGGCCGCTTACGATTTCTACGTGCAAGGCCGAGGGTATTTGCAGGAATATGTGGTTCCGGAAAAGGTGGACAACGCCGTGACGCTGTTCCAGCGGGCGCTGGAGAAAGATCCGAGCTTTGCGGCAGCCACGGCGAGCCTTGGGGAAGCGTATTGGCGCAAGTATCAATTGAGCCACGATTCGGCGTGGTCGAAGGCAGCACTGGAAACCTGCGAAAAAGCAGTGGAACAGGGCCCGAGACTGGCGTTGGCACACGCGTGCCTGGGGCAGGCGTACATGGCGGAGGGCGAATACCAGAAGGCCGCGGACCAATACCGGCACGCGCTGGAGTTGGAGCCGACCAGCGACGACGCATACGGCGGGCTGGCGAGCGCGTACGAAAAGCTAAATCGTCCGAGTGAAGCAGAAGCAAGCTTCCAGCGGGCGATTGCCTTGCGCCCGAACTATTGGGCCACGTACAACTGGCTGGGCCTGTTTTACATGGACCACGCGAAATACTCGCAAGCGTCTGAGATGTTCTCGCAGGTGGTTGCGCTGGCGCCGGACAGCTTTACGGGCTACTACAACCTGGGAGGCGTCCGGATTCTGCAGGGCAAGTATGCTGAGGCGATCCCGCTGCTCGAGAAATCTTTGAGCATCCGAGCCACGGGAGACGCAGTATCAAATCTGGCGGTGGCGTATTTCCAGATGCGGAGGTATGCGGATTCGGCAGGGCAATTTGAAAGGGCGGTGCAACTGGACCCGAAAAATTATGTTCTGTGGGGAAATCTGGGGGATGCGTATTACTGGAGTCCCGGGCAACGAGAGAAGTCCGGGGAAGCCTACGGGCGGGCGATCACGCTGGGCGAAGAGAAACTCCGTGTGAATCCTAACGATGCGCAGCTATTGAGCAGTCTGGGGATGTATCACGCGATGCGGGACGAGAAGAAAGCGGCGCTCGACAATCTGAATGGCTCGCTCAAGCTGCAGCCGAAAGAGCCGAACCTGATATTCAACGCGGCAATCGTTTACCAACAACTGGGCAATACGAAAGAGGCGCTCAACAGCCTGGAAAGGGCGGTCGCTCTGGGGATCACTCCAGAGATGATCAGAGATACGCCGAATTTCGATGCGCTCGGAGCCAACCCGCGGTATGTCAAATTGGTAGAAGGTCAGCAAACGAAATGACGGAGGTCATATGCCCGGCACACGATTGAGCCTCAGCCCGAAAGTCCTCGGTGGAATAACGCTTGCGATCTATCTTGTAGCGAGCGGATGCGGAGGAGAAAACAAACTCGGCAAGAAGGGTCAGGATAGGTTTACCTGCGGAGATCAGACGGTGGGAGTGGTCCCCGGCGATGGAACCACTCCGAAAGATATCTATCTCTGCAAGGGGGATACGCTGACCTGGGTGCCGAATGGCCACAACTTCACGGTGACGTTCCAAAAGAAGTCACCGTTCCAAGGCAGCCCGATGGTATTCCAAAACATTCCCAACGACACGACAACGCCCGTAGTGTCGCCACCGGCGATATACACTGGATCACTGGTGGTGTACCGGTATGACATGACGGTGGATAACGTGGCGGCGACTGACCCGCAAGTCGTCGGGGGCGGAGCGCACTCGAACTGACGGAAGGTGGAAAACTGGACATGGCAGTGCTGGTTTGGAAACCCTCGGTTTTGGAGATGGCTACTGGCGAAACCGGGACGTACCATTGGGTTGATGGACAGTGAAAAACCAGCACCGATCAAACGATGGCTCCGGAACCGGCGCAGCCAGCGGATTGAGATGAGTGTCCCTGTGGTGGTGTATCGAGCTCCGGGAGAAGGACCGCAATTCTACGAGAGTACACAGACCCTTGTGGTGAATGCGCACGGCGCGCTGATTTCCCTGACCGACATGGTCGTGCCGCGGCAGAAGCTGAGGATGCAGAATCCAAGCAGCGGGGAAAACCTGGAATGCCGGGTGGTTTCCGTAAAGAGGTCACAGATCGGTCCGCCTCAGGTGGCGGTGGAGTTCGCACGGGCAACGCCGGGCTTTTGGCGAATGGCGTTTCCGCCGGCGGATTGGAAGAGCGACGGCTAACAAGACCATCCCAGAGCACGAAATCGATTGATCGTTCTTACCTGACAAAGAACCGACAACTCACTGTTTAGAACCTGTCCTATGGCGCTGGCGAAGGGCTTCGAAGAGAACGACGCCGGCGGCGACGGAGACATTCAGGGATTTAACGGGGCCGGTAGTGGGCAGCGAGACGACGAAATCGCAACGCTTACGGGTGAGTTCGTGGAGGCCTTTGCCTTCGCCGCCCATGATGATGCCGATGGGCGAGGTGTAATCGATTTCGGTGTAGCGCTTGTCGCCGTCTTCGTCGAGGCCGACCAGCCAGTAGCCGGCTTCCTTCAGTTCTTCCATGGTACGAGCGAGATTGGTGACTTTCGCGATCGGGAGGTGCGCGAGGGCCCCGGCGGAAGCGCGCGCGACCGTGTCGGTGAGGCCGGCGGCGCGGCGCTCGGGGATGACAATCCCGTGAGCTCCGGCGGCGAGAGCGGTGCGAATGATCGCGCCGAGATTGTGTGGATCTTCGACGCCGTCGAGAAGAACGACAAGGCCGCGCTGGTCCTTGGAGGAATTGGCGCGCTCGAGGATGTCTTCGAGCGTGGCGGGAGGGCGAGCGGCGGCGATGGCAACAACGCCCTGATGATCGCGGGAGTTGGCGAGGCGGTCGAGATTGCCGCGGTCCTCGAAACGCACGGGAATGTCGCGCTGGCGGGCGAGTTGCACGATATCTTCGATGCGAGAATCCTGACGGCCTTTGGCGATGACAATGCGGTCAAACGAGTTGCCGGCTTCGAGGGCTTCGCGCACGGCGTGAATGCCGGTGAATCGGTCCATGGGGGAAGTTTACAGTTTTCACCGGCCAGTTGACAGTGAAGAGCCAGTGGCCTGCGAGCTGCAGTGTTTCGCGAGCGGATCGGGTGAGATCCTTCGTCGCAAGAAGCGCTCCTCAGGATGACAACGTCTTTGAAGTTGAAGTACAGACTAGTCGAGGAGGGAGCAGAACTCGAGAATGCGCGCGCGGATGGATTTGATAGGGAGGGCGAAGGCGAGAGGAGCGGCCGCGTCAACGAGAAGGATGACGCGGTCGAGTTCGCCTTCTCCGGAACGACCGGCGAGCGCGAGTCGGATGGGGTGAAAAAGGTCGCGGCCACGAATATCGAGCTGTTCTTTGAGCAGGGTCACGACTTCCTTAAAGCGGTCGGAGTTGAAGGGAGCGGGATCGAGGAGGAAAAGGGCGAGTTCGCGGATGACGTCGCGGGCGGCGTAACGGGAGAGCACTGCGTGGGCTTCGGGCGTTTGGAGTGAATAGGCGGCGTCGTAGGTGAAGACGAGGCGGAGAAGCTGCTCGAGGCCAGCGCGGTCGAGGGCAAAATGACCGAGGAGAGAAGCGGCATACTCAGCGAAGGCGAGATGCTCGGGAGAAGGATCGTTGGTGAGCCAAGATTGTTCGCGCAGGATAGAAAGGACGTCATCGCGGGTGAAAGGGTTGACGTGCGTGCCGTGTTCAGCGATGTGCTCTTCGGGTGGCATGGGGGTAGTTTAGCGCGGACGAGCAGGATTAGAACGAGCGGGGAAATAAAGCAGATTCCTCGCCTCGCTCGGACTGACGCTTTGATGGGAATCGTTGTGTGGGCACGTTAGCGAGGATTGCGCACCGCGGTTGCCAGGACTTCTACGTCTGGAAGGCAGGAGCGGAGCTGGCGGTCTCCAAAGTGGCGACGACATAGGAGGCGATGGCTTCACCGCGACCGACGGAGTCGACGCCCTCGTTGGTCTTGGCCTTGAGGTGAATCTTCTCAGCGGGGACACCGAGCGATTTGGCAAGGGCTTCGCGCATTTTGGGGAAATGCGGGCCGAGCTTGGGACGCTCGAGAATCACGACGGCATCGACGTGTTCGATTACCAGCGAACGGTCATTGAGAAGCTTGCGGACGTGTTCGAGGAAGAGGAGGCTGTTCGCGCCCTTCCACTTGGGATCGGTGTCGGGAAAATGCGTACCGATGTCGCCGAGCCCAGCAGCGCCGAGGAGTGCATCGCAAAGAGCGTGGGCGACGACGTCGCCGTCGGAATGGCCGACGGGCCCCTTGTCGAAGGGAACTTCGACGCCGCCGATGATGAGCTTACGGCCTTCGGCGAGGCGGTGAAGATCGTATCCAATGCCGCAACGAAAGCTCATAGTTTTTTCTGCTCGCACTGGAGATAGAAGCGGGCGAGTTCCATATCGGAAGGCTTAGTGATCTTGATATTGCGCTCCGAACCAAGGACGACAAAGACCTCGTGGCCGAGCCGCTCGACAAGGCCGGCCTCGTCGGAGGCGTTGACGCCATCAACAGCGGCGTCGGCGAAGGCCTCACGGAGAAGCGCCGTTTCGAAAGCTTGAGGCGTTTGCGCAAGGACGACGCGCTCGCGGGGGATGGTAGCGGTGATGAGAGCGACGTCTTCGGGCAGGCTGGTGCGTTTCACCTCTTTGACAGTGTCCATGGCGGGAATGCCAAGCATGACGGCCTTGCGGCGGCGAGCTTCCTCGATGACGCGGGTGATCTGCTCGACCGTGACGAAGGGGCGCACGGCATCGTGGACAACGACAAGCTCGGTGGAGACGGGCACGTGCTTGAGCGCCGCGGCAACAGAAGCCTGGCGCGAGTCGCCACCCTTGACGACCTGTACGGGCTGCTTGAATTTTTCAGCACGGATGCGGGCGTCGAGCTTTTCGACTTCCTCGGCGCGCGTGGCGACGACGATGGAAGTAATCAGCGGGCAGGCGGCGATGCGACGAAGGCTGAGAATGACGATGGGAACGCCGTCGAGCTCGAGAAATTGTTTCGGGGTCTCGTGGCCCATGCGCGTGCCGAGACCTGCGGCGGGAAGAATGGCAGTGATTTGACTCATAGGATTGAAAGCAGTCCGGACGAAACCGTTGAACCTGGCGGCTTAGGACCGGGTTGCAGAAAAGAAAGTGTACCTCAATGAGAGGGTGGAAGCGAAGCCTGAGGGTGCGGAGTTGTCAAAGCGAATAATTGGGTCTGAAGACTCTCCGCACAGAGGAGCGGAAGCGGATGTGCTCAGAAGGGTGTCCCCACTAGAGACATCCGCGCGACCTATCGTCGAGGTTCAGACGGCGTCGCCGCCGGCATGGGCCGCGGAGGCAGCCTGGGTGCGCGGGGGCAGAGACTCGGGGCGATCGTCCATGCGACCGAAGATCATTTTGCCAGCGGGAGTCTGGTGGGTGGAGGTGACCAGGATGTCGACAGTTCGATTGATGAAGCGGCGTGCGCCGTCGACGACGACCATAGTGCCATCGTCGAGATAGGCGATGCCCTGGGTGGGCTCTTTGCCTTCGCGGAGGATCAGGACGCGCATGGACTCGCCGGGGAGAACGGTGGGCTTCATGGCGTTGGCGAGTTCGTTGACATTGAGGACGGAGATACCCTGGACGCGAGCGACTTTATTGAGATTGAAATCGTTGGTGACGATTTTGGAGCCAGTCTGACGGGCCAACTCGATGAGCTTCAGATCGACGCTGGGGATGGACGGGAAATCTTCCTCGAGAATCCGAAGATCCAGCCAGGACATCTTTTGGATTCGCTGAAGGACTTCGAGGCCGCGGCGGCCGCGCTGGCGCTTGAGGGAATCTGAAGAATCCGCGACGAGTTGGAGTTCGTGCAATACAAAGCGAGGAATGCCGAGGGCACCGTCGAGGAAATGCGTTTCACAAATATCGCCGATGCGTCCGTCGATAAGCGCGCTGGTATCGACCAGCTTGGTGGGGCGGCCAGCCGGAGGGGCCGGCAGTTCGACATTCTTGGGAAGGGGGAGTTCACGGAAGGACGGACCTTTGGAAGAACCGACGACCAGGCCGAGGTAAGCAAGACCGAGAAGCGAGGTGAACTCGAAGAACGACTTGGTGGGCTCAGGTTCGGCAGTGCGGGAAATAACCAAGGTAAACAGGAGGGAGGCGAGTAGACCGAGGACTACACCGATCGCTCCGCCCATAAGCCCGCTGATCTCCGCGCGGCGCAATCTAAGTTCAGCGAGCAGAATCACCATGGCCATAAGGAAGCCGATGCCCGCCGCAGGAAGTCCATGGACGCCGAAGGGGCCGAGATTGTAGCAAATCAAGCAAGCGATTCCGAGAAGCGTGACGCGGATAGCCCAGAAATCGAGCGATCGCCCAAGGAACATAGTTGAGGAACTGAGGGTGGGAGGAAGTTCGGCCGGCGCACTGCCAGGGCGATTGAACCGCTCTTGGTTCATAAGTCCTCACAGTACGACGAGATTCCGTTCGCCCCGGCGATTCCAACTGGAAATAAAGACGAATAAAGCCTGCTTGCCAGAGCAGTTAACGTGCAGAAGTATATACGCTCGAAAATTCGAGGAGTCAAGCGTGGAAAAGCAGATTCATCGCATGCAAAACGTGCGAGGGAAAAGAGGCTGCGGGGGGTTCGGAATGACGGTGACGAGGTTGTTCGCGGCCAGTTAAGGGATGTGAAAGCGCGGGACGCGGCGGCTGACGCCGGAAATCAGGTCGGAGGTAACCGTGCCGATGCTGCGGGCCATGATGTTAGCCGGGTAGATGCGGTCGCCGTCGGTGCCGTAAATGGTGGCGATGTCGCCGATCGCGGCGTCGGGAACGTCGGTGACGTCGAGCATGGAGACGTCCATGGAGACGATGCCGATAATCGGCGTGCGATGGCCGCGAATGTAGACGCAGCCGCGATTGCCGAGAGAACGATGAATGCCATCGGCATAGCCGGCAGCAAGGACGGCGACGCGCGACGGACGCTTGGCGACCCAACTTGCGTTATAGCCGACGCCGGCACCCTCAGGGACGGCCCGAATCATCAGGAGACGAGCGCGGAGACTCATCACGGGGCGGAGAGCGAGTTCGGCTTCGTATTTCGTACGCAGTTCGATAGGGTCAAAGCCAGGATGGTAGCCATAAAGGACAGCGCCGGGGCGCACCATGTCTGCCCAGGATTCGGGGCGAGACGCGATCGCGGCGCTATTGGCAATGTGTTGAATGCCGGGATCGATGCCGAGCGCGCGAAGGCGATCGACGGAGGAGAAGAACTTTTCGAGTTGCTGGCCGGTTTCGCGGCCCGTGGGAGTGTCAGTGAACACTTCCGACGAGGCAAGGTGGGTAAAGGTGCCGTTGAGTTCAAGGCGCTTGCACTTGGCGAGCTGGCCAGCGAAACAGTCGATATCGGCGGGAGAGATGCCGAGGCGATTCATGCCAGTGTCAATCTTGAGGTGAATCGAAACGTGTTTCTTGCGCGCAGCAGCCGCAGCTTTGTCGAAGAGTGCGAGATGCTCGCAGCGATGAATCGCAGGTGTGAGATTGTAGGCGACAAGATTTTTTTCTTCGCCGGGCCAGAAGCCGCCGAGGACGAGGATGGGCTTGCGAACGCCGCCTTTGCGGAGTTCGATGCCTTCGCCGGCGGACGCCACACCGAACCAGTCAGAGCCGAAGCCTTCGAGAGCTTTGGCAACTTCCGGGCTGCCATGGCCGTAGGCGTTGCCCTTGACGATGGAAAGGACCTTGCGCGGAACCTTACGTTTCTCGGAAGGGGGATTCACGAAATCGCGAATCGCACTGAGATTGCCGCGAAGCGCGGTGAGAGAGATTTCTGCCCAAACGGGGCGGCCGACGAAATTAGCGGGATTCTTATTGGAGCGAGTCATGAAAATTCCTGGAACTTCTAGTGTACGGCATCCACACGATGCGTCCAAAAAGCGGCGGCAGAACGGCGCGTGAATGACAACAGAAGGAGGAGCAAGTAGTCGGCCGAAATGCGCGAACTCGGAGGCGGCGGATAAGGCATTGATTCTGAATTGGTTGGCAGGTGAGACGCAGCGATGTTGCGCCCTTTCGAGATGATCCGCGGGCGATTTGTTGTGGACCAGGAGACGCGGGTGTGTCCAGCCGGCCGCTTGGTGCCGGTCACATCGGAGGCACGCCGCACGTAGTAGGGTTAGCGGGACCGGGCCAGGGTGACTGCGGCGACGGAGCAAATTATGAAGGCCATTGTCTATCGCGAGTATGGAGCGCCAGAAGTTTTGAAGTTGGAAGAGGTCGGGAAGCCTGCGCCAGGGGAAAAGGATGTCTTGATCCGAGTGCGGGCGGCGGCGGTGAATCCCCTGGACTGGCATTTCATGCGCGGACTACCGTATTTGATTCGGCTAATGACGGGATTGGCGAAGCCGAAGGATGCGCGGTTTGGCGTTGATGTGGCAGGTGAAGTGGAGGCGACCGGAAGCGGGGTGAAAGCGCTGCGTGCGGGCGAGGCGGTGTTTGGGACGTGCCGCGGGGCGTGTGCGGAATATGCCTGCGGGGCTGAGGTGGCGTTCGTTCAAAAGCCGGTGAACGTGACATTCGAGGAAGCTGCGGCGGTGTCGATTGCGGGACTAACCGCGCTGCAAAGCTTGCGCGACAAAGGTCAGGTGCAGGCGGGACAGCGAGTGCTGGTAAATGGCGCGGCAGGCGGGGTGGGAACGTTCGGGGTACAGATTGCGAAGGCGCTTGGCGCAGAAGTGACGGGTGTGTGCAGCGCGAGGAACGTGGAGTTGGTGCGGTCGATCGGAGCCGACCACATGGTGGATTACACGCGGGAGGATTTCACGAAGGGCGGCGTGAAGTACGACGTAATTCTCGATTGCGTGTCGAACCATTCGCTGGCGGAGTACAAGCGCTGCATGACAGCAGAAGGAAGACATGTGGGCGCGGGCCGCTTGGACGGCAGTGGGCGCTGGATGCTGGGCGTGATCGGAAGTTCGCTCGCAGCTTCCGCGCACTCGCTGATGGGCCGACAGAAGTTTCTGTCGATCTTTGCGAAGGTAAATCAGCGGGACCTAGTCGTGTTACAGGGATTGCTGGCCGACGAAAAGATTAAACCGGTGATTGACCGGCGATATGGTTTGAGCGAAGTGCCCGAGGCAATCCAATACCTGGAGCAGTTACACGCACGTGGAAAAGTGGTGATCGAAGTGAAGTAGCGATGGCACGCTACATCTCGTCGCCGCCAGCGAACTGGCTGAAGGCGTCGGGGGCGGCCTCTTCGAAACGAGTGAGGCGGCTGCGGAAGACGAATTTGACTTTGTCGGTGGGGCCGTTGCGCTGCTTGGCGATGACGATGTCGGCCATGTCGCGCTCTTCGGGAGTCAGGTCCATTTTCCCCCAGTTGGGGCGGTAGATGAACATGACGACGTCGGCGTCCTGTTCGATAGCGCCGGATTCGCGAAGGTCGGAGAGCTGCGGGCCGCGTTCGTCGCGCTCCGGCGCGCGGGTGAGCTGACTCAGGACGACGACGGGAATCTTCAATTCCTTGGCGAGGCCTTTGAGGCCGCGGGAAATGCTGGCGACTTCTTCCTGGCGGGAGTTGAAACGGCCCCTGCCGGAGATGAGCTGGAGGTAGTCGACGACCAGAAGTTCGAGGCCCTTGTCGCGTTTGAGGCGTCGCGCCTTGGCACCTATTTCGAGAACGGTGGTGCCACCGGCGTCATCGACCCAGAGCGGCGCGTTAGAGATGATGCTGAGCGCATCGGTCATGCGGCGCCAGTCTTCGCGATTGAGATGGCCGGTCCGGAATTTGTGGGCATCGACCTGGGCGACCGAGGCGACGAGGCGCTGGAGCAGGGATTCCTTGGACATTTCCAAGCTGAAGACGGCCACGGGAAAACCCGCGCGGATGGCGATGTTCTCCGCGAAGTTGAGAGCGAGGGCAGTCTTTCCCTGCGAAGGGCGCGCGGCGAGGATGATGAGCTCGGACGCCTGAAAACCGGATAGCAGCTTGTCCAGTTCGCCGTAGCCGGTGGAGATACCGGTGATGCTCTTCCCTTCCCGGAAGATCTTTTCAAGGCGGTCGAAATTCTGCTGGACGATCTCTTTGATGGGGATGAGGCCGGCTTTGACGCGGTCTTCAGCGAGAGCGAAAATCTTGGACTCGGCGCCATCGAGGATCATGTCGGCGCCTTCCTCGGCTTCGAAGGCTTGCTGCTGAATATTGTGCGTGGCGTGAATCAGATTACGCAGCATCGCCTTTTCCTTGACGATGCGGGCGTAGTGTTCGACGTTGCTGACGCGCGGGACGCCATCGGCGAGCGAGGCGAGATAAGGCGCTCCACCAGAGGATTCGAGCTCGCCGCGACGGTGAAGCTCTTCGGTGAGGGTAACCAGGTCGATGGCCTGCTGCGCTTCACCGAGGGCGATCATCTGGTTGAAGACCTGGCGGTGCTGCGGGAGAAAGAAATCGTCGGGCTTGAGGGCTTCGATGGCCGTATTCAGGGCGCTGTTGTCGAGCAGAATGGCGCCGAGGATGGAACGTTCGGCGTCGAGATTACTCGGGAGCGGGCGTTCGAGAGTGGATTCTGTGGGCATAGCGTGCGGAAATGAGCGCGAAATCAGATTCGCTTTTACTTCGCTTACCTTCCCTATAAATAGCACTTTGCCGGGTGTATGACAAGGGCAACAGTCATTTCCCTTGAGACCCTGCCCGAGTTGGTGTGCGTGAGTGACATTGTGAGTGGAACGATGGAAAGCGTCAATTGGGTTCGTTGTGCAAGGCTGTGAATCATGAAGGAAAATGTGAAAAAGTTTTTGCCGAGGAAGTCTTCAGAACGATGCGATAAGCGATTGTGGAGCAGTCGCGTTGCCGCAACGGGCTGAGAGTGCAAAAGCAGCGAGACGTGATCGCACGTCGAGAAAAAAAACAGGGCACGCGCGAGGCGTGCCCTGACGTAAATCCGAAAGCGGGAATTATGCTTCTTTGGAAATGTTGACCTGGATCTGCGCGGTGACCTCGCGGAAGACCTTGATGGTGACGGGGAAGTCACCGAGGGTCTTGAGCGGCTCAGGGAGCTGGATCTGGCGCTTGTCGACCTCGAAACCTTCCTTCTTGAGAGACTCGGCGATGTCGCCCGAAGTGACGGAGCCGAACATCTGGTCGTTCTCCCCGGTCTTGCGAGTGAACTTGAGCGCGACCACACCAAGAAGCTCGGCCTGCTTCTGGGCGGCTTCGAGCTCAGTGGCGGTCTTCTTGGCCAACGCCGCGCGAATGCGCTCGAGGGCCTTCATGTTTCCGGGCGTCGCTTCGACAGCGAGCTTGTTCGGCAACAGGAAATTGCGGGCGTAGCCGGGCTTCACGGTGACCACATCACCACGGTGGCCGAGTTTTTCGACATCTTCCTGAAGAATGATCTGCATGACGATCTCCTAAATCCTTTCGTAAACCTTGTGGAGCAAAGGACGATATTCCTCGCTTCGCCCGCCGCCGGCAGGCTCGGCATGACGAGTCAAAGGACCCGTCTTAAGTCCGGCGCGGCAAATTCCGCGGTTAAGCGGCGCTACGCCTTGGGGGCTTCGACGGCGCGAGGCGCCTGAACGCCCGCGGCGCTGCCGGCGAACGGCAGCAACGCGATGTTGCGCGCGCGCTTGATGGCGACGCCGAGCCAACGCTGATGGCGCGAGCAGACGCCGGTCATGCGGCGGGGTAGAATCTTGCCGCGTTCCTGGACGAACTGCGCCAGGATGTCGGCGCGCTTGTAGTCGATGAAGTCCATCTTCTCGACGCAGAACTTGCAAACTTTCTTTTTGCGAAAATACTGACGCTTTCCGCGCGGACGGCCACCTGGACCTCCCGGTCCACCGGGACCGCCTTCGCGACGTCCACCACCCGGGCCGCCTTCACGGCGCGGACCGCCGGCATGGCCGCCCTCGCGGCGAGGCCCACCCTGGCCTGCGCCTTCACCTTCACGGCGCGGAGCACCTTCGCCCTGAGGGGCCGCGGGAGCGGCGGCCGGAGCCTGCGGTTGCTTCTGTTCCTCTGACATACCTTCCTACCTTTCCGATGTCGCCCGGCCGTTCGCGGCGGAGCGATAAAACTGAAAAATCATTTCCTCAGGGGCCAAACTGAAGCTCGGACCCCAAATGCACAGGCTAAATTACTCAGCGGCCTGTTCGGCAGCCCCAGGCTGCTGCGGCGCGGGAGCGGTGCGGCGCGGACGACGAGCGGCGCGCTGCTCGCGTTTTTGCGAGAGTTTCTTCTGGCGCTTGAGGTCTTCGTCGAGACGGACGGTCTGGTACTTAATAACCGAGTCCTGCACGCCGAGACGGCGCTCAAGTTCATGCACCAACTCGCCATGAGTCGTGCGCACCTGCTGATAGAGGTAAATGCCCTCGCGGTGCTTCATGACCTTGTAGGCGAGCTTGCGGGTGCCCCAGTGCTCGGTCTTCTCGATCTTCGCGCCCTTCTCGGTACATGCGTTCTCGAGAGAGGTGAGGACCTTCTTGATTTCCTCTTCCGGCGTGGCCGGGCGAACGATGAAAACCAAATCGTACAAACGCTCTTCCATAGTGACCTCGTTTCTTCCTGTTCCGGACGCCAGGCCCGGGAAACTCTACTTATCTTCTGCGGGAGGGACGCGACGGTTGAACTTGTTCATGGCCGCCGCAATTCCTTCCTTCAAAATCAACTCAACGGCATCGCCCGCCATTCCCACCATTTCGGCGGCAACCTCGAGCTGGGCTTTCTTCATCGGCCGCAGGACGTAATCCGCCAAATCGCCCACCGGATGATCCGGGCCGCAACCAAGGCGAAGGCGCGCGAATTCCTGTGTGCCTACCGCAGCGGTGACCGATTTCGCACCATTGTGCGTGCCGGCACTGCCGCGTTCGCCGATTCTAACCATGCCCCAAGGCAGATCGCGTTCGTCGAACATGACCAGCAACTCCGAGGGCTCGACTTCGTACCTGGCCATCAAGCGGCGAACGGAATTGCCGCTGAGGTTCATGTACGTCTGCGGCTTGGCAAGAATCATGTCTTGCCCCGCCACTTTGCCCAATCCCACGAGCGCCTGATCTTCGGGACGGTCAACGCGGATGGAGTTGCGATTCGCAACTTCATCCACCGCGAGGAAACCCAAGTTATGCGGCGTCCACTGATATTCCGGGCCCGGATTGCCAAGGCCAACGATGAGCCGCATAAGTAGGGCCAGCCGCAGAAAGAAGAATTACTTCTTCTTTTCCTGCTTCTCCGCCGCAGCCGGTTCGGCGCCTTCCTCGCCTTCGACTTCCTTCTTGCCCTTCTTGATGACTTCGGGTTCGGCCGGAGCCGCACCAGGAGCCGCCGCTTCGACGGGCTTCTCTTCCTCGACGCGCAGAGCGACAACGTGAGCGAGCACTGCCTGGGCATCGGTGATGAGCTTGATCTTGGCCTTGTCGATCGGCAACTCGCCAGCGCGCAGGCTCTGGTTGAGCATCAGACCGCTGACGTCGACCTTGAACTCGGTCGGGATGTCCGCGGGCAGGCATTCTACTTCGACGTCGCGGGCCACAACTTCGTAGACGCCGCCCTGCACCTTCACGCCGGCAGGATCGCCGAAGGTGTGTACGGGAACCTTGACCTTCATCCGGACGTCCATGGCGATGCGGAGGAGGTCAACATGAATCAGGCGTCCGGTGACCGGGTCGACTTGCCAGTCTTTCACGATGGCAGGTTCCTGCTTGCCACCAAGATCGACCTGGAACAGCGTGTTGTGGCCGGATTCGGACCGCAAAATCGCCGTGACTTGCTTGGCGTTCACGGAGAGAGTCACCGCCTCACCCTTGCCGCCGTAAAGAACCGCGGGAACATTCCCGGAGGTGCGCAAACGACGCGCTTCGTTCTTGCCTCGTTGGGAGCGAGGCGCCCCTTGAACCACGATCTGAGCCATAGCTTCTTTCCCTTCCTGAAAATTCCTGCGGCGTTCACGACCGCCGGACAAATTCAAATAAACAGTTCGCTGATCGAAGTCTCTTCGTGAATGGAGCGAATACCGCGAGCAAGCAGATTCGCCACACTCAGAATGGTGACCTTCTTCAATTTCCTGGCCGCTTCCGAGACAGGCACGGAGTCCGTGGCGACCACTTCGGTAATTTTCGAATGTTCAATGCGCTCCACAGCCGGACCCGAGAACACGGCGTGAGTGCAAGCCGCGTAGACGGAAGTGGCGCCCTCGCGGATCAAAGCATCGGCGGTCTTTACGAGTGTGCCGGCGGTATCGATGATGTCGTCGACGATGAGAGCGCTGCGGCCCTTCACGTCGCCGATGAGATTCATGACTTCGGTGACGTCGAGATCAACGCGGCGCTTATCGACGATAGCAAGGGGCGCGTCGAGTTTCTTGGCAAAGGCCCGGGCGCGCTCCACACCGCCAGCATCGGGCGAAACCACGGTCAGATTCGGCAATTTCTTGTGGCGGAAGTATTCCACCAGCACAGGCGAGCCGTAGAGGTGGTCCACCGGCACGTCGAAATAGCCCTGGATCTGGGGCGCGTGCAGGTCAAGGGTAAGAGCGCGGCTGGCGCCGGCCGTTTCAAGCAAGTCAGCAACGAGCTTGGCTGAGATCGGGACGCGCGGCTTATCTTTGCGGTCCTGGCGCGCGTAGCAGTAGTAGGGCAGCACAGCGGTAATGCGCCACGCGGAGGCTCGCTTGAAGGCATCAATCATCAAAAGCAATTCGAGCAGGTGATTGTCGACGGGATAGGAGCAAGGCTGAACAACAAACACGTCGGCGCCACGGACGTTCTCGAGAATCTGGAAATAGATTTCGCCGTCACTGAAGCGGCCGAGAAGCGCCTGCCCAAGAGGAACGTTCAGGTGCTGGCAAATGGATTGAGCCAGCGCGGGGTTGGCGGTCCCACTAAAGATTTTGAAACGCTCGTCGTTCACCGAAGCACTCGCAGGGTCACCGCTTTGCAGTGACGCCAAAAGAAACCGTTGACGCAAACTGAACTGAGCTGATTGGAAGGAGTCAGAAACGAAGAGACGCTGAGGGTCAGACGACGACAGACGCGATTTTCATGATTCGCGCATACCTGGTCCGCGAAACGGATTCGCAAACGAAGGCCTGATCGTGCGGAAACCCGACAACGGCTCGGCGCGCCTTTGCTGGGCTCGGGAACACTCCAAACACCGCCGAACCGCTACCAGCCAGCAAGGCTTCTGACGCCCCTCCCTGGAGCAGAGCCCGACGAATGTGAGCGAGTCGGGGATGGTGCCGGAAGACAGCCGGTTCGAAATCGTTCGAAAGGGCCGCTCCCTGCGCACTCCAGCACAGAGCACAGAACTCAGATAGTTTACGGTTGGCGGCAGATTTTGTCAACGAAGCCAGTTCAGGCGCGTGCAGCCAGCGATAGGCGTCCGGCGTGGGTACATGGATGTTTTGCGGAGAAACGACGACGACGGAGAGCTTGGGAATGTCGGGCAGCGGGTAGATTTCGTCACCTTTACCGACGCCCAGCGCACGACCGCCAAGAAGGAAGAATGGGACATCGGCGCCGAGACTGGACGCAATCGCGAGCAAGCGGCTGGACTCGATCTTTTTTCGGGTGAACTGAAGATAGCCGAGAAGAGCCGCTGCGGCATCGCTGGAGCCACCACCCATGCCGCGGCCAGCCGGGATATTTTTTGAAAGGAGGATTTCGACGCCAGGTTTGATTTTCAGTTCGCCGCGAAGCGCCTCGACAGCGCGATAGACGAGGTTTCTTTCAACGGCTTCGGTGGAGAGTTGCTCGTTACCGCAGATATGGAGCTGAATACCCGGCTTCCGGCCAGGACGGAAGCCCAGCGTATCGTGCAGAGAGACAGTTTGGAAGATGGTACGGAGCTCGTGATAGCCGTCAGGACGTTTGCCGAGCACGTCGAGACGCAGATTGACTTTGGCAAAGGCTGGGATCCGGATTTCGCGCATGAAATGGTCAGGGCTTATCGTCTGCCACCGGGGCTTTCTGAGCCACGCGGTGTTTGACCTGATTGAGCTTCTTCTCAACTTCCGCGACTTTATCGCTTTCGAGGTCGGCGGGCAAGGAGCGGTGCCACTCGGCCAAAGACTTTTCCCACTCAGCGGCAGCCAGATCCGTGTGGCCCTGTTTGAAGTAGACATCGCCCAGGTGAGAACGGATGGTGGGGTCGTGGGGCTCGCGCTCGACAGCCTTGCGCAAACTGGCCTCAGCATCTTCGAGCTTGTTCATCTTAAAATAGACCCAACCGAGGCTGTCGAGATAGGCGCCGTTGTTCGGCTCAAGCAGGACGGCGCGCTGAATCAGACCGAGCGCTTCTTCAAGACGCACGCCGCGGTCGGCCAGCATGTAGCCGTAATAGTTGAGCACTTGAGCGTTGCGCGGATTAACGTCGAGAGCCTTCTTGAATTCCTCCTCGGCTTCGCCGAATTGCTTCTGGCGTTCGTAAATCGCGCCAAGAAGGAACCAGGCAATTTCATTGTCGTGAGGATCGGTTGAATAGGATTCGGCCTTGCGCGCAGCCTGTTCGGCCTCCGCAAAGTGGCGGCCTCGCTCGTAGACCTGAGCCAGATTCAAATAGGTCTCGCGGTCGGCAGCGTTGCCTTTCAGATCGGCATCGAGAATCTTGGAGGCTTCGTCCGTCTGTTGATTTTCGGCAAGAAGCAAAGCGTAGGTCGAGCGAATGGTTGGATCATTCGGATACTTAGCCATCGCTTCGCGGCCCGCGGCCAGGGCTTTGGGCATGTCCTTGGCAAGGCGGTAGGTGTCCATTATCAGGGGACGAGCGCGACGGTCTTCCTCTTCGCCGAGATGAGCGAGTTCCTGAAATGTGTAGATGGCCGCCTGGTAGTTCTGATTCTCGCGATAAAGCATTCCGAGTTGCTGATAGAGAATGGCGAGCGAACGGCGGCGCGAAGGGATGGCGTTGGACTGCGACTTGATGCCCGTAACAGCGTCGGACAGAACGCGGATCGCGTCTTCATAGCGGCCCTGCGATTCGTAGATCATCGCCTCGTTGTAGAGGATTTCGAGGCTGCCGGGATTGTACTGACGGGCTTTCGCGAGGCTTTCTTCGGCCTTATCGTACTGGTTCAGTTCACGATAGATCTGGGCGAGGCGAAGGTAGTTGTCCGAATCGTCGGGCATCAGGTCAACGAGCTTCTGATACACGCCGAGGGCATCCTGATATTTCTCCTCAGAGAGCAGCGTCTGTCCGAGCCCGCGCAGGTGGCTCAACTCGGAGGGATCGAGTTCGACGGCTTTGCGGTAGGCTGCTTCCGCCTTCGCGTACTCGTGGGTTTGCGTGTAGGCATCGCCCAAAAGATCGAGCAGTGTCGGCGAGGAAGAATGCTCATTCATACCCTCGAGCAGTTTGACGGCTTCGTCAGCCTTGTTCTCGTCGAGTAACAATTGCGTGAGTTGCTCGACGGCCGCCTCGTTGCCCGGATCCTCCTTGAGCATACCGTTGAGGACGTCCTCGGCCTTGCCCAGTTCGTTGTGAAGGCGATAAAGACGGGCGAGCCAGAGAGAAGCTTCCTGGTCAGCGGGGTCGAGACGGTGAACTTCAGAGTATTCGGCGATGGCCTTGGCGACGGTGTCCTGCTGAACGGCAGTACCGTTGATGTCGCCCAAGCTGCGGAGGTAAATGCGGGCGAGGAGGCGATGCGTCGGGAGATCGTCGGGGTCGCGCTTTAAGACTTCGTTGGCTTCGGAGACAGCTTCGCGGACGCGCTGGGCCTTCCAATACATTTCGGCGAGGCGCTCCCCAATCGTCGGGGACTGCGGATCAATCGCATAGGCGCGTTTGTAGGCTTCGATGGCGCGCGAGGCGTACTCGGGTTGGCTCGTCTGCTCGTATTGCAGCTCGTAGAAGTGGCCAATGGTGAAGTTGTAGTAGGCGTCGGCGCGGGCGGACTTGTCCTTGGGGGGAGGGGGAGCCGTGAGGGAAGAAGTCTGGCCAAACGAGGTGGTTGTCGCCAGGAGGGTGAGGAAAACCAAAAAGGCAAAGCGTTTTTTCGTCATAAAAGAACCACGAACAGCAAGTATCCCATGCACGGAAAGGGCGGTCAAAAGCGAAAAAAACGGAATTTCGCCGCGGAAAAGCCCTCAGGGAGTGGGATGCGGAGAAGGGCAGGAGAGGTTTCGAGAAAGGAGTTGACATTCTTCCATATTTCTGGAATTATCGAAATATGAGCAAGCCCGACCCTCTGCTGGTTTCCCAGACCGCCGACCGCTTTGCGGCGCTGGGTGCCGAGCCGCGTTTGCAGATTGTGCGACTGCTGCTCTCGGCGCACCCCACCGGAATGAACGCGGGAGAGATTCAGGAAGAACTGGAGATCCCAAACTCGACGCTCTCACATCATCTCGACAAGTTGCGCCAAGTGGGACTGGTGGAAGTACGCCGGGCTGGGACTTTTCTCTGGTACAAGGCAAACACCGCGGCGCTGCAGGAAGTGCTTGGTTTCCTTTACGAGGAATGTTGCACACGCAATCGGGTGGTGCCGGCGGAGGCGGTCGTACAGATTTCCAAGTAAAGGGAGCGGCGATCATGAGCGAGAAAACGATTCGAGAGGCGGTGGAAGAGAAGTATGGAGCGGCCGCAAAACTGGTGAGGCAGGGCAAGACGGCATGTTGCGGAGGCGGTGCGGAGTTGAGCGGATGCGATCCAATCACACGGAATTTGTATGACGATAGCGAGAAGTCCGAACTGCCCGCAGACGCGGTGGCGGCATCGCTGGGCTGCGGGAATCCAGCCGCGCTGGCACAACTGCAGCCCGGAGAGACGGTGCTCGATCTGGGCTCGGGCGGAGGCATCGACGTACTGCTTTCAGCGAAGCGCGTCGGGCCGACCGGGAAGGCGTTCGGGCTGGACATGACGGACGAGATGCTATCGCTGGCGCGCGAGAACCAGAAAAAGGCCGGCGCGGAGAATGTGGAGTTCTTGAAGGGGACGATCGAAGAGATTCCGCTGCCGAATGATTCGGTGGACGTGATCATTTCCAATTGCGTGATCAATCTTTCCGGCGACAAAGATCGTGTATTGCGCGAAGCGTTTCGCGTGCTGAAGCCGAATGGGCGATTGGCGGTTTCAGACGTGGTGATTCGCGGCGAAGTGCCCGCGGCAGTGCGAAAGAGCATGGAACTTTGGGTGGGCTGCATCGCAGGGGCAATGCAGGAGGCCGAATATCGGCAAGAACTGCAGGCGGCAGGATTCGAGGGCGTTGAGGTAGAGCCGACGCGGATTTATCAGCTGGAAGAGGCGCGAGATTTCCTGACGGCTGCGGGGCTGGATGCGGAGATTGTCGGACCGCAGATCAAAGACAAATTCATGAGCGCGTTCATTCGCGCGAGGAAACCGCAGGCGCGCGGGTGCTGCGGGCCGACATGTTGCAGCTGAGCAGAGATATGAATCCACCGTTCAACGTACTGTTTTTGTGCACTGGCAATTCAGCGCGGTCGATTCTGGCGGAAGCGATTCTGAATCAGAAAGGGAAGGCAAACTTTCGAGCCTATAGTGCGGGCAGTCATCCAACAGGGCGCGTGAATCCTCATGCAATTCAGTTGTTGGAGTCTGCTGGATTCGCCACGAGCGGATTACGAAGCAAAAGCTGGGATGAATTCGCGAGGGCGGGCGTGCCGAAGCTGCATTTCGTATTCACGGTATGCGACAACGCGGCGAACGAAGTGTGTCCGGTATGGCCTGGGCAACCGATCACCGCGCACTGGGGAGTGCCGGATCCCGCGGCGGTGACAGGTTCCGAGCAGCAGATCGAACGCGCGTTTCGTGACGCGTTCGTGACACTCGATCGCCGGATTGGACTATTCCTGAGCTTGCCGCTGGCAAGTCTGGATGCTTTGGCAATCAAGAAACGCCTTGAAGAAATCGGGAAGGATCATGGACAAGACTGAACGCGTTCAAGCGACCTCCCTGGCCGCCCCGTCGAAGCGACTCAATGTATTCGAGCGATATCTGAGCCTGTGGGTCGGACTCTGCATGATTGCCGGGGTAGCGATCGGCAGAGCACTTCCTTCGCTGGTCAGCACGGTACGGGACATCGAATTTGGGACGCGAAGCCAGATCAATTTGCCGATTGCGGTGCTGATCTGGTTGATGATCGTGCCGATGATGATGAAGATCGACTTCCTGGCGATTCGCGAAGTGGGGAAGAACCCCAAGGGTCTGTTGGTCACGCTGTTCGTGAATTGGATGGTGAAGCCGTTTTCGATGGCGCTGATTTCATGGGTTTTCCTGCGGCATGTATTCTCGGCATGGCTCTCGCCGACCGAGGCCAGCCAATACGTGGCGGGGACGATCATTCTCGCCGCAGCACCATGCACGGCGATGGTGTTTGTGTGGAGCTACCTCACCGACGGTGATCCAGCATACACACTGGTGCAGGTGTCACTGAATGATTTGATCATGTTGGTGCTGTTCGCGCCAATTATCCGATTCCTGGTGAGCGGCACGACTTCCCTTTCCGTGCCATTCCGCGTTTTGTTCTATTCGGTGGTGGCCTTTATTGTAATTCCGCTTTCAGTGGGTGCGGCGCTGAGGGCTTTTTTGATCCGACGACACGGAATAGAGTGGTTCACAAACGAATTCCTGCCAAAACTCGCGCCAGTGACCATTTTGGCGCTCCTCGCGACACTAGTGCTGATTTTTGCGTTTCAGTCAGACAATCTGACCGGAAAATCGTTCCACGTGCTGCTGATCGCCGTGCCCATCCTGTTGCAGGTATACTTCAACGCTGCACTCGCTTACGGCTTGATGCGGCTGTCGCGGGTGGACTATCGGATCGCCGCGCCTGGCGCGCTGATTGGAGCCAGTAACTTCTTCGAATTGGCGGTGGCGACATCCATCGCGCTGTTTGGTGCGAGTTCCGGTGCGGCACTCGCCACCGTTGTGGGCGTGTTAATCGAAGTGCCTGTGATGCTCTCGGTCTGCACGGTGTGCAACCGGACGCGGCACTGGTTTGAGCCGGTAGCCGAGCGGGTTGTCGCGACGGAAAACCAGAGTATCTCAGTGTAGGAAGTGGCGCATGTCGGTAAAGACCATGGCCAGGCCAAGCCGGTCGCAGGTGGCGATCACATCGGGGTCTTTCACAGAACCGCCGGGCTGAATGACGGCGGTGGCGCCAGCCCTAGCGGCTTCTTCCACACCGTCAGGGAATGGGAAGAACGCATCCGAGGCGACGACAGAACCTTGCAGGGACTGTTGCGCTTTGGCGACAGCGATCTTCACGGAATCGACACGGCTCATCTGGCCGGCGCCGACACCGAGGGTAGCGCCATCCTTTGCGAAGACGATAGCGTTGGACTTCACGTGCTTGCAGACCTTCCAGGCAAAGTGAAGGTCGACCAGTTCGTCGGGGCCCGGAGCGCGCTTGGTGACAACACGCAGATCCCTGCCCGCCAGCGAGCCGAGGTCGGGCTGCTGTATGAGGACGCCGCCGGAAATGCGCTTCAACTGGAGGCTCTTGTCGTGGTCGAAACCGCCCTGTGGAAGCTGTAACAGGCGAAGATTCTTTTTTGCGGCGAAAATTTCCTGGGCGCGGTCGGCAAAACCCGGCGCAACGATGCATTCCACAAATAGCTTGGAGACGGCCTCGGCAGTTGCACCATCGACAATGTGATTGAAGGCGAGCACGCCACCAAAGGCCGAAAGCGGATCGCAAGCGAAGGCCTTGGTGTAAGCCTCTTCCAGCGAGGATTGCTCAGCAGCGCCACACGGATTGTTGTGCTTGATGATGACCGCGGCGGGCCGCTCGAATTCGGCAACCAGGCTGCGCGCGGCTTCGAGGTCGACGTAGTTGTTGTAGGACAGATCCTTGCCCTGAAGCTGCTTCGCGGCGGCGAGTCCTTCGATCGGTTTGCCCGCAGGAACGTAGAGCGCGGCGGCCTGGTGCGGATTCTCGCCATAGCGGAGTTCCTGCTTGCGGCGGAGCGCAAGGTGGTAGCGCTCGGGAAGGACGGGCTTGGATTGCACTTCGAGCTTATTGCTGAGGAGGGTGAGGCGTTCGAGATTGGTGGCGATGAGGCCGTCGTAGCGCGCCGTGGTGGCGAAGACTTTGCGAGCGAGCTCGAGGCGAAGTTCCAATGAAGTGTCTTTGTTGGCGGCGAGTTCGTCGGCGACGCGTTGATAATCAGCTGGGTCCGTAACAACGGTGACGCTTTCAAAATTTTTGGCAGCGGAGCGGAGCATTGTGGGGCCACCGATATCGATGTTTTCAATCAGCTCTTCGGCGGGGAGATAGACTTTCGCGGCAGTTTGTTCGAAGGGGTAAAGATTGACAACGACGAGGTCGATAGGGGAAATGCCGTGCTCCTTGGCTTGCTTGACATCGTCGGCGAGGTGGCGGCGGAAGAGTAGGCCGCCGTGCACTTTGGGATGGAGAGTCTTGACACGGCCGCCGAGCATTTCGGGCCAGTTGGTGAAGTCGGAGACGTCTTTGACGCTTATGCCCTGCTCGCGGAGAAGTTTCGCGGTGCCGCCGGTGGAGAGAATTTCGATCTTGAGGGCTGCCAGTTTCGCGGCGAATTCGACGATGCCGGTCTTGTCAAACACGCTGAGCAGAGCCCGTTCTACAGGCATGAAGTCCTCCAAAGATGACGGAACCTAATAGTGTATGCGCTGGAGGCGATTTGGAGAAATACGGAGCTGTGGGAAAAATCTGACCGAAAGAATCAGGATTTGACGAGGGCTTTGAGCTTGACCTGGCCGTCGACGGTTTCGACGACGTATTCGACGTCGCGGCAGTTCTTTGTGGATTGCAGGTCTTTGGTTTTCTTGCGGACAAATTCGTTGAAGCCGGAACGGGTGAGCTTGGCGGTTTCTTCGCCGGCTTGTTTCTTGGCCTCGACGAAAGCTTCATAGAGCTGATCGACTTTCTGCGATTCCTGTTCGGGCGCAGTGAAGGCGACGCGGAACGTGCGGGCAGCCGAAGCTGCAGCTGCCGCGGCCTCGGCAGCAGACGGCGGCGCTTCCACAGGAGTCGGCGGTTTCGGCGCGGTCGCGGTACGTGCGCGTTCCGCTTCGATAGCCTTCGCGGCGGCGCCGAAGTGGCGTTGCACGATGCCCTCTTCGCGCTGGGCCATGCGCTTGCGAAACACATCCTTATATTTGGCGTAGGTCTGGGAAAGATTGTTGAAGCGAAAGCGCTGGCCAAATTTCAGTTCACCGCCCCGCTCAGAATAACGCTTGACGAGCAATTCGATGCGCCATTCGACTTCGGTAGGAGGGCGCTTACGTCCGCCGCCGAAGAACATGTCGTACTCGATCTTGAGCTGGCGGATGTCGCGTTCGAGTTGGGCGAGATCTTCGTCGATGGTGGCCATGGCGCGATAGCCTCGAACCCACATCGTAGGAGGGGCAAAGGCGGGCGTCAACGGGTATGCCGGGCAAAGCGGCGGAAGGAACACGAGCGGAGCGAACTGTCCGGCAGGGCAGGTGAGGGGCGTGATTGCAGGGTGCGGGCGGCTGTGGTGAAATGGCGCCATGTCAACACCCGCAAAACGCGCCCCTTCCGAGGAGCAGACGGCCTTATTACGAAAGTTGCCGTCGGTGGATGAGATATTGCTGCAGCCACGGGTTGCGGAGCTTCGGTCGGTGATAGAGCGCGGTTATCTGGTAAAGATCGCGCGCGAGGTTCTGGCAGAGATCCGGCGGGAAATCGCCGCAGGTCACATCGCGAATCCCGAAGGCTTCGGGACGGATTGGGTGGAAGACGAGATCGTGCGGGCGGTGAAAACGGAACTGGCACCCTCGTTGCAGCCGGTGATCAACGCGTCGGGCGTAATCCTGCACACGAATCTGGGCCGAGCCCCGTTAGCCAGCGCAGTAATTGAGGAGTTCCGGCGAAGCGCAACGCAGTACTCGAATTTGGAGTATGACGTTGCGGCCGGCGAGCGCGGTAAGCGGGATGTGCACTTATCGCGACTCATCACGCGGCTGACCGGAGCGGAGGCGGCAATCGTGGTGAACAACTGCGCAGCAGCGGTGCTACTGTCACTGGCAGCGCTGGCGAGGGGCGGCGAAGTGATCGTGTCGAGGGGCGAGTTGATCGAGATCGGAGACGGGTTTCGCATTCCAGAAATCATGGAACAGAGCGGGGCGATCCTGCGAGAGGTGGGAACGACGAACCGCACCAAGATTGCGGACTATGAGAACGCCATCGGGGAGAAGACGCGCGTGCTGCTGCGGGTGCACCCGTCGAATTTCACGGTCAGTGGGTTCACGGAGAAACCGGAGGTCAGTGAACTGATCGCTCTGGGGGCGCGGCGTGACTTACCGGTGATCGAGGATTTGGGCTCCGGTTGCCTGGTTGATTTAGCCGGAGCGCGAATCAGCGAGCCAACGGTGCGTCAGAGTGTGGAAGCTGGATTTTCGCTGGTGCTGTTCAGTGGAGACAAACTGCTGGGCGGGCCGCAAGCGGGAATAGTTGTCGGGAGAAAGGATTTAGTAGCGAAGGTGCGGCGGCATCCATTGTTTCGGGCATTGCGGGTGGATAAGCTGACGATCACGGCGATGGAGGCGACGCTAAGAGCGTATTTGCGGGAGGCGTGGAACGAGATTCCGTCACAACGCATGATTCGCCTCAGCTTCGAGCAAATGAGTGAACGTACGACACGGTTTGCGGAATCGTTGTTGCCGCGAATGAGTGAACGCGAAGCTTATCTGGAGATCGTGGACGGGAATTCGCTGGTTGGCGGAGGATCGACACCTTCGCAATCGCTACCGACGAAGTTGCTGAAGGTTACGAGCAGACGCTATTCGGCGACACAATTGGAAGAGCGACTGCGCGGTGCGCCAGCGGGAATCCCCGTTATCGCTCGGATTGAGGATGACCGACTGTTGATCGATCTGCGAACGGTGTTCCCAGAGCAGGAGACGACGCTGCGGGAATCGTTGGTTGCAGGATTGAACTGAAACTCTTCATACTTTGAGCATGTTGGCCTTCGAAGTATCTCGCAGACGACTCAAACGAATTCAAAAACCAATTCCGAAGTTGAAGCCGGGCTGGGCGCTCATCCGTGTGCGTATCGCCGGAGTTTGTAATACCGATGTGGAGATTCTACGCGGGTATCACCAGTTTCACGGTGTACCGGGGCACGAGTTTGTGGGTGAAGTGGTGGATGTGGCGGCCATTTCGGCGGCGACGAAGAAGAAGTGGGTCGGGCAGCGGGTTGCGGGGGAGATTAATGTGGCGTGCTCGGCGTATGGATACAAGCCGGTGTGCGCCTTTTGCCGGAGGGGCCTGAAGACGCATTGCGCACGGCGGACGGTGCTGGGCATCGTGGCGCATGATGGTGCGTTCGCAGAGTATCTGGCTCTTCCGCTGGGGAATCTGCATCGCGTGCCGGCGAACGTGAGCGACGAGAAAGCGGTGTTCATCGAACCGCTGGCGGCGGCCTGCGAGATTCTGGATCAGATTGCGATTCGGAGGTTCCCGAACGCGGCGGTGCTGGGCGATGGCAAGCTGGCGATGCTGATTGCGTTTGTTCTGCGGGCGCGGGGAAGCAAGGTGACGCTGTACGGCAAGCACCAAGGCAAGATGAAGCTAGCGAGACGCGCAGAGATTCGAACGCGAAAAGTACGTGGCGATGCGACGGATTTGAAGACGGTGAGGGACACTTTCCGGCTGGTGGTGGAGGCGACGGGTTCGCCGACGGGCCTGGCGTTGGCGCAACAGATGACCGAGCCACGAGGGACGCTGATCCTGAAGTCGACGTTCCATGGCGCCGCGCCGGTCGAAACGTGGCCCATCGTGGTGAAGGAAATCACCGTGGTGGGATCGCGGTGCGGGCCGTTCGCCAAGGCGATTGCGCTGCTGCGGTCCGGGAAAGTGGATCCGACTCCACTGATCTCTCGACGCTTCACGCTGAAAGACGCCACGAAGGCTATCGGGTTTGCGCAGAAGCGCGGCGTGATCAAAGTTCTGCTGGACAATCGCGTTACAAACGATTGATACAAGAGGCGACGCAGGCAGCTCCAAAACCGTTGTCGATGTTGACGACTGTGACATTGGAGGCGCAGGAGTTGAGCATGCCGAGGAGCGCGGCAACGCCACCGAAGCTGGCGCCATAGCCGACACTGGTAGGCACAGCGATCACCGGAACAGCAACGAGACCGCCGACCACACTGGGTAGGGCGCCCTCCATACCGGCGATGCATATGATGACGCGGGCTTCGGTGAGTTCGGAGCGATGCTCCAGCAGGCGGTGAATGCCGGCGACGCCGACGTCGTAGAGATGATTGGCGCGATTGCCCATCATACGCGCGGTGAGAAGCGCTTCTTCGGCAATGGGAATGTCGCTGGTGCCGGCGGAGACAACGAGAATGGTTCCCTTACCGCGAATGGCGGAGTCGCGTTCAATGGTGATGGCGCCGGAAACGGGATGAAATTTGGCGGAGCGACTGACCCGTTTCACCGAGGCGTAGGTCTTCGCATCAGCGCGAGTAATCAGGATGTTGTGATGCGAATCCTTGTGGCGGAGCATGGCGCGGACGATTTCGGCGACATGCATGGGCGTTTTGCCCTTGCCAAAAATGACTTCCGCATAGCCCTGGCGGAGGGCACGGTGATGATCGACCTTGGCGATTCCGATGTCCTCAAAGGGCATGTGCTTGAGGCGTTCGACACCGGATTCGGGGGAGACGGCTCCCTGCCCCACGGATTTCAGGAGTTTCAGAATTTCTTCGGAATTCATGGTTTGACCCAAAAAATCTTAACACTGCCGCTGCAGAGTGCCTATGCTTGACTTACCGGGAAACGGCTGGGAGACTGATGTTCTCCGCTTAAATACTATGGCAAATCCTCAAGGACGAATCATCACAATTGGTGTGACCGGAGCCAGCGGGGCGATTTTTGCGCAGAAAACGGTCGTTTTGCTGGAAGAAGACATACGTGTGGCAAAGGTCCACCTGGTAGTGACAGAGACGGGACAGCGGTTGTTTTCGGAAGAGTTGGGAATCACGTCGGGCGATTTGAAAAAGTTGCCGGGGCGGCTTCTGGGTCGCGCGTCGAAGAAGATTGAGACGGTTTCGAACAAGGATGTCGGAGCGAACATCGCATCGGGCAGCTACGCGGTGGACGCCATGATCGTGATTCCGTGCACGATGGGATGCCTGGCATCGATCGCAACAGCCATGAGCGACGACCTAGTGGCGCGGGCGGCAGACGTGATGCTGAAAGAGGGGCGCAAGCTGGTGCTATGCGTGCGTGACACACCGTTCAACCGGATTCACCTGGAAAACATGATGCGGGCACAACAAGCAGGGGCCGTGATCATGCCGGTGATGCCCGCGTTTTACTTCAAGCCGAAGACGATCGACGAAATTGTGACGCAGTATGTTTGCCGAGTGCTGGCACAAACCGGATTACCACAAGACAAGATGTACCGCTGGAGCGGAAGCGCCGCGGGACGAAAGGCGGAATCGTAAGGCATGGCGGGACGGATTCGCACCGTGCTCGAAATGATCAAGTTCGAGCACTCCGTGTTTGCGCTGCCGTTTGCGCTGACGGGCGCATTGCTGGCGGCGCGGGCGACGTTTCATAGCTGGCCGTCGTTGCGGCAGATTTTGTGGATCGTGGTGGCGATGGTGGCGGCGCGCTCCGCAGCAATGACGATTAACCGGATCGTCGATCTGCGGTATGACAGCCAAAATCCGCGGACGAAGACACGCGCGCTCGCGACCGGTGCACTGTCGGTTTCGTTTGCGTGGATGTTCACACTGGTTGCTGTGGCCGTATTCTTCGTGGCGGCTTGGGAACTGAATCTGCTTTCGCTGGAACTGGCGCCTGTGGCGCTGGGCATTCTGTTCTTCTACTCGTACACAAAGCGATTTACTTCGTGGTCGCATCTGTTTTTGGGATTTGCGTTGGGGATTTCGCCTGCGGCGGCGTGGATTGCGGTGACCGGGCGGTTCGATTGGCACATGCTGATCTTGTGTGGCGCGGTAACGCTCTGGGTGGGCGGGTTTGACGTGCTGTATGCCTGCCAGGATGTGGAGTTCGATCGCGAGGCTGGGCTGTTTTCCGTGCCCAAGCGATTCGGAATTGCAAATGCGTTACGGATTGCGCGCGCCATGCACGTGGGAGTGGTGCTCCTGCTGAGTTGGCTGGCCTTAGGTTTCGGATTGCCCTGGCCGGCGTGGGCCGGAATTGTGGTCGTAGCGGCCCTGTTGGGCTACGAACATTCGCTGGTGAAGGCGAACGACCTGAGCAAGCTGAACGCTGCGTTTTTCACGGTGAACGGATATATTAGTATGTTGTTCCTTCTCTTCTGGGGGGCGGCCGCCGCAGTTTGGCGAGGCTGAATCGTTTGAAATTCAAGAAGGTAACGGTAGAAATACAGTGGCTGAACTAAGACTCACGGATGAAAGTTTGCGGCCAATTGCAGATAAAGTGCTGGCGGCCGAACGCCTGTCGTTTGACGAGGGTGTGACGCTCTATAAGACGCCGGACCTGTTGGCGGTGGGTTGGTTGGCGAACTACGTGCGTGAGAAGCGGCACGGGAACGTGGCGTATTACAACGTGAATCGCCACATCAATCCGACGAATGTCTGCGTGGCGCATTGCAAGTTGTGCGCCTTTGGCCGCGATCCGGGGGCGCCGGGAGCCTACACGTATTCCCTCGAAGAGATGTACGACCGCGCGGCAAAAGGTGTTCGCGAGGGCGCGACGGAGATCCACATTGTCGGCGGATTGCATCCGGACTTGCCGTTCGAATTCTTCCTAGAACTGATTCGAGGGATCAAACAGCGACACCCGCACGTGCACTTGAAGGCGTTTACGATGGTGGAAGTACATTACTTCGCGCGCATCGGCAAGCTGACCGTGGACGAAGTGCTGGTGAAGATGAAAGAGGCCGGCGTGGACTCGTGCCCGGGCGGCGGGGCAGAGATTTTCCACCCGCGTGTGCGGCGAGTCATCTGCGACCATAAGGTCAGCGGGCGCATGTGGCTGAGTATGGCGAAGAAGGCGCATCGCATCGGACTGCGATCCAATGCGACGATGCTGTACGGCCACGTAGAAACCGTGGAAGAGCGCGTGGATCATCTTGTACTGCTGCGCGAAGCGCAGGACGAAACCCATGGGTTCGTGGCGTTCATTCCACTGGCATTTCATCCAGAAAACACGCCGCTGGCGCACATCCCGAAGCCGACGGGATACGATGATTTGAGGAACATCGCCGTGTCGCGGCTGATGCTAGACAATTTCGAGCACATTAAAGCGTACTGGATCATGATGACGCCGAGCATCGCGCAGATCGCATTGCGATTTGGGGCGAACGACATGGACGGCACGGTTGTGGAAGAGAAGATTTATCACGATGCGGGTGCCACGACAGCGGAGTTTACGTCGCGGAACGAACTGGAGCGGTTGATTCGCGCTGCCGGACGAGTGCCAGTGGAACGCGATACGCTCTACAACCCGATCGATCGAAGCAAGCTGCCCCCGGTTGTGCCACCCACGCCGCCGGGACTCGTGTCACTCTCGCTCAACGCATAGTCACGTTCGCTCGAAACGCCAATTGGACTTACCGAGCGCAACTGCTGCCCTAGCGCGATTCCGTCGGCTGCGAGCAGTGGTAGAATCCTGGCGTCGCAAACGTAACCCGCCCGGCCATCTTCGAATCCAATTCCCTGGCCCGCGAGCGACACGAAAAGGAGATTCCAAAATGCAACGTAAAGCCTCCGCATTGTGGCAGGGAGACCTGAAGACCGGCAAGGGATCGATTTCAACGGACAGTGGCGTACTGAAACAAACGCAGTATTCGTTCAGCACACGTTTTGAAAATGGCGTAGGCACCAATCCCGAGGAACTCCTGGCAGCAGCCCACGCCGGGTGCTTCACGATGGCGCTTTCGGCGCAACTCGGTAATGCGGGAATGACGGCAACGAAGCTGGAAACCACGTGCACGATCACGCTCGAAAAAGTGGGCGACGGTTTCTCGATAACGAAGAGCCACCTGGATCTCGTGGCGCACGTACCGAACGCGGACAAGGACAAGTTCGACGCGGCAGTGAAGGGAGCGGAGACAGGTTGTCCCGTTTCGAAGCTGTACAAGGCCGAGATCACGGTGAGTTCGCAGCTTGTGACTTCAAAATCCGCGTAACGTCCGAAAAACGACAAAGTGAGTACAATGCTCGGCATGATTCCGGCTCCGGGTGTCTTCGTTGTTGGTGTCGTCATTTTCCTGATCGTGTTGTGGGACGCGTTCGAAGCGATCATCCTGCCCAGGCGGGTTACCCGGCGCTTCCGCCTGACGCGCTTCTACTATCTGGTTACATGGAAGACATGGAAGATCTATGCGAAACTACTGCCGACGAAGAAGGCGAAAGATGCGTTTCTGGGCTTCTTCGGGCCGAGCTCGCTGTTTTTCCTGATCGGAGTCTGGGCGATCGGACTGGTCCTGTCATTTGGGATGATGCAATACGGCGCAGGATCAGCGGTGAATGTTTCTGGAATGACGCCGAGTTTTTCCACGGATCTGTATTTGAGCGGAACGACATTTTTCACACTTGGGCTGGGTGACGTGGTTCCGCGGTCAGGACTGGCGCGATTTCTGGTGGTGGCAGAGGCAGGGCTCGGATTCGGATTTCTGGCAGCAATGATCGGTTATCTCCCCTTTATTTATGGAGCGTTCAGCAACAGGGAAACGAACATCGCGCTGCTGGATGCGCGTGCAGGAACTCCACCAACCGCGGGAGAGTTGCTGCGACGGCACACTTACGAAGGCGGCGAAGAGGCGTTACAGAGGCTGCTGCGGGAATGGGAACGCTGGTGCGCGCAATTGCTCGAGTCGCATCTATCGTATCCGGTGCTCGCGTATTTCCGATCGCAACATGACAACCAGTCGTGGATCGCGTCGCTGACGGCGATTCTAGATACGTGCGCGCTGGTCGTCGCCGGTGTCGAAGATGCGTGCTCGAAACAGGCTGAACTGACGTTTGCGATCGCACGCCACGCAGTGGTGGATCTCAGTCAGGTGTTCAGCGCGCCGCCGCTGCCGCTGGCAAATGACCGGCTCCCACCGGAAACCTTCGAGAAACTGCGCGCGAAACTCGCAAAGCATGGAATGGCTCTGCTGGTCACGCCCGAGGCGGCTCGGAAACTGACGGAGCTTCGGGAGATGTACGAGCCGTATGTGAACGCGCTGGCGCGTCACCTGAATCATTCGCTGCCGGGTTGGATTCCGGAGAGAAAGGGGCGGGACAACTGGGAAACCACGGCTTGGGCCAAGACCAGTGGAGTATCGGACGAAAATCCGGCGCAGCTTTTGCACGACGACCATTTTTAGAATTCGTGTTCAGCAAGACTGGAGACACTCTTATGAAAGCGATTCAAGTACACAAGTTCGGCGGTCCGGAGGTTCTGGAAATCCACGAAGTACCGAAGCCGAAATCGGGAGCGGGGCAGATCCTGGTGCGCGTGCACGCCGCGGGCGTGAATCCGTATGACACGTACATGCGGAATGGAACGTATGCGATCAAGCCGGAGTTGCCGTACACGCCGGGATCGGATGCAGCCGGAACGGTGGAAGCAGTGGGAGATGGAGTGAAAAAGTTCAAAGCCGGCGACCGTGTGTACACCGCCAAGACACTGAGCGGAGCATACGCCGAGTATGCGCTGGCAGATGAGTCGCAGCTGTATCCCTTGCCGGAAAAGATATCGTTCGCGCAGGGCGCGGGACTGTGGGTACCGTACGGCACGGCGTACACGGCGCTACACCACCATGCGAAGGCCCGCCCGGGCGAGACGTTGCTCGTTCACGGGGCAAGTGGCGGCGTGGGATCGGCGGCCGTGCAGATCGCGCGAGCTATGGGAATGACCGTGATGGGGACGGCCGGAAGCGCGCGGGGACAGGAGTTGGTAAAAAAAGAAGGCGCGCATCACGTCTTTGACCACACGAAGGCGGGATATGCCGAGGACATCTGGAATGCGACGGCCGGGCTCGGAGTCGATGTCATCCTGGAGATGCTGGCCAATGTGAATCTGGCGGCGGACCTCAAGCTGCTGGCGAAGGAAGGACGAGTGATCATCATCGGGAACCGCGGCGAAATTACCATCAATCCGAGGGAATTGATGGCACGGCGGGCGTCAGCACGAGGCTTTACGCTGTGGGCCGCCACCGAAGCGGAAAGCCTGGAAATCCACGCGGCGATCGCGGCGGGCTTGGAAAATGGAACGATGCGGCCGATCGTCGGGAAAGAATTGCCGCTAAAGGACGCGCCGCAAGCGCACCAGGATGTTCTGACGCCGGGAGCCTTCGGGAAAATTGTACTTGTGCCGTGAGATTGCGGCTAAATCCTGCCGAACATACGGAGCAAGATGCCAAGAACAGCTCCGCCTAGAACGAGCCACGTGGAATTGACTTTGTAACGAAACACCAGGAACGCGCTGAGGATGGCAATCAGGACTACAGGCACGTTTACCAGGGTCGCGCGCGCGAATTGATAGCCAACGAAGCCCATCAGAGCAACGGCGGCAGCGTTGACTCCATCCAGAAACGCTCCGGCGAATGGCGACTTGCGCAAGGTGGGCAAAAACTGCGCCGTTATGGTCACGTAAATGAAGGCAGGAAGAAACATGCCAATCGTAGCGAGCGCCGCGCCCTTCCAACCGCAAAGCAAATAGCCGATAAACGTGGAGACCGTGAAGAAAGGACCGGGCGTGGCCTGACTGACGGCGATGGCGTCGAGCAGTTGCGCGTCGGTGAGCCAGTGCAGGCGCAATACCAGGTCGGCACGGAGGACTGCAAGGAGCACATAGCCGCTGCCAAAAAGGATGGCGCCGATCTTCAGAAAATAAAGGAACAGCGGGGCAAGTCCGATGGAGTTTGCGGCCAGCGGGGCCAGCATTCCCAGACCCACGGCGGACTGTTTTTGCAAACCGGCGAGGCGTTTTCCTTCTCGAAGGATAGTCCACAGCACGCCAGCGGCGATGAGAAGGACGAGGACCGGTGCGCCGAGCGCCGCGAGCGCGACAACGGCCGCTGCCAACATAGCCAAAGGTACATTTTTCAACGCAGTTCGCGCGAGGTTCCACACCGCTTGCACGATGAGCGCAACAACGACCGGCTTAATGCCAACCAACAGACCTGCGACTTGGGGCACGGAACCGTACGTCTGATAGGCCCAGGCCAGCGCCACGACGAGAACGGCGGCGGGAAGAATGAAGCACGCGCCTGCAACGAACAAGCCCGGCAGACCACCGCGAATTTCCCCGAGGTAGATCGCCAGTTCAGTGGAACTCGGCCCGGGCAACAGATTCACGGCGCCGAGCATGTCGACAAAGCGTTCGCGAGGCAACCAGTTGAGCCGGCGAACGAAGCGCTCTTCCATCATGGCGATGTGTGCCGCTGGTCCGCCGAACGCGACGAATCCCAGGCGAAGGAATTCTCTCGCGAGCTCAGCAAGAGAGCCCCCACGGGGCGAGTCGGATTCCGGAGGATGCGGCATATTGGAGGCGGACATTATGTCTCAGAGATGACGGCGGATGTGTAAACCGAATTTGACTCGCCAGGGGCACGGTGCCAGCGACGGTAGAACCAATTGGCGATGAGGAGAACATAAAAGGGCAGGTAAACGAGCCATTGTAAGAACGGATCGAAATGGAATACGCCGAGAATGCCGTAGCCAATAAGAACGTTGTAGGAGAGGAACTGCAGGATCGTCAGCAGGAGCCAGGCTGGGTTCGGGAAGAAGCACAGGAGCGGGACAATCCAAGTGAAATACCAGGAGTAGCCGTTGGGACTGAACGCCAGGATCGTGCCGATCAAGAGATATGCCGCGCGCGCGGTCTCCGAGCGTCTCCAGGAAAGATAGAGCGCGAGTCCCCATGAAGCAGCGAGGCCGACGAGCGCGGGAATTCTCGTATGCCCGCCTGTGACCCAATCGATCAGCGTGTAGAGGCTGGCATGATAGTTCTTGAAGGTCGCTTCGTAGTAGGTGAAGTTGGCGCGAAACATGGAGAGTCCGCGCCAGTACGGAGCCACGGCGAGCGCGCAGAAGAGCGCGGCGAAAATGACGGCCCACCAGCCTGATTTCTGTTGTGGCCAGCCTGCGCGTCGAATCCAGACTGGAAGCAAAACGGCGGGAAACACCTTGGCCATGGTAGCGAAAGCGACAGGCACAACAGATAGCGAAGGCCATTTCTTGAACATCGCAAGGGCACAGACGATACCTAGGATCGCCAGAACATCGTTGTGAGAACTGCCGGCAAACTCGACGATAACGAGCGGATTCCAGGCATAGACGGCGACACGGAAGTTCCGCTGTGGATCGTGGCGGAAAATCCACGCGAGAACGAGGATTGCAAGGACGTCAGCAAGTTCGAAGGGGATCTTGAAAGCCACAGGGCCAGGAACGATCGCCCATGCTGCGCGAAAGACCAATTCAGATGCGGGAGGATAGATCGCGGGAAGCTCGGGGCCAGGCATGATTTGGTAGTCATAGTCGCGGAGAGGAGCGAGGCGCGGGTCGTTCGGAGCGATGGTGTACGGATTCAGGCCGTGCGCTTGCACCTTGCCTTCCCAGCGGTAGCGGTGCAAATCGTCGGAGAGCGTGGGCTCTAGCGTCCAGAGCGAGGCGCGGAATGCAATCGCGAGAAAAATCAGTAAAATAGTAGCTGCGCGAGTGGCGTGGGTGCGGGTGAACCCGTACAACGCAATAAGATAGAGAATGCCTGCCGCCAGCGCCAGTTCGATAAAGCCGATCGCATGGTTTTTCAGGTAATAGAGGTTGTGCATCCGCAGGTAGATGAGTTCAAGAGCAATTCCCGCGGAAATCAGCCCAACCCACGTGATGTGAACTCGCTTTATCGTGGAACTCATTCGAAGGAATTCCAGACTTGCCGACTCTCACTCCATATTTGATTGCGGCGCAGCAAAGTCCCCTGAGCCACTACTGGCATAAGATCACGGACCGGACGTTCAGCGGCGTTTATCATGCGAACGCGTTCGATCTGGCAATGATGATTCCGTACTTCATCGTGCTGTTCATTCTGGCGATGTACGGATTGCATCGCTATGTGCTGCTGTACGACTATTTCGCGTACCGGAAGAACGTGCCGGCACAACCGCAGCCTGTCACCAACTGGCCAAAGGTTACCATACAGCTTCCCATCTTCAACGAACGCTACGTCATCGAGCGGCTGGTGGATTCGGTGTCGCAATTCGATTACCCGCGCGAGTTGTTAGACATTCAAGTGCTGGACGATTCGACCGACGAAACACGCGAAGTGGCACGAAACTGCGTGGAACGGCATGCGGACCAGGGATTGCCAATCGTCTACATCCACCGGGCGAATCGCGAAGGGTTTAAGGCCGGAGCTCTGGAAAACGGACTGAAGACCGCGCAAGGCGAGTTTGTGGCAATTTTCGACGCGGACTTCATTCCTCAAGCAGATTTTCTGCGGCGCACGATTCCGCATTTCCTGACCGGTGAGAACGGGAAGAACATAGGGATGGTGCAGACGCGTTGGATATATCTGAACAGCGACTATTCGCTGCTAACCCGCGTGGAAACGATCCTGTTGGACGGACACTTCGTCATCGAGCATGGTGGACGCTCGCGGCGCGGAACGTTCTTCAATTTCAACGGAACCGCCGGAGTGTGGCGCCGGGCCGCGATCGATGCAGCGGGCGGGTGGGAGCACGATACGCTGACCGAAGACACCGATCTTTCCTACCGCGCGCAACTGAAGGGCTGGAAATTCCTGTATTTGCCAGACATTGAATGCGCCTCAGAACTGCCAGTGGATATGAATGGATTCAAAGCGCAACAGGCGCGATGGGCTAAGGGGTTGATGCAAACGGCGAAGAAGATCCTGCCGAAGGTGTTTCGCTCAGATGTCCCTTGGCACGTGAAGTCGGAAGCGTTTTTCCACCTGACAGCGAACATTTCGTATCCGCTGATGGTGCTGCTGTCGACGATGCTATTGCCCGCCATGATTGTGCGTTTCTATCAGGGCTGGTTTCAGATGCTGGTAATCGACCTGCCGCTATTTCTGGCGTCGACCTGCTCGATTTCCAGCTTCTATATCGCGGCGCAAAAAGAGCTGCGGCCCAAAACCTGGCTGAACACGTTTTGGTACATGCCGTTTGTGATGGCCACCGGGATTGGCTTGAGCGTGCGGAATGCGCAGGCGGTGCTGGAAGCAATCATCGGAAAGAAATCGGAGTTTGCGCGAACGCCGAAGTTCAAGATCGAGGGCAAGTCTGGCACGTTTGCGGCGAAGAAATACAGGAATAAGTCGGGGTGGATGCCGTATTTCGAAGTTGGACTTGGGCTCTATTTCTCCCTAGCGGTGCTGTATACGATTCGCAACGAGAACTATGCGACAGTGCCGTTCCTGCTGCTCTTTGTCTGGGGCTACCTGTATACGGGATTTATGTCGCTAAGCCAATCCTGGTTCGCGCACCTGCGATTCAATGTGAACGCGCCAGAAATGCGGCCGGCTTCGACGGGCGCGCCCGGCTTTTAGCTGAAGGCGCTTCGTTCGCCGGTCGTGTGACTTTAGTCTCTTCCCTTCTTTTTCCTTGGGTATAGAATCCCTGCCATCGAAGTGTGTCCAGCCTTGGAGGGAGTCATGAGACTTCGCCTGTGTTTGTTGCTCTGCGGACTGACGTTTGCCACAGTCGCATCCGCGGATAATCCTCAAGTTTCGGAAGAAGGGAAAGCCTGCATTGAATGTCACAGTGGTTCGACAGCAGGAATCGTGGAACAGTGGCAGTCGAGCGCGCACGCGAAAAAGGGAGTGGATTGCTATTCGTGCCACAAGGCGAACGAAAGCGACCCGGCTACGTTCGACCACTACGGCCACAAGATCGCAGTGATTGTGACGCCAAATTACTGCGCGCGCTGTCACGCGGCAGAGGTGAAAGAGTTCGAGAAGAGCCATCATGCCGCAGCGGCAAAGTTTATTGGTTCGTTGGACAACATGCTGGGCGAGATCGTGGAAGGAGGACCGGCGGCGGACAACGGGTGCCGACAATGCCACGGGAGCGAAGTGAAGTACCTGGGCCAAGGCAAGTTCGACGCGGCGACATGGCCAAACAGCGGCATTGGCCGTGTGAATCCGGATGGAAGCAACGGAACCTGCGCGGCATGCCACGGAAGACATACGTTCAGTTCGGCGACAGCGCGTATGCCAGAGAACTGCGGCAAATGCCACCTGGGGCCGGATCACCCGCAGATTGAGATTTACAACGAATCGAAGCACGGGATTCAGTACCGGGCCAACGTGGCGAAGATGAACCTCGATTCAAAAGCGTGGGTTGTGGGGAAGGATTACTCCGCGGCACCTACGTGCGCAACGTGTCACATGTCGGCGACGAGCAATCAACCTGTTACACACGATGTGGGCGACCGCATCAGCTACACCTTGCGGCCGGCGATTTCGATCAAGCTCGAGAATTGGCAAAAGCGGCGGCTGAACATGATGGATGTGTGTTCGAATTGCCACGCCACGGGCTGGGTGGACAACTTCTATAAGCAATATGAGGGGACAATCGACCTGTACAACGAGAAATTCGCGAAGCCGGCAAAGTCGATCATGGACAAGCTGTATGCAGCGAAGAAGCTGACGCCAACACCGTTCGATGAAAAGATCGAATGGACCTACTACGAGCTCTGGCACCACGAAGGGCGCCGCGCGCGAATGGGCACGGCGATGATGGGGCCGGATTACACGCAGTGGCACGGATTCTTCGAAGTGGCGAGGACCTTCTACACGGAGTTCATTCCGGAAGCGGAGCGACTTATGCCGGGGGTGACGGCTGACGTGATGAATTCGGATTATCACAAATGGACAAAGGGATTGACTAAAGAGCAGTTGCAGCAGCAGATCAATTTCTACAAAGAGCGGTACCAACAGTAGAAGCGGGAACGAGCGAACACTTGCGCCGGCCGCTTCGGAGCGAAACAATATTGTTGTGAGCATTGAGAGAGGGAAACGAGCCCGGTTAAGCGGTGAAGAAATTGCGAACAGCCTAACCCACGGGATCGGGCTGGTGTTGAGTATTGCGGGATTCGTTGTATTGCTGGCCCTCGCCTTTTTGCGCGGGACGGCGTGGCACATTGTGGCGTGCTCGGTGTACGGCGCGAGCCTGATTTGCCTGTACGCTGCGTCGACTCTCTACCATGTGGCGATCTCGCCACGATTGAAGCGCGGGCTGAAGATCTTCGACCATAGCGCGATTTACGTACTGATTGCGGGGACCTACACACCATTTCTGGTGTTGAACCTGCGAGGGCCATGGGGCTGGTCGCTGTTCGGCGTAATCTGGGGACTGGCATTCGCGGGAATCCTGTTCAAGTTGTGGTTCGTGAATCGTTTTCAGCACGTGTCCACAGGAGTGTATTTGGCGATGGGGTGGCTGGTGGTGCTCGCCGCGAAACCCGTATTAATGCATGTGCCGTCCGCAGCGTTGATCTGGCTGGTCGCCGGGGGACTCCTCTATTCGATAGGCGTTGTATTTTACGTATGGAAGCTGCTGCCGTACAGCCACGCCGTATGGCATGTCTTCGTGCTGGGTGGGAGCATCTGCCACTATTTCGCGGTGCTGCGTTCCGTGCTGGGAAATCCCTTCTGAATCGCCAATCAGGCGGTAGCTTCCTCCATCCAGCGCTTGACCATGTACTCGTACTTCGGCTCCAGGTCGATGAATCCAACTCCGGCGCCCTGGTTCGATGTTGAATAGATAACACGAGCCTTGCATTGGAAGGTCATGTCGCCAGAGAAGATCTTTAAGAGAATGATCGTGCCGGGCGGAAACGGATTCATCATGTCGAGATAGCAGCCATGGAGGCTGAGTTCGCTGACGCGCGAGGAGACCCGCACGTCGGACTTCTCTTCGTACAATTCCGCGCTGGCAATAAAGATGCGCCTGGGAGACCGCCGCCGTTCCCGTTCCATAAGCCCTCCGATTTGTCAGGTCGGTCCTTACTCTTCATGCTAATCCCGCGCCGCCGGGCGAAATGCATATTTCGGGGTTCGTGTCCTTCTTTTAAGCATACTGAGATGGTCAATCCTAACCGTGGGTTAAAGCCGGGTTGTCTACCGGTAGGGGCGGGATGATGGGGCCGGGCCGCGAGTGGCTCGAGTGTTGCGCTTACGTTACAATTTCGGATTCGGTTCGGGCCGGGAAAGCAAGCCGAGGTGAATGGATGAGTGGTCTTCGACGTGGTGCACTGGTGGCATGGAGTTGCCGGCTGATGGCTGCGACTCTGGTTGCGGCGGCCATAGTGGCGTGGCCCATAAACGCGCAACAAAGACGAGAACGGGAGCCGAATTCCGTATACGCGGAAAGGCGCGCCAAGCTGGCGTCGAATATCGACGGTCCAATCGTGCTGCTGGGCTACACGGGAAACGAGGAAGAGTCGGAGAGCTACATCTTTGCGCAAGAAGAAAACTTCTATTACCTCACTGGCCATAACGAAGAAGGCGCTGCGCTCGTTCTGTTGCCTCCAGACGGCAGCAAAGCCAAGAAGGACGACTGGCAGGGTCCGCGGGAAATTTTCTTTCTACCACCAAGAGATTCCCGGAAGGAAAGGTGGAATGGCGTACGGATGGCCCCTGGTGATCCGGGAATTGAGGCACGAACGGGATTCGCGCTGATCAAGCCGACTCCGGAACTGCGGCAGACCGTTGAACGACTCGGGAAAGTCTATTCGAACTTTTACACGATCGTTCCCTACCAGAAAGAATTGGGCGGTTACCCGCACGAGCGGGAGACCGTGGACTGGCTGAAGCAGTCCGTGCCGCAGGTAACGGTCAAAGACATTCGGAACAACATATCCGATCTGCGGGTGATCAAGTCGCCGACGGAGATCGCGATGCTGCGGGAGGCAATTGATCTTTCTGACGACGCCCAACTCGAAGCGATGAAAATGATGAGGCCAGGAGTGTGGGAGTATCAGATCGCGGCGAAGATGGTAGAGACTCACGCGATGGGTGGATCGGAAGCAGAGGCTTACGCGCCGATCGTGGGATCGGGACCGTACTCGACGGTACTGCACTACGTCAAGCTGGGCCGGAAGATCGTCGATGGAGACATTGTGGTGCTGGATGTTGGAGCGCAATATTCCGGATACGCAGCGGATATTACCCGGACTCTGCCAGCAAACGGAAAATTCACGCCAAGACAGCGGGAGATTTACGGGATTGTGCTAGGGGCACAGGAAGCGGCGCTGAAGGCGCTAAAGCCGGGAATGGACATGTGCCGGAAGGGAAACAAGAGCGTTTACAAGGTTGCGTACGACTATATCGATTCGCACGGAAAGGATCAGCGCGGAAAGCCGTTGGGGCAATATTTCATCCACGGCCTGGGCCACAACATTGGACTGAACGTTCACGATCCTGGCGACACGTGCAGACCGCTTGTACCAGGAATGGTGGTGACGGTCGAGCCCGGAATTTATATTCCGGAGGAGAATCTCGGCGTGCGGATTGAGGATGATGTGCTGATCACTGAGAGCGGTTACGAATTGCTGAGCCGGAAACTGCCGCGCGATCCGGACGAAATCGAGAAGATCATGGCAAACGCGGCAAAGGCGCCTGCCACGACCCAAAACAAAGAGTAGTGGCAGAAGTTGCCTTGCATCGGAGGAACGCAGCGATTCAGTTGAATCCGTGCAGGAGTGCGCATGGATGCCATAGCTCGTCTTCGGCGTGCGCGTCGCAAAACCACTTATCGCACTTGACACAACGAACCGTCGCGGGAAATCCGCACAGCTCATTGCTGGGAGACACGGCTTGACACAGACGCTCGCGGTCTGGGCCCTCGGGATCGGTTTCGTCCATCGGAGCGGAACCCCCGCAGGGGATTCTACGCCGTCTGGTCGGTATTCCAAGCGTAAAGGGGCCGTGCAGTTACCGTAGAAGTTACGGCTTCGCGGGCGACGCGACAGGTCTCGTCGCCGGAGCAGCGGGTTTCGCGGGCGCCGCTACGGCAGCTTTGACAGGATAAGTCTGATCATAAAGCTTGGCGACGGCTTCGGTTATGTCGACGGTGGGGGAAACAAAAAGCAGTGGGGTACCGGGAGCGGAGGAGTCGATCACGGTGCCCAGGTTGTTTTCCTGAGCGTAGCGGTCGATGAGAGGTATCAGTTTGACGCCAATACGTTGAACGATGTCGTCCTTGGCGGCGTCGCGGTCGGCCTTATAATCGGCCTGCTTGCGATTCAGCAAGCGAGTGAGGCGCTGGCCCTCGAGCTGAGCTTTGGCTTTTTGTTCGTCAGACCAAGTGTTTTGTTTTTCGCCAAATTGGCGGGCGATATCATCGATCTTGCGATTAATCTCGTCGAGTTCCTTCTGGCGTGATGCGAATCTAGTTTCAAAGTCGGCCAGGGCCTGCTTCCCTTCCCCGGTTGTGGCGATGGCGAGGCGAAGATTGACGATCGCGAGCTTGGGAACGGATTGGGCGTGGAGCGCAGATGCAGCGAGGAAGCACACAAGCGTGAGAGCAGTCCTACGAAAAGCGGCGATCCAATTCACAGTTGTCTCCGGTGAAGCGAGCACGAAATCTTGCGAGTTGGAGGCTAGTATACAACCGATGTTGCCGGGATTCCCCTCGCGCTTCTAGTCGGAATGACAAATCTACTTTAGGGCATAAAACGGAGCACCAGGCCTCAATCGAGACGGCGGCCGGCGTTCCTGCGATTGACGCCACGGGCGATTCGAAGGAGTAGAATGTGGATTTGGGGGTGCATTATGGCTGTCATGAAACTCCCAAACATGCTGCCGACCTTCGTGGTTACGGCCCTGGCGGTCTTTCTGATCGTGGGCCTGCTGTTCTGGGTGGTTAGCCTGCGATAGAAGAGTGCACGGTGTCCACCGCTGAAAGATGTGTCGTGCCTGGGCATTGCTAGGAAGCAGATGCGCAGCCAGTGATGAGGCGCCTCTCGGAGGTGCATCATGCAAGTGACACTAACTCCACAAGAACACGAAGTGATTCTGCGAATTCTGGAGCAGCACCATCAGGCATTGTTGAAAGAGATTTGGCGCACCGACAAGCGCGAGTTCAAGGCAGCTCTCCAGGCGGACGAGAAGCAGCTCGAGGCGATCCTGGCGCGGATGCGCGGCGTGGTGATTGTCGAACCATAACCACTGCCTGGGAATGGGCAAGAATTCGGGAGAATCGTTATACGCAGTGGTAGCGCCGGGGCGTATACTGAAGTTGATCTTTCCACGGCAAGGCGCCGAGGCCTTGTTCGCTCCCCTGTGGGCTTAAGGATTGCCCACGATGCTTCGCAGTGTTGGTCTTCTTCTGGCTCTGATCCTATCGCCTGCATGTGTGTCCATTTGCGCAAGCGAGCGTGGCGTTGGGCAAGAGGCGAGCCAACAGGAAATGCTAAAGCTGCTAGCTGAGCCGCTCCCTGCGGGCGCAGTTGCCAAACACGCCGCCAGCTTCTACGGACCCGAAAACCTGTATGAATACATGGACGGAGCAGCGGATATCTTCGTTCTGTACGGCGTCCGCCAGATGTTGCATATCGACTTACGCGCGCAGGCTGCGGATATATCGGTGGACGTGTTCGACATGGGGTCGGCCGACACGGCGTTCGGAATGTATGCGGCCGAGCGGTCGCCAGACTTTCATTTCATCGCGATCGGAGCGGAAGGCTATCAGTACGAGGGTATGCTGAATTTCCTGCAAGATCGCTATTACGTGAAGCTGCTTGGTTTCGGGGACGGCGCAGACGCTACGCTGGAAACGGTGGCGCGTACGCTCTCGGCGAGAATCGGAACCGGCTCGACTCTCCCGACGATGCTCGCGAAGCTTCCCCGTGAGAATCGCAAGCCGCATTCAGAACAATACATACCTAACGATCCCTTGGGACATTCCTTTCTTGGCCCCGCCTACGTGGCGGCTTATGGATCGGGCCACCCGGAAAGCAAGTTGTTTGTCACGGTGGCGCGGGACCGGGGCGACGCCCAGCAGAGGCTCAAGCAACTTGAACAACACTTCACGAAGACGGGGAAATGTGAACCGGCCCCTGAACTCGGCGAGGGAGCCATCCAGGCGAGCAACAGTTTTGAAGGCAGCATACTCGCGGAAACCAAGGGGCGGTATCTGATCTTGCTGGTGAATCCCGTAAACGGGAGTGAGCAGTTCTTGAAGGCCGCTGCAGCAGGCTTGGACTAGCACCAGGCGCGCCGGCTTCGGTGTAAGTGAACGACAGCCGTACAGGAGACCACGATGAAAAACACTCCATGGAATCGCCGAGACTTTATCTCTCGCGTGGCGGGCTCGCTCGCCGCATCGCCGATACTCAAGAGACCCGACTTCCTGTTCGGCCAATCCACGAAGAGCGCTCCGAAGATGGAGCCGAATGCCAAGCCGATCTACCGCACGCTCGGAAAGACCGGCATCTCTCTGCCGGTCGTGAGCATGGGCGTGATGAATGCCGATGTGCCGGGGCTCATCCCCCGCAGCTATGAGTTGGGCATACGGCACTTTGATACCGCGGCGCGTTACCAGCAAGGCCGAAACGAGGAGATGGTAGGACGGATGATCAAGGAAATGGGCGTCCGCGACAAGGTGATCATTTCCACTAAGGTGCTGCCACCGGGATGGAGTCGTGATCGGGGAGAGATGGCGCTACCAACTCATAGCGCGGCTGAGGTGAAAGCGCGCTTCCTCGAAGTATTTGACGGCAGCTTGAAGCGGCTGCAGATGGACTATGTCGACATCCTCTACAACCATTCCGCGGACTCAGAAGCAGAAGTGCATTCCGAAGGCGCACTGGAAGCGATGGCGGAGTTGAAGAAGGCGGGGAAGGCGCGCTTCCTGGGCGTTTCCTCGCACAAGCCGGATATGGCTTTGAAAGAGGCCATGAAGATGGATGTGTATGACGTGGTGTTAATCCCGCTGAATTTCACGAAGGCCAACGATGCGGAATTCCTGAAGACTATCAACGAAGCCGCGAAGAGGGGATTTGGCCTGGTGGCGATGAAGACGCAAGCCGGCGGCGCAGTCAAGCCCGATCCGAAGTTAGGCAAGCCGCTCACCCCAGCAAGCCAGACCGCGCTGCTGAAGTGGGTGCTGCACCATGAGTCGATTGCCACGGCGATTCCCGGATTCACGACGTACGAGCAGTTGGAGCAAAACTTCTCGGTGGCTTCCAACCTGGCGTATTCAACCGAGGAACAGGAGTTCCTGTCGGATAAGAGCGCTGTGGCGAGCGCGCAGTTCTGCGTGCAGTGCAGCGAGTGCCGCGGGGATTGCCCGGAGGGAGTGGACATTCCACGGCTGATGCGGTCGCACATGTACGCGGTACAGTATGGCAACTACGCGTTGGCAGAGGAGACGCTGGCGTCGATTGCGAGGGGAAAGGGCCTGGCCGCGTGTAAGGACTGCGAATCCTGCCGCGCGACCTGCCGTAACTCGGTGAACATCGCGATGAAGATCGAGCACTTGAAGACGCTCACGGCGAATCGAGTGCTGGCGGCATAGGGAACTCGAAGAGCGTCAGGCACACCGAAGGCAAAACCCAAGACCCAGATTCCAGACACCGAAGCTGGAGTACTCTGTCTCTGCAACCCGCCCGTCTGTTCGAGTCACCCGGAGAGGACTTTGGACGTTTAGAATGGGAAGGATATTATGGAATGGAATCGGCAGGGTGCCGACTCACGGGAGGCAGGCCAGTGTCTTTGGAGATCACGCAGCGAGAAACGAAGGGGATCTATGTTTTGGCGCTCAAAGGACGTCTTGTGCTGGGAGACGAGAGCAACGGGCTGCGCACCATGGTCGACAAGATTCTCGCTTCCGGCGCAACGAGAATCGTCGTGAATCTGGAGCACGTGGATTACGTGGATAGCGCGGGACTGGGAGCGCTGATCGAGGCGCATCGCAAGACGAAAGAAAAAGGAGGGCGGCTGCTGCTGTGCCACATGCGCCCAAAGCTGAAACGAGCGTTGGAACTGTCGCGGCTTCTGCCAATCTTTGAGACGTCTCCGACGGAAGCTGCCGCGGTGGAAGAGCTCTGAGATTGGGGAGCACTCGGCGGCAGCGATGCCGAAATGGGACGGTACTGTTGTGACGGGTGAACATGGCCCCCCTACCCCCCCCTATTTCTGCAGTACGACGTGGAAGTGATTGGAAGAAGAGGAGTTGAGCGAAACGGCGTACGGTACGTACGGAAGTGCAGTGGCCCTTCGCTTCGCTCATGATAAATACTCGAATTGTCAAAGAGCGGTGGGTCGAAAGGATGACCCGGTTGCCGGTCCCGCCAGCAACATATCGAACTGATTAGTTTACCATAAAATAATAGATAGTCAAGAG
>Ga0335071_10000170_pt1 | contig 77343 bp, 59 predicted proteins | sample Lox_Sample_15_FD_206724 | JGI IMG/M metagenome (GOLD analysis project Ga0335071, IMG submission 206724) | Soil microbial communities from Loxahatchee National Wildlife Refuge, Florida, United States - Lox_Sample_1.5 | ecosystem: Environmental > Terrestrial > Soil > Wetlands | place: USA... | reverse complement strand
TGACGCCCGAGAAGGAGAGCACCGCGAGTCCGCGCACAGGCTGGCCGAAGAAGCGGGCCGGCTCAAAGCGGCTGAAGAGCAGCAGATTCTCGACCTGCGCGCGGGTTGCAGCATCGACCGGACCGGAGACAATCCGGTAGTCGTAGACCTGGCCGGCATCGTTTACGTAGGCCTCAACCATCACAGACCCGCTGATCGCAGCCACATCGTCGTCGCCCTGCGCATTGGAGAAATAGAGAAGATGCGGCGCGGTGGCGTTGCCGAGCGGCTCGTCGGGAGTGGCCTGCGCGGCTTCAGGCTTGGCGAAGAGGGTGATCAACAGAATCACAGTGCCCAGCAGCAGCGTGGCGCTGGCGAAACCCGCGCCCGCCTGCAGCAGAAACGGCCCCACTGTGTTTTTCCACGCAAGATCCCACGCTCCGAGAAGGCTGCGGCGGCTGCGTGCGCTTTCCTGGCTCAGTGCGACGCGAATACGTAGCGCCAGATTGGCGGGCGCCGGCACCGGCAGAAGCGAGGCCAACGAAGACCGCAAAGAACGCTCCGTTTGCAATTCCCGCGAGCATTCGCGGCACGATTCAAGATGCGCATCGACCACCTGCATCTCATATCCGGTCATCCGGCCATCCAGATAGTCAGTCAAACTTGCCAGTACTGCATTGCAGCCGCTCATCGCGCCTCCTCTCGCAGGGACAACTCGATCCCTGCCAGCGCATTGGGCCGCGAGCCAGGCCTGGGAGCCGTGAGCAGCGTCCTCAGGTACGCGCGACCGCGCACCAAACGCGATTTCACCGTTCCCAGATTCACGCCTTGCATGGCAGCCACCTCTTCGTAAACGAATCCTTCAATATCGCGCAGGATGAGCGTGGTGCGAAAGGGCTCAGGTACCTGACGCAGGGCCCACTCGACGCGCTCTCGATTTTCCTGGTGGAGCGCAGCGTCAAACGGGGATTCGGACGGATCGACCAGCGTGTCGCCCAGCCGCACCGGAGTCTTGCCATCGGACGGCGCGATTTCCTGCTCGATGGGAATCTCCTGCTGCCGATGCCGCATCCACCAGCGCCGCTGATTCGAGGCTTCCCGCAGCGCAATGCGATAGATCCACGTACGGAGCGACGATTCGCTGTGAAACCCTCCAATCCCACGAAAGACCTTAACAAAAACCTCCTGGGTGAGATCGGCGGCATCAGCACGGTCGCGCGCCGCACGCGCCAGCAGCGAGTAAATCGGCTGGTGATAGCGGGCGATGAGCCACGCGTATGCTTGTTCAGAACCGGCCCGCAACTCCTCTATCAGAGCTGTCTCTTCCATCGGAAGCGCCAATGCGCCCGCATATTCGCCCATGGTGAGGTCCGCCTGCAATTCCGTGCCTCCCACGTTACCGCAAATCGCGCCCATTGGCCATTCGTCGCCGGCCGCAAACCAGCGCTGCAGCGAGTGCTAAAGTAACGATTGCAGCCCCTCCGGGCCTGGTTACTTACCCACCCGAATCTTCGGTGCCGGCCCACGGTACGCAGGAAGCAGGCCTTCGGCAAATGGCCAAAGGTCCTACGTACCCATTGTTTTAGACACCAGAACGCTTGAAAGTGTTCCCTGTCACGTTCGCCATACTTTCGGTTCAATGCGCGGGACAATGCGCCCTCTTCGGCAGATTCTGTTCATCCTGCTGAAGGAGCTTAAACCGTGAAGACGATACGCCGACCCTTTTCCACCCGATTCCAAGCCTCCTCGACCCGGGCTAACGCCACCGCTTCGACGTCGATGGTCAGGACCTTCTTCGCGGCCAGTTCGAAGAGAGTTGGAATCACCGCCAGGATGCGATCGAGCGCAGCCGCGCCGAAACCACTTCCCATCAGGGTCAGGTCGATGCTGCGCAGGGTGGCGCCGGGCAGTGTGATGGTTGGCCCGGCGCTTGATCCCACTTCGATGAGCCTCGTTCGATGCGTCGCCTCGGCTCTGAATCCCCTGGCGAGCGCTTCGAGGACCAGTTCGGTCGGCCGCCCCCAAAGGTAGTCGATGACGAGGTCGATGCCTTGAGCGGCTTCGGCGGCCAGGGCCTCGCGAATCGCTTCCTCTGGCTGGTTGAGGGAGATGACTGTGTCGACATTTGCCTCGGCGATGGCGTCGATGTTTCGGCCTGCAGCGACGATCCGTTTTGCTCCAAGATGCCGCGCGACCTGGATCGCCAACTGGCCGGCGACGCCGGTGGCGCCCATAATCAGGACCGTCTCGCCGGCTGTGAGCCCTCCTCGCTCCTTCAGCGACATCCACGCCGACATGCCCGGATTGGCGATCGCGGCGGCGGTCACATCGTCGAGGCCATCGGGCACGGGGATAAACTTCGTTGCGGCCGCGGCGCGTTCAGCCATCGTCCCCCAGGGCTTGCGCACGAAACCAAAGTAAACGCGGCGCCCGTCTTCCAGAGTGCCTACGCCATCGATGCCGGGAATCGCCGGATATCCCCCTGCGGCAGAGTAGTGCTGTCCGCTCGCTATCGCTTTCACTACCGGGTGCAGTCCCGCGGCCCGCACGCGGACCAGCGTTTCGCCCTGAACCGGCTCGGGATCGGGAAATGACTGGTACTTCGGCGCCTGGCCGGGGGTATTGACGACGGCTGCCTGCATGCGGCCTCCTGATCGGCACCCATTTGATCCGGCTACACTTGGTCGAGATTCCTGAAAACATCGGCGATGTTATTGTTCACGCCGTCTTGCAAAGGCGGCATCGGGCCATAGTGCGGTGTGCTCGCAGCAAGTTCGCCGGCCAGGATATCGCCATAGCCGTCAGCCCGGAATGACTTGAGCGAGGCAACCGTCAGGTGCTTTTGGATCTCCTGGAGTGGTTGCCCGGCCTGCTTGGCCGCCAGCACTTTCTCGGTGAGCTCTTCGATGTAATTGCGCTGGCCCGTCATCACAATGCGATCCGGGCGCATGGGCCCGTGGCCGCCGAGAACGAACTTGAAGTCGGCTTTTGCCACTTCATCGATGGTCTTTGGCCAACTGCGCGGAAAGCCGTCGGCGATATTGGGCAGCCAGCCATGGCTAGTATCTCCCGTGGCCAGAACTCTGTGCCTTGGGCAGAAGACGAAGACATCTCCCGCGGTGTGCGCATGGCCGTGAAACTCCAGATGCAGATCGAATTCGGGATCCGGAAGAAGATGGCTCCGGTCGAAGGTAATGGTGGGCAATTCAAGCGTGTAGTTGCTGAGCTCAGACTTGTAGGCCTCAAGCTGGGCGATCTGATCGTCGCAGAACGCTTTCTCGGCTCGGTCGCCGGTGTTTTCTGCGCGACGGCGCAATTCTTCGACGCGCGCTGGAATTTCGTCCAGGGATTCTTTGACGCGCTGGACCGACAAATCTGCCATGAGGTTTTTCGTGGCCGAACTGGCGACAAAGTCGATCGGACTAAAGGCGGCGCGGTAGGCGTGGTCGCCCTGCGTGTGATCCCAGTGAAAATGCGTATTGATGACGTATCGCACCGGCTTGGAGGTGATCTCGCGGGCAATCTGCTGGATAAGCGATGCCGCCGCCGAGGGCTTGGAATGCGCGTCGACAACCACCACGTCGCGCGAGCGCACAAAGATGGCGGCATTGCAGTTGACTTGCGCCTGGGGAAAAGCCTGCGCAAAGAAAACGCCAGGCGCGGCTTGTTCGAGGCCGAAGAGGTTTCCAGCCCCTTTCAGTCCTGCCGCCGCCCTGGCCCAGGCTGCCCGGTGATATCCCAGTTCGAGGACCGATGCACCGGCAAGCGTGGTGCCCATTAGCATGCGCAAGAAATCGCGCCGGGAGCCGGACTCTACGTGATTGCGGGGGGAAGGCGCGCTGTTGGCTGCATTCTTGGAGTGCGAATGTATGGGCCTCTGGGATTGGGCCGATTGACACATGATGAAATCCTCCTGCCGGACACGCGAAGTGCCGCTAGGCACAGAGGGGGCGTCCATCATCGGGGACACGGGCCCGTGCAAAGCGGCGAATCCGCCTATTGTAGACGCCGCGCCGCTGGCTCGTCCTTGCGAGTAGCATGAATGGCGGAGCAAGAGCGAAGATGTTCACCGCACAAGCTATCGGCTTCATTCGCAGCCCGTATCGTGAAACCAGCGCCATTCCAAAAGGTCCGGGCGCAAAACATGAAGCGGAGGGCGTCGTCGAACTTCTGCGCGAGTTTGAGCCCGGACTGAAGGACATCGAGGGGTTCTCGCATCTGTTTGTGCTCTGGGAGTTCGACCGGGCCGATGGCTTCGACCTCATCGCACATCCCCCCACGGACGAGAAGCGACCTCACGGCGTTTTTGCGACGCGTTCGCCGCGCCGCCCAAACCCCATCGGGCTCACCGTTGTGGAACTGCTACGCCGAGACGGAAGTTCGCTCTATGTGAGAGGCGTCGATATGCTCGATGGCACACCAGTTGTCGACATCAAGCCATATCTATCGAGCATCCCGCAGGAAAAACTCAAGAGGGGATGGCTGGCGGAGGCGGAGAAAAAAGGGAACAGGGATCGGGGGGGCAGGGATTAGAAAACGCCGACAGGCAGGCATTCGTTCAATTTTGACTTTTCGCGACTTCGCCTGGCTCCCTTGCTCCTTGTTCTCTTCCTCTAAGGTATTCCCAGCAGCTTATGAGTCTGCAGGCTTAGCCGCCATCGTGGATGTTCGAGGCAATAGCGGAGAGCGGCCTGGGCATTGGCCTCTCGATGCGGCCCGTCCATCGGCTGCAAGAAGAAATACCGGAAATTCAGGTGTTCGTAGTGGGAGGGCTCGGCGCCGGACTGCAGATAGACAAGCTTGAGCTCGTGGCCGCTTTTCTGTTTGAGCTCTGTGCCAGCCTTTGGGCTCACGCAGATCCAGTCGATACCCGAAGGCGCATCGATGGTGCCGTTGGTTTCTACCGCAATCTCAAAGTCACGCGCGTGCAGAGCCTCAATCAACGAAGAGTCGAGTTGCAGCAGCGGCTCACCACCGGTGCAAACGACAAAGCGCCGGTCGGCCGATGCATCCGCGGGCCATCGCGCCTCGATTGCAGCGGCCAGATCGGCCGCGCACGCGAACTTTCCGCCCCCGGGCCCGTTGGTATCGGCAAAATCTGTATCGCAAAACTGGCAGATCGCCGTGGCGCGATCTTGCTCGCGCCCCGACCAGAGATTGCAGCCGGCAAAGCGCAAGAAGACCGCGGCGCGTCCGGTCTGCGCGCCCTCGCCCTGTAAGGTGTAATAGATTTCTTTGACTGAGTACATGAGAAACAGCCTTTAGCTCCCAGCTCCTAGATCATCGTGGCGAAGACACAGGCGTCAACTCGTTGAAGAAAGGCCAGCAGCTAGAAGCTAGGAACCAGCAGCCGCTTTCATCAACGGATCTTCGATCCTCGCTTCGCGAAATCCCTTCTGGCGTAGCAAGCACGAGTCGCACTGCCCGCAGGGACGGCCATCAGGACCCGGATCGTAGCAACTGCTTGTGAGCGAGTAATCCACGCCGAGAACGACGCCCCTGTCAATGATCTGCGCCTTGGTCAGCGCTACAAGGGGCGTATGAATCTTCAGGCGCTGGCGGCCCTCAGCGCCGGCCTTTGTGGCCAGGTTCGCCATCGTCTCATAAGCGGCGATATACTCCGGGCGGCAATCAGGATAGCCGGAGAAGTCAAGCGCGTTGACGCCGAGAAAGATGTCGCTCGCGCCAAGCACCTCGGCCCATGCCAGCGCAAAAGAGAGAAAGATGGTGTTGCGCGCAGGCACGTATGTGATCGGGATGCCGCGTGCCATCTCGGCAGGATCGCGTCCTTTGGGAACGGCAATGTCATCGGTCAGCGCCGATCCGCCGAAGACGCGCAGGTCGATCTTGGCGACGCGATGCTGGGCCGCGCCCATCGAAGCGGCGACGCGCCTGGCGGCCTCGAGCTCCCACGCATGCCTCTGCCGGTAGTCGAACGAAAGCGCATAGAGTTCGTAGCCTTCGCTTTTCGCGATGGCGAGCACCGTAGCGGAGTCAAGGCCGCCGCTGAGGAGGACGACGGCGGGTTTATTTGGCGCATTCAATGTCGATCTGGCCTCCATGCCCCAGGCTCACGCCTTCGGCTACCGTTTCGCGCCCGCTTCGCGGGCTGAATACCTACTTCAGGTCGCTTCCCCCACGACCGATGTCCATCGAAGGTGAAATGGGGTTGCGCTCGTCGATGTAAGCCTCGATGCATTGATGGAGCACGCCCTTGGCTTCGAGGATGAACTCGACGGCATCGCGCCCTGCGCCATAGCCGCCGGAGTTCGGCGTCACGTAATGGGCCTCGGCTTTCACCTGCTCGCGTGCGTTGGCGACGGCCACCGCAAGCCCGACTTCACGCATAGCCGGCAGGTCAATTACATCGTCGCCCACATAGCAGATCTCATCGAGCGTGACGCCTTCTTTGGCGATAATCTCGCGAATTGCCTGCATCTTGAAGGCGCATCCCTGATAGACGAACTCGAGCTTCAGATCACGAGCGCGCGTGGCGACAGTCTCGCTGATGCGCTTGGTGATGACACCGCACTTCAGCCCGCCAAGCCGGGCCAGCGAGATGGCCGTTCCGTCGTGCGCGCTGTAACCCTTGGCCTCGACCATGGTGTCGGAGTGAACCGCGTGGCCGATCGTGCCTTCTTTGCCCCGGATTTTTTCCGAAACGCTCTCGGAAGGCCGGCCCGGAACCAGCCAGATGGCGCCATCGGTGAGAACGCCATCGACGTCGAAGAGGATGATCTTGATTTTTCGGGCACGGTCTTGCGGAGAAAGGGCCATGCGTCGATTGTATCGAGTGGCGAACGCGCGTTTCTGTGCCCGCCGCGAGAGAATATGCCCATGGGTTTCACCAGCTCGTCTCCGACCCCGCCGGGCCTCGACGCCGAAGACTACTACTTCGAGGGCGAGTTTCTGGTTTTTACTGCCGCTTATCACCTCAAGCGCGGCAGTTGCTGCGACTCCGGATGCCGGCACTGCCCGTATGGAAACGGGCCGGTAGAACCGCCGAAGACTGAAGCCCCCAAATAGTTCGCTTCCACCCCGGCCGCCAGGACGGAGGCGCGAGGCCGTTTGGCGACCGGTGGCCGTAAATCAATTCTGGCCGTCGCTGCCTGTCGAGTGCTATAAATCAGGGGCCTGATTTGAGGCTATTCAATGGCGACGAATGGCATCCAGGCTTCCAGGAGCGGGAGGCCTTCCCCCGAGCCAACATTGCCAAACAACAGAGCAAGGAGGATACGATGCATTTCATTATTTGGTTAGTTGTCGGCCTGATCGCAGGCTGGCTCACGGGAAAGATCATGAAGGGCTCAGGCTACGGGTTCTTCGTGGACATCATCCTGGGCATCGCCGGAGCCTTCATCGGCGGGTTCATCGCGCGTCATCTCGGGCTCGATCCGAGCGGCGGATTCATCTACAGCACGTTGATCGCACTGGGCGGCGCGATCATCCTGGTTGCGATCATCCGCTTGATTAAACGGTGAAACACGACGCGACCGGATGGGTTAGCGGAGCTAGTACCCCGCTCCCCGGCCCGATCCAGTTGTTGATGTTGCCGAAGGTGCGGCGCCCGGCGCTGCCGCAGGCGCGGTCGGCGTCACAGCCGGCTCTCTCACAAGCACGGCGAAGCGCGGAAAGGCGAAACTCCCCCCCGTGTCGTCGATCACATTCAGTTGGCAAACGTACGGTCCTGGTTTAAGGCCGCTGAGCGGAACATCGAGTTCGATCGAGACCGCATCCCGCGCCGCCACGTTCACCGATTTCGCCTGTACCAGGGGCGTTTCGTAGACTTTGGTCGATCCCTGAATCAGCTCGAGGCTGCTCAGCAGGTTGACGCCGGGCTTCGCCCCCTTTGGCGCATTGTCAGCCGCCTTCTCATGCGCCGGGTCGTAGATCTCGTACAGAAGATAGAGGTGCTGATCCTGGCGGAAGACGTGGCTGATGTTGGGCACGTACTCCTGGCCATCGCGCACTGTCGGGTCCTGTTTCTTGCTGGGAGTCCGCTGCGACGCCAGCAGGATCGAACTCATCTTGAGCGGGGCTTTTTTCATATCGGGCAGCGTGACCTCGGCGATGAACGATCCCATGCGGCCAGTCTGATTCTCGCGCACGACAAATTTCAGCTGATAGTGTCCAGGCGGTAAGTCAAAGCCCGTGGTGTACTGGATGTTCTTCTGACGTGCCTGCAAAGACGGGTCCAGGTTGAGCTTCACCGTATCGCGAATCCGGCCGACCGGGCGCTTGTTGTCGTCGATCACCGCGCCGATCACATCGAGTGTCGCCTTGTCTTTGTCGCCGCCTTTTACAAACGGAATCTGCGAGCCGGGCACAACCAGCGAGACGGGCATGTAGAAGCGATCCTCGTCGAGCCGGAAGTAGAGCGCATCCATGTAGACCGGGATGTCGGTCGCCGGCAGATCGCTGCCCAGCTGATCCTCGAGTTCCTGCTCGCGATCTTCCTTGCCGGAATGCTTGAAGTCCGCCGGCGCATAGTAGCCGGGCCGATATTCCAGCTTGACACCCGGCTTGTCGACCTTCACCGTCAGCTTGCGATACTTACCGTCGCGCGCCAGATTGGTGGAGTGAAAGCCGACGGCGTAATAAGCGGAATTATCGGCCTGGACCTTGGCGAATGCCGGCGCAAAATCATTGGAGTCGAAGAAGGCCGTGCCGCCGGTGTCGCTCGAAAGCGTCGCCATCACTTCCTGCGTGGCGAAGTTCTGTTTCATGTTGTTCGCGAGGGCGCCGCCGTTGTACCCACCCGTGCCGCGCAGGCTGGCTGTGGAGGCGTCGCCCAACGGCCCGATCGCCTGAAGGCCGCGCGTGTCGACGCTGTAGACCGCCAGGTCGGCGCGCACCGCGGCGTTGATCGCAGCCCGCAATGAGGCCTCATTTTCGATGCCGTCGCGCGAGATGCCGCCCGAGAAATAGAGTAGCGATTTCTTCTCGTTGATCTTGGCGAGCGATTGCGAGATGGAACGCAGCGCGAACAGCTCGCGGTCGGTATTCAGGTCGTTGTACTCGCTCTCGTCGGGGGTATACGAGGTGGTATCTTCCGCCTGGTTGGTGTTGGCGTTCGCACCCTGGGCGAATCCCTGGCCTTCAGTGCCGTTGTAGACACCCACTTCATTAATCAGTGTGTTTTTGTCGGCAGTAAAGTCCTGATCGACGCTGAGCGTGTCGCCGAGCGAAACCAAGGCGACCAGGTCGGCGGGCTGCATCTTGCTGCGCAGAAAATCCTGGGCTGCCAAAACGGCGCGGCTAAGATCCTCGGGCTGCATCGACTCCAGATCGAAGAACATCACGATCAGGCGGTGGTTTCGCAGCTCTTCAGGCTTTGCGACTACAACGGCCTTGCTGCCTGCCGCTCCAGCGGCCGGCCCGCTCACCGTTGCCTCGTTCAGCGGGGCTGCCATATCGACGCTTTCAAAGTCGAAGGTGTCGATCGATTGCTCTTTGCCGTTTTCGTAGATCTTGAAGTCGCTTTTCGCCAGGCCCTTGATGAGTTGACCGGTTTTTGCGTCGCGAACCACGACGTTGGTGAGAACGAGATCGGCATTGGCCTTGAGCGTGAAGCCGGCTTGCGGCGTATTCGACACCTGGGTCGCGTGCTGCGGCGCATCCTGTGCGGAACAGGGTAGCGCGACGGCGGCGAAAAGCGCCAGCAACGCCGCCATGGCTCCGATCCTCTGCGCCGTGCTCTTCATTCTTCTCCTCGGCTCACCGGCCCGCCCACTCGCTAACCCCACTAGGCCCGCTAAAATCTAAATCTCGCCATGAACTGGAACGACCTCATCGGCGAAACAGACGTCACCTCGCCAAAGTTAGGCTGATCGATTGTGGTTCCCACACCTGAATACTGGACAGTATTGAAGACGTTGTTGATCATGGCACGAATCTCCATGGTGCGCGTCTCGCCCATGCCGATAGTTTTGGAGAGCGCCATGTTGTTCTGCACCTTTCCGGGGCCTTCGATGGAGTTGCGCGGTGCATCGCCAAACGATCCGCATGGAAAAGTGGGGTTCACTGAGGGAGCCATATAGGCCGCGGGATTGAACCACTCGTGCAGCGAGCCGCTACCGGCGGTGGGCGAGACACCGGTAAGATTCGGCCGGAACACGCCGCCGGTTCCACATGCCGTGGTGAGAACCGAAGCTGCATAGCTCGGGCTGAGCCATCCTCCGGTCGCGAACGTGAAGCTCCCCGAAACCGAAAAACCTTCGAGGATGTGCGAGGCGACGCCAGTGGTGGCCCAGGTTTTGTCTGAACCAAAGGGCAGCTCGTAAAGATATGTGCCGGTTACGCTATGCCGAATATCGATGCTTGAGTTACCCAGGTCGCCGCGGACATTTAGCCAGTCCTGGATACTGGGGCCTCCGCCCGAGTTCAGCGCGCCGGCGTCGTCGACAATGTGGCCATATTGATAGTTCGCGCCAAGGGCAATCCCCTTCTGCAGCCGCTTATTGACGCGCACTGTGGCGGCATTGAACTTGGAAAATGATTCAGCCTCGTAGTAGTCGAAGACCAGATTGTTTGGATTCGTGAGCGGGCTGGCCGGGATGGCGCGCGGCGCGATCACCGTGGCCTGGTGATTGCTTCGCGTGCCGTTGTAACCCACGTTGAGCACGATGCCCAAGGGCAGCGTTTTCTGGATGTCGAGATTCCACACCATCAGATACGGCAGGGGATAGTGCGGATCGAGCGCGTAGTTGCCCAGCGTAGCCGGCGCCGGAAATCCATTGGACAGCGTGAAGCACGAGATCGGAACTATCTGCGCGCAGAGCGGGGAACCGGCGCTGGGGACGGCCACCTCGTTCGTCTGCTCGTTGGTGAAAGGTGGCTGATGCGCCATGGCGGCTGCGAAGGTGGCGTACTGGCCGACGCTATAGTTCATGCCGAAGCCGGCGCGCACCACGGTCTGCTTGATCTTGGGAACGCGCCAGGCAATCGCGACGCTGGGCCGGAAAGCTTTGTGCTGCGGAGAGACGAGCGAGCCGGGAAGGCCGTTGCTTCCGGCGGTCGCTTCGGAGAACGTCGTGAACCCCTCGCCGGGATTGGAGAAGACATCAGCCAGCCGGCCATATTTCTCGCTATAGGGCGCGAAGTACTCGTAACGGACACCGTAGTTCAGCGTGAGCGATGGGAGTACACGCCAGTCGTCCATTGCGTAAGCGTCATAGACGTTGTCGCGCAGGTAGCTCTTCTGCAGCGAAGAGTTCAGAGTAGTCGATTGCGGAAGGCCGAGCAGAAAATCGGCGAGCGGAGAACCCGTCGCCTGGTCCTGCGCCTCATCTTCGGTGAAGAGGCCGCTGAAGATAAACGATCCGGTGCCGTTCGAACCGGCCAGGAAGTCGCGATGCACGCGCCGGTAGTCACCACCGAAGCGCAGGTTGTGCTTGCCGTGAATCCAGCTCAAGACCTCTGACGCCGTGATGGTCCGCGAAATCGCGAAGCCTGGCTGCTGTTGCGAGAGCCCCTGAAACTCGCTGATCTCGATCGACGGAATGCCGTAGTTGATCGGAACACTGTTCGGCACCGTGATGCCGTCGGTTGCGGCGATGTTGTTGTCTGTGTTCGTGAAGAAGTTGATGGTGTGGCTGTTGCTGCGGTTCCAGCCGGTGTTGAAGATACTGGTAATGCGGTGATATCCGACCGTGTAGCCTGCCTGCAGCGCGTAGGAGTTCGCGGCGGATTTGCCGCCCAACTGGGGAAAGATGCTCACCAGGTCTGCCGCGGAGTGGCTCTCGTTGTAGTTGACGTTGATGCTTTGCCGCAGGCCCTGATTCGCTCCTTGATTGCCGCGCCCGCCTCTGCCGCCCCCTCCGCGCCCGCCGAACTGCGCAGCATTCGCGCCCAGGCTGCGGTTGTAGCGAATGCCGCCATTCGTAGAATTCGATTGCGCGGTGGTCAGCAAATGGTAGTTGTATGGGAGGCCGAGAGTTGGAACCAGGTTCGGCTGGGGGTAGAGGCCGATAAGCGCTGCCGCCTGTGGCGAAATCGATTGACCAATCGCGCCCGCGGGCGGAATCACGTTAAGGACGTTGTTGTAAACGAATTGTTCGCCGGTGATGGGACTGTAGATCGGCGGCAATCCCAAAGCTGAAAAATCTCCGGCGCGCTCTGCATCGGTTGGAATCGTTGCGTAGTCATCGAGTGGCGACGATGAGCGCGAGCCGGCCAGCGTCAGGAATACCGTGTCTTTTCCGCTGGGCTTGGTCAGATGCGGAACGTAGGGAGCGCTCATAAAGCTGAGCGTGAACTTGTTGGTCCCGTTCGCCGGCTGCGACTGCGGCTGGCCCTGCAAGGCAAACGGCTGCGCATTGAAGATGGAGTTGGTGCCATTCCATGCCACGGTTCCGTGTGGCTGGCCGGAATTGAAGCCGCGGAAGTTACCCCGCCCTCCGCCGCCACCGCCGCCGCGCCCGCCGGAGCCGCCTCCACCGCCTCCGCTAAAGCCACCGCCGCCCCCGAAGCCTCCGCCGCCAAACGCGCCGCCAAAGCCCCCGCCACCACCGAAGCCGCCAAACAAGCCGCCCTGGCCCGCCTGCGCTCCAGGCGCTCCCTGGCCGTTCAACCCGCCCTGCGCCTGGATCGACTGGATCCCATCCCGCAGCCTATCGGGGTCCATCCCGGCCAGCGCGCTGACTTGTCCCGTCGCGCCGTTTACGGCAACTGACTCCCCGCTGAAGTCGGAGTTGTTGGCGATCGAAGGCAGAGAGGCGCCGCTGGCTCCGGCAGTGCCCGCACCACTTTCAACGTCTGCCGAGAGCGAGCTCTCCAGGCTCAGGCTCTGCGGTCCGCCGGCACCCAATTGGCGAGGGACCTGTACGCCCGGCCGGCTGGCTTGTCCGCCCGCCCCCTGCCGCGCTTCCTGCGCCTGGCGTTGCTGCGCAGCCTGGCGCGAAGCAAGAATGAGCTGAATGTTTACGAGCTGGTCGCGACTGCCTGCGTTCAACGCCGCTTCCTGCGAGGCTTCGGCAAACGCCGCAAACTGCGTGCGGATCACATAATGCCCGTCGAGAAGTACGGTCAGGCTCCACGCTCCATTGATGTCGGTCGTCGTGGCGTAGCGCTTGCCGGTCTGCTTTTCCAGGGCCGTCACCGTGACGCCAGGCAGCGGGATGTTGCCGCTCTTGACCGTGCCGTGCAATTTGCCGCCGGTGACCCGGGCATTGGATGCCGGCAAAGAAGTGGGCTGAGCGGCAGTAGTGTTCGGCGCTGCAGGGGGCACTGCTGTAGACGACTGGGGCGCGGCGGCGGCCGACGCAGCAGACTGGACCGGGCTCTGGGGCCAGGCCGCAAGGCAGCCTGCAATGGCAACTGACGCCGCGCACACAAGGATGTATCTCGATTGCCGCATTCGGGCTCTCATCCCCACCGGTTCGCATTCAGTCTGACGGACCACCCGCGCGCAAGGTTTACCTTTCGCCGGTATTGCAACCGTCCCGAAACAAATCCATCTCATTTGGCGAGAGCGACTTTGCACTTGCAAACTCCGTGGGCACCGTGTTAACTCTTATGCTAATAGTTTTCTGGTTGCTGCCGGGTTGGTTAACTCTGCCTGCCCCGCGCGCCATCAGAGAGGATGATCTGGATGATGAAGATCGGCACGACCATCCGCGCTTACCGGTTGCAGAAGGGTTTCTCACAGGGAGACATCGAGAAGAAGACCGGGTTGTTGCGCTGTTATCTCTCGCGCGTCGAAAACGGCCACACTGTGCCCTCGCTCGACACGCTTGCCAAGATCGCCCACGCCCTCGATCTGCCCATCGCGCAGTTTTTCGCCAGCGACACGCTCGCCCGGCAGATGAATACGCAGAATCTCTCCGATGACGAGTTGCGTTTTCTCACCCAGATTCGCCGCTACTCCTCAAACCTGAACGAGAGCGACCGCAAGCTGCTGCTGGCGATGATCAAGAAGTTCGCGGCCACGGCCGTGCGCTGACTCCTCGAAGCTCGCTGCTTCTAGACGTCATTTCCAAGGTGGAAGATCGGCTCCAGGCCCTTGCCTCCTGCCAGCAGGGTCTGCTCTTCGTGCGGCTCAAGCGGCTTGTAGTTCTGCGCAACATCCATGGCGAGGCGGAAGTAGCGCTCTTCACCTGGCGGAATGGCCGCGGTGATGGGATGGCCTAGCGTCCAGCGCAATCCGAGCGATGCCTCATCGGGAAAGCGCGCAGGCTCGTACCAGCATTTGGAGTCGGGGTGGTTCTTCTGCTGGTCCGCCGGCCAAACCGTCTTGGCCATGCTCTTCAGGCAGAGGACGCCCGTCCCCTTCTGGCGTGCGCGATCCAGAATCTGCATCCCGAAGTTGGCCTGGCTCACAAGGAGCCAGTTGAGCGGAAAGAGCACTGTATCGAAGTTGTAGCGATCGAGAGCGGCCAGCGCCGTCTCGACGGAATGAACGGAAAAGACTATATAACGGATCTTTCCTTCCTTCTTCGCCGCTTCAAACGTCTCCAGCGCGCCGCCCGGGCCGAGCACCTTGTCGAGATCCGTCATCTTGGTCATCGCGTGGAGTTGGTAGAGGTCGACGTGGTCGGTCTCGAGCATTTTGAGCGAATGCTCCAGGTCGGCGCGAGAGTCGTCTTTCAGGCGCCCATCGGTCTTACAGGCCAGAAAGCTCTTGTCGCGGTGCGGCTTGAGCGCGGGGCCGAGCCTTTCCTCGGCATTGCCATAGCTGGGCGAAACATCGAAGTAGTTGATGCCGCGGTCGACAGCTTCTGCCACGAGATTCGCGGACGCGCCTGGCTCGGCGTTCATCACCAGGATGCCACCGAAGCCAATGATGGAGAGATGCTCGCCGGTTTTGCCAAGCGGGCGCTGTGCAATGGCTCGGGAACTCGACGGCGAGTCGCCGGATGCGCGAACGTGCGGCGCCGATGCGACGGCTGCGGCAGTAATGGCGGCTTGCTTGAGGAATTCGCGGCGTTCCATGGTCTGCCTCCGTGTGTGGGATGCGGGCGGTTGCGTACGCGGGTATTTTCGCACGTGCCGCCGGAGGGCGGCGAGTTCAGCCTTGCGGCGCCGAAAGATGAGCGACGTAAAACCCAAACAGCACCAGCAGCAATAACACGAGAGCCACGCTCATGCGCAATCGCAAATCGAACTCGCTTCGCGGCGATCCGATACGCGGGATCATCGGCGCGGCAAAGAGCAGTCCGCACAAGAATCCGCCTACATGAGCGGAGTTATCGACCTCCACGCCGGTCAGGCCGCTGCCAAAGTTGACCGAGAACCCAATCACGAGATTGATCGCGGCGAAGTAAATGACGGATCGGCGCAGGCGGCTGACTTCCCGAGGGGGAACCGGCAAGCGCCGCGATTTGAGCAACACAATCAGCGCTCCCGCGATGCCGAAGACGGCGCCAGAAGCTCCTGCGCCTGCCTGGAAGAAAGGCGCAGCAGGAGACTCGTGGATGGCACGGTACCAGTTCACACTAGTGGAGAGCAGATTGCCTGCGGCGCCTGTGAGGATATACGTCGCAAACAACCCGAACGAGCCCATCAGCGGCTCGGCGAGCAAGCCGAGGTTCCACAGGCACCACATATTCGTAGCCAGATGGATGATTCCGACGTGCACGAACATGGCAGTGACGACGCGTATCCATTCACCATGGATGAGAATGTTGTCGGGACGGTCGGCGCCCCAGCGCATCAACTGGTCCACGGAGGGCATCCAGATGCTGGCGCCCTGGGCCACCATGGCAACAAAGACCGCGCAGTTGATGCCGACCAGCAAGTAGGTGGCCGGAGCCTGAGCCCACCGCGAGCGGCGGCGCAGCGGCGCGGCAGGCGGAGGAGGCAATTCCTCATTGCCCGCAGGAAGTATCTCGGGCTCGGGAGAGGCGGAGTAAGACCCCATTTCTCCACTCTAAAGCATCGCTTTGTGAATCGGCTCGAATCGAAATCCTGCATCTCTCCGCCCTGCCATTTCGTGCACTGAAACCGCTGCAAAACCCCACGCGGCTCCTCCATTTAGTCTGAGGTTGAAGGAGAGATTCGTTGACGTCAGAGAAAGATGGGTATAGCGCCGGAATCAAGAAAATCCGTCGTGCGCTGTTGAGCGTGACCGACAAGACAGGATTGGCAGAGTTTGCGCGGGTGCTCGCAGAATTCGGAGTCGAGCTGGTTTCGACCGGGGGCACCGCCGCCGCCCTTCGCACGGCGGGGCTACTGGTAAAGGACATCAGCGAACTGACAGGCTTCCCGGAGATGCTGGATGGCCGCGTGAAGACGCTGCATCCGCGCGTGCACGGCGGGCTGCTTTATATCCGCGGGAATCCTGGCCACGAGGCCGCCGTCGCCGCACACGGCATCGAGCCTATCGACATGGTCGTGGTGAATCTCTACGCCTTTGAAGAAACCGCGCAGCAGCATGGCGTAGCTTTTGGGCACCTCATCGAAAACATCGATATCGGCGGCCCTTCCATGGTGCGATCGGCCGCAAAGAACTTCGAAGACGTGGCGATCGTGACCCGGGCCGCAGACTACGCCGAGTTGATCGAGGAGCTGAGGGCCCGCGATGGGGCTCTCAGCCGCGCGGCGCGCTGGCGGCTTGCGCAGAAGGCGTTCGCGCTCACGGCGGCTTACGATTCGGCCATTGCGGGCACGCTCGAGCGGATTGCCGAGGCGCCCGCGCCCTCGGCGCCCGCAGCTTTCGACGACACGGCCTTACCGGCGACGCTCCGCCTGAACCTGCCGCGGAAGCAGGTGCTGCGTTACGGTGAAAACCCCCATCAGCGTGCCGCGCTTTACAGCGATGCGTCGGGGCTGGGCGTAGCAGGCGCTATGCAATGGCAGGGCAAGGAGCTCAGCTACAACAACATCGTCGATCTCGACGCGTGCTGGGAGCTGGCGCAGGAGTTTGAGGAGCCGGCGGTCGTCATCGTCAAACACACAAATCCCTGCGGCGTGGCAACTGGGCCGACGATTCTCGAGGCGTATAAGAAGGCGCTAGAATGCGATCCGGTATCGGCCTTCGGCGGCGTGATCGGAATCAATCGCGAGGTGAACGGGCTCGCGGCGGAGGAGATTGCCAAACTTTTTGTGGAGGCAATCGCTGCTCCCGGTTTTTCGCCTGAAGCTCGCGAACGCTTTGCCGCAAAGAAGAACCTGCGGCTGGTCGAGGTTGAAGCGGTCCCGCCGAAGCCTGTCGTGAAGAACGTTTCGGGCGGGCTTCTGTTGCAGGATGCGGACACGGGACGAGTGACTGAATCCGAACTGAAGGTGGTCACTTGGCGGCCGCCGACAGCCGAAGAGCTGCGCAGCCTGCTTTTTGCGTGGCGGGTTTGCAAACATGTGAAATCCAACGCCATCGTCTACGCACGCGAAGGGCAGACGCTGGGTGTCGGAGCGGGTCAGATGAGCCGGCTGGATGCGGCCAGGTTCGGCGCGATGAAAGCAGTTCTGCCGCTTCGGGGTTGCGTTGCGGCGTCGGATGCGTTCTTTCCCTTCCCTGACGGCGTTGAGGCCGTTGCCCATGCGGGAGCGACCGCGGTTATTCAGCCTGGCGGATCGGTGCGCGACGAAGAGGTGATTGCGGCCGCCGATAAACTCAAGGTTGCCATGGTGTTTACAGGAATCCGCCACTTCCGGCATTGAGCTGGACCGACTCCGATGGCCCGCCGGGTTCCTGGGACTGTCGTGATCATTCTTCGATCATGCATTTCGGGGTAAGATGGCCGGGTGAATCAGTTCATCGATGCTGCCCGTTGTCTGTTTCTGGGCTTCTTGCTGATGGCCATCGGCTTGTCTCCCAACAGCCTTCAGCGAATATCGGATCTGCTGTTCGATTTTGTGGGTCGCATCTCGCCCGCAGCTCTGGACCTCCCTCGTCCCCGAATCCAATCGCAGGTCTCGTGGTGGCTGGTTGGTTTCGGTGGCGTTTGGGTTGCTGCCACGTTTGTGGCATACATTTTCTAGAAGGCGCGGACGGGTAGGCGCGATTACGCTATAGTTCCGGAAATCCTGCCACTTTGCCGCGCATTTGCGACTAATGACGGGTAAAATCGTCTTAACAGCAGGCAGAGTTGCTCGGGAAGGCTGCTTGCACCGCAACTCGGTGGTGTTGTTTCTACGACCCGAAGAGCGGGGAATCCCCTGCATGATGATCAAAAACCAAACATTATCCGCCGCCGCTTGCAGCCTCGCTGCCGCGCTCCTGACATTGCCGGCCCTGCCCGGGCTCGGGCAAAGCGCGACGGCGAATGGAACACAGCCATCAACCCCGGCAGCGACCTCGACACAGTCCAAGGCTTCAGCCGCTCCAACGGAGCCCAACCGTGCCACAGCTTATTACCATCTCGCTCTGGCCAGCGTGTACGAGGATGACGCCGTCTCCGAGGGCCGTTCTGACGAAGTCAACCGCGCCATCGAGGAATACAAGCTGGCTCTGAACGCGGATCCCAATTCCGCTGAGCTGAACAACGGGCTTGCCGATCTCTATTTCCGGACCGGCCGGGTGCACGATGCTGAGGTTACCGCGCGCGCGCTGCTGAAGACCTCTCCCAACGACATCGAGGCGCACAAGCTGCTAGGCCGCATCTACCTCCGCCAACTGGGTGAAGGCGAAAACGGCGGCGTCTCTTCCTCTTCGCCGCCCGACAACGTTCTCGACCAGGCAATCGCCGAATTCGAAAAGATCGTCGCGCTGCAACCCAAGAGCGTTGAGGATCACATGGTCCTTGGTCAGCTCTACACGGTGAAACACCAACCCGAAAAGGCGGAAGCCGAGTTTAAGACGGCGCAGGCGATCGAACCGGAATCGGAAGAGGTGGTTCTCAACCTGTCGCGGCTCTATGCGGAAAGCGGAGACCTGCAACATGCGGTGAAGGCTATCGAAGCCGTTCCCGAAGACGGGCGTACGCCAAAGATGGAATTCACGCTGGGGGCGCTCTACGAGCAATTGAAGCAACCCAAGGACGCGATCGCCGCCTACAAGCGAGCCGAAGATCTGGAGCCCGGCGATCTGCAGACCATGGATGCCCTGGCGCAGGCATTGCAGAGCAACGACCAGCTTGACGAGGCACTGAAGGCGTACCAGGAACTCGGAGAAGCGGATCCTGAGAACGCCGACGCGCAGATTCACATTGCGGAGATTCAACGCCGCTTGGGGAGATACGAAGACGCGCTGACCACCGTGAAGAAGGCTCGCAAGCTCGACCCGCATTCGCTCGAAGCCGGCTTCAACGAGGGCCTGCTCTTCGACATACTCGGGCGCTTCGATGAGTCTGTGCAGACCTACCAGGAGATGGTTGATGAGACGTCACATGCCAACGGCGCCTACACCGACGAGGAAAAGAACAATCGCGCCATCTTTCTTGAGCGCCTGGGCGCGGTGCTGCTGGAAGAGAACAAGGTCAACGAAGCCATCACCGCTTACCAGAAGATGATCGACCTGGGGGGCAGCGTTGCGGAGCGCGGCTATCAGGGACAGGTAGACGCCTATCGTGCGGCCAAGCAGTTCGACAAAGCAATTGAGGTTTCGCGCAAGGCCGTTGCGGGTGATCCTAAAGATCGCGACCTGAAACTCATGCTGGCCGGCGAATTGGCAGACGAGGGAAAGCCCGATGAGGGCCTGGCGATGGCCAAGGGCCTGCTTGAGGGCGCCGCTCCCGATGAACAGCGGGCCGTGTGGCTCGCGATTGGGCAAATGAACGTGCGGCTGCGCCGCTGGAAGGATGCCGGAGACGCTTTCGACAAGGCGGAACCACTGACCACAAAGAAGGAAGATCGCATCTACCTGTTCTTCCTGCGCGGCGAGCTGGCCGAGCGCCAAAAGCACCTGGAAGAAGCCGAGCAGTATTTCCGCCAGGGGCTGAGTCTGGATCCCTCGAACGCCATGACCCTGAACTACATGGGCTACATGTGGGCCGACAAGGGCGTCAGGCTGCCAGAGGCCCTCAAGATGATCAAGAAGGCGGTCGAAATTGAACCCATGAACGGCGCTTATCTCGATTCGCTGGGCTGGGTCTACTTCAAGATGGGGGAGTACGAGCTTTCCGAGGACAATCTCCGCCAGGCCGTGAACCGTACGCAGACCGATCCCACCGTGCACATGCACCTGGGCGACCTCTACGAGAAGACGGGGCGGATCCGGCTGGCTGCAGCGCAGTGGGAGCTTTCGCTGGACGAGTTCAACAAATCGGCGTCTGCCGACGTTGAGCCCGGCGACGTAGTCAAGGTCCAGAGGAAACTGGAAACCGCCCGCGTCAAGCTGGCCAAAGAAGAAGGCACCGAGACGCCGGTGAAACCGGAATAGTTTCCCGAAAGAAAATCTAAGAGCCGGCGGCGTTCCTGCATTGGAACGCCGCTCTTCATTTAGGCGCCGCTACTGCGCGTGCGCCGATGCCGCCGCCAGATACCCGTCCACGTTACTCTTGTCCACCAGCTCGGTGCCGGTATCGATGAACGCGGGATAGGGAGCGAACGCGTCGCTGCTGTAGTCCTTGCCGAGCTGCGCGGGAGGATTGTGGAAGATCTCGTCGAGCGCCTTCAGCCCGATGTAACCCATCGTGTAGGGTTTCTGGACTACGGTCGAATCGATTACTCCGTCCTTGATGCCGTTGAGTGTGTCGGGATCCACGTCCCAGGCCAGAATGACGCGGCTTTTGTCACCGGTGCGCTTGACGGCATCAGACACCAGTTTTCCTGAGGATGCCTCAAGGCAGACGAAAGCATCGATCTTCTTGGCGCCGCTCTGCGCCAGAAGCTGCTGGGTCTTGTCGAATGCAGCGGTCGATTCACCCTTGATGTCTACCACATCGGCGATGCTCATGCCGGGCGAGCCGGCGAAAACATCCTTGAAGCCCTTGAGGCGCTCTTCGGTATTCGGCTGGCCGGCAATGGTGAAGAAGACAACGGCACCTTTGCCACCGAGCTTCTGGACCAAGCGGCGGCCGCCCATTCGGCCCGCTTCAAGGTTGTTAGTGCCGATGAAGTAGAGCCTGTGGCTGGCCGCCGCATCGGAATCGAAAGTGATCACCGGTACGCCAGCGCTAATGGCAGCGTCGATCCCAGGCTGCAATACCGACGCATCGGCCACCGAAACCAGGATTCCCGCCGGTTTTGCCGCAACGGCTTTTTGCAATTCGGCCAGTTCGGCCTTCGGATCGTAGGTATCTGGGCCAGCGGTCTTGGCAGTCACTCCGTACTGCGCGGCCGCCTTCTTAAATCCGGCAACGGCGGTTTGCCAGTAGTTGATCGAGATATTTGAAGCAATCAGGTAATAGACTTCCTTTTCAGAATGCCTTGCCCCGCAACCGGGCACTAGAACAGCAGCCAGCGTAACGAGCGCCAGGGCGCCCGACTTGATCGTTTTCATGCTCACCTCCCGTTGAGGCCTGAAAATCACAAGGTAAGCGCGAGCGGTCCACGCCAACGCCATACCCTCAAAAAATTCCGGCAGGATCGTACTCCCGCAGATGTGCCGTTGTCCAACCTGCGGCTCAAGGAGACTTTCTAGCAGGCTATAGGCTCTGCCCGTGGTGACCCGGCGCACACCCGGTCGCCAGTGTCCCTTTTTGCGGTATAACCAGACTTGAACGGCGTTTCTGGCTGAAGGTTCTAACCAATGGCTGCAGCTAAGATCGAGTCTGCGTTTCGGTTGCCGGCGGCCATAGCCGTCAGTGGCGACAGCGGCAGCTACTTGACCAGGCGCGTCTATGCCGAACCCAGCCACCCCTACCGCACGCCCTTCGGCCGCGACGCTGCACGTATTCTGCATGCGCGCGCATTTCGCCGGTTGGCGGGCAAGACTCAGGTGTTTACGCGGCTCCCGACCGAGGGCCTTTCAGACCACTTTCGCAGCAGGTTGACCCACACGCTCGAAGCGGCCCAGATTTCGCGAACGGCTGCTTCTGCCCTCGGACTCAATGCCGAACTCGCCGAGGCGCTTGCATTAGCACACGACATCGGTCATCCGCCGTTCGGCCACGCGGGCGAAAAGGCGCTCGACCGCGCGCTGCGCGAGCACGGTCTCAGTTTCGATCACAACCTTCATGCGCTGCGCATCGTCACATGGTTCGAAGAGCGCTATCCCGGCTTCCGCGGCCTGAATCTGACGCTGGGGGTCCGCGAGGGCATCATCAAGCACTCGCGTGACTACGGCGAGCAAGAGCATCCCGAACTCAGGGATTATTTTCTCGGCCAATTTCCTCCGCTCGAAGCGCAGTTAATCGACCTAGCCGACGAAATTGCCTACATCACCGCCGATCTGGACGACGGGCTCGACTCAGGCATTCTCGAGCTAGAGCAAGTTCGCGAAGCAGTTCCCTTCTTCCGCCGCTTTCACGACGCGGCGCAGGCCGCCTATCCCGGCGCGGCGCCAAGACTGGCTGTCTACGAGGCCTTGCGCCAGATCTTGAACGCATTCGTGACCGACCTGATCAAAGAGGTGGGGAGCAGCGTCGCGGCTCTCGGCGCAGAATCACTGATTGATGTCCGCAATGCGCCGCACAGGCTGGCCGGCCTGAGCAAGGCAATGGAAGCCTCTCGCGCAGTCACCAAGGAATTTCTTTATGCCAGCCTTTACAACTCACCGGGCATGGACGAGGTGCACGCGCGTGCGGAGCAGGTTGTCGCGGAGTTGTTCGAGCGCGTCATACGAGACCCTTCGCTGATGCCGGCCGACCATCAGGCCCAGATTCCCGCCGAGGGCCTGGCGCGCACCGTCGCCGACTACATTGCCGGCATGACCGACGGCTACATCGTGCAGATGTGGGAGAAGCACGGGGCGTGACCGCCCAACCTATTGCACCGTACCTTGCGGTCTCAGCCGGCGCAGTTCCAGTGCGCACTGCACGGCATTCTGCGCCCGCAGGCGGAGGTTGTCGACCGCCACCCACAGCCAGAAGCGCGAAATCCCACCGCGTGCCGGCAGTTCCGGCCTTATGCGGACGAGGATGTCGTTGTGGCCCGTAGCGGCGAGGTTGGAAGGCGAGTCGGAGTCTTCCAGGACCTGGTCGACATGCTCACCGGCCAATGCCTCTTCGATCGTCGCGATCTCCACCGGCCGCTCCAACTCAATGGCAATGGAGAAGGTGTGGCCGTGGAAGACCGGCGCATGGAGTAGCTGGAGAGCCAGCGCCGGACCACGCCCGCCGGTAAGCGCCTGGTATTGCCTCCGGACGCGCGAGGCCACTGCGGATAACCTGATGGCAGCGTTTTCGCCAAATTCCCCAAGCATGTTGTAGGCTGCCTGCGCGTCGTACACGGCGCGCGGGAAGGCCTGGAAGCTGAGCAGGCTTACAGTCTGCTGGTGCAATTCATCCATCGCGGCGCGGCCGAATTCGCTGGCAGGCTCGAGCACGGTGGCGGCAGCAAAGCGCAAAGTGACAGCCTGCTGGAGGCGGCTGAGCAACAACGCCAGGGTGATCGCCGCGGGATGCGCCGGGACAATGGCCGGGGTGAACAGGTCCACGCTCGCCTCAGCGGGTCCGAGCCAGGGAGATCGAACGAGCACGCCCGTTTCCTCGTCGAGTGCGCCGCTAAGGTCGAGTACGGTTGAGCCGGCGCTTTGCGCTTGTCTCCAGTGGCGTCGCGTCAGGTCCTCGGAACCGCAAAAAAATGTGAAGTCGGCGCGATCAAAGGCTTCGGTGCTGATGGCCTGGATGAAAGTGGCCTCGTCGCCAACCTGGTCCAACTGCCCTTTTGCGTCCTCTTCATCGAGAAGCGCGAAGTTGGCGGCGGCCAATGGCGACTCTGAGAGAGCGTCCTTCAGCTCCCGGCCCAACAGGCTCGATGCTCCGGCAATGGCGATCTTGAACAATGGTGTCCTCGAAGAAACGGCAATTCGGTGGTGGGTCAGCTGATCGAGTGTCCGGCGCAGCTATTCCGAATATCTCGGCCCCAGCGATTCCGGCTCCCCGGCCGGCAGAGGGGCGGGCTGACGCGGTTTGCGACGCCGCCGCTGCCAGCCATAAACAGCCCTGGCCCAGATTCCCGAAAACATATACGCCAGCGCGGCCAGAAAGACCACACCGTTGGAGTATCGCAGCACAATGTAGGCAGCGACGGCCAGCAGCGCCAACACCTGGAAGGGGTGGCTGCGGGAGAAGTTAATCTCCTTGGCTGACCAGAACCTCCAGGTGCTGACCATCAAGAAACTGATCGTGCCCACCAGGATCAGCCAAGCGATTGCTACCCACCAATACTGATCCGGTAACCCCCAGCACAGGTGGACACTGGCAGCCACCAGCCCGGCGGCAGCTGGAATGGGCATCCCGACGAAGTACTTCCTCCCTGGCCGCCCTGGATTGCGCGGCTGGGCGTCGGGACTGATATTGAAGCGCGCCAGGCGCGAAGCTCCGCAGAGCAGAAACAGAAAGCAGATAAACGCACCAGCCTGCATCAGGTGCTCGTGGACCTGAGGATTCGGCGAATCGGGCAGGAAGTGAAATCCCCACACAAAGGCCAGGAGGCTCGGCGCGACCCCGAAAGTGATGACATCGGCCAACGAGTCGAGTTCTTTGCCGAAGTCGGTTGCCGTGTTGGTCATCCTGGCGATCCGGCCGTCCAGCGCGTCGAACGGAATCGCGAACAGAATCGCAATCGCCGCCCAGTCCAAGTGCCTTGGCGAGTCGCGGCTGATAGCTGCTAGAGTCTGCGTGATGGCGAAGTATCCCGCGCCCAGGCTCCCTGCGGTGAACAGCGATGGCAGCAGATACATGCCGCGCCGCAATCGCGCCTGTGTTCTGGCTTTCGTCCGGACTGAGTCAAAATGGTTCACTTGCCTGCCCCTTGCGGCATCTCGGCAAGGATGCTCGCGCCTCCCTTGACACGCTGACCGACCTTCACGCGCAGCATCGCTTCGCCCGGTATGACGACATCCACCCGGCTGCCAAACTTGATCAGGCCGACTCGTTGGCCGCGCTCAACCATCTCGCCTTCCCTGCAGCTAAAAACGATGCGGCGCGCCAGCAGGCCGGCGATCTGCCTGAACGTCACCTCAAACCCGGCATCCGGGCCCTGTCCGCGAACGGTCACGGAGTTCTGCTCGTTGCGCTCGGCCGAAGCACGGTTCATGGCATTCAGAAACTCGCCTTTCTGATAATGCACCTGGCTCAACACTCCACCAATGGGCGCGCGGTTTACATGCACGTCAAACACGCTCAAGAAAATGCTGATTCGCTGGCGGCGGCCTTCAGTGGTGTCAATTGCCGCTGTTTCGGTGACAAGACCGTCGCCAGGAGAAACGATCAAACCGCTGCCGATGGGGATGGTGCGACGAGGGTCACGGAAAAACCAGAGAAAGAATGCGGCGAGAAGAGCTGGGCCAATGCCCCACTCCCATGCCCCGGTGAAGAGAATGAGGGCTATAGCCACCGCAATAAGGCTGAACGCATACATGTAACCGTCGCGAACCATCGTCCCAACGATTATACGGTGATTGCTGGTTGAAACCGGGTGAGGTGCTGGCGGCAGAGACTGCACAGACCACGTCTGTCAGCCGCTACTTTAGCCAACTTCGCCGCAAAACCCCAAGCGGAAAAACTGATCTTCAACTACGCCACGGCGGGCGCCAAGCGGCGTTCCAGCGCGAAGATCAGATCCTTGGCATGCAGCTTGAGCTTCTTCAGACGAACTTCTTCGAGTTGCTCGTCCTCGGTGAGATAGGGCTTGGTAAGTAATTCCTCTAAACGCTGAGCGTAGCGGCGATGTTCGGCGTGCAGGCGATCGATCTCTTCGCCCAGCGTAGAGCCCTTTGCTTCATCCATCAAGCACCTCTCCGGCGCGACGGCATTTTGGTTGCGAAAGCCGCCGATTTTCTTAGAACATTTACATATATCGCCGTTTTGGCAGAATCGGCAAGCCGGAAATCTCCTGAAGGTAACAGAAAGCTGTGAATTTCGGTGGCCAGTGGCTGTTACTTTCGGCAAAGAACCGAGCTACCTACCCTGGACCGGCCGTCCTTGGCGGTTCCCAACGATGTCCAAAATCCCGCCTAATCAATCTCGATTCGGGAACTGACGCCCTGTTGCCTTATCCCCCAGACTGGTGATTGCGGTCAAATCCGTGCCATGATTCAATCTTCGGGAGCACGCGCTCGATCGTGCAGAATCGAGGCTCCGCTCAGTGAGCGACGCGGTCCAAGTCGAACAAAATGAACCGATAACGTCCAGCAGCCTGCCCTCGTCCGGGGCATCTATGGCATCGGACCACAAGTATGTCCCCGGGTCGGAGAGGCCGGCAGAGGACGAATTGTTCGGGTTCCGCACCGCTTTGGCCCAGTCAGAAGAGGCCGAGAACCAAGAGCCTCAACGCCCTCCGTTAAACGCCCTTAAAGTGGTTGTCCTCGTGATTGCGGTGACGGCTGTGGCGGTTCTGCTCGTGCTTGGCGGCTCCATGCTGTTCAAACCAAAGGCGCCCGATCTTTACATCGACCTCGGGACCCAGCGTTACGACCCCGCCGGACTGGGCGGCCGGCTCATCGCACAATGGACGGGAAGCACCTCCTACAAATTCACGGTGGATCCTCTCGACGCTACTCAGATCCCCGGCTTTCAAGCAACGGTTGCCAATCCGCCCCACGCCATCACCTTCACGCTGAGGCTAAAGGATACTTCGGACCAGGTCGCATGCCAGAAAGACATCGTGATCTCTGGCGCGCCCCTGGGGCCAGGTGGGTTTGACCAGGCGCAAGCCCTCACCGCCCGTGTCACCCCGACCGGCGACAGAGTGCAGAACGTGGCCGGCGCCGACGGGAAAATCGGCGAGATGGTGCTGACCGGGCAGCTGCCGTGCAGTCTCGATGTCTACAAGAAGATTGTGGGTTGGGAGTTCTCGACCGACTTTCCACCGCTCGGCACGCAAAGCGATTGGGAAAAGCACGAGGACGCCGTGCAGGCGCAGGCCAAGAAGGCCAAGGGCGGCAATACCGCCGCGCCGCAATCAGTCGGCGGATACTTCTTCGTCAAGTCGTTGCCTTCGCCCATGGAAGCCGACGACGTGATCGTTAGCGATAACCCGTCGAAAGGCATTGTGGTGACCAGCAGCGGCCAGGCCTTCCTGGTTGGGTCCAAGGTGCTTGTGAATCCCGCTCTCGAATGGCAGGTCTTCCCCGCCGACGTTCACTACCGCTGCGAGAAGAACGCCATGTGCATGGTGACGCGCCTGAGCTCGCGCAGCGCGGTGCGCGCCCATCTAATGAAGTAGTCTCCGGCGTCGCGGTTGACCGCATCCCAGTTCTTCAATCCAGTGCCTGGGATCGCCACTGTCCCCTCGATCCCTGTCGTACCATGGTTGCGATGCAGGTTCTCTCGGCAGCTGAGATGCAGGCTTGCGATCGCGCAACGACGGAGCGCTTCGGCGTTCCATCGATTCTGCTAATGCGGGCAGCAGGAGCAGCGGTCGCAAGCTTTGCGCAACGTCAGTTTCCCAAGGCCCGGCGGATGACCGTGCTATGCGGCCGCGGGAGCAACGGCGGCGACGGGATGATGGCTGCGCGTCTGCTTGAGGAAGCGGGCCTCGACGTGACGACCCTGCTGCTGGGCGCCCCCGAAGAACTGAAGGGTGACGCCGCGGAGGCTTGGCGCGAGCTGACCGATCCGAAGCAAGATCAGGTGCATGTGGTGCGCACGCCAGCCGAGCTGGCACGGCACAAGGATGTACTCCAAACCGATCTCATACTCGACGCGATTCTGGGTACGGGGTTCAAGCCACCACTAAAAGGGCTGGCGCTGGCCGCTCTCGAGTGGATGCGCGAGTGCCCAGCGCCTGTACCGCCGATCCTGGCCGTCGACCTGCCGTCGGGCTGGCCGGCCGACGAAACCGACGCCACGCCGGCAGATCCTGTTTTCCCCGCGGATGCCGTCATTACCTTCACCGCGCCCAAGCCGGCACATGTCTTCGGGCAATTGACGCGCCACTGGGACGGGCCGATTGTGGTGGCGCCGATCGGCTCGCCCGAAGCTGCGATCGTTTCGACGCTTGGCATCGATTGGGCAGGCTCGTCTCTCAGCCTGGCCCAGGCTCCGCGCAAGGCCGCTGCTAACAAAGGGAACTTCGGGCATGTGCTGGTGGTGGGGGGCTGTTTTGGCAAGGCAGGGGGCAAGGCCGGCGCACCGACAATGGCGGCTCTGGCGGCGATGCGCTCCGGAGCGGGCTTGGTGACTGCGGCCGTGCCGGCTCCGGCACTGGCTGTGGTGGGATCTTTTGCGCCCGAGTTGATGACATGGCCTCTTGATGCGACGCCGGCGGGCGCGGTCTCTTCACGCGATCTTGCACCGGCGAGGCTGACGGCGCTGCTTGAGGGCAAGACTGTGCTGGCTATGGGTCCGGGGCTCGGTCAGAGCGCCGAAACGGCGAAGTTCGTCACCGGGCTGCTCGAAAAAACGCAAATTGCCGCGGTCGTCGATGCCGACGCTTTGAACATTCTCGCCAGCAAAAAAGCGCTTCTCGCAAAGCTGTCGAAGAAAGGCAAGCGCACGGTGGTGCTGACGCCACATCCCGGCGAGATGGCTCGCCTGACGGGACTAACTGTAGCGCAGGTCCAGGCTGACCGGCTTGAAACGGCACGCAGCTTCGCGCAACGCACTGGGACCACACTCGTACTCAAAGGCGCGCGCACGCTGATCGCTCATCCCGATGGGCGCGTTGCGGTGAACACCACCGGCAATCCTGGTATGGCCAAAGGGGGAAGCGGCGATCTGCTGACAGGGCTGATTGCCGGTTTGCTGGCACAGTACCCTGCCGAACCCGAGAGAGCCGTCGAAGCAGCCGTCCATCTGCACGGCTTGGCCGCTGACCTGGCGGTGAGCGGCAGCGATGAGCATACGCTGCTGGCTACCGATTGCCTCACGCATTTGGCCGAGGCGTTCCGAATGAAGCCTGAGAAATTTCACATTGGCGGCGAGAACGGTTATGTTTGGTTGCAAGGGCATTGCATGCGGCGGACCTAAGGAGCATGCAGCGCCCGTGAAGCTGCGCAGGCCAAACGACCCTGCGGCACTCCAACAGTGCGGGGAGCAGCTGGATCATCCTGATTTGATGTAAACGAGGGCTCAAAATGTCGAACGCCGCATCTGTCGCGGAAGGCAAGATTCACGAGTTTACGACGCAGAGCGGAGCAGACACCGTCGCCGTGGGCCGCAAGCTCGCCGACCTGCTCGAGCCTCCGCAACTTCTGTTGCTGAGCGGCGAGCTGGGCACCGGTAAGACCACGCTGGTCAAGGGAATCGCGCAAGCGCTCGACGCCGCTGAACCCGACGAAGTGACCAGTCCCACTTTCACGCTGATTCACGAATATCACGGCACGCGCAAAGGCAAGCCGGTCAAGCTCTATCACCTGGATGTGTATCGCCTCGAAAGCGAGCGCCAGCTTGATACGCTCGGAATCGACGACCTGCTGACTCCGGACGCGCTGGTTTTTGTGGAATGGGGAGAGAAGTTCAAGAGCATTCGCAAGCGTGCAACCGGCGAGATCACGATCGCGTCGGAGGGTGGCGACGCACGCAAGATCACGGTGACGCTAAAGGAATAGCAGCGTGAGCGGGGCTCCCGCGCCGGCGCAGCATGTGCCTGAAAAGTCCGGACAGGGCGCCGGGCATGTTCCCACGAAATCGGACAATTGCGTTTTCGCTTGGAGCCCTGGGGCCGGTCCGGCTAGTCTAATCCGGCTAGTCCTTGTCGCATCTCATTGGAGGCATCCATGAAAAAAGGAGCCGGACTCCTTGCTTTCCTGATCGTCAGCGCCGTCTGCGCCCAGGCGCAGCAACCACCGATTATCGACCGCCAGCTGTTCTTTGGCGAAGTGGCCATAGCCGGCGCGCAGATCTCGCCTGACGGCCATTTTGTTTCCTTCCTCAAACCGTACAAAGGCACGCGGAATATCTGGGTGAAGAAAACCGATGAGCCCTTTACCGCGGCGCGGCCGGTGAGCGCGGAAGCCACCCGGCCAATCCGGCAATATTTCTGGAGCCGAGACTCGAAATACATCCTCTACGCGCAGGATGCGGGCGGCGACGAGAACTTCAACGTCTACGCCATTGACCCCTCGCAGCCGGCCGATCCGGCAACCGGAGTGCCGCCGACGCGTGCCCTCACCAACCTGAAGGGCGTGCGCACCGAGATTTACGCCGCGCCGCGAGCCAAGCCCGACATTCTATACATCGGACTCAACGATCGCGATGCGGAGTGGCACGACCTGTACGAACTGCATATCTCCACCGGCGAGAAAACGCTCCTTCGCAAGAACACCGAGCATGTGGCAGGCTGGGACTTCGACCACGACGGTAATTTGCGTCTTGCCGAACGCACCGACGACGCGGGCAATACGGAGATCCTGCGGGTCGACCCGGACGGGTTCAAGCTGATATACAGCTGCACGGTGCTCGAAAACTGCGGCACGGCGGACTTCGAGACCGGCAACAAGCGGGTCTATCTCGAGACGAACAAGGGAGCGCTGGACCTGAGCGAAGCCGAACTGCTCGATATCGCGACCGGAACCGTATCCACCTACGAAAGCGACCCGGATCATCGCGTTGACTTCGGGGGTCTGGAAACTTCCGATCTCGACCAGCACGTTTACTTCACGAGCTATGAGGACGATCGCACGCGGCGCTACTTCCGCGACAAGGAATTCGAACGGGACTTTCGCTGGCTGCAGTCAAAGCTGACCGGAAAGGAGGTTGGACTGGGTTCTCGCTCGGCAGATGAAAACATCTGGATGGTTACGGCGTCGAGCGACACCGAGCCCGGCGAGACCTACCTGTGGAATCGCAAGGCGCAGACTCTCGTCCTGCAATACCGTATTCGCGAAGAGCTGCCACGGGCCTCGCTCTCGGAGAGAAAACCGTATCACTTCAAATCGTCCGACGGACTCGAGATTCCCGCTTACTTAACCCTGCCCAAGGGATTGCCGGCAAAAAACCTGCCGCTGATCGTTTTGCCGCATGGGGGACCCTGGGCGCGTGACAGCTTTGGCTACGACACGTTTGCCCAGTTCTTTGCCAACCGCGGCTATGCCGTTTTGCAGCCCAACTTCCGCGGGTCGACGGGGTACGGCAAGAAGTTTCTGAACGACGGCAACGGCCAGTGGGGCCGCAAAATGCAGGACGATCTGACCTGGGGTGTAAAGGCGGTGGTGGCCGATGGGACCGTCGATCCGAAGCGCGTTGGCATCTTCGGCGGCTCTTATGGCGGCTATGCCACCCTCGCGGGTGTTGCTTTCACGCCGGACGTCTATGCGGCCGCTGTAGCTTACGTTGCGCCATCCAACCTGATCACCCTGCTCGACGCGATCCCGCCGTACTGGGAGGCTTTTCGCAAGGTGATGTACACGCGGATGGCAGATCCGACAACACCTGATGGCAAGGCTCTGCTGGTTGCCGAATCGCCGCTCACCCAGGCCAAGGCGATCGTGACCCCGCTGATGGTGGTGCAAGGCAAGAATGATCCGCGCGTGAACATCCGCGAAAGCAACCAGATTGTCGCCGCGGTCCGCGACAACGGCAAGCCGGTGGAATACCTGGTGGCTGCGGATGAAGGTCACGGCTTTGCGAGGCCCATCAACAACCTTGCGATGGTCACGGAGATGGAAGCGTTCCTCGCGAAGTATCTCAATGGGCGCTATCAGGCTGAGGCCACGACAGAGGTGGAAGCCAAACTCAAGGAGATGGAAGTCGATCCAAAGACGGTGAACGGGGAAGTGACTCTGAAAGGCGCTCTTGCTCCGGCGAAGTGAGCGGGTAGCGGCCATGACCCGACGACAATGAATCGCCTTCCATTCGACGAAGTCCGGGGAACTCTCGCGAGCGTTCTGCGCAGGCTGGGTTTCTCGCCCGGCGGCGCGGAAACCTGTGCGCGCCTCTTTGCCGAAGCGACCCGCGACGGTGTCTACACCCACGGGATCAACCGCTTTCCGCGTTTTGGGGAAACTGTTCGCAATGGCAGTGTCGATCCGGGCGCCGAACCGCTTGTGATCGCCCGCTTCGGAGCGCTGGAACGCTGGGACGGCCGGAAGGGCCCTGGTAACCTGAACGCCCTGGCAGCGATGGGACGAGCGATCGAACTGGGCCGTGAGCACGGCGTGGGCTGCGTCGCGATGGGCAACACCAATCACTGGATGCGCGCGGGTACCTATGGCTGGCAAGCCGCAGAGCGTGGCATGATCGGCATCTGCTGGACGAACACCCTGCCGAACCTGCCGCCGTGGGGCGCGGCTGAGCCTGCCATAGGCAACAATCCGCTGGTGATCGCCGTACCGCGCGCCGATGGGCCGGTAGTGCTGGATATGGCCTTGTCGCAGTTCTCTTATGGCACGCTCGAGAGCTACAGGAAACGTGGAGCACTGCTGCCGGTGGATGGCGGATTCGACTCAGAGGGTAACCTCACACGCGATCCCGCAGCGATTGAGAAATCGTGGAGGCCGCTGCCGGTGGGCTACTGGAAGGGCTCGGGGCTTTCCGTCGTTCTCGATATGATCGCCGCCATGATGTCACTGGGGCAGGCTACCTATCAGATCGCCCGCGACGTGACGCGAGAAACGGGCATGTCACAGATGTTCCTGACCATGAATCCCGAGGCATTGGGGCCCGAGTCGCGCTCCGCTGAGATTGTCGAAGGCGTCGTGACCTCGTTGCACAACTGTCCGCCCGCGATACCGGGCGGCGAAGTTCGCTATCCGGGAGAGCAGGCGCTTCGCCTGCGCGAAGAGAACACGCGGCTTGGGCTACCCGTCGAACCAGAAATCTGGGAACAGATTCTGGCAATGTGAAGAAACCAGGGAGCGAGGCGGCAAGGGGAGCACGGATGGGTACCCGGCATTGGTAAGATGCTACCCGGAGGTTCCTCGTGGAATTGAAAGGTTTGTACCGCTCTGCCGCGGTTTATTTGACGCTTCTCATTTTCAGCTCTCTCATCGCATCCGCTCAAAATAAGTACCACATCTACCAGCGTCCAGCGTTAAGCAAGGACTTGATTGCGTTCGGTTACGCGGGCGATTTGTGGACGGTTCCGCGCGATGGCGGACGGGCCACGCGCATGACCAAGGGGATGGGCATCGAGACCGCGCCCGTCTTCTCGCCCGACGGCGGCACCATCGCCTTCGCGGGAGATTACGAAGGAAACAGCGATGTCTACACCATCCCCGCGACGGGCGGCATTCCCTTCCGTGTCACGTACCATCCTGCGGGAAGCGTGCCCGTGGGCTGGACTCCCGACGGCAAACAGATTCTCTTCCGCTCGGTGCGCGAAGCGACGACCGGCCGCTATGCCCAACTCTTCACCGTTCCTGCGCGGGGTGGAATCGCTACGCGGCTGCCGCTGCCGATGGCCTACCAGGGGCAATATTCGCCCGATGCCACGAAGATCGCCTACCAGCCGCTGGCACCAGCATTCGGCTTCGGCTACACGGCGTTTGTGGCATGGGGCAACTATCACGGAGGCCTGGCGGCGACGATTTGGATCACCACACTGCCGGGGCTGGACTCGGTCGAGATTCCGCATGAAATATCGGCCGATTTCTCACCCGTGTGGGTGGGCAAATCGGTTTATTTCCTCTCCGGGCGTGGGGGCCACATCGGCATCTTCCGCTACGACAACGAGACCCGGCAGGTAAGCGCGGCCTTCCAGAACGATGGCCCGGACATTCGCACGCTTGCCGGCGAAGGCTCGACGCTGATCTATGATCAGCTCGGCGAGATTTATCTCTACGACACGGCAACCGGCCAGCGCCGTCAGGTACCGATCGAAGTTGATTCCGATTTTCCCGAGGTCCGGCCGAGGATTGAAAACGTGGCGGAGCAGGTAGAGAATGCGTCCATCTCGCCCACCGGGTTGCGCGCAGCGTTCGAGGCACATGGTGAGATTCTGACCGTAGCTGCCAAGAAGGGAGCGACACAGGGACCGACGCGCGACATCACCAACACGCCGGGTGTGATGGAGCGCTCGCCGATCTGGTCGCCCGACGGCCAGTCGATCGCATACTTCTCAGATGAGTCGGGCCTTTACGCGCTGCATGTGGCGCCGCAAACCGGCGACGCAGTGGCCGATGCGCCGGCGGTGAAGAAGTTCCCTCTGGCCAACGAGCCGGCTTACTATTTCGATCCGCTGTGGTCGCCCGATTCCAGGCGCATCGTCTTTCACGACAACCGGCTGAACACCTACATGCTCGACACCACCACGGGCAAGCTGGCGACGGTGGGCGAGAAGGATGTCTACGGAGGATTCTCGAGCCAGAGCAATAGTTACAGCTGGTCGCCGGACTCGAAGTGGATCGCCTACACCCACTCGACGGAGAATCATCTGCACGCGATCTATTTGTACTCGGTGGACACGGGCAAGAGCACCGAAGTGACCAGTGAGATGGCCGACTCGACCACGCCGGCCTTCGACCGCGACGGCAAGTATCTCTACTTCCTAGCCAGCACCGATGACGGCGCTACCTCGGACGGCCTCGACATGTCGAGCGATCTCTACCGTCCGCTCTCACACATCTACGCGATGACGCTGACCAAAGATCAGGCCTCGCCGCTGGCCCCGGAGCTGAGCGACGAAAAAGCGCCTTCCGCGGAGGACAAGGATAAGAAGAGCGGCGACGACAAGAGCGCGGCTGACAATGACAAGAAGAGTGCCGGCAGCGACGAAAAGAAGACCGCCAATGGCGACGATAAGAAAAATGACGACAAGAGCGCACCGGAAGGAGAGGACAAGGACAAGTCGAAGAAAGAATCCGAGCCCAAACCAACCAAGATCGATCTCGATGGAATCGAGTCCCGCACGATAGCGATGCCGCCGCATTCGGCCAACTACACCAGTCTTCAGGCAGGCCTAAAAGACAGCATTTACTTCCAGGAGATACCTAGCGCCGATGCGTTTTACCAAGGTGGGGCAACGTTGAGCCGGTGGACGCTGGAGGACCGCAAGACCGAGAAACTGGCCGATCACGTCGTGGGCTTCGATCTGTCGGCCGACGGCAAGAAAATGCTGCTGGCCATCTCGGCCGGCAATGCGCCCGACGGTGACGAAGACGAGGGAGGTGGTGGTCCGGCGTCATGGGTGATTGCGCCCTCCGATGCGCCCGTAAAACCAGGCGAGGGCATGCTCTCGCTGGGCGAGCTCAAGGTGCATGCTGAGCCCCACAAAGAGTGGGAGCAGATGTACCACGAGGTATGGCGCATCGAGAGCGCTTTCTTCTACGATCCGAACTTCCACGGAACCGACACTGTGGCCGAGGAGAAGCAACTGGAGCCTTACGTAGCCTCGATCGTCTCGCGGGCCGACCTGAACTACATCTTCCAGGAGATGCTGAGCGCCTTCTCGGTGGGGCATCTGCGCGGCTTCGGCGGCGAAATTCCAGCCGCCAGGCCGATGCCGGGAGGGTTACTCGGCGCCGATTACGAGATCAAGAACAACCATTATTGCATCGCGAAGATTTACACCGGAGGTGAGTTCTATCCCGACGCCAAGGCTCCGCTGGCGCAGCCGGGACTAAACGTCGCTGCGGGCGACTGCATTCTCGCGATCAACGGGCAGGAGCTGACGGCTCAGCAGGAGATTCAACAGCTGCTCGAAGGGACGGCAGGCCAGGTGATCAGCCTGCGCGTGGCTGCGGCCGACGGCAAGAATCCCCGCAACATCGCCGTGACGCCAGTGGCTAACGAGGGACAGTTACGTTACATCGATTGGATCGAAGGCAACAGGAAGAAAGTAAATGAGCTTTCCGGTGGGAAACTGGCCTATGTCCATTTGCCCGACACAGGGAGAGCGGGGTTCGTCAACTTCAATCGCTACTACTTTGCGCAGACCAACAAGCAGGGTGCGATCATCGATGAGCGCTTCAACGGCGGCGGGCAGGTAGCCGACTACTTCGTGGAGGTGATGAGCCGGAAGATCGATTCCTACTGGTCTCCGCGTTATGGGGTTATCGAGCACTCACCCAACGCAGGAATCTACGGGCCGAAGGTGATGCTCGCCAACGAATATTCAGGCTCGGGCGGCGATTACCTGCCGTGGCTGTTCAAGCACGAAAAGATAGGCCCCTTGGTCGGCAAGCGGACCTGGGGCGGGCTAGTGGGCATCGGCCCAATCCCGGTGTTGATGGACGGCGGCAGAGTGACCGCGCCGAGCGTCGCCTTCTTCTCTCCCAAAGGCGAGTGGGACGTGGAGAATCACGGCGTCGATCCGGACTACGACGTCAACCAGGATCCAAAGGCGGTAAGCGAAGGGCACGATCCGCAGTTGGAAAAGGCGGTGAGCCTGGCGTTGGAGGCCCTCAAGGAGCATCCCGCCACACAGCCCGAGCGGCCTGCATATCCGAACTACCACAAGTGAAGAGAACAGAGAGCAGGGGGCAGCAAACAGGGGTCAGGGATCAGGGTCAGAAAACCGGGAAACAGCTTTGCGCGTGCTGTTTTCCGGTCAGAACCCCATGATGTTGTAGCCGCAGTCGACGTAGATGATCTCGCCGGTGACGGCACTGGCCAGATCGCTGGCAAGATAAAGTGCCGTTCCGCCAACTTCACTTTGATCGACGTTACGGTGCAATGGCGAACGCTCAGCGTGCGACTTGAGCATGTCGCCCAGCGCGCCTACCCCACGGGCCGCCAGCGTCTTGATGGGCCCGGCGGAGATGGCGTTGACGCGGATATTCTTGGGCCCGAGCTCAAAGGCGAGATAGCGCACCGCAGACTCAAGTGAGGCCTTGGCCAGCGCCATCACGTTGTAATGCGGCACTACTTTTTCTGCCGCGTAATAGGTGAGCGTGACGATGCTGCCCCCCTCGGTTATCAGTGGCACCGCGCGGCGGCTGACGGCTATGAGCGAGTAGACGCTGACATCGTGGGCGATGCGGAATCCTTCGCGGCTGGTGTTGATGAACTCGCCTTTCAGGTCTTCAGCAGGCGCATAGGCAATGGCATGCACCAGCACATGGATGTTGCCGTACTTTTCCTTAAGCGCGGCAAAGAGTGCGTCGATCTCCTGGTCGTTGGAGACGTCACATTGAAAGCCGCCGGCGCCGGGCAGATCGTTGATGAGGTCCTCGGCCTCGGCCTTCATGCGCTCGTTCTGGTAGCAAATAGCCAGGGTAGCGCCGGCCGCGTGGAGTTTCTGGGCGATGCCCCAGGCAATCGACCGCTTGTTGGCCAGCCCGAAAACAACGGCCGTTTTGCCTGACAGATTGATCATGCTGTGTGAGTTCCTCCGAGACTTAGTCCAAAGGGGAAAACGGCAGAGCCGCCGCATTTCAGAATAGCAGAGGGATTTTGTCCTCACTCCGCTGTAGTGGGCGCGGTTGTCGCAGCGCTCACCCGCCGAGGTCGATTAACTCCACGCGGCCTACGGGCCGGCCGAGAAAGCGCGACCCGAGGTGCTCGAACTTTTCGACGGAATCTGTAGCGAAGCAATGAATCTCTGTGGCGGCCTCGGGGTGACGACCGTGTGTCGAGCCCTTCGAGCCGACGCCGAACCGCTCGGCCGCGATACTTGCGGTGGATTCCGCAGAATCGATCACGGTTCGCCCCGGCCGGACCGCGCGCTCGATTAGCGGACGCAAAAGCGGATAGTGCGTGCAGCCGAGAACCAGGGTGTCGGGCTCCATATCTTGCGCTGCGGCTTCGGCCCGAAGCTCGTTCAGGTAAATCTCGATCACTTCTTCAGTGACAGGGTGATCGGTCCAGCCTTCTTCGACCAGTGGAACCAACAACGGGCAGGCCTTTTCCAATGCGCGCAGGCCGTGGGCCTGGCACGCAGCGGCGTAGGCGTGGCTACGCACCGTAGCTTCAGTGGCGATCACCAGCACGTCGCCGGTGCGCGAGGCGGCGCGTGCGGCAGCGGCGCCGGGCTCGATCACGCCCAGTACGGGAACCGAAACGCCATCCTGAATCGCGTCAAGAGCCAGAGCGCTTGCGGTGTTGCAGGCGATGACCAGAAATTCGGCGCCCTGCTCGCGCACCAGGAACTGCGCACTCTCGACGGCGTAGCGCGCAATGGTGCGGCGTGACTTTGACCCGTAGGGCAGCCGCGCCGTGTCGCCGAGAAAGGCGTATCGCGCATGCGGCAGCCGCTCCACGAGCGCGCACAAGACGGTCAGCCCGCCGAAGCCGGAATCGAAGACTCCGATGGTGGGGGTTGGATTGGTTGTTGTCACGGATGTACCCCTTCGGTCGGCACAGTTTGCTCCGTCAGGTAGGTGCGCGTCAGATCGGCGTGTCCGGCCAGCGTAGCGCGGAGCTGGCCATCCACGAGGAATCGCACTTGCGTGACGGCGGGCAGATTGGCATGCAGCGTGGCGCAGACCGAAAGAATCGTCAGCGATTCGCTTTCGATCCCGGATGGGTGGCTTGCGGCAAAGGCGCTGGTCAGGTTGACAATGGCGAGCTGAGAACCCGGCGAGGATGCGCCGCTTGAGATGGGCGTACTGGACGCCGGCATAAGAAAGACCTGCATCACCGACGCAGCACCGCCCGGGGCCGGATGCGGGGATTCCGGCGTGGCATAGAGATCGAAGAGCTTGCCCAGGATGGCACGCGCCCGAGCCTGCGGATTGTGCGGCAGGGGCAGCGTGAACGCGCGGGCCGCTACCGAGTCATCGTCGTCGCTCGCCACCATCAGCGTGGCTTGTTCAGCTGGAGCCACTTCCGGAGCCTGCGTGGGAGCCGTGCTCTGGCCCTGAAGCAGCCTCTTGTGGGCGCCCTCGCGCAGGTTCCACAGCCCCACACCCATGATGACGGAGACAACAAGCAGGAGGACGAGAATGACGGCCTGATGGCGTGGAATCATGGCTCGTGCGCCCCTCGCTCGACCGATCGCCACTCCACAAGAGCAGCGGCAAGAGCATCGGCCACGCCGGCCTGCACGGTGGGATCGCTGAGGCTCTCGCCGCCCGGCGCATTTTCGGTTCGCTGCGGAGCGATTTCGACGGCAACTGCCGGGCAGGTCATGCCGTCGATGACGGGCAAATCCACGCGGCCCAGCGTAACCCCTATATTGGCGTGGCTGAGCGCTGAGTTCAACACACCCGCCAGCGCCAGGCTCTGCGAAACCCACGCCGCCTGGGCGGTCTTCCATGGCTCGAGGCGGCCTTGACCGACCGGGGAGAGCGAGGAAACGAAGATGTGCACTCCCGAGCCCACGGAAGTCGCGTGAAGACTGAGGCACGCTAGCGCCCCAGCGCGATCGGCGATCTCTACGCGACTATCCGGTTCCACTGCGGTATCAGATTCACGGGTCGTGACCACCTGAAATCCTCGCGCGGACAACAGGGACCGTAATCGAACGCTGAGGGTCAGGGTGTAATTCTTTTCGGGCTGGCCACCGAGCGCCGCGCCGTTGTCCGTGCCGCCGTGGGCAACATCGAGTACAACGACAGAGCGTTGGGACGCGGCAGAAGCCTGCGCAACGATTGCAGGAACTGCGGCAAGAAGGCCCAGCGAGGCGATGATCCGACGGACGAGCCGTTGGGGTTGGCCAGGGATGCGCCGTGTCGCGGATTCAGCGAAGATCGGCGCGTGTGCGTGCGTTGAACTACTGAACACTGAACACTGATCACGGATCACTGTTCCCGCCTCACTCCAGTGCATAGATCGTCAGGCCGCTTAGCAGCTTGGGATAGAAGTCGGTGGATTTCTGCGGCATGACTTCGCCGGCAAAAGCAACTTCGCGCAATTGCTGCATGGTCACCGGGTTGGTCAGGAACGCGATATCGGCTTCGCCTTTGCGCACTTGCTCGACAGCCTCGCCGGCATCGCGCAGGTAACGGATGTTGGTTTGCTCGCGGACCTTTTCGGCATCCAGGCGCAGCAGGCGGTCGAGGATGATGGCGTGGAGCTGCGTTAGATCGAGATTGCGCTGCCTCTCCGGGACGCCGGCCAGGACCTTTGCCATCGCCTCAGGCTTCGCGCGGAGCAGCAATGCTGCATCTTTCGTCACGGCAACGAAGGCTGTGCCCTCCTGTTCACTCAGCGCGCACAACGAATCCGCGGCTTCTGACGACGCAAGCATCTCAATCGAGAAGAACTCCGCGGCGGCGTTGCGGAAGGCCGAAAGGTCGAAATGATCCAGACTATGCACCACGCGATGCGTGGGCAGAATGACCAATCCATCCGAATCCATATTCACAAAGGTCATCATCACGGCCGCTTCGGGATAGGGCGGATGTGGCAAGCCGGTAGCACTCGTCTCGGGCTTCGCGGCTCCCAGCCGCGCATTTTCCTTTGCGTAATTGAGGGCGGTCTCGTAGCGATGGTGGCCGTCGGCGATGATGAGCTTCTTGTCGGCCATCGTCGTGGCCAGCAGGCGGATGGTTGCAGAATTATCGATGCGCCACAAGCGATGCAACACACCGTACTCGTCGGTAACTGCGGCATCTGCGGCGCGGCTGCCGTCGTAGAGAAGCTTCTCTACGCTTCCCGCTGGATCGCTGTAGAGCACGAAGATCTGGCCGAAGTGCGCTCGCGTGGCGCGGAGGAGGTGCAGCCGGTCGCTCTTCGGCTTCGAAAGAGTCTGCTCGTGGCGAAACACAACCTGCTCGCTGTAATCTTGGAGCTTGCCGAGGGCGATGAAGCCACGCCGTTCTTTTACATCTTCGCCCCCCGGGACCTTGAAGCGCTGAGAATAAGCGAAGATGCAAGGTTCGTTTTCCTGAGCCAGGACTCCCTGCTCTCGCCATGCCCGAAAATCACGCGCTGCCCGCGTATAGACGTTTTCTCCCTTTTCGTCGTCAAATAGCTCGGGCAGTCCCAGAATGATCCGCACCAGGTTGAACGGGCTGCGCTGGTAATAAGCCTGCTGCATGGCCGGAGAGATCTTGTCGTATGGCTGGGTGACAACGTCTTCGAGGCGGGTTGTCGAGGGGTTGTAGCGCCAGGCGCGAAACGGGTAGATACGAGCCATGAGGAAGGTCTTGCTCTCCGTAGGGGAGGGTTGATTGGGGGCGCCGGCCACACAAACGACGGGGGATACGAGCCCTCAAGCACGATTGTATCCCAGGGCCGCGTGCATCTTGCTGACTGTGGAGAGGCTAAACGCCTGCCGTCGAGCCGTTACTTGAGTCCCAGCCGGGCGACGGGACGCAGAACCGGTCTCGGAATTACAATCTGGATACAACCGAGAAGCACCGAAATGCTACTATCCCGGTCTACTCCATGGTGCTCTATGACTAGGGTTCCCCAGCGACGGGTGAACAGGCAAGGCGGCAGGTTTCTCTCGTTTCCTGGTGGAATCCTGTGGCTGGGATTGTTCGTCGTGGCCGCGCCTCTAGTGCGGGCGCAAGACGACCAGCTCAACAAGGTTCACGTCGAGCCACCCGCGGCCGGGGCACCTGCCGCTGAGCCCAAAGGGGCCGAAGCAGGCCCGGAATCGGGCGCGGCTTCGCTCAAGATTCATCCCGGTTCGTTCATTCGCATGAACGTCGACATGGTGCTGGTGCCGGTCACCATTACCGACCCCCTGAACCGGCTGGTTACAGGACTCGAAAAGGACGATTTCCAGATCTACGAAAACAATGGCGAGCAGCGGATTGTCAGCTTTGCCAGCGAAGACGCGCCGGTTTCGATCGGCATCATCTTCGATCTCTCCGGGTCCATGACCTCGAAGCTGGTTCGCGCGCGCGAAGCCATCCTGCAATTCATCAAGACGGCCAATCCACAAGACGAGTTCTTTGTCATCGGCTTCAACGACCGCCCGGAGCTGATTGAGGACTTCACCAGCTCTGTCGAAGAGATTCAAGCAAGGCTGGCTACCGTGCACGCCGGCCATCGCACGGCCTTGCTCGATGCCATCTACTATGGCATCGCCAAGATGGGCACGGCCCACCACGAGCGAAAGGCCCTGCTGGTGGTATCCGACGGCGGTGACAACCGCTCCCGCTATACCGAGGGCGAGGTGCGGGCCAAGGTGCGCGAAGCCGATGTGGAGATTTATTCCATCGGCATATTCGATCCCTCCGCGCCTACCCCCGAGGAGCGGACCGGGCCCCAGCTTCTCGACGATATCAGCTCTTCGACCGGCGGCCGCCTGTTCCGCGTCGACGACGTCGACGAGATGAGCGACATTGCTGAGAAAATCTCCACCGAGCTGCGCAACCAGTATGTGATCGGCTACAAACCCAAGGACATGTCCCGCGATGGCAAGTGGCGTAAAGTGAAAGTGAAGATCAATCCTCCTCCGGGTTTGCCTCCGCTGACCGTTTATGCTCGCACCGGGTACTATGCGCCTCTACAGTAGCGCGGCTGTAGCCGCATTTCTCGCCATCGCTGGACTGGCCCTCCCCGCGCAGCAACCTTCCGCTCCAGCGCAGGGGAAACCCGCCGCCTCCGCCCAGGCGAAGCCCTCGCCTTCGCTTACACAAGACACCGATCCGGTGCGTTCGCCCGATGTCGTCGCTCCGCCTGTTCCTGCCGGCGAAATTCACAAGCAGGGCGAGGGCTTCCTACTCCACACCGACGTGGAGGAGGTCGTCCTCAATGCCTCGGTTCTGGATGGTATGCAGCTGGTTGAAAACCTGGGCAAGGACAACTTCCAGGTCTTCGAAGACGGAGTGAAGCAGACGTTGCTCAGCTTCCAGCACACCGATTTGCCCGTCTCTATCGGACTTGTCATCGATAACTCAGGCTCGATGTACCGCAAGCGGCCCTCGGTCAACAAGTCCGCCCTCGACCTGATCCAGGCCTCAAATCCGCAGGACGAGGCATTCGTAGTGAATTTTTCCGACGAAGCGTTCATCGACTCGGATTTCACCAGTGACATCAGGAAGTTGCGCGACGGGTTGTCGCACATCGACTCGCGCGGGGGTACTGCTCTCTACGACGCCGTCATCGCTTCGGCCGACAAGCTGGCGGCAGACGCCAAGCGTCCCAAGCAGGTACTCATACTGATCACAGACGGCGAAGACAACGCGTCAAGCGTGAACCTGGAACAGACCATCGGGCGCGTGCAGCGGCTTTCAGGTCCGGAAATCTATTCCATCGGCTTGCTTTTTGGCGACGAGATGAGCCGCGCCGAGGTGCGCCACGCGCGCCGCGCCCTTGAGATGCTCTCGGGCGAAACGGGAGGAATGGCGTTCTTCCCGAAATCGATTGACCAGATCGATCAGATCGCCGCCGAGGTGGCACGCGACATCCGCAGCCAGTACACGCTGGGATACCACTCCACGAAGCCGACAACCGTGCCAGGGTTTCGCAAGATCGAGGTCACCGCCGAGGAAAAGGGCAAGGGAAAGCTCTCGGTCCGCACACGGACCGGCTACTTCCCGGTGGTGAAGACGGCAAAGCAAACGGCGTCAGCCGCGCAATAGCTCATGGGACGGTCGTCCTGAGCGAGCGGACACTGAGCGAATCGAAGTGGAGGGAGTCGAAGGACCTGCATTTGCACCTGCATGGTCGCTCCGCGCGATAAGCTAGAACCCAGGAGCTAGAAGCCAACAGCTTACCCCATGCCCCAGTACAAGTACTCGACCCTTGCCGTCCATGCCGGGCAGCAACCTGATCCGCTGACGGGCGCGGTCAATGTCCCGGTTTACCTTTCTTCGACCTTTGAACTCACCGGCATCGGCAGCGACCGAGGCTGGGATTACTCGCGCGCCGGCAATCCCACGCGCGACCGGCTCGAAACTGCGCTAGCGGCGCTCGAAGGCGGCCTGAGTGGCCACGCATTCACCACGGGAATGGCGGCCATTGCGGCGCTGGTCGCCATGCTGCGCGCCGGCGACCACGTCGTCTGCTCGCGCGACGTCTATGCCGGCACCGTCCGTCTCTTCGACCAGATCGTCTCGGGCTACGGCATCGCGATCGAATACGTCGACACCAGCGACCTTTGCACTGTCGAAAAGGCGATGAAGCCCAATACGAAGCTGGTTCACATCGAGACGCCGAGCAATCCGCTGATGGTGCTCACCGACATCGCCGGCGTGGCGAAGATTGCTCACGCTCATGGCGCGGAAGTCAGCGTCGACAATACGTTTCTGTCTCCTGCGCTGCAGAGCCCAATCGCGCTGGGCGCCGACGTCGTGATGCACTCGACGACAAAGTATCTGAACGGCCACTCCGACGGACTGGGCGGCGCGCTGATCGGCACCACTCCCGAGCACAAGGAACGCTTCCTCTTGATCCAGAAGGCGGCAGGCGGCGTCATGTCGCCCTTCGAATGCTTCCTCGTGCTGCGCGGCATCAAGACTCTGCCCTTGCGCATACGGCAGCACGAAGAAAATGGCCGCGCCGTCGCGGAGTTTCTCTCAACGCACCCAAAGGTGACCAAGCTCGCCTATCCTGGGCTCAAGAGCCATCCGCAATACGATCTCGCGGTGAAGCAGCAAAGAGGCTTCGGTTCGATGATGAGCTTCGAACTCCCCGGACGTGCAGAGGCGGAGCGGTTTCTGAAAGCGATCCGGATCTTCCTCAACGCCGAATCGCTGGGCGGCGTGGAATCGCTGGCATCGCACTCTGCGACCACCACGCACGGCTCGGTCAGCGAAGAAGTACGCCGGAAGATGGGGATCAACGAGGGCCGCATCCGCTTGTCGATCGGAATCGAGGACAAGGAAGACCTGATCGCCGACCTCGATCAGGCGCTGGCCGCAGTGTGAACGAAACAGCGGGGTTAGCAGAGCTGGCGGAGTTGGTGGAGTCGGCCGTACCCGCGACGAGGCGCAAATACAGGTCTTTCGGCTGCGGCTGCTTCGCGATCTCCGGACAGGATGACCAAGCGATGGGCGGCGGCGCAATGTGAGTTGAAACATGAACCGTTTTCCGATGCTGCTGGCGATTGACACCTGCGGCCCATCCGGCTCGGTGGCGCTGGGGCGGATTCCCGGGCGGGACGTCGAGATTCTGGGTCAAATCGAACTTGCGGGACGCACCTACTCAGCGACTCTGGTCTCGGCTGTTGCGGAGTTACTGCAATCGGTCAGCGCGAAACTCAACGATCTTGACGGCATCATCCTGGTGAATGGCCCGGGCAGTTTTACCGGCGTGCGAGTGGGCGTGAGCGCTGCGAAAGGGCTTGCGGAGGGCAGAGATCTTCCAGTCGTTGCGCTCTCCCGGCTTGAAGTGTTGTCGCGTAAATCCGGCGTTCCCTCAACGGCGCTCGATGCGCATCGTGGTGAAATCTACCTGCGGCTGGAGCGAGCGGGCGCGGGTGCGGCCGAGATGCTGGCCGGTCCGGAAGATCTGGCGCAGATCGATCCTGCGCCGGTCCGCGTGGCTGTATGCGACGATGGCGCCGCGACCGCGCTGGCTTCGGCGTGGCCGAGCGCGCAGGTTGTGAAGACGACGGCACCGATGGCTACTGATGCACTTCGGCCCGGCGAGGCGCGTCTGATCGCCGGTGGAACAGTCGATCTGGCGCTCCTTGACGGCCACTATTTGCGCCGCTCCGACGCCGAGATATTCGGTAACGATGTGGCGCGCCAGGCCGCGAGAGGGGCGAAGGAAAGCGCATGAACGACCCGGCGCGCGAGGTTCGCATCCGGCCGATGACCATAGCCGATCTCGAACAGGTTCTCGAGATCGCCGGCAACTCGACCGATGCACCCGGCTGGCCCCGATCGGCCTATCTGCAAGCGCTCGACCCGCACTCGACTCCGCGTCGCATCGCCCTGGTGGCGACCGGGCCAAAGCAAAAGGAAATTCGCGGGTTCCTCATCGCGGTTTTGACGCCGCCGGATGCGGAACTCGAAAGTATCGCGGTGGCGCCGGCCTTGAAGCGGTGCGGAATCGGACGGCATCTGCTGCAGGGGTTCGTCGGGGAGCTCACACATGAGGCAATTCAGAAGCTCTATCTCGAGGTGCGGTCGTCAAACGCGGCCGCCCTGTCTCTCTATCGTGCTGCGGGCTTCATCCGGTGCGGAGTCCGACCTGACTATTACGCCGATCCTGTTGAAGATGCGGTTCTCATGGAGCTTCGGCTCGGCCACGGGTGCCAGAGCAAGACCAGAGTTGGTGTACCTTTTTCGAGTTGATTGCGAGGTCGGTGCTCCCTGATGGTCGCGCTGACTCAGCTCCTGTAGCTTCAGGACAATAACTCTGGTTTTGCTGTAGTCGAGAGAATCAGCCCCTCCTGGGCTGCTCCGAAAACGGCGGTGTCGGCGACCGGCGATCCCTTACGACCGGCCCATTGCGGTCTCGACGAGCAGCCATGCGTTCAGCCCGGCGATCAGCACCGCGGTAAACCAGGCCAGCACCTGCATGGGCCGGCTGTTCACAAATTCGCCCATCTTGGCGCGGCTGCCAGTGAACAGCACCAGCGGTACAACCGCAAAGCTCAATTGAAACGACAAAATGACCTGGCTCAGGATCAGCAGTTTTTCGGTTCCCTGCTCTCCCGTAAAAGCTACAACGACGATGGTGGGGATGATGGCCAGTGACCGGGTGATCAGGCGCCGCAGCCACGGCGAAAGCCGCATGTGAATGAATCCCTCCATCACCACTTGCCCGGCCAGGGTGCCGGTGATCGAGGAATTCTGGCCGCTGGCGAGAAGGGCGATGGCGAACAGTGTGCTCGCTCCTGCCGCGCCCAACAGCGGGCTGAGGAGTTTGTATGCGTCTTGAATCGCCGCGACTTCATAGTGCCCGCTACGATAAAAGACCGCCGCAGCAACAATGAGAATGGCCGCATTTACAAACAAGGCGATCGTCAACGCCCCCGCCGAATCGACGTTGGCCATGTGGATCGCTTCACGCTTTCCTTCCGGGGTACGCTTGTAGCGCCGGCTCTGCACGATCGACGAATGCAGGTAAAGATTGTGAGGCATCACCGTCGCGCCCAGGATCCCGATGGCGATATAAAGCATAGCGGGATTGGCGACGATCGAAGGCGAGGGCAAGAACAGGTCGCGCAGCGCGGGTCCATAATCGGGCCGTGACAGGAACATCTGCACGCCAAACAACGCCATGATGGTGCCGATCAGCACGATCACCAGCGCTTCCACATAGCGGAATCCCCAGCGCTGCAACAGCAGAATCAGCAGCACATCCAGGCCGGTAATCAGCACGCCCCAAAACAGGGGAACATGAAACAGAAGCTGCAAGGCGATGGCCGACCCCACCACCTCGGCCAGGTCGCATGCGGCAATGGCAACCTCGGCCATGATCCAAAGCGCAAAGCTGGCTTGCCGGCCATAGGTTTCGCGGCAAAGCTGCGCCAGATCGCGCTCCGTGGCAACGCCGAGCTTGAGCGACAGGCTTTGCAGCAGGATGGCCATCAGGTTCGACAGCATGATGACGAACAGCAGCGTGTAGCCGAACTGCGATCCGCCGGCGATATCGGTCGCCCAGTTTCCCGGGTCCATGTAACCGACAGAGATCAGGAATCCCGGCCCGACAAATCCCAGCAGCCGCCGCCAGTAAAGCGGCGATCGCGAGATGTCGACGGTTGAGTGCACCTCGGGCAGCGAGGGTTCGCTCATCGTGATTTGGGATACGGTCGGCGTGGCCATGAATCGGGGAGAGCCGCCGTTGCGGTCACTCAACCTGAGTATGCCACAAATTGTTAACCATGATTAATAGGATTGATTAAATAAAATTATCGCCGATCCTATCCGTCACCTAAGTCGCTTTCCTTCTTGCGCTTTTGCTGCCTCGCGCGTTCGCTTCCTGTCTTAGCCAGACCGCTTCGGCTGCCGGCCTCCCCAGGATCGGTTTACCTTTATCTATCTCAATTGAAACAGTTTGATCGTAATTCTGGCTGAGGACCCGCACTTGCTTCCCTGGGCCGATCCCAGCCTGGTGCAGGAAACTCAGCAGTTTGGGATCGCGCTCGTGAAGGCTCACCACGGTATATTGCCAACCCGCCGGAGCCTCTGATAGCTGCAGCTCTCCGCGACGCTTGCGCTCCGCGGGCGGCGCCGGCAGCACCGCGTTTCCGTGGGGACAGGCACCGCTCTCGCCAAGTTTCTCGCGCAACTTGGCCTCGAAGGCAGGCGAGACGGCATGCTCCAGGCGCTCGGCTTCTTCGTGAATCTCGTGCCACTCCATCCCGAACACTTCGCTCAGCATGCGCTCGATGAGATGGTGCCGCAGCGCCGTGTGGTAAGCCGTCTCCCGTCCCGCCGCGGTCAGCCGCACAATGCCGTCAGCGCCCACCTCGGCGTAGCCGTCGCGCTTCAGACGCTTCAGCGCCATGGTCACGGCCGGCGCCGACACTTCGAGCCAATGCGCCAGCATGGCGGGAATCACCTGGTGGCCCTCGGCCTCCGCCTCGAGAATTGCCTTGAGGTAATTCTCTTTAGAGACGTGAATGGAATCTTTCATAGCGTCTTCAACAGTCTAATGCCGCTGAAGGAACTGCTCGATCATCGTGGCATCGAGCGAGTAGGATGATCTCTCAGGCTTCCCCAGGCCAGGGCCCCGTTCACCGGGCGCAGCGCGATGGGATTCCTCATGTCCATACGAAAGGAGATATCCGTGCCGTCACGTTCCGTTTTGTCTCTCTTGGTCCTGGGGTTTTTCGCGACTCTACCGGGAAGCGTACTTTTGAAGGCTCAGCCAGAGCCCGCCTTAGCGCGTGTCTCCCAGCCAGTCGCACCGGTTCGTCCTATTGTCGACGACTACTTCGGCACCAAGCTGTCGGACCCCTATCGCTATATGGAGAATCTCAAGGACCCGGAGGTCCAGGCCTGGTTCAAAGCGCAGAACGACTACACACGCGTTACGCTCGACGCGATTCCCGGCCGTGCCAGGCTGCTCGCGCGCATCCGCGAGCTCGACCAATCGACGCCGCAGGTCTTTGCCGATCGCATGCCCGGCGATCAATACCTGATCTTCAAACAGCTTCCTGGAGAAGAGACCTACAAGGTCTACATCCGTGTCGGCACCAAGGGGGATGATCGTCTTCTCGTTGATCCCGAGAGGATTCAGCTCACACCCGAGGATCAACCCAGGGGCAGAAACGAGATCGCCGGCGTCGCTGTTTCGGGCGACGGAAAGCTGCTGGTTGCCGGCATCACCCCTGGAGGCTCCGAAACCAACAACGAACTTCGGGTGATCGAGGTTGCTACCGGGCGCGTACTCCCCGACGTGATTGCCCACGGCGCGTGCGCTGAAGGGTTGTTCGTCAGCTGGCTGCCGGACAATCACAGTTTCGTTTACGGCCGTTTGCAGGATCTGGCCGCCGGCGCTCCCGCCGAGAAAGTTCGCCAGAATTTCCGTTCGTACCTGCACATCCTCGGCACCGATCCCGCTCAGGACAAACCGGTCTTCGGCAGCGGCGTCGTCCCGGGCATCGAAGTCGACCCCAGCTTGATCGCATCGATCGACGTTCCCGTAGGGTCGCGCTACGCCATCGGCGTGCTGAATGGAAGCGTGACTCCGAATAGCGCCTACTACATCGCGCCTGCCGATCAACTCGGCAAGCCGGAGATCCGCTGGCGCAAGATCAATGACTTTGCCGACGGCGTGACTGGCGTCTCGGTCGAGGGAGACGACCTGTACCTCCTCACCTATAAGAACGCTCCTCGCTCCAAAGTCGTGCGCACCGATGCCCGCAAGCCCGATCTCGATTCCGCCGAGACGGTAGTCTCTCCCAGCGAGGCAGTCGTTACAGGCATGCAACGTGCCCAGGACGCGCTCTACGTGCAGTTGATGGATGGAGGTGTTGGGCGCCTGCTTCGCGTTCCTTACGGTCCCGCTCCCAAGCTGGAAAAAGTGCCCTTACCCTTCGATGGCACCATCTACCCGGGCACGGACCCGAGATTACCGGGATTGTTGATGACTGCGACAACCTGGACCAGCGGTCTCAAGATCTATGCCTACGACCCGAATTCAGGAAAAGTCACTGATACTGGTATCCAGCCGACCGGTCCGTTCGACGATCCTGGCAATCTTGAATCCATTGAGGTCAGAATTCCCAGCTACGATGGCACCCTCGTCCCGCTTTCCATTGTTCACAAGAAGGGATTGAAGCTCGACGGCAGCAATCCCACGTTACTCGATGGCTACGGCGGCTATTCCATCTCAATAACTCCTTACTACTCCCCCGAGCAGCTTGCGTGGTACGAGATGGGCGGAGTCGGCGCCACCTGCCACGTGCGCGGAGGCGGCGAAAACGGCGAAGGATGGCATCTCGCCGGCAAAGGCGCCACCAAACCCAATACCTGGCTCGACTTCATCGCCTGCGCGCAATACCTGATCGACAAGAAATACACCTCCACTCCGCGGCTCGCCGGCACGGGCGCCAGCGCCGGCGGCATTCTCATCGGTCGCGCCATTACCGCGCGTCCCGATCTTTTCGGTGCAGCCATTATCGATGTCGGCCTGCTCGATACCATCCGGTTTGAAACTACCGCCAACGGCGAAACCAATCTTCCTGAGCTGGGAACCGTCAAAACCGAGGATGGATTCAAGAACCTCTTTGAGATGAGTTCCTACGCCCATCTGAAAGACGGAACTCCGTACCCCGCCGTTCTGCTGACCACGGGAATGAACGATCCGCGTGTCGATCCGTGGCTGCCCGGAAAGATGACCGCTCGTCTGCAAGCCGCAACCTCGAGCGGCAGACCCATCCTGCTGCGCGTCGATTACGGGGGCGGTCATGGCGGCGGCAGCGGAGAAACGGAATCACAGCAGGCCACCGCGGACCGCTGGTCGTTTCTGCTATGGCAATTCGGGGTGGCGGAGTTCCAGCCGAAGCATTGAGCGATCTCCAGCTAGCGGCTTCTGGCTGCTTTACTTGACGCTGACTTTCGGTTCCACTGACAACCCCGGCCGCAACTCCTGGTGCGGATCTTCGTGAGCGAGATCGGTAAAGTCGATGCGAACCGGCACGCGCTGCACCACTTTCACATAGTTGCCCGTGGCGTTCTCCGGGGGGAAGAGCGAGAGCACCGAGCCTGTCGCGCCGCCGATCTGGGTCACCTTGCCGCTGTAGTTCTTTCCGGTCGAGTCAACATGAATTTCGACCTTCTGTTCGGCTTTCATGTGGCGCAATTGCGTTTCTTTGAAGTTCGCCGTCACCCACAAATCCTGGAGCGAAACCAGAGTCAGCAAGTTCTGGCCGGGCGCGACGTTCTGGTCCACTTCCACGCTCTTGCGCGTGATGATACCGGCCTCGGGGGCGACGATCTTTGTATAGCTGAGGTTGAGCTTTGCCTGGTCGAGCTGCGCCTGCGCCTGCTCGACCTGCGCGTCCGCCTGCCTGGCGCGTGCATCCTGTGCGGCCACCTGTTGCGGGCCGGTCTGTGCGTACTTCAACTGCGCCTCAGCCTGCGACTCCCGTTCGTGCGCCACGCGAATCGCATCATTCGCCGCGGCCTGGTTAGCCTGTGCGGCCGCGAGAGCGGCTTGCGCAGAATCGGCTGCGGCCACGGCAGCGTCAAACTGCTGCTTGCTGATCACGTCCTTCGCGACCAGGGGCTTATAGCGCGCCAAGTCGGCCTGTGCCTTGATGTTGTTGGCCTCGGCTTCCACCACATTGGCCCGCGCTGCGGAAAGCTGCTGCTGAGCCTGCTCAACCGTGGCGTGCGCGCCGGTCAAGTCGGCGTTGGCCGAGCTCAGATTGCTCCCGGTATTGATCGTGGTAATGGGCACGGCAACTCGTGCGGCGGCGGCGTTGGCCTTGGCGCTCGCCAGCGCGGCTTCGGCGTTCTCCACAGCAACCTGGTAGTCACTCGGATCGAGCTCGGCGATCGGATCACCGGCTTTCACCACCTGATTTTCGTTCACGTCCACTTTGATGACCTGACCGGCAATCCGCGAGCTCACCTGGATGAGATGGCCGTTGACCTGCGCGTCGTCGGTATCCTCGCTGTAAGTCGAGCGCCACCACAGACCCAGAGCTATAAGCACGACCAACGCAACGCCGGCGATCACAATGCCTCTCCGACGGGACCGCGGCGCCTCAATCTCTGTCTCTGCCGTTTCGTTCGGTGCGGGTACTGTTGTTGGGTCGGCCACGTTACTTCCCTCCTAAGTACTTCTTGTAGTTCTGGCCGTCGCCCAGGGCGCGGGCGAGGCTGAGTTTGGCCACATTATCCCTGTAAAGGCTGGCTACATACTGTCCGTCAGCCTGCGCCACGGCCTGTTGAGCCTGGCTAACGGCCAGGTTGTCGCTCACTCCGTTCGCGTAGCGATCCTGAGCCTCTTTGAGAGCTTCGTTCGCCAGGTCCACGCTCGATTGCGCAACCTGAACCTGCTTTTGCGCCGAGTCGATATCGAAAAGCGCATCGCGCACGTCGGCCTCGATCTGCGCCTGCTTGTCGCTCAGTTGCGCCTGCGCAGTATCCAGTTGCGCCTGCGCCTGCTGCGACTGACCGCGCAAGGCGAATTCATCGAATATTGGGAAGCTCACCGCGCCGCTTCCGTCTACCGTGCCATGCGAGTGCGCCAGGGTGGTACCGATGTCGCCATAGTCGGCGCTGGCCGTGAACGTGGGCAAGCGCCCAGCCGTGGCCGCTTTGCGCTGCTCGGTTGCCGCGGCTGCCTGCTCCACCACCGCAGCAAGGTCCTTGCGATTGACCTTGGCCTGCTGAATCAGCGTATTGACATCGAGCTGATCGAATGGCGCGTACGGCGACTTGTCACTTAGGTTGAAGCTTTGTGCGAGGGGCAGCCCGATCGAGCGGGCCAGTTGCAACTTGTCTTTTTCCAGCGAATTCTGAGCCGCAATCAACTGCTGCTCGAGAGACTGAAAATCCACCCGCGCGCGCAGTTCGTCAAGCAGCGGCGCGGTACCGGCATGGTGATTGGCCATCGCCTGATCGAGCGAGACCTTCGCCGTCGCTGTTTGCGCCTGCACGCTGTTCACCTCGGTCTCATCGGCGAGGACCAGCAGGTAGGCATTGCCCACGGTAAGAATCACCAGGTCGCGCGCGTCCTCGGCCGAAAGCTGCGCTGCAGCGAAGTTGTGACGCGCAGCAAGGTAGTTTCGCATCGAGGCGACATTCACGACCGACCAGCTGAGCGATGCTCGTATATCGGTATAGCCGAAGGGCCCAACTACCGTAGGAATGCCGGGAATGCGCAGGCCCTGGGCAGGTAGATCGACTTGTGCCGCGGTCTCCTTGGCGGTGAAATCGATGTTTGGAAGCAGCGATTGCAGTTGGGTAATCCTCTCGCCGCGGGCGCCTGCTGTTTGCGCTCCGCTGAGGATGATGCCGAGGTTGGCCTGCAGACCACGCTGGACCGCGTCATCGAGACTTAGATCGATGGTTTGTCCGGTTGCTTCGCCCTTCGGCACGCTACCCTGAAAGCTCTGCGCGTTCGGCCCCGACGGCGCAGGAGCTGACAAGCTTGGCACGGTCTGGGCTGCTGCCGCGCCACCGGCCAGAAACGCCAGCATCAGGCCGCAGGCGCACAAACGGATTGGGCTGTTCATGGAGAGCTTGGACAAGTTCAAACCTGGTACAAAACGATGGCGGGCACAGGCCCGAAATTGGCTACCTGAAATGGATGCGCAACGAAGCCCACGCGGTTCTTAAATCTAATCTAGTGTATCGAATCGAGGCCAGCTAGCGGGGGCGCGACTTCGAGTGCCGTCCACTACCTGGAACTCACCTTGGCCGCAGGGCTGACAAATTACTCCTGCTGGTAAATTCCGACGACTTTAACTCTTATCGCAATCGGTCCGGCGCCGTGAGCCACCTTGCGGAGAAGCGGGTGAGGCACTATGTTAAGCGGAGAGGTCGAATTCGATGCAGCTAACTGATTCCACGCTGCTATCCCCGGAGCAGATTCATCTCTTTCACGACCAGGGCTACCTGGTGGTCGACGATCTGATCCCGCACGCCGATCTGGAGCCGGTGATTCAGGAAATCAATTACGAGGTCGACTGGCGCGCAAAAAAGCTGGCGGCCAAAGGCGAGCTGTCGCGGAGTTTCGAGGAATGCGGCTTTGAAACGCGGCTGGCAAAAATCAGCCAGGAAACCGACAAGATCGCCCTCTCGATCTGGTCTGGAATCCTCCATGGTCCGGCTATCTTCCATCTCATCGCCCACCCGCGTTTACTCGACATCGCCGAACAGTTTTGCGGGCCGGAGCTGATTGCTTCCAGCGTCTACCGGCTGCGGCCCAAGATTCCGAACTACGGCTACGGCGCCGTCCCATGGCATCAGGATTCGGGTTACATGGATCCCTACTGCGATAACAATCTGGTGCTCACGGTCTGGATCCCCTTGGTTGACGCCACCGAAGAGAACGGGTGCATGTGGGTGATACCGCGCTCGCACAGGCAACCGGTCCTGAAGCACAAGCTTGCGGCGACCGGCAACTATCTGGAGATCGAAGAGCAGGACCTGCCCGAGGAAGACCGGGTTTGTTGTCCTGTCGGCAAGGGCGGAGTGATGTTGTTGACCAATCGCACGGTGCACGGCTCGTTCGAGAACCGCACCCCGATCGTCCGGTGGTCGATGGATCTGCGCTATCAAAACGCATCGTTGCCGACGAATGCTCCCATTACCCGGCTGCCGGGAGAGATAGTCCCATCGGTGGAACAGAACGTACCTGCAGCCTGCTACCCTCCGGAGGCCGATTTTCTGGTCCGCTCCCGCTTGCGTCCCCAGGAAGTGACGCGAACCTACGAGCAATTCCGCGAGATTCGGGAGCGCCCCACCCATGGCTCCGACCCGAACCGGTTCGGAGTAAAGTGGGCGCCACCGAAGAATAGCGAAATTTGAGTTGTGACCCTCGTCGTTTTGCCCAAGATAAGGTCGAGGTTTCGGCCAAGTTCCTCACTGACTCTGCTTCTCCGGTCTCGCGAACGCGCTATTCGCCTGCCCTTAACACGTTCTCGCAGCCAATCTCGTATTACTTATCCGTGATGTTTCGCTTCCCATGAGCCCGGGACCGGATCTTTCACCGGTCGGGCTGACGCTGTAGACTGCCAACACGGCCCATTGAACCCGCCTGCCCCATGGCCAACCGCGCCCGCAAACCGAAGCTTTTCAATGGCCGGGACTTCTCCTGGATGCAGTTCAACCGGCGTGTCCTTGAAGAGGCGGAAGACTGCGCAAATCCCCTCCTGGAGCGCGTGAAGTTCCTTGCGATCACTGGGTCGAATCTCGACGAATACGTCGAAATCCGGCAGGCCGGGCTAATGCAGCGCATTGAGGACGGCTATCGCGAGCCGGGTTACGATGGCCAGCGGCCCGCCGAGTCGCTCGAAACGCTCACCGCTGAGATCCATAGCTTCGTGGCAGCGCAATATCACTGCTGGAACAAGATGCTGCTGCCCGAGTTGCGCAAGCAGGAGGTCCGGCTGCTCAAGTGTGACGAGTTGAGCAAGGACGCCGGCGAGTTTGCACGTAGCTTCTTCCAGCGTGAGGTCGATCCGCTCCTAACGCCCATCTCCATCGATCCTGCACATCCTTTTCCACGGGTGCTCAACAAGGCGTTGTGCCTGGCTCTGCTGTTGCGAGCCAAGCGGCGCAGCTCCGGGCCGCTGGTGCTGGGCGTGGTCACGGTGCCGCGCGCCCTGGCGCGCTTCGTGCGCCTGCCCTCCAGCAACGGCGGACACGACTACCTGCTCCTCCAGGACCTGATCGAACAACACCTTTCCGGCATGTACCGCGGGTACGAAGTATTGGCCTCGGCGTCATTCCGCGTCACGCGCAATTCGAATCTCTACTTCGAGGAAGAAGAGGCCCGCTCGCTGCTCGAGACCATTCGTGTCGAGCTTCACAACCGGCGCAAGGGCGATGCCGTTCGTCTGGAAATCGAGAACGACGCCAACCCGGAGATCGTTGAACGCCTGCGCGTGAACTTCGAACTCGACGAGAGCCGGGTCTTTCGCTGCGATGGTCCGGTGAACCTTTCGCGCGTGATGTTCTTTTACGAAGATGTGCGACGGCCCGACCTCAAGTTCCAGCCGTTCACACCGAAGCCTCTCTTGCTCAGCCGCAAGTCAACCGGCATCTTCGACGAGCTACGCCACCACGACATTCTGCTCCATCACCCTTACGATTCCTACGACGCCGTTGTCGACTTTGTGCAGCAGGGGGCGCAGGACCCCGCAGTGGTCACGATGAAACAGACCCTCTACCGCACCAGTCACGACTCGCCCATGTTTCAGGCTTTGACTGAGGCGGGCGCGAGCAAAGAAGCGGTGGTGGTGGTGGAGCTGATGGCGCGCTTCGATGAAACGGCCAACATCCGCTGGGCGCGCAGCATGGAAGACGCGGGCGTGCAGGTCTTCCATGGAGTCGTCGGCCTGAAGACCCACTGCAAGCTGGCCATGCTGGTGCGCCACGATGAGGATGGCGTGACGCGCCGCTACTGCCACCTGGGCACGGGCAACTATAACCCGGTGACCGCGCGCTTCTATACCGATCTGAGCCTACTCACCAGCGATCCGCAGATCTGCGAACGCGTGCATATGGTCTTCAATTACCTCACCGCGCATGCCGAAATCGACGACTACAGCCCGCTGCTGGTTGCGCCGCTGACCATGGCCGAGAGCTTTTTGCGCCTGATTCGCCGCGAAGCGGAACATGCCAAAGCGGGGCGTCCAGCCCACATCGTCGCCAAGATGAACGCGCTGCTGGAGCCGTCGGTGATCGACGCGCTTTATCAGGCTTCGCAGGCAGGAGTGGAAGTCGACCTGATTATCCGCGGCCTCTCGATCCTTCGGCCGGGAGTGAGGGGCCTGTCGGACCGGATTCGCGTGCGGTCGATCGTCGGCCGCTTCCTCGAGCACTCGCGCATCTTCCACTTTGCCAACGGGGGCAACGACGAGATCTACCTGGGATCGGCCGACTGGATGCCGCGCAATCTGTTCGAGCGGTGCGAAGTAGTCTTCCCCGTCCGCGATCCCTCGGCGCTGGCGCGTATTCACGACGAGATTCTACCCGCCTACATGGCCGACACGGTGAAGGCACGCCTGCAACAGTCCGATGGCACCTACCTGCGCGCCTGCAAGGTGATGAAGGATGCGCCGGCATTTTCGAGCCAGGATTTCCTGATGCAGCTCGCCGAGGGCAAGACCGACCTGGAAGCGATTCCGGCAACGACTGGCAAGCGCAAGGCCGGCGCCGCAGAAAAGCCGCCAGAGAAGGCCGCGAAAAAAGAGATATCTGCGGCGGACTAAGAGGCAGGGCCAGGTTTCAGGTGTCAGGCAAGGCGGCTAGTCCATCCTAACGCTGCGCAGCCTTACCTTGATCTCGGGACCGGTGTGCCTCAGCGCTTAAGACTTGGACACGTCACCCCTAAAATTCACAGGGCCTTCACCCCTGAAGCTGCGGCATCGACTTGCGTTTTGCGGCGCAGGACGGCAGCGGAGACGAGCGCAATGATCAGGCCCACGGGCAGCGGCTCCATGAAGGTGTACACCATGTTGACGATGGGGTTCTGGTAGAGCTGCTGGGAGCGCTGGATGGCAGCAACCTGCGCAGCTGTGGTGGCGGGGTCAAGTCCGGAGGACTGGATCTTGTGAATCTGCGCCGCGAAGTAGCCGTCCATGAAGTGGGGCATGAACTTGAAGTAGAGAACCTCCCACGTGGCGACGTAGCAGACCGTGGTGATGAGGGCGATCAGGGTGCCGCACGCGAAAGCGCGGCCGAAGGAGATTTGGCCGGAGAGGGTGTTGTCCCGGTAGCTGCGGACGCCGAAGTAGATAAGTAGGAACGAGGCCACCATGATGGTGTAGCCAAGAATCATGCTGTGGCCGGAGCCGATCTTGTTGGCGAGGAGAAGCGAGCTGTCCATCAGGACGGAGATCATGACGCCCGCGATGAGGCCGAAGGTGAGAACAGTTTTCTTCATGGCCGGCTCCTGGTAGAAACGATCCTGGTGCGAACCCAGATGGATTCACGATGCCGCGTGAAGGGGCCCGGTGTCGTCATTCTTTCGAGTGATTTTTCAGGAATGAGGCGAAAATCATGCTTTCGCGCGACGTGGTGCCCGCGGTGCGTCGGCGTGAACGGCCAGTCCTCACGGCAGCAGGCCCATCTCTTTGCCGCGCTGGACGGCCTGGGTGCGGCGAGCGGCTCCAAGCTTGTCGAAGGCTCGGGCGCAGTGCGTCTTGACGGTGTTCTCTGAAACGAAAAGCTGCGCGGCGATCTCCCGATTACTCAGGCCGCGGGCAACCAGGTTGAGGATTTCGAGCTCGCGCGCGGTTATACCGAGGGTCTGTTGCTGGGTGGTGTTGGGAGCAAAGTCTCCGAGTGCCGGGGTTTCCGCAGGGACAAGCACTTCCCTAACCACAACCGTTTCCCTGATGATTTCACCCGTTTCGCGCCTGCTCGTGATGCGCATGCCAAGCCAGATGCCGAACGCCGCGAACAGAATGGCGACGAGAGCTCCGTAGAGCTCGACGGAATGCTCGATCACGACGAAACGATATTCGGTGTACTGCAGGGTGGCGATCACGAGCCCGCCAACGACACCAAAGATGAGAGCGTGACGCTTCATGACAGGGTTGGGAAAAAGTATATCCCCGGCTACCCCTCACCCCTCCAAAGCCTCCAGGCTCGATATACACCCACGACGTCCACGGATAGACCTATCGGTTCCGGGTGGGGGGCGAAAATCTCTGCTGGTTTCGTTTTTCTTAGATGGACCGGTACGGTTTCTGCAAATCACACCGGGCTGGCCGAACGCCGAGATGTCATTGTTACAGTTCTGTTAAAATAACCGTTCGAGGAGCACGCGGTATTCTCGCTTTCGCCCGCCGCTCGACCCCCTATGATTCTCTTCCTTATGCGTCACGCGAACGCCGGAACGTTTCGCGAGAACCCCACCCTGGATGCAAAACGCGGACTCGTCAAGGAGGGTAAAGAGCAGTGCATGCTGATGGCGCGCGCGCTCAACGCTCTCAAGGCACCGATTGACGTAATCGTGTCGAGCCCACTGAAGCGCGCACTGCAGACCGCGCAGCTGGTGGGAACTGAGCTGGGTTACGACGCTAAAGTTGAGATCAGCCCCGCGCTGGCGCTGAACGCCAGTTTTGTCGACTTTCAGGATTTACTGGTCAAGTACTCGGATCGCGAAGGGATACTTGCGGTCGGACACAACCCGAATGTGTTCCAGTTTCTGGGGCGCCTGATTACCGGCAATGGAGGCGCAAGCATCCGCATGCGCAAGGCCTCCATCGCGCGTGTCGACCTGTCGAATCATCCCCCGCGGCTGCAAATGCTCATCGATCCGCGCACGGCGCGCGCCATCTACGCCACCGTCACGAAGAGGTCGCGCCCAAAAACCTCGCGGAAGTAGCCGGCCTCTTTGCGCAGTGACCACAGCTCCAGCTCCGCCCCCGTGCGCCCCGCGCGCAGTTCCAGATACACGCGCTTGGGATAGATCCTGACTTCAACACGCAAGACATCGCTCGCGCGATCCTGATTCAGAGCCACGGCCAGCCGGAGCAGAACCACGGCGCGGTGGACATTCTTGTGCTCGTCGGCGGGGATGTTGCGCAGCGCGCGATCACCCGGTTGAGGACGGCTTTTGCCCAGATAACGCGCTACGGCCGAAACCAGGGTGCGCTGCAGCTGCGTATACCCGTAGATCTCCGAGCTGGAGATGATGTACTGCGTATGCCGGTGATGGCCCTGGTGGTTGATGAATTTACCGGTGTCGCGCAGCATGGCAGCAGCTGAAAGCCAGCTTTCGTACTCCAGGCCCAGCCCGTGCAAAGGCTTGAGCTCGCGGAAGAGCTGCTCGGCGTGAGCACGCACCGGCTCGGCCTGGCGGGTATCCACGCCATATCGCCGCGCCGTGGCCATCACACTTTCCCATCGCTCGTGCTCGAATTCGCGGTGGGCAGTAGTACGCGCGTCCTGCTCGGCGAGCATCTGCGCGAGGATGCCGTCGCGCAGCCCCAGCGGAGAATAGCGAAAGCCGGGCAAGCCGAAGCTGTCCAGAACCTCGGCATAGACCTGGGCGCCGGCGACGATAATTTCTGCGCGGCGCGGGCCGATGCCGGGAACTGCTTCGCGAGCAGGAAGCGACATTTTGGCAAGCTTTGCGGCCAGCTTGCGCACGGATTTGGCGGTGGCCAGCCCGTCAAGAGCCGTGGAGCGATGATCGCGATCGGTACGCGAGCGGCGCACGATTCTTGCGGCTGATTTGCCATTGGCCTTGCCGTTCTTGACGCCAGGACCGCACGCCTCACTGAGCGCTGCGGCCGTGCCGGAGGTGGCGATGACCAGGGACACGCGCCCGGGTTGAATCCGTCGATGCGCTCGGCGCAACTCGCGCGCAATCACCTGGTGCATGCGCGCCAGGCCGTCGGCGGGCGGCGGATCGGTGGTAAGAAACTGCTCGGTCAGGCGCACCGCCCCCAGCGGCATGCTGACGGTGTCTTTGATGTGCTTGTGCTCGGAGAGGGTCAACTCGCAACTGCCGCCCCCGAGGTCGATGAGAAGCACGCGTCCCCCGGCCCCCGGCTCAACGCTGGTCACACCGAGATGAATCAGCCGGCCTTCTTCCAGGCCGGAGATGATCTCCATGTTCCAGCCGGTTTCGGCCTTCACCCAAGCCTGAAAGGCTGCAGCATTGCGCGCGTCGCGCATGGCCGACGTAGCCACCACGCGGATGCGGTCGACACCATGCGCCTGTACCGCGCGCTGAAATCGCTTGAGCGCGCGCAGCGTTGCCGCCATGGCCTCGGGAGAGATCAGCCCGGTATCGAAGACGCTGGCGCCCAGGCGGGTGACTTCACGGTCCTCAGCGAGTGTCTTCAGCTGATGCGCGGCGACCTTGGCAATCTTCAACCGGCAGGAGTTGGAACCGATGTCGATGGCGGCGAAGGTCGGCATGAAGGATTAGGCAGCTCCGGGGAGGAAAGTGATCCAACGCCAAGATACACGAAGGGAGGGAAAAGAAAGTGCGCGGGAATTCACAGCAGGAATCGCTCCAGAACGCGCCGGCAATCTTCCTTCTGAGGGCCCAGAGATTCGAACCGGGTGCCCATTTCGCTCGAACGGCACGACAGCGCCGCCGACAAACGAATCCCTATCCCGATTCCATCTCCTTTGGATTGGCGCGCTGCCGCCATTTCCCGTGACAAAAGTAATAAGGGAGTACCTGATAGTTGCACCCCTTAACTCCGGGTAGGTATTGAGACAGTTGGAGCCGCTGAGTTAGCTTTCCTTAAGATTCATAGATGTTTATCGTTTTCGGAAAAATCGCGGATTAGATGAGGTAGTTCCTGATCGCTCGTTTGATCACGTTTACCTGACGGTTCGTTTTGGTAGGCGTCATTTCGAAAACAGCGAAGGGCCGACAATCGTGAATTGGCGAAGCCGGATTCCGGCGGTTCCAGGAGTGGTGATCGCGGTCTCGGCCATGCTTCTTGGTGTGCTCACCGGAGCGTGGATAACCTTCGTGTCGCCGCGCTCGCTCGGTTTTGTTCTGGGCCGCTCCCTCGGAATCTCGCTGGCCGTGATTCTCGCCGGTGCGTTAGTCGCCCTGGTGGTCCTGCGCGCAGTGGCCGACCGGGAATGCAGCAAGGAGCGGGAGTTTCTGAACGCCTTCCTGGAATACATCCCCGACAATGTCTATTTCAAAGACCGCAAGAGCCGCTTCGTGCGCATCAACCGGGCCATGGCCAAATACTTCGGACTTAGCGATCCGGCGCAAGCAGTGCACAAGACCGATGCCGATATCTTCAGCCGGGAGCATGCCGGCAGGGCCCTCGCCGATGAGCAAAACATCATTGAAGCCGCCGAAGCACTGACGGACAAGGAAGAAAAAGAGACCTGGCCGGACGGGCATGAAACCTGGGTGCTGACGACCAAGGTGCCGCTGCGGGACCGGCGCGGCCGTATCCTCGGCATGATGGGGATCTCCCGCGATATCACGGACCGCAAGCAGGTGGAACAGCGCGCCCGTCATATGGCGCTCCACGATGCACTGACGGGGCTGCCCAACCGCGTGCTTCTCGAGGATCTGTTGAACAAGGCTATTTCCCTGGCCAACCGCAATCAGAAGCGTGTCGCGGTTTTGATGATGGACATGGACCGCTTCAAGGGAGTGAACGATTCATTCGGGCGCGAAGTGGGCGACCGCCTGCTCGAGGGGGTTGCGGCACGTTTACGCAGCAGCCTGCGTGAGAGCGATATCGTAGCGCGTCTGGGCGGCGACGAGTTCGTGGTTTGCCTCCCTATGGTTGACCCCGGACGGAGCATCGAAATCGTCGCGGACAAAGTGCTTTCCGCCCTGAGCGCGCCGTTCTGCATCGCCGGGAACGAAATCCAGGTGGGCGTCAGCGTCGGCATGTGCGAGTTTCCGGCGCACGGCGACAACGCCAAGGAACTACTGCAGGCCGCCGACATGGCGATGTACGAAGCCAAGAGGAATGGCCGCGGCACGCATTGCCTTTTCACCTCGGAACTGACCGACGCTACGCGGCGGCGTCAGAAGTTCGAATCGGACCTGCGGCACGCGCTGGAACGCAACCAGTTCGTCCTGCACTACCAGCCGTTGGTTTCCACTTCTTCGGGAAGGATCACCGGTATGGAGACCCTGCTGCGGTGGCGCCATCCCGAGCAAGGCATGGTCTTTCCCAACCATTTCATCCCTCAACTGGAAGAGCTGGGACTGATGGTTGACGTGGGCAATTGGGTACTGAAAACGGCATGCCTGCAGAACGCGGCATGGCAGAGGCAGGGACTGGCGCCGGTTCGAGTGATGGTGAATCTCTCGTCGACGCAGTTTTACCGCGGCGATATTGTCAACAGCGTCAAGACGGCGCTCGCGGAATCAGGTCTGGACCCGAAATGGCTGGAACTCGAGCTGACGGAATCGCTGATGCTCGACGACTCGGAGCTGACCATCAAGATCATGCGCGCCTTAAAGGGACTCGGGGTGAGTCTCTCGCTCGACGATTTCGGCACCGGCTGGTCGTCCCTGGCTTACCTGCGCAGATTTCCGATCGACCGCATCAAGATCGACCGTTCGTTCCTGCTGGATATCGCATCGGAGCCGACTGCCGAGGCGGTCGTGAGGGGCATCATCAACCTCGGACGGGATCTGGGCCTGGCTTGCGTGGCCGAGGGCGTTGAAACTGCCGAGCAGCTGGAGTATTTCAGGCAGCAGCATTGCGAAGAGGTGCAGGGTTATCTCTATAGCCCTGCCGTGCCCGAAGCCGAATGCCGCGAGCTGCTGCGCGCGGGCCGCATGAGCTCGGGACAAAAGAGCTCCGTCGCCAACCGGAACACGGGGAAAGACCCGCGGTACGCGACCCCCGCGGCATAGGGCGTAGTTCCGACTCCGACCAACTACCTGCCCTCAATGGCTTTCGAGCCAGTCAAGAACCCTGTGCTCATATTCTGCCGGAGAGGCAGTTGAAGCACCGCAGTGACCAGCGTTCACGGGCTCCCAAAGGACCACGGCTGGATTCCCGGCTTCGATGCTCTCTGAATGACGCGGGGGAAGATTTGTGTCGGCCAAGCCATGGATCAGAAGGATAGGAATGCGAGTATCCGCCACGGCGCTCGCTGGTGAGACGCGCTCGAGATCGACGCCGTATCTCAAGGCCGCGTAAGCAAACCCGAAAGTCAGCGCCGGCCGCAGCACAGAGCGGCCCAGCCAGGGACCGGCGCCAAACCACTGGCCGATTCTGTCGTATGAAGCTTCGCGGAACGATGAGAAAGAGCTTTCTGCAACGATTGCGCAGAAACGCGGTTCAACAGCGGCAGACTGAAGAAGAATTGCCGCGCCCATGGAGTCACCGAGGCCATCGATACAATGGGGCGCGAGGGTGCTTCGAAGCCACTCGAACCAGCGACGAAGGTCCCCGGCTTCCTTGGCTCCATAGGTGGCTGTGAGACCGTCGCTCGACCCTTGCGCGCGCGCATCGGTCAACAGGACCATGTAACCGTGCCGCAACAGCATGTGGGCGTTCCCGAGCATGCCGGCTCGATTGTCGGCCTGGCCATGCAGAAGGATGACCGCATCTCTGTTGCCAACGGCCGGTACAATCACCCAAGCGCGCAGGATTGCTCCATCTTCCGCCCTGACGGAAACGTCCGTCAGCCTCGCATGATCGCTGACCGCGATGGACTGCGCTAGTGTCCTGTCCGCTTCGAGCAACGGGCGGCGCGCAGGATGGAGCGCACCCTCGACTCCAAAGATACCGATCAGTGTGCAAAATGCGAGCCAGACAACTGCGAAGCAACTGACCCATGCGATGATTCGACGGGGAGTATCCATTCTTCTTCCGCTACGAAGCTCGGCTCGCGACGGTTCCCGCAGGCGCCGGTCCTGGCAATTCTGGAGGCAGCGCCTTCGCCTTTAGGAGGTTCTCCCACGCCCATACCGCAAACCACCTCACCAACCCGGCTGATATTCTGGTTTTGAACCACAAAATCAGGATGAACGTCGAAACAAGCACATTCCATCGCCAGTCCTCCGCACCTTCAGTGCGAGCGGTCTGGCTGCTGTTTGCCGCGATCTGGCTGGCGGTCTACTTTGCATCGTTGTTTTCGCCTCCCCTTCTCGACGACGTAGACGCGGCCCATGCGCAGGCCGCAGCGCACATCGCCGAGAGCGGCGACTGGATCACCTCGAAGATCAACGGCATCCGCTACATCGAGAAGCCTCCGCTGCCCTACTGGACGGTTGCGGTCATGTACCGCATCTTCGGCGAGAATGCTTTTGCCACGCATCTGCCCAATGCGCTGGCCATGCTAGCCCTCGCCTGGCTGGCGTGGACCTGGGCGCGGCGCGCGTGGGGTGATCGGGCTGGGTTGTACGCCGGGCTGGGAGTGCTGACATCGATCGGGCCGTTCTTGTTCACGCGCTTCATCATCCCCGAGTCCGTATTGGCCTTCTTTCTCCTGATTGCCCTTTACGGCATGATCATGGCGCTGGAGACGAATAAGACGGCGTGGATCTACTGGTCGTGGGCCGGGGTGGCGCTGGCGCTGCTCACCAAGGGGCTGATCGCGCCGGTCTTCTTCTTCGGGGCGGCAATTCCGTACCTGCTGCTCACCGGGCAGTGGCGGAAATGGAGGTTGCTGAAACCGGTCTCGGGGCTACTGCTCTTCCTGGCAATTGCCGCGCCCTGGCACATCCTTTGCGGCATCATCAATCACGACTATGGGCACGCGGTTGGCAACCATCCCACGATCGGCAACGTGCACGGGTTCTTCTATTTCTACTTCATCAACGAGCACGTGCTGCGCTTTTTCGGCCTGCGCTATCCATACGACTACAACAAGATGCCCGCCGCGTGGTATTGGCTGGCGCATCTGGCATGGCTTTTCCCATGGAGCTTGTTTTTGCCGGCCACATTGGTCACGGCCTGGAAGACGCGGCGCAGCTGGCTGAAGCATCTGCGCCACGATGCCGGACAGACGGTTGACTTCTATCTCGACCATGCGATGCGTGAAGACGTGGCGAGTTACGTGGTACGGCTGAAGTTTCGCGTAAGGACGATCTGGCTCTTGAGCCTGTTCGCCGCCTGGGTTCTTCTCTTCTTTTCCATCTCCACAAACCAGGAATACTACACGTTCCCAGTCTGGCCGCCACTGTTCATGCTGATCGCGGGAGTGATGGCAGACATCGAAGAGAATTGCGGTGTGGATGGCGGCAAACCAGTGCTGTCGACGGCGTGGCTGACGGGCGGGCAAGCTCTGTTTGCCGTGACCGGCGTGCTGGCTGCCGTAACTCTGGGCTGGGGATTGTGGACCTCGCGCAACCTGCCGTATGTCTCTGACATCGGAACTCTGCTGGCGCATCGCGGCGTGGGCCATTACACGCTATCGATGTCGCACTTGTTCGATCTGACAGGACCGTCGTTTGCGGCGCTGCGGCTGCCCGCGTCGCTAGCAGCCATTGCGCTGCTGATCGGGCCTTTTACCGGCTGGATGCTGCGGCTAAAGGGAAAGCATCTGGCTGCAACCATCAGCGTGGCGGTCACGATGACGGTCTTCCTGATTGCCGCACATATCGCCTTTGTTCGCTTTGAACCGATGCTGAGCTCAAAGCGAGCGGCGGACACCATCATGGCAAAAGGCACGCCCGCCGACACCTTCATCATCTACGGCGACCAGTCGTCGGGTTCGAGCGTGATCTTCTATACGCACAAGTTTTTCGGCGGCAAGCCGGCTCTGCTGGTTTTGCCACGCTGCGGGCAGAACAATAAAGGAAGCACGCTGCTCTGGGGGTCGTGTTATCCGGATGCACCCGACATTTTCCTGAGCGATGAGAAGCTCGATGCGATGTGGGGCGCCGGTGAACGCAAGTGGATCTTTGCCGAAGCGTTGAATCGCGACAAGGTCGAGCAGACCCTTGCCGGCCGGCTCTATCCCGTGGAGACGATCGCCGACAAGACGCTGTGGACCGACCGGCCGCTGCAATAGAAGAGCTGTTAGCTTCTGGCTCTTAGCTGTTGGCGTTTAGCGCTAGCACAACCGAAGTTCGCCGTCGACGAGTCACGATGGCTGGGCTTTAGCAGCCGCCGGATCGCGCAGATACACACACAGGAAAAAGACGCCCATCGCGAGCAGGATCAGCGGCGCAGGAATCATGCCGAACGCGACCGAGGGTCCCGAATAGTGCGTGATCTGAAAAAACGTTATCCAAAAGATGTCGCCGGTGAGGACGATGGCGGCCAGGGTGAGACCGAGCGCCCAGCGGCCAAGCACGGGATGTTCCTTCCATAGTGCGGCGCAGGCCGGGACCGCGAGCAGCAGCAGGCGCGCGTCGTAAGTGCGGTGATAGAAAGGCAGCATGGTGAGCGGCGCGATGGCGGCGAACGCAAACCACGCCATCTGTGGCGAGAAGCGGGCACGCAGAGTCCGCAGGCACCAGAGCAGAAAAAGCACCCCACAGACGAGGTAAGCGACGGGATTGTAGAAGCGCACATCGTCGCGAACCAGGCTCAGCACCGCCTGCAGGCTGATGATCTGCCCGATGCCGCGGCCGCCCTGGGTCGCGGGTCCAGGATAGTCGCGGCCACCAGACGACATGGCGGCTTGAAGATTAGATTGGTACTCCGGCAGCCAGTGCGGTGTGGTGTTCGACAACCAGATAATGGCTGCAGCGCCGATGATTGCGGTCACGGCCAGGGTCTGCAGCGCGCGCTTGCGTGGAACTCCTCCCGTCAGAAGAAAGTAGAGCCAGAGGGAGCCTGCATCGTGTGGCTTCATAGCCAGCGCGACGGCTAGGCACAGAACGCCCGCGAGCGCAAAGCGATCCTCAACAAAGCAACAAACGGCAATAACGGAAAGGCTGATCGCCAGCCCGGCCGTGTTCCCGGCGCAGAGAAGCAGCCCGCTGTTGACCAGCAAGAGGCACAGAAGGCCGCCATGCAGCCGCGGGGCGGAATCGGCGCCCACACGCCAAATCAGGAAACAGGCGAAGAGAAATGCCGTTGCGATGAGAATCATCCAAAGCCAGAGCGCTGCCTTCCAGGGCAGCGCTGCCAGCGGAGCAGTCAGGAGCAAGGTGGTGGGAAGGTTCGAACAAATGAAGATGATGAGGCGCTTGGTGTGGGCTACCCCTGAGTCTGCCGGCAAGCTTCCGTTTTCAGCGCGATAAAGCGCGGCTACTTCATCGGGACGATAAGGATCGCAGTGATGAGTGACGGCGCGCGAACCATAATAGAGCTCCTCGAAATCGGTCATGCCTAGGGGATTGAAGAATTCCATCAGGGCGCCGATGGCCACGAAGAACACACCGCCAAGGATCAGCATTTGCAAGCCATCGAGCCGGGCTTTGGTCATGGATGGTGGATCTCCGTACCCTTTGGGTGACCCAGCGCGCACCGCGGCGCGCGATAGCATGATGAGCAGTATGCCTTCCCGGTGCTTCAAGCGAAATACTGCGAAACGGGGATGCGCGCGCCCCCAGAGTGCGCTATGCCTTGGGCAGGGGTGCGCGAGGAAGCGCATCCGGCGGCGCGATCTTACGCATCAGGCCGCCTTTCTCCAGCACAAATCGATCATCCCTCCACCCGACTCTGCGGCTAGTGTAGCTGGCAGCCCACACAAATGCGCCGATCAAATCGCGTAGCGGATAGAGCCAGCAATCGCGATACGCGGCCGGATCGCCAACCACCCAGCCGCCGGCACAAAGACACAGGAAGATGCGGGAAAGGCAGGCCCAGGCGAACAAACCTGCTCCCAACAGGGGCATATGCATCAGCCAGCAGGCCAACAGACCCAGGAGGCCGAATGGAACAGAGAAGGTCAGCCCCGTGCCCAGATGTCCCATGGGCCGGCTAACACGGGTTGACTTCATCCAGCTCCACTGATGCGAGAAGTTGTGCCGCAAGCTGTCGTTGATAATGCAATGGTCGACAACCTGAGTCGAAAGCACGACGGTTCTTCCCGAAGCAGCAACCAGGCTGCCCAGCATGAAGTCGTCGGCGTAGTAGTAGCCGAGACTGCTGAAGCCGCCAATGGCCGCAAGCGCGTCTTTGCGCACGATCATGCAGGGTCCCAGCGTGAACCGCATTCCTTCAATCAGATCGGCTACCAGCACTCCGGCGGTCATTTCCACGCTCATGCCCAACCCCTCCAGCAATGCCCAGAAACCGCGTCCTGTGGCATCACCCCGGTAGATGCAGGTTGCAGCGCCGACTCGATCGTTGGCAAGAGGCGGAATTACCTGGCGGAGGAAATCGGGCCGGACCCTGACGTCGCTATCGGTGATTGCGAGGATCTCGTGCGCAGCCTCGGGCGCCATCACTGACAGCGAATAGCAGCGGGCATTAGGCCAGGGAGGCTGGCCCGAAAGCAGGAAGCGCACCGGGACTTCAGGATGCGCTGCGGCAACTTCGCGGGCAACCTCGAGGCCGGGGTCCTGGTCGGTGCGCGCGCAGAAGAGGATTTCGAACTTCGGATAATCCAACGCAAAAAAGCTTTCGAGATACTCGCGGAGCCCAGGTTCGGCCCCGTGCAATGGCTTGAGGAGGCTCACGGGCGGAAATGGGGCGGGCTCGCTCGGGGCGGCCGCACGGCATCGGCGTTTGAAACGGACAGCCGCCACCATCACAAGCGCCACATAGACCGTGGATGTGAGAATGCCCACCAGGGCCACGCCAAGTAGGATGCGGGCGATCATCGAGCTTCCGGGGTGAAATGCGCTGGACTGGTCAGCGACACCATTTTACCGAAGGCTCCGCGCGGAAACGGGATTTCCGTCTGGGTCAATTGGGTGACGGCCTTTCCGCGTGATCGATCATCAGGAGGTCGACCGGTCCTTTGGTGGTGTCAACTTCAGTCCGATCTTCTGAACCAGGTTTGTGAAAGAGCCGAGCTGATCGCTGAAATAAGCGTCTGCTTCCTCAAGGTTCGGAGAATAGTAATCGTACGTTCCCTCCAACCCCGTCCGATCGGTAACGGGACGGTGCATGTAAGAGTCCTCCAGGGAAGACATTGACACCATCTCCACGTGGGCCCTCTTGGGCAACCGGCTTGATCGTAGCGACTTCGAATTGAAGGGAATCCGGGGAAACACGCAAGTGAGACTGAGAAGCCGCAGCTTGTGACAGAGAACCTTGCTCCAGCGCCAAGACCAACAGAAGTGCAAAGAGCGCGCGCAGCATTGTGGATCAAGGATACGCCGCGGACATGGCGTTAGGGTTTGCGCGTCGATCCCGGTCGCGGCATGCCAACCGGCTTCCGGATGGGAACGATGGCGCTGGACTGGCCGGGAGCGGCCGCCTGAAAGCGCGTAAGCATCTCTGTGCGAACATACTCCACGAAGCTCTGCATCTGGCGGTTCATCTCTTCCATGCGCTCGCGCATTTGCAGGATGATAGCGATGCCGGCGATGTTGACGCCGAGGTCGCGCGCGAGATTGAGGATGAACTCGAGCCGCTCGAGGTCTTCGTCGGTATAGAGGCGGGTGTTGCCCTCCGTGCGCGAGGGCTTGAGCAGCCCCTCGCGCTCGTAGAGGCGCAGCGTCTGGGGATGGATCTCGTACATCTCGGCGACTGCCGAGATCATGTAAGCGCCTTTGGACTTGCGTTTTGCCATGGCTGACTCACCTGTTCCTTGCGGAACTTATGGTTCGGCTCTCAGACCCATTTCGTCGACGGTCTTTCGGTTTCTTGTTCGTTCGTTACGTTATAGTTTTTCAAACATCGCTCTGCGCGGGTCGTCGGGATTGAGCCTGCCCAGCTCGCGCATGATCTCGCGGCTGCGCTCGTCGTTCAGATGCGGCACGGCGACGCTTACGGTGACGATCTCATCGCCGCGCTGGCCGGGGTTCTGGGCGTTTTCCACGCCGCGCTCCCGCATGCGAAGCTTCTGGCCACCCTGCGTGCCGGGCGGAATCTTCAACTGCGCGCGGCCATCGATGGTGGGAACCTCGACCTTCGCGCCGAGAGCGGCCTCGGCTACGGTGATGGGCACGCTGACCAGGATGTCGTCGCCCTGGCGCGTGAAGACCGGGTGCGAGCCGGTGCGGACGATGAGGAACAGGTCGCCGGGAGGGCCGCCGTTGACACCCGCATTGCCCTTGCCCTGCAGGCGGATGCGCTGGCCGTCGCGAGTGCCGGGCTTGATGCGGAAATCGACCGTCTCGGTACGCGTTAACGTGCCTTCGCCATGGCAGGTGGGGCAGACATTGGCGACACGACCCGTGCCGTTGCAGTTCGGGCAGGTGATGTTGAACTTCATGCGCCCGCCCGTCTGTGTTACCTGGCCGGTGCCGTGGCATTCCGGGCATTGAATCTCGGGCCCCACACGGCCCTGGCCATGGCAGGTGCCACAGGTTTCCTGGCGGCTGATCTGGATACGCGCCTGACCGCCGCGCACAGCGGTCCAGAAATCGACCGTGGCCTGGTATTCGAGGTCGCTGCCGGGCTGCGGCCCTCGGGGCTGCTCCTGATGCTGTCCAGCACCGGAAAAAATGCCGGAGAAGATGTCTTTGAAACTGCCCCACGCCGAAGAACCTGAGCCGGGCTGCGGCCCGGGACCGCCCTGGAAGCCTGAAAAATCGAAGCCGCCGAAGTCGAAGGGCGGCTGAGTGCCCTCGCGCTGCGCGCGCGCATAGGCCTCGGCCTGCGCGGGGTCGATCTGGTCGGAATAGAAGCCAACCTGGTCGTAAATCTTGCGTTTCTTGGCGTCGCTCAGGACGTCATTGGCCTCGGAGATTTCCTTGAATTTCTCTTCGGCGCGTTTGTCACCCGGGTTGACGTCAGGGTGATATTTGCGCGCGGCTTTGCGGAAGGCCTTGCGAATCTCCTCCGGCGAAGCCGTCTTCTTCACGCCGAGCGTGCCGTAGTAGTCCTTTTGGGGTGGGGTGGGCATTTTTCTTTTCTTATCTCATATGACTCGAGGTCGCGGCCAATCTTTACTGTGGATGCCGACTCAAAAGCTGCCGCGGTACTCTGCAACCGTAGATCCTTCGCTTCACTCAGGACGACAGCGTAGAGGGTAGCTACACGTTGGGGTGGGCGACTTTCATCGCCCACCCCCGAGTCTTTCCGCCCAAAGGGCGGGATTGCCTGGACGGCCAGTCCTTACTTCTTGTCGTCCACGTCAACATACTCGGCGTCGATCACGCCTTCGTCCTTCTTGGCTTCGCTTCCCGAAGCTGATCCGCCGCTGTCGCCTGCGTCCGCAGGTCCGCCCTGCGCCTGAGGCGCGTTCGCCTTGTAGAGCGCTTCAGCCAGCTTGTGGCTTGCCTGGGTCAGCCTGTCGTACGCAGCTCTCATCTCCTTGGTCGATCCGGAGCCTTCGAGCGCCTTCTTGGCGTCGGCCAGAGCCGATTCCACATCGCCTTTGTCGGCGGCCTGCAGCTTGTCGCCCGCATCCTTGAGCATCTTCTCGATGTTGTAGACCATGCCATCGAGTTGATTGCGCGCTTCGATCTCCTCGCGCTTCTCCTTGTCCTCGGCGGCGTGCGCGTCGGCCTCTTTGGCCATCTTCTCGACCTCTTCCTTGCTCAGGCCGGAGCTCGACGTAATCGTGATGCGCGTATCCTTGCCGGTGGCCAGATCCTTCGCTGTAACGTTCAGAATGCCGTTGGCATCGATGTCAAAGGTGACCTCGATCTGCGGCAGCCCGCGCGGCGCCGGCGGAATGCCGCCCAGTTTGAATTTGCCCAGCGTGCGGTTCTGCGCAGCCAGCGGCCGTTCGCCCTGCAGCACGTGTACTTCGACTTCGGTCTGGTTGTCGCCCGCCGTCGAAAACGTCTCGGTCTTCTTGGTCGGGATGGTGGTGTTGCGCGGAATCATCGGCGTAGCCACGCCGCCCAGGGTCTCGATGGAGAGGGTCAGCGGAGTCACGTCGAGGAGCAGCAAGTCCTTCACGTCGCCCGACAGCACCCCGGCTTGAACCGCAGCACCCACGGCAACCACCTCGTCGGGGTTTACGCCGCGATGCGGTTCTTTGCCGAAGAGGTTCTTCACCAGCTCCTGGATACGGGGCATACGCGTCTGGCCGCCGACGAGCACCACCTCATCGATCTGGCTGGCGGTCACGCCAGCATCGGCCATCGCTCTGCGGCACGGGTCCACGGAACGCTCGATCAGGTCTTCGGTCAACTGCTCCAATTTGGCGCGGGTCAGCTTGCGAACCAGGTGCTTCGGACCGGAGGCATCCGCGGTGATGAACGGCAGGTTGATTTCGGTCTCGACAGTGGTCGAGAGCTCAATCTTGGCCTTTTCGGCTGCATCTTTCAGCCGCTGAAGGGCCATTTCGTTGCCCTTCGAGGTCAGGTCGAGTCCATGCTCCTGCTTGAACTCGGTGATGAGCCAGTCCACGACACGCTGGTCGAGGTTGTCGCCGCCCAGGTGCGTGTCGCCGTTGGTCGATTTGACCTCGATGACGCCTTCGCCCACTTCGAGAACGGAGATGTCGAACGTACCGCCGCCGAAGTCATAGACGGCGATGGTCTCGTCCTTCTTCTTGTCGAGCCCATAGGCCAGCGCCGCCGCCGTGGGTTCGTTGACGATGCGCTTCACTTCGAGGCCGGCGATCTTGCCAGCGTCCTTGGTGGCCTGACGCTGCGCGTCGTTGAAGTAGGCCGGAACAGTAATCACGGCTTCGGTCACCGTGGTGCCCAGATAGGCCTCCGCCGATGCCTTCAGCTTCTGCAGAATCATGGCGGAGATCTCGGGCGGGGTGTACTCCTTGCCCTGCGCCACGACATCAACGTGGTCGCCCTTCTGGACCACGACATAGGGGACCATCTTCATCTCGTCGGTCACCTCAGTGTAGCGGCGGCCCATAAAGCGCTTGATAGAGAAGATCGTGTTCTCAGGGTTGGTGATGGCCTGGCGCTTGGCCACCTGCCCCACCAACCGCTCGCCATTCTTAGTGAAGGCGACGATCGAGGGGGTGGTGCGCGCACCTTCCTCGTTGGGAATGACTTTGGGCTCACCACCCTCCATCACCGCCACGCACGAGTTGGTCGTTCCGAGGTCGATTCCAATGATTTTTGACATGGTTTTCCTGCCTTTGGAGAAATGCTCAACCTGCTAGGGTCGCAGATTGAGTGAGATATTGTCAACTTATATGATGTGGATTTCCTCATTTGGGATGCAATTTCCGCCCCTTGCGGACCCTTTCCGGGATTGCGCGGAAACACCTGATGCCAGGAGGTTTGGCCGGCTACTTCGGCAGGGCGGCTAAAGCAGCCGCCAGCGCCTCTTCCGGCTCGGGGCGGACGCGGAAATCGGCGTGGGCCTCGGTGTAGGCCACTCGTCCTGCGGTATTGATCACATAGGTTGCCGGGAGGGTCAATCTCCAGGAGTCGTCGCCGTTCACGAACGGGATATTGACGAGGATCGACCGGTAGTAGTCGCGATGGTATTCCGGGATGGTGTAGGCCAAACCGAACTGGGTCGCAACGGCGCAGCCGGGGTCTGAAAGCACCGGAAACGGCAGCGAGTGCTGGCCCACCATGAAGTCGCTCTGGCGGGGAGTCTGCGGGGTGATGGCAACGAGCAGCGCACCCGCCTCGCGGAGCCGCGGATGGAGATCGCGCCAGGCTTCGAGCTCGGTGACGCAGTAGGGGCACCAGCGGCCGCGGAAGAACTTGAGAACGAGCGGTCCTAGAGACAGGAGGTCGGCGGAGCGCACCAAGCGACCGGAGGAGTCGTTCAGCGCAAACTCGGGCGCCGCAGCGCCAACGGGCAGGATTCTTTTCTCGATTCCTGAGTTCAGCAGCTCGGCGACCGCGCGCTCGCTGACCTCCATGCGCTCAGGCTGGACAAGGCGGCGCGTGTTCTGGGTGATCTCGTCGAGCTGGTCCTGGAGGACGGTCATCTTGCTTGATTCTCGCAGATGGGCTTCGCGGATAAACGACCTCGGCGGTCAACCGCCTCGGATCCGTCGGTCGTTTAGGCGACCTCAGGATGACAATGCAGGGAGCGTAGCTCCCGATCAGCGCCCAAACCTCTGCCTTCCCCCCATCCCCGCCAGGCCGCCGCGCATCACGCTCTTGGCCAGGCCACCGCGGCCCACCTGTTTGAAGACCTTGGCCATCTGCGCGTACTGGCGGAGCAGCTGGTTCACCTCCTGCACGCTCGTTCCAGAGCCGGCGGCGATGCGTTTGCGGCGCGAGCCGGAGATGATCTCGTGGTTGCGACGCTCCCGGGGCGTCATGGAGTTGATGATGGCCTCGGTGCGTGTAAACTGCTTCTCGTCGATCTGCCCCGCTGCCTCCTTCATTCCCGAGAAAGGACCGACCGAGGGCAGCATCTTCAAAATGCTCTCCATCGACCCGAGCTTCTTGATCTGCCGCAGCTGCTCGCGGAAGTCCTCAAGCGAGAAGCCGTCGCCGAGCAGCATCTTCTTAGCCAGGTCCTCGGATTTCTTGCGGTCGAGCTTTTCCTCAGCCTTTTCGATCAGCGAGAGCATGTCGCCCATGCCCAGGATGCGGCCGACAATTCGATCCGGGTGAAACGGCTCGAAGGCGTCGGGCTTTTCGCCTATGCCGATGAACTTGATCGGCTGGCCCGTCACATGGCGAATCGACAGGGCCGCGCCGCCGCGCGCATCGCCGTCCATCTTTGTCAGTACGACACCGGTGAGCGAGAGCCGCGAGTGAAAATCCTGCGCAGAATTGACGGCGTCCTGCCCGGTCATCGCATCAGCAACAAACAAGATCTCCTGCGGCGAGAGCAGCTTCTTCAGGCTCTCCATTTCCGCCATCAGCTCCTGGTCCACGTGCAACCGGCCGGCGGTGTCGACGATCAGAGTGTCGCAGCCCATGATCACGGCCTCGCGCCGTGCCTCCTTTGCCAGCCTCTCGACCAGCGCCGATCCTGCGGCCTCTCCCTTCAGGTCGCCTTTGTAAAGGCGGGCTTCGACCTGTTTCGCGACGATTTCGAGCTGCTCGCGCGCTGCCGGCCGGTAGACGTCGACCGAGACCAGCATGGGCCGGTGGCCACCCTTCTTGAGCCAGGCAGCCAGCTTGCCCGAGGTCGTGGTTTTGCCCGATCCCTGCAGACCGGCCATGAGAATCACCGTTGGGGGCTTGGAAGCAAAGTTGAAGCGTGCCGTGTCTTTGCCGAGCAGAGCGACGAGTTCGTCGCGAACCACCTTCACCACCTGCTCCGACGGCGAGAGGGCGGTCAGAACTTCGGTCCCCACGGCCTTCTGGCGGATCTGCTCGATGAGGTCGTTGACGACTTTGAGGTTGACATCGGCTTCGAGTAGCGCGACGCGAATCTCCTTCAGGGCTTCGGCGATGTTTTCTTCAGTGAGCGTGCCCTGGCCGCGGAGGTTCTTGAAGACGCGCTGCAGTTTGTCAGTAAGGGTCTCGAACATGGTCTGAATACAGTCTATCGAAGGTCTTGCATGGGAGAGATCGCCCTTGGCTCCCGGCAACTCCGTGGTGGCACCATCGCTCTCTCAATCTGGGCTATACTGGTTGCCACTTAACCCAATCGTTTCGTCTTTCCGCGAGGGAGGATGATGCCGTGGCGAATATCCGAGGGTTTACAGCCGTTGTCTTCCCGCCGGCTCTTTGTTGCCTGGTTTTGCTCGGCGGATGCGGCGGCGGACAGTCAGTTACCACGCCGCTTCCTACCAGCTCGACCCTTGCCTCCGGAACCGAGATGCTCTATTCCCAGGAGACGGTGGAGTCGCAGATTCTGATGAGTACCCTGACACCGGCATCGGGCACTTTGGGAACATTCTGGCTTGCCTGCCCTGAAGACGTCATAGCCTGCGAATCGCAGCAAAACGATTATGAACCGACGGGTTTCCCGCTGGTTTCTCCGCCCGCCGGTAAATATATCTATGCAGCGGGGCAGGTTTCATCCTCGGGAGGGGTGGGAATCTGGGCCTACTCCATCCAAGACACCGTGGGCTCAATTCTGCCAGTCTCGGGATACGAGCCGTTCCTTCCCAGTACGGCCTTTTATTCGCCCACAGCGATGTTGATGGACGGCCAAGGCAAGCACCTTTATTTCTCAGACTCCGACCCGACAAGCCACGCTGGTGTGCTGCGGGAGTTTACTTTCCTTTCCGACACCGGAGGGCTCCAGGAGAGCTCTCCGGTCACCACAGCACCTACACTGAATTTCTCCATCCAGGCAGCCGACACGGCAGGAAGGTACCTTTACGGGTGGTCTACCGACAGCTCGGGAAATATCGGCATTTCGGCCTTTGCGCTCGATCCTTCAACCGGAACACCTACTGAGATTTCAGGGTCTCCATTTCCGGTGGCGGAGCAATTGAGCGGTTGGCCGTGGGGTACTGGGGATCAGTACGTCGGCACTGGCATGGCCCTTACCCCGTCGGGGCAATTCCTTTACGCTGGCTTGCAAAGCTGGTCAAATTTGGATGTTGAGTCGGGGGCCATTTACGTATTTTCCATTGACCCCGGTACCGGCGCGCCGGCACAGATCCAGGGATCGCCGATTTCTCTTGGGGAGAACTCTTGGGCATTGCGGCTCCTCGTACACCCGAGGGGCAAGTTTCTTTATGTATCCGGGGTGCAAGACTCGGGGCAATCCATCACAGGCATTTCGGTGTATCCTCTGGACGCGAAGAGCGGGTCAATTCCCCAGACGCCGGCAACGTTTGTCACGATTGAGAATTGCTGCGGCCCGTTTTTGATTGATCCGAGCGGGGCGATGCTGCTCGAAAGCAGCACCAGCGCCTGGAGTACCTTCGCCTTGGACGCCTCTACGGGCGCGCTCACGGCGACTGGAGCCGAGCAATTAAGCTCGGGCGCATCGGGTGTTGTTGTCCTCACGCCGTGACTTCTGCGTCAAGTAGTGTTCCACCAACACTGTCACTTTTCTCGCTGCCGAGGCCCACTAAGGAAGGTAAGGGGAGACCTATCGACAGGAACGCTGACTTCGGAACTACGATCTGCCGAGCCACTCGATAATCGGGCCCCAGTAGTCGAGACGCGGCCTGCGGAATGGCTGGTTGTGGGCCGTATCGGGAACGATGACGATCTCAGCCTGCGGCGAGCAGTATCCGGCAAGCTCGGTAGCCATTGCGACAGGGAAAACCTTGTCTCTTTCTCCGTGAACGATGAGGACAGGCAGGCGGCAGTTCGCAAGCGGCTCGCGGGCGTGCCAGATAGGCGGAACGAGATGTGTCAGAGATTTTGGGATCCAACGCGCCGTGGCCGCGGCGCGAAA
>Ga0335071_10000169_pt1 | contig 77498 bp, 71 predicted proteins | sample Lox_Sample_15_FD_206724 | JGI IMG/M metagenome (GOLD analysis project Ga0335071, IMG submission 206724) | Soil microbial communities from Loxahatchee National Wildlife Refuge, Florida, United States - Lox_Sample_1.5 | ecosystem: Environmental > Terrestrial > Soil > Wetlands | place: USA... | reverse complement strand
TCGGCGCCCGTGTGCCCATCATCCTGACAAGCCGGGCCGATAGCGCGCACGCCCGTCTGGCTTCGGTGGCTATCGGCGCGCTCTACGCGCACCACCTCGCGCAGGAGAACCAGAAGCTCGGAACAGCGTCATGACCGTACGCCAGAGCCCAATTCGTCAGCGCTCAAAGGGTGTTGAACGTGCCGTCGCGACATCGACAGTTGGCGGCCGCCGCTGTAACGAGCACTCGGCGAAACAGATTCGAGGAAATGTCACATTTTGAGTTGGCCATGTAGCGCGATTAGGACCAACCGAGACCACTGTTACCGATTCACCGGCGGCAATATCTTCCGCACGATGCTTCTAATTGGCCTTGGCCTTGGCCTTGTGCGCGGCTAGGTGTTCTTTGGCAGCTTCGGCTGCATGGTGCAGAGCATGAGCCTCGTGGCCATGCGCTAGGTGCGCCTGATGCGCGGCTGCCACAATTTCCCCGGCCTCGTGAAGTTTGGCGGCTTCGCGGTGGTGCCGGGCTGCGTGCTCATGGTGTTCAGCCGCAAGTTCATGGAGTTTGCCCAACGCTGACATGGAAATCCCTTCTTCGGTTCAATTGCCCCGGTTCCTCGCGGTGGTTCCCGACGAGGAGTCTTTGTTCAGCCCAACCTAAGTCGAGTGAGGCAACTCAGCTTGTGACGGCGCCCTGAAGCTCGCGAGCTAGCTCATCGGTTGTCGCATCGACGGTGTTCTTAAAGGTCTTGGCGGCGCGGGTGACGGCCTGGTCGAAAGCCTTCTCAAGTGTCGGCTCCCTGATCAGAATCACCGCCGCTTGGTTGCCGCTCAGCTCGGCGGCCGCTTCTTTGAGTTCTTTGCGCGACAGCGGCCCAAACCCGAGTTCTTCGGGGATGACACGTATTCGGGGCCGGTCCATCCGCTTGACGATGTGCGGGTTCCCGTTCTCCTTGTCGATGACGGCCGCGTCGAAGTTCCCGACAACTTCACTTTGGTGGAGCCGTTCGATGTCATCGAGGTCGGCCCTGGCGGCGTCGACGCTCTGGTAGACAGCAACGTAGAGGGCGGTGTCCTTGTCCTTGCTCGTAACCATTTGGCCTCCTCGCCCGGGAATTAGAGCGGAACATGACGCCTGCTCGGTAGGGTACGGCGCTGCGGGTCGCTGTCCGGTAGGGCCGAAAGTCCCGATGTTTATGCGGCGTTCGGCTTACGCATAAAACTTGTCGTGGTTGGGACGACTAAATACTCGCCTCGTCAACTCACTCGCATTCATCGAAAGCCCGCTCAGCCGTTGCTGTAGACCCGGCTCGGCGCGATCAGCACCACCGCGCGGCGCTCCTGCGCCATCACCCGGTCGTACTCGTCCCAGTTGTCGTGGGTTCCGCCCGCGGCGGTGAACACTTCTCGCAGCAGTAGCCGCAACTGGTCGGTGCCGGTCAACCAAGGTTGCGCGTCGTTTGGACCGACCAGCTCCGCGCGGCCCTCGACTGTTGCCCACTGCCAACCATTGCGGAATGTGATGGCCAGCTGGGGCCGGGCGCGCAGGTTGGCCAACTTGACTTTGCCGTAGGTGGTAAAGCCCAGGACCGGCTGGCCACTGGCCGGGTGTGGCAGGAGGCCAACGTTGACCAGCGAAGCCTGCACCGTGCCGTCGGCACGAACGGTGGACACCACCGCAAGACCGTGTTCTGCCTCGGCTAACGCCACCGCGTCACGCAGTGTTGTCATTTTGATGTCCTCACTGTGCGAACGGTGTCTTGAAGACATAGCGGCTGGTTGGCACCGTGTCGATATTCTCGTTGGCGCCAAAGGCGCGGGTACTGGCCACCATCCGGCCTAGCCGGTCCTGCAAGTCGTTGTCGTCGGCGGCACCGAAGAACGCCTTGAGATCAGTGATCGCCTCCGTGGGGAACAACTCTTCGACGATGCCCGCAATTCCGGGTGCCTCTTTGGTGAGGGTGCGCACCACCCAGTTCTGGGTGTAGCCGAATGTCGACTGGGTTTCGATGGCCACCGGCGTGTGGTCGTGCTGCCAACGGGTCAGCCAAGTCTCAGGGTCCAGCCCAGCAGGCCGGCGTAGCAGCGCAATGTTAGCCAACCCCGCTGTGCGAGAACCGAACTCGACCTCTGGCGCGCTCAGGGGAACCGACTCGGTCACCAGATACGCGCCGAGCTGCGCGCACTCCCCGGAGATCAGGTCAAGCGCCGCCGCCATCTGCTCGCCGTAGCACTGCTGGGTCCACATGCTTACCACCGCGGCGACCGGGGGGTCCAGCGTCGTCAGCGTCATCAGTGACCTGCGCACCGCGTCGTCACGAACGTTGACGGCTAGCCCGGGCAGGCCCAGCGCCAGCAGCGCGGCGGCGATAGGTCCCCGCTGACGGGCACACCACTCGTCATCCGACTCGGCACGCATCAGCACGGCAATGACCTTCTCCATGGGCCGAACCTACCCTCGGGGACGGCTATATAACAGCGGTTGACGGTCGGTTACTTGACCAGCCGTACCTGATGTTGGCTGCTGATCAATTTGCCGATGATCCCGGCGAGCTGGCGGTACGACTCGTCACGACCGCTGGACGAGCGAAAAACCAAGCCGATCCGCCGTCCCGGGCGCGGTGCGGCGAACTGGGCAAGAGCCAGCCGGTTTCGGACCGCCTCGACCGGCACCGCGCTCTGCGGAATCAGCGTGACCCCCAAGCTCCCGGTTACGCATTGCACGGCGGTCGCCAACGACGCGGCCCTGGTATTGGCCAGCTCAGGCCGCACCCCTGCCTTCTGGCAGACGTCCAGCGCCTGATCGCGCAGGCAGTGCCCCTCGTCCAGCAACAGCAGCGGCAGTTCACCCAACGCCGACGTCGGCACCCGGCGTTTGCCGGACAGCGGATGCCCGGGGGGCAGCGCCAGGACGAAGTCCTCGTCATAGATCGGGATCGCAGTGACCCCGACAGCGTCGGCCGGTAACGCGATCAGCGCCGCATCCAACGCGCCTTCCCGCAGCACCGCCAGCAGCCGTTCGGTTTGGTCTTCGATCACCCGCAACGTCAGCCCGGGCAGTTGCTCGGTCAGCCCGGACAGCACCGTGGGCAGCACGTAGGGCGCCACGGTGGGGATCAGCCCCAGGCGCATGTGCGCGCGCAGCGGATCAGCCGAGCCCGCGGCGGCAGCGGTGAACGCATCCACCGCCTCAACCACGGCTTGGGCACGTGGCAATAACTGCACGCCCTCCGTCGTCAAGAAGACTCGCCGCGTCGAGCGCTCAATCAGCTGGGTGCCGAGGCCAGCTTCCAGCACCGCCAGCGCCTGTGACAACGTTGACTGGCTCACGCCGAGAGCGGTTGCTGCGCTGCTGAACTGACGCTTTTCGGCTACCGCCACAAAGGCGCGCAGCCCAGCGATCGTCGGCTGATAAGTCTTATCGGGCATGCCTATTAGTGTAGTGGCAAATATCACCTTTACCTGACACTGAATGCCAGGCACCATCGTGGGTATACGCCAAAGCGTTTGTGATTTTTCAACTTAAGGAGAGACATGGCTTTGCTGACCATCGGTGACCAGTTCCCCGCTTACCAGCTCACCGCGCTGGTCGCCGGCGATTTGTCCAAGGTCGACGCTAAGCAACCCGGCGATTACTTCACCACCATCACCAGCGAGGACCACCCCGGTAAGTGGCGCGTGGTGTTTTTCTGGCCCAAGGACTTCACTTTCGTGTGCCCGACCGAGATTGCGGCGTTCGGCAAACTCAACGACGAGTTCGAGGACCGGGACGCGCAGGTGTTGGGTGTCTCGATCGATAGCGAGTTCGTGCACTTCCAGTGGCGCGCGCAGCACGAGGACCTCAAGAAGCTGCCGTTCCCGATGCTTTCGGACATCAAACGCGAACTGTGCCTTGCCAGCGGGGTTCTCAACGATGAAGGAGTGGCCGACCGGGTGACCTTCCTCGTCGACCCCAACAACGAGATCCAATTCGTTTCGGCCACCGCTGGATCCGTTGGGCGCAACGTCGATGAGGTGCTGCGGGTCCTGGACGCGCTGCAGTCCGACGAGCTGTGCGCCTGCAACTGGCGCAAGGGCGACCCGACGATCGACGCCACCGAACTGCTCAAGCAATCGGCCTAGGAGGCGAGATGAGCGTCGAGAACCTCAAGGGCGCCCTGCCCGAGTTCGCCAAGGACCACAAGCTCAACCTGGGTTCGATCACGCGCACCACCGAGTTGAACGAGGAGCAGCTGTGGGGCACCTTACTGGCCAGCGCCGCGGCGACCCGCAACACACAGGTGCTGTCCGAGATCGGTGCCGAAGCGGCCGACATCCTGTCCGCCGAGGCATACCAGGCGGCGCTGGGAGCGGCGTCGATCATGGCGATGAACAACGTGTTCTATCGCGGCCGTGGCTTTCTCGGTGGTCAATACGACCATCTGCGTGCGGGTTTGCGGATGAACGTCATCGCCAACCCCGGCGTGGAGAAGGCGAACTTCGAGCTGTGGTGCTTCGCGGTCTCCTCGATCAACGGGTGCCCGGACTGCGTGGCCTCCCACGAGCACACGCTGCGCGAGGCGGGCGTGAGTCGCGAGGCCATCCAGGAGGCGTTGAAGGTCGCCGCGATCGTTTCCGGTGTGGCACAAGCCATCGTCGCCGCCGAGACGCTGGCCACGGCCAGTTGATCGCAGCGCCGTGATGGCACCCGCCTGGGTAGAGCACGCGATCTGGTGGCAGGTCTATCCCCTGGGGTTCGTCGGTGCTTTTCCTGCGCCGTCGCAGCCGCCGCGGCCGGGCGAGCACCGGCTGCGACGGCTCGTCGCCTGGTTTGACCACGCCATCGAATTGGGGGCGTCCGGGGTTGCGCTGGGACCCATTTTCGCCTCGCGCACACATGGTTACGACACCACCGACCACTACCGTATCGACCCGCGGCTCGGTGATGACGCCGACTTCGATCACCTTGTGGGCGAAGCACATCGGCGCGGCCTTCGTGTCCTGCTCGACGGCGTGTTCAATCACGTCGGCGTGGACTTCCCCCGCTATCGCTCGGCAGTGGACAGCGACGCGGATGCGAGCTGGTTCCGCGGACGCCCGGGTCATTTCCATACCTTCGAAGGGCATTCCGAGCTGATCACGCTCAACCACGACAACCCGGAAGTAGTCGACTACACCAAAGATGTGATGGCGCACTGGCTGGGCCGCGGCGCCGACGGCTGGCGCCTTGATGCCGCCTACGCTGTGCCACAACACTTCTGGTCATCGACCCTGCCACGGGTGCGCGAACAGTACCCGGATGCTTGGTTCGTCGGCGAGCTGATCCACGGGGACTACGCGGCCGTGGTCAAGGCAGCCACGTTCGACTCGGCGACCCAGTACGAGTTGTGGAAGGCGATCTGGAGCAGCCTCAACGACGGCAACTTTTTCGAGCTGGACTGGGCATTACAGCGGCACAATACGTTTCTGCAAACCTTCTCGCCGCTGACTTTCATCGGCAATCACGACGTCACCCGCATCGCCAGTCAGCTGGAAAACCCTGAACACGTGGCTCATGCGCTGGTGTTATTGCTGACCGTCGGCGGTGTGCCCAGCGTGTACGCCGGGGACGAGCTCGGGTTCCGCGGGGTCAAGGAAGAGCGGTATGGCGGCGATGACGCGGTGCGCCCCGAGTTCGGCACTCCCCCATCGGACTTGGATGCGTTCGGCACCGAAATGTGGGAGCTGCACCGTTACCTGATCGGGCTGCGCCGACGCCACTCATGGCTGCATGGCGCCGCCGCCAGCGCGGTGCGGCTGGACAACCGGAGCTACGTCTACCAGACCCGCGCAGGCGACGACGCGCTGCTGGTCGCGCTCAACATCGACGACGAGCCGCTGCACCTGCGAGTGTCAGAGCTGGCCACGGCGCGCGCCGAGGTCGTGGCCGGGTCGGCGGCGCCGCCGAACGAAGTCGTCGAGCGGGTGGACGTCGAGCCGCACGGCTGGCGGATTTTGCGCCCCGTCTAGCTGGCTGATCACATCCGCCACATCCGCATCTGCTCCGAGGCGAGGGGCATCCATTGTGCCCGCCTCGCAGCTGGTGTGGCAGGTGTGACCTGGTGGCGTGCGCCGCCGAAGCGCGCCCTAGGAAACCGTCAGCCGCGCCAGGGTCAACGGGTCTCCCCTGCCGCCGTAGTACTTGTCGAGCAGCGCGACGAAGTCGGCGTTGTCGTCGGCGGCCCGGGCGAACAACGTCATGGACGAGCACAGCTTGAGGTCGTCCGGGGAGCCGAAGATCTCCCCGATCGAGCGGCCCCGCACCTGGGTGACCAGCCGGGCGCATTCGTGCAGTCGCGGACCGAGCGGATCGTGGTCCAGGTATGTGCGGGCTTCCTCGAGCGAAGCGATGCCGTAGCCCACGGTCATTGGGCTGCTGCCCAGGCCGCGCAGTTGCGGGAAGACGAACCAAATCCAGTGACTGCGTTTTCGCCCGCTGCGCAGTTCCTCGACCACGCTGCGATAGACCGGGGCCTGCGCGTCCACGAAACGCTTCAGATCAAACGGATCGCTTGCGGATTCCATGTGACTACGGTTGCACATATGGCAGTGAAACGGCGCATGCCCAAAGTGCGTGACATCGCGCCGTTGATCCGGTTCAAGCGACCGCAGTTGGACGGCACCAAGCGGCGCCTCGACGCCGCCTTCACCATCGAAGACCTGCGCCGCATTGCCAAACGTCGCACACCCAAGGCCGCGTTCGACTACACCGACGGCGCCGCCGAGGACGAGCTGTCCATCAGGCGCGCGCGACAAGCGTTCCTGGACATCGAATTTCACCCCTCGATCCTGCGCGACGTCACCAACGTGACCGCCGGCTGGAACGTTCTGGGCCAACCCGTCGTCCTGCCGTTCGGTATCGCGCCTACCGGCTTTACCCGGTTGATGCACGCCGAGGGCGAGATCGCCGGCGCGCAAGCTGCGGCCAGGGCGGGGATTCCGTTCTCGCTGTCCACCCTGGGAACCATCGCGATCGAAGACTTGGTGGTGGCGGTTCCCCAGGGCCGCAAGTGGTTTCAGCTGTATATGTGGCGCGACCGGGAACGCTCGATGGCATTGGTGCAGCGCGCGGCCGACGCAGGATTCGACACGCTGCTCGTCACCGTCGACGTTCCGGCCGCGGGCGCACGACTGCGCGACAACCGCAACGGCATGACGATCCCGCCGACGCTGACCCTGCGTACCGTCCTGGACGCGGTGCCCCATCCCAAGTGGTGGTTCGACCTGCTGACCACCGAGCCGCTGGCGTTCGCGTCCCTGGATCGCTGGCCCGGCACCGTCGGCGAGTACCTGGCCACGATGTTCGATCCCAGCCTGACCTTCAATGACCTGGAGTGGATCAAGGCGCAATGGCCGGGCAAGCTCGTCGTCAAGGGAATTCAGACGCTCGAAGATGCTTGTGCCGTCGTCGACCGGGGCGTCGACGGCATCGTGTTGTCGAATCACGGCGGGCGGCAACTCGACCGCGCTCCCGTGCCGTTTCACCTGTTGCCGGTGGTGGCGCGCGAACTCGGCGGGGACACCGAGATCTTGGTGGACACCGGCATCATGTCCGGCGCCGACATCGTGGCGTCGATCGCGCTGGGCGCCCGGTGCACGCTTGTCGGCCGGGCCTACCTCTATGGGCTGATGGCGGGCGGCGAAGCGGGAGTGACCCGCGCGATCCAGATCCTGCAGGAGGGCGTGATCAGGACCATGCGACTGCTGGGTGTGACCTGCCTTGAGGAGCTGTCGCCCAAGCATGTGACGCAACTGCAGCGGCTGGCACCCATCGAGCCGCCAGTGTGAAGCTGGCCGCACGCTCGGCGCGATCGTCCCGCGCTACTGCAGGCGCGCGACCTGCTCGGCGCGGTTGCGCACCAGGTCGTTGAACGCCTGGCCCGGCCCCACATAGTCGAAGAGTTGCGGCGGGTAGTGCGTCACGTACATGGTGCGGCGGCCGCCGGCGCCGGTCGGCTTGGGTGAGGCGTGCATCAGGTCCTGGACGTGGACGGTGACATCGCCGGGCTCGGTGTCGATGCTCACGACCGGTACCCCGTGGAGCCGCTGTTCCCACCGGTAGTGAATGGCCTGCCCGTGGCTGCCGGGCACGACCTGCAGATTGTCGGTCGACGCGTCCGAGCCGGTGAGCTGGATGCCGATGCTGACCGCCGGGCACATGATCGCGTGGCCGCCCATCCCGCAGTCCTGGTGCCAGGGGATGTTGGACAGCCCGGTCGTGTTTCCCGGCACTTTGAGCAGCACCGCGCTGCCCTCCATCGGTCGGGCGCCGTGCGCAGCGCGGGGTCGATCAGGGTGCCGAGCCTGCGCACCCTCAGGTCAATCTCCAGCGCGGCCAGGACCGGCGACCGCAATGTGGCGTACACCAGTCGGCACAAGACGCTCGTGCCGTCCTCGGCGATGGCCCACCAGGACCGGTCATCGCGGGGGCGGGCTTCCGCAGCGAGGCGGTCGATCTCGCGGTTGGCGGCCCGCATTTCCCCGGCGCTGAAGACGCCAGTGACGTGCAGGTAGCCCATCGTGTGCAGCTGTGCCGCCAACTCCTCGTCGCCGGCGTCGAGCGTGAACCTCGCGCGCGGGTCGCGTCCCTGCAAGTCCGACCTCGCCGGATCGTACGGCGGGATGCCGGCATGCAGGTACCGCAGGATCGGGTCCCAGTCCGCCAGCCGCTCGAATCCTCCCCGGTCGAACACGAGGTCGTCGCTCAGCAGCAGGTTGATGACCGTGCGGACCTGACCGATCATGTCCTGCCAGGCCTGACGGGACAGGCGCACGACCACGTCACCGTCATCTCGCCCGTCCTCGACGCGGATCGTCGACCCGTCGCTGGCATAGGTGACCGCGTCGTCGTCGACGACGAACGTGATCGCGCCGGCGGACAGGTCCCTGCCCGCAGATCGAAGGATGTCCGGGTCGAGGGACGCAGTGGCCGGCCGTGACAGTGCCACCGACCGATTATGCGCGCAGCGGATCCCTATCGGGGAACAAACCAGCCCGAGGCTGGGTTAAGCCCAGCAGACTCAACTTTGGGAGGATTGATGGCTGAAGCCAAGTCGGTGCCGGTGCTGTTTGTCACCGACACCATCGTGCTGCCCGGCATGGTCGTGCCGATCGCGCTCGACGACACCGCGCGGGCGGCGATCGACGCCGCGAAGGCCAGCGAATCGGGGCAGCTGTTGATTGCACCGCGACTGGAGGATCGTTACCCCTCGCACGGTGTGATCGCGAAGATCCTGCAGGTCGGACGGATCGCCGGCGGTGGCACCGCCGCCGTTGTGCGCGGTGAGCGCAGGGCGCAGATCGGGGCGGGCGCATCCGGTCCCGGCGCGGCGTTGTGGGTGGAAGTGACTGATGTCCCGGCGACCGAGGTGACCGACGAGGTCAAGGCGCTGGCGGCGGAATACAAGAAGCTGCTGCTGGCCATGCTGCAGCGGCGCGAAGCGTGGGAGATCGTCGACTACGTCAACGGCCTGACCGACCCTTCGGCGCTGGCGGACACCTCCGGCTACGCGTCGTACCTGACGAACGTCCAGAAGCGGCACTTGCTCGAGACGGTTGACGTCGCCGAGCGGCTGCGTGTGCTGGTCGACTGGACCGCCAGTCATCTGGCGGAGGTCGAGGTCAGTGACAAGATCGCCGAGGACGTCCGCGAGGGCATGGAGAAGACGCAAAAGGAGTTCCTGCTGCGCCAGCAACTCGCCGCGATCCGCAAGGAGCTGGGCGAGGGCGAACCGGACGGCTCGGACGATTACCGCGCCCGTGTGGAGTCCGCCGACCTGCCCGAAAAGGTCCGCGAGGCCGCGCTGCGCGAGGTCGGCAAGCTGGAACGCGCCAGCGACCAGAGCCCGGAAAGCGGCTGGATCCGCACGTGGCTCGACACCGTGCTCGACCTGCCCTGGAACGTCAGGACCGAGGACTCGACGGACCTGAAGGCCGCGCGCGAGATCCTGGACGCCGACCACCACGGGCTGGACGATGTCAAGGACCGCATCGTCGAATACCTTGCCGTGCGCACCCGTCGGGCCCAGCGCGGGCTGCAGGTCGTGGGCGGTCGCGGCTCCGGCGCGGTAATGGTGCTGGCCGGTCCCCCCGGCGTCGGCAAGACGTCGCTGGGTGAGAGCGTGGCGCGTGCGCTGGGCCGGAAGTTCGTGCGGGTCGCCCTGGGCGGTGTGCGCGACGAGGCCGAGATTCGCGGGCACCGGCGCACCTATGTGGGCGCGCTGCCGGGCCGGATCGTGCGCGCGATCGGCGAGGCGGGAACCATGAACCCCATTGTGCTGCTGGACGAAATCGACAAGGTCGGTTCGGACTACCGCGGTGACCCCTCAGCCGCCTTGCTGGAGGTGTTGGACCCGGCGCAGAACCACACGTTCCGCGACCATTACCTGGACCTGGATCTGGACCTGTCCGACGTCGTGTTCCTGGCCACCGCCAACGTCATCGAGAACATCCCGTCGGCCCTGTTGGACCGCATGGAGCTGGTGCAGATCGACGGCTACACCGAGGACGACAAGGTCGCCATCGCCCGTGACTATTTGCTGCCACGGCAGCGCGAGCGGGCGGCGCTGAACGACGACGAGGTCGTCGTCACCGACGCCGCGCTGCGCAAGATTGCCGCCGACTACACCCGCGAGCCGGGGGTGCGGCAGTTCGAGCGGTTGCTGGCCAAGGCGCTGCGCAAGGTGACGACGAAGCTCGTCGAAGAGAGCGGGCCGGTCACGGTCGACGAGCCCGACTTGGTGGGTTACCTCGGCCGGCCGCGGTTCACGCCGGAGTCGGCCGAACGGACGGCCGTGCCCGGCGTGGCGACCGGCCTGGCTGTGACGGGTCTGGGCGGTGACGTGCTCTACATCGAGGCGGGTGCCACCGACGGCGAGCCCGGGTTGCAGCTGACGGGTCAGCTGGGTGACGTGATGAAGGAGTCGGCGCAGATCGCGCTGTCTTATGTGCGCTCGCACGCTGACGCGTTGGGCGTCGACCCCAAGGCGCTGGACCGGCGCATCCACGTACACGTCCCCGCCGGCGCGGTGCCCAAGGACGGCCCGTCCGCCGGAGTGACGATGGTCACGGCTCTGGTGTCGATGGCCACCGGGCGTCAGGTCCGCTCCGACGTGGGCATGACCGGCGAGGTCACGCTGAACGGTCGCGTGTTGCCGATCGGCGGGGTCAAGCAGAAATTGCTCGCCGCCCAGCGCGCGGGCCTATCCAGGGTGTTCGTCCCGTCGCGCAACGAGCCGGACCTCGACGACGTGCCCGCCGAAGTGCTCGAGGCCCTGGATGTGCGGCCGATGACCGACGTCGCGGAGATCGTCGCGCAGGCGCTCGAACCGGTGGCTGAGGCTGCGACGGTCGCCGCCTAGAGCCATTGCCTAGTGGTCGGTGTCCAATACCTGGGAGTTTGCTGTGAAATTAATTGTCCCGATCGCGTTTTTGGCTCTCCCGACCCGGGTAGCCGAAGAGCCAGGGGGTCTTCTCTCCTGATCCCAGCCCAACCGAGGAGCTGGGGGGACAACTGAACAACACCGTCAATGCTGTTGCGCTGCGTGCGTCGCAGCCAAGCTGGACAAGGAGTTCACATGAACCTCAACAAGACGGCAGCAACCGCCGCGATGGTTGGTGGCCTCGGGGCCGCGGCACTCGGCATCGGTGCCGGTTTCGCGCAAGCCGATCCTGGCCCGAACGTGCCGGGTCCGGGCCCGAATGTGCCAGGGCCCAACGCGCCGGGCGTGCCGGACCGGGATGGGCCGGGCCAAGGTCCCGACGTGCCGGGGCAGCCTATTTGTAACGGCGGCTCGGGCGTCAACTGCAATGGGCCGGGCACTCCACTTCCGCCGGGACAGCGCGGCGCGCCGCCGCCCGGGCACTACAACGACCCGGGAAGCTACGGGCTTCCCGCGACGTGGGTTCCACCGGTGGGTGACCCTGACGGGCGCGCACTGCCAGTCGTGTACAACCCGGACCTGGGCCAGTGGGGCGTCAACACGTCGAGTGGTTTCCAGGCATACACGCCCGCTGGCGGGGCCGGAGGCCAGGTCGGTGGCAGCGTCGGAGCCCAGCCGGGCAGGTAAAACCGGTACCTAACAAGCCGGAATGTGGCAGCCGCCCCCGAGTGGGGGCGGCTGTTCCACGTTCGGCCTTCGCGGCTTCAGATCGCGCTCGCCGGACATGCGGCAGAATCGCAGCTTATGACGGAGTTTAGCGACCTGAAACGGCAAGTAGTCCATCGCATTCAGCGGCTGCTGGTGAATCCGGTGGGCCGGAAGATGCCCGGGGTCATCCTGGAAACCACGGGCCGCAAGAGCGGTCAGCCGCGCCGCACTGCCGTCGGCGGCCGAGTGGTCGGCAACCAGTTCTGGATGGTTTCCGAGCACGGCGAGCACTCGGACTACGTCCGCAACATCAAGGCGAACCCTGTCGTCCGGGTGCGCATCGGCGGCCAGTGGCGCAGCGGAACCGCCCACTTGATGCCCGACGACGACCCGTTGCGGCGGCTCGGAAACCTACCGCGGCTGAACAGCGCCGTGGGTGCGCCTAATGGGCAGCGACCTCCTGACCATTCGGGTCGACCTGGACTGACATGGCCTACGACGAAGACCTGGCCAACCTGATCCGCGAATTCCTGGCGTCCGAGCGGGGCGTCGAGGAAAAGCGCATGTTCGGCGGTCTTGCCTTCCTGGTCAACGGCAACATGTCCGTGGCCGTCAGCGGCCAGGGCGGCCTGCTGGTGCGCGTGCCGCCGGACGACACCGACGGACTCTTGCAACGCGCCCACGTCAGCGCCATGGTCATGGGGGGAAGGGGGGCCCGCGGCTGGATACGGGTCGAGGGCGCCGGGGTGCGCACGAGGCGTCAGGTGCAAGGCTGGGTCACGCGCGGGGTCGGCTACGCGCGAGAGCTGCCGCCCAAATGACCGGCGTGGTTGGCCGGGGTATGCCCCTGGGTACGCGCTGCGGTGTGGGCAAACGCGATCAAACCGTGCAACGACTGCTGGAGGTCGCCGGTACTACGTACGCTGCCGAGGCGGGGATCCGGATCGACGACAAACCGATGCCGCTGTTCCAGCTGCTGACCCTGTGCATGCTGGCCAGCAAGCCGATCGATGCCGCGATCGCCACGGGCGCGGCGCACGAGTTGTTCAAGGCGGGCCTGCGCACGCCCAGGGCGGTGCTGGCATCGGATCGGCAAACCATGATCGACGCATTCGGTCGAGCCCACTACGCGCGCTACGACGAAAGCTCGGCCACCCGCCTGACCGATATGGCCGAGCTTGTACGCGACGAATATTCCGGCGACCTGCGCGGCCTCGCCGACCGCAGTCGACACGATGTCGCGGAGGCGAAACGAATGCTCAAGGTATTCAAGGGAATCGGCGACACCGGTGCCGACATTTTCCTGCGCGAAGTGCAGGATGTGTGGCCATGGGTGCGGCCCTACTTCGACGACCGCGCTACCGCCGGCGCGAAGCAATTGGGCCTGCCCAGCCAGCCGGAGACGCTGGGAAGCCTTGCGCCACGGGAGAATTCGCGACTAGCCGCCGCGCTCGTCAGGGTATTGCTGGACGACGAGGTGCGCCGGCAGGTGACCGGTTTGACCCAGCCGTGACGGTCCGAATAGGTACGTCCGGCTGGTCGTACAACCATTGGACGAATGTCCTATACCCGCAAGGCTTGCCGCCCGCACGCCGGTTGGCACGTTACGCCGAGGTGTTCGACACCGTCGAGCTCAACGCGAGTTTCTACCGCTGGCCCAAGGACGCCACCTTCGCCGGATGGCGTGATCAGCTGCCGGACGGCTTCACCATGTCGGTCAAGGCGCACCGCGGCCTGACCCACTACCGACGGCTGGCCTCGCCCGAGCCATGGATCGAGCGGTTCGAACGCTGCTGGGCGTTGCTGGGCGATCGCCACGGCGTGCTCCTCGTCCAACTGCACCCCGAGCAGCAGCGCGACGACGCCCGTCTGGATTCCTTCCTGGGCAGCATGCCGGAGTCGATTCGGGTGGCCGTCGAACTGCGGCATCCCTCGTGGAATGATCCCGCGGTATTTCAGCTGCTGGAACGCCGCCGTGCGGCGTACGTGGTGATGAGCGGCGCAGGCCTGCCGTGCATTCCGCGGGCCACCACCGACCTGGTGTACGTGCGGATGCACGGGCCGGATCCCGATTCGATGTATGCGGGGTCGTACCCGGAGAAGGATTTGCGGCGGTGGGCGGCGCTGATCGCCGAATGGGCTGCCGACGGCCGGGATGTGTGGATGTACTTCAACAACGACTTGGGAGGCCACGCCGTGCGCAATGCCCTTTCGCTGCGAGAACTGTTGGCCTGAGCGGTAACTCGTCAGTCAGCGTTGGCCGGTAATTCAGCAGAGTCACGGTTTGGGTCGACCGGGGTCCAAGACCCGTCGATGGTGTCAGGTGGGCGCTGGACCTGTAACCGTTCCCGTTCTGCGCGGCGGCGTTTGATTCGCAGCCGGGCATCGACCGGCATGGTCACCAGCTCGTCACAGGTTAGATAATAGATGTCGTCGACGACATCGATCAGGTCCGCGCCGACGCGCCGAGAACCCAGCTCACGCAACGTCATTCGGAGTTCATCGGTGAACCGGATGGTGGTGTCGTGGGCCAGCTCCCGGCAATCACGGACGTTGGTGGTCAGCCGCTGCACCAGTGTCGGTGGTGGCGTCGGCTCAGTGGGTGCGTCAGCGGTTACCGCGACCTCGGCGGCCGCCATCAGCAACATCGCCGGGTCGTCGCGGAACGTCACGCTGGCCAGCTCGGCCTCCCCCGGTCCACGGTGCCCGATCCGTGCCACTGCGGCATCGACAGCGCCGGCGGTGGTCGGGGACAACGCCCGGATACTGGGCAGGTTGCCTTCCCGGGCCAGCGCACACAACGGCGGATCGGGCCGCAACGCCGCGGCAAGCTGCCCGGTTTCCGCCGCGACGAGGGTGCTGTCCATGATCATGCCCACCCCGGGCACGCTGCGCCCGGCCTGGCGGCGCTCCAGCGCCGCCGCGGTGACACCGGTGTCGATCAACCACAACGCGGTCAGAATCCAGCCCTGGTGAATGCGGTCGCGCAACAACCGAGCTCGGACTTCCAGGGCCGCATTCGGCAGCGAGGCGAGCTGTGCGGCGTCGAGGTGTTCTGCCTCGGCGGCGGCACTGTAGGCGCGTGTATCCGAGCGGAGATGGCGCATGAGGGCCAGGGACCGCCCCACGACGACCGCTTTGGCGACCGACCCGAGCGCTCCGCTTGCCAACGCCGGCTCACCGAACGGCAGCAGGTCCCCTATGTGCGGCTGGCCGACCAGCGCGTCTCGGGCGACCGCATGCTGGTCCCAGCCGGGCAACTGGGCGGCCGCGACCATGTTGACCGACACCCCGACGTAAGCGCGATGACCGAATACCGCGATGGCCCTATTGGCCCATTCGTCTCCTACCACGTCGCCCAGCGCCAGGACCTGACTGATCACCCGATTGGCGGTGCGAAGGCCGCTCAGCTGGACATCCAGCGTTATCGGGGTCAGTGGTCCGGGCAGCGCCTCGGCGAGGCCACTGGAATTGAAGACCGGGAACCGCGGGTCGATCCGGTCGTCGAATTCGCCCTCGATGCCTTCCGGTGCGGCGGCGCGCGCCTCGCCGGACGCTCCGGCGCGCGGGTGAACCTCGACCGGGAGCGCCAGCTGGCCGCCGTGGCTGGTTGCCCCCGCGGCGTCGAGTCGGCGGCCGACGAGTCCACGTGCGGTGTCGGCAACGGCATCGAGCGCTTGCCAACCGAACTCGAACATCCAATCTTCTTGCACTGCAGCAACGTTCATCTCCGGAATCAGCTGTGACCAACTGCGGACCCGATGCAGCCGGGATCGCGGGTCAGCTGATCGCAGCAGCCGCCAGGCCGTGATGACATTGACCGTGTCCGGCGTGGCGAGGTCCACCACGCCGGTGCGGTCGGAGTTCAGCGACTGCACCAGGAAGCGCATCAGGTCGTCGATGTGCAGCACCCGCATGGGCTGTGCCGAAACCGTGGTGCGCAGCAGCGTGGCGACGGTACGGCACACCATCCAGTCGAGCTGGCGTCCGACTGGCGGCGCAATCCGGACGACCAGACTCGGGCCCCAACTGGTGGCCACCAGTTCCTCGGCCGGGCGGTACAGCTGGGGCCGGCCTGCGGCCTGCGATACGAACAGCAGTCGGGCGCCGGCGCGAGCGGCCGCATCAGTTATGTGGGCAACCCCTTCGACGTCGGCGCCACCGGGGGCCGCGGTCTCGATCGGTGCGAGGTGGATCACGGCATCGGCTTCATCGGTGAGTTGCTGCAGGACGGGGTCGCGCAGCGATGCGCAAACGAATTCGACGTTGCGGTCCAGCCAGGGATGCGGGACCTCAGCAATGCCCTTGACCGTGTGCCCGGCAGCGATCAGCTGCCGTGCAACCAGGCGCCCGAGTGCGCCGGTGGCGTCGGTAACCAGGATCTCCACCTGGGCTCACCTCCCCCGACCTCGAACTAAACAATAGGCAAGTACGCATGACCTCCGCGAGCGTTTCGCGATCTAGGACACACTGACTGGCGTGATGGCCCGGCCGATTACTGCAGGGCTGCCGTGCCGTCTGTCGCGACGGCGACTTTGGCGCCCCCGATGTCTTCCTGCACGGATGCTTGGGCCGCAGCGGTATTGGTGATCACGGCCAAGGTACGCGACCCATCGGGCGTGCGCACCGCCAGGAAGACCTTTTCCGGGTCGCCCTCGCGGTTGAAAGGCGTGGTCCATGCTTCCACCGTGCCGATGCCTTCCCACTCGACCAAGCCCTCTCGGGTGGGCACTTGGTCGACGACTGGTTGCAGGTCTTCCCAACGGAATTCGCGGGGTGGCTCAGTGCCGTAGACGCCGAAGCTGTGTTTGGTCAGGTAGCCGCCGTTGGCGGTAATCAAGCCGTGTCGCCCGGGATTGGCGACCAGCAACTCCGCCATCGTGGCAATGGAATGCATCACGTAGTTGCTCCACGGGCCGCCCGCGAACGTCAGCCCGCCTGTGACAGTGAGCGGGCGGGCTGGGTTGTCGATCGGTAGTCCCAGTTCGGTCGCCGCCACTTGAACGGCGGACGGAAAACAGGAATACAGGTCGACGTAGTCCACATCGTCGATGCCGAGGCCGGCCAGCTCGAGCGCCCGCGCGCCGGCGATCCGGATGGCCGGAGATCGGTGCAGCTCATCGCGTTCGGCGATGGCGGAGGTGTCGTGGGCATCGGTGCCCGCCTGCGGGTAGACCCACTGTTCGGCGGGCACTTGCAGGCGCGCCGCCTGTTCGACCGAGGTCAGGATCAGCGCGGCGCCCTGGTCTACCATGTTGTTGGAGTTCATCAGCTTGGTGTAAGGCCAGCTGATCATCCGGTTCTGCGGGCCGGCCTGGCAAATCTGGTCCGCGGTCAACGGTTTGCGGATCCATGCGTGCGGATTGCCGACCGCGACCGCGTTGAATCGTGCCCACAGCTCGCCGATGCGCTTGAGGTGATCCTCGACTGACTCGCCGTTCGCGATCCGAAGGGCTTGTTCGAACAGCGGATAGACGTAGGCCGGCCGATCCAGCCCGATCCTGATCTCCGCCTCACCGGCCATCGGGACGTCGTCGCCGCTGACCTCGGCCATCGGCACGGATTGGTCCTGAACCGTCCACACGAGTTTGCTGCCTTTGCCCCGCAGACCCCGTCTGCTCCGCCACGTTTCGGCCCCCACGAGCAGCACTACCCCGGCTCTGCCGCGTTGGATGTCCAGGCAGGCCTGGTTAAGAAGCGACTGCGGCACATTGCCACCGACGGGGCTGCACAAGGTGGTGAAGCGGGTTGCGCCGATACGCTCGCCCAGCAGCAGTCCGGGATCCCGGTATTGCGCCGACAATACGTTCACCACGCGGATGGAATCCACGGCCGCGATCACCCGGGAATCGGCCGCCTCGCGTACCGCGGCCGCCATCAGGTCTACCGGTTCGACGGACCGCTTCTGCGGGTCGATGTCGTCGCGATGGTTGACCTGGCCGTAGCCAATCAACACCGGTGTCCTGGGGTCGACGGTCATACGACGAATTTAGCGTGGCTATCAATTCCGATGGCCGCGTGGGCGGCGCTCGCGGACTAGGCCGACTCGAACAGCACGCGGTCGGTAATGAGCCGCTCGATCTGTGCCGGGCTCATGCCGAGCAGGTTTCGGCAGACCTGGACGCTGTCCTGACCGGGCATGGGTGCCGGACGTTGCGGGGCCGGCGGAATGTGCCGATATGGCGCCGGACCCGTCTCCGCCGGCAGTGCCCGCTCGATCAGCGGATGCACCATGTCGCTGTACACTTTTCTCTCGATCAGCTGGGGGTCTTCCAGGATGTCGGGCGGGCGGTTCATCGGCCCAGCCGCAACTCCGGCCGCCTGCAGCAGTTCAGCCGCCCGAACCGGGGTGCGCCTGCGGGTCCAGGCAGAGACCAGCTCGACCAACTCCGCGCGGTTGGCCAGCCGCGCTTCGCCAGTGGCGAAGCGCGGGTCGTCCGCCCATTGTGTATGATCGAAAATCCAAGTGGCGCGGCACCATTCGTCGTCCGACGAGATCGAGATGACGCACCATTCGTCGTCGCCTGCACACGGGTAGACGGCGTGCAAACTGGTGTCCTCGGAGATCCTGGAGATGCCCGCAGCCTGCGCGTCCGCAGTGACGTACAAGGTGTCGAGCTGATTGATGACGACTTCGGCCTGCGAGATGTGCACATGGGCTCCCCTGCCGGTCCGATCGCGCCGGATCAGCGCGGCCAGCGCCGCCGTCGCGGTGACCCGCCCAACCACATGATCGGGGAAGATTGTCGTCGCATCGTAAAAATTGTGCCTGGCGGCGCCGGCTTGGTTCCGCGGATCCTCCGATGTCCATAGCCCGGTGACGCCGGTAGCTGCGCGGACCAAGGGCCCATAGCCCATCCGGGTACTCCACGGTCCCCGGTCGCCGAACGCGCTACTTTCGGCCAGCACGATTCGCGGGTTGATGGCGCGTAGCGCGTCGTAGGAAAACCCAAGTGCGGCAAGCGTTCCCGGCTTGAAGTTGGCAAAGACCGCGTCGGCCTCGGCGACCAGCTTGCGAAAGATCTCCTTGCCTTGCGTGCTGCGCAGGTCCAAGCCCAATCCGAGCTGATTGCGGTGTGTCCAGGCGAAAGACTCGCTCATGGCGTCGCCGGCGCGGGCTTGCCGCAGGCCATCCGGATAGTCGGCGCTTTCGATCTTGATGACCTCGGCGCCCAGATCGCTGAACAGCCGGCTCAGCTCGCCACCGGCGACAATGATGCCCAGGTCGAGAATCCGCAGTCCGCTGAACGGATAGTCGCCGAGCCTGCCCGACGGTGCCCGCACCACCGCTGGATTCCCGCGCCAGTACGGTTCGTCTTGGCCTACGGTGGGTGCCGGGTTGCGGAAGCCCGCGTGCTGCCCGTCGACGACGAAGTATCCGGTCGGCACGCGGGTGTGCACCCGGGGGACGAGCTCGGCATTGGTGATCGCCCCCACCGCCTGGAAATGTTCAGAGCCCAGCACCCAGGACGGCGTCAGCACCGCGGCGATCGGCACTCCGTGCGCCTGGCCGGTGCTCACCAAATCTTTCATGGTCTGTTCGGCGAACAGCGCCTGAATCAACACGCTGATATCCGGCCAGGCCGCCAGACGCGCACCGATGACGTCGTATTTCGGGTCTTGGAAATCATCTGGCTCCCCCAGCCAGCGCCGCAGCCCGCGCCATTGGCGCGGCGCCATCACGCATAGCCGGACATAGCCGTCCTTGCACCGGTAGATCGGGTAGGCGTCCTGGTTCTTGGGGCGTCCTCGCCACTGTTCAGTGCGGCGGATGCCGGCGGCTACCTGCCCGTGCGCGCCGAATGCCGGGTCGAGGGCCATCACCACGGCGTCGAACCAGGAGAAGTCAATGTAATCACCTGTGCCACAACATAATCGGTTGTAGTACGCGGCGAGCGCGGCCCATGCTGCCTGAACGGCGGCGGTTGCCGAAGCGATACCGTCCGGTGGCAACACGGGAGTGCCGGTGGTGGGCCCGGACCGCGATAGCGAGCCGCACATCGCATACAAGACGGGGTCGGTGGCACGCCATGACGACCGCGGGCCCGTCGCACCGAAATCGGTGATCGAGAGCACCACCAGATGCTGGAAGTGAGCGGCCAACTCCTGGCCCGAGGTGCCGTACATGGCGCCCTGCTCGTCAATGCCGGTGTCCACCACGATGTCGGCCTCAGCGACCAGGTCAAGGAACCGGCCGCAGTCATCTTCCTCGAACGGGTCCAGCACGGCGCAGCGCTTGTTGGCGTTATGCACGGCGAACGGGATGCTCGCACCGGCCAGTGTCGGCAACGTGTCGCGTCCCCGACTCCCGCCCGGAGCCTCCACCTTCAAAACGTCGGCACCCAGATCGGCGAACAGGCGGGTCACCGCGTCGGCGACGCCACTCGACAAATCGAGTACGCGCACACCATCGAGCAACCCATCGGCCATCTGCTCACCCTATCTGCATGGTCGGTTTGGTACCTGCGGGCGCCGCTTACCTGCCATCCGCCGCGGCGGCCACCAAATGGGCGATCCACCAGCAAGATTGACGACGTGTCCGAGCCGATGGGTGGTAACTCTTGGTCGCCGGTCTTGATGATGATCGCGTCGGCTATCGTCACAGGCCGATCCGCGATGCCGCACCTGTCAAGACCATCCGAGGGAGGCGCCCAACCTAATGAGTGCGCACTTGAGCTACGTCGAGGCCGTGGTAGTCGGCGTATTCCAGGGCGTCACCGAACTCTTCCCGGTCTCTAGCCTTGGACACGCGGTGCTGGTGCCGGCGCTGGTCGGCGGTCGCTGGGCCCAGGACTTGAACGTCTCCGCCCACGAATCGCCCTACCTGGCGTTCATCGTCGGGCTGCATGTCGCCACCGCCGCCGCCCTGCTGGTCTTTTTCTGGCGTGACTGGTTGCGCATCCTGGGCGGCTTCATCTCGTCACTGCGTTATCGCCGAATCGAGACTCCCGACGAGCGGCTCGCCTGGCTGATCGTGGCGGGCACCATCCCGGTGGGGCTGGCCGGATTGGCCCTTGAGCAACTGTTCCGCACCACCCTGGGCAAACCCATCCCAGCGGCTGCATTCCTGCTTCTCAACGGAATCGTCCTCTATGCCGGCGAGGTTTTGCGCCGCCGCGTCGCGCCGACGGGCGCCATGGACGAACGCGACGAGCCGCACACCGGAGAGGCCATCGACCATCGGCTGGCCCAACTGCCGATGCGGCGCGGCGTGCTGATCGGTTCCGCGCAGATCCTTGCCCTGCTTCCCGGCATCAGCCGTTCTGGCATCACCATGGTGGCCGGACTGTGGCGCGGGCTGTCGCATGAAGACGCCGCCCGGTTTTCCTTCTTGCTGGCGACGCCAATCATCTTGGCCGCCGGGGTGTACAAGATTCCCGAGCTGTTCGGCCCGCTGGGAAGCGGGATCCACGGCCAAGTCCTGGCGGGCAGTGTCGCGTCTTTCGTCAGCGCTTACCTTGCCGTGCGGTATCTCACGCGCTACTTCCAGACCCGCACCCTCACCCCGTTTGCGATTTACTGCGTCATCGCCGGCGGCGCCAGCCTGGTGTGGCTTACCTCGCGCTGATCGGCGTCCCGCGTTCGGCGTTGCCGTCCAATCACATTGAGCACACGCGCCGGGATTAGCCGGGCCCGGTGGGGTTTTCGCCGCGACAACCTGGCCGCGCGTCAATGGCGCGCTTTATGCCGCCGAATTACGCACGGGGACAAGACAAGCCCTTACCCCATTCCGGCGCAAATTGCGTCGGCGACCCGGTCACCGAAAGGCAACTGCTCGGTATCAGTTTGCGCAACACCATAGGTGTACGTCGGGGCGTGCGACACCATCGTCGGAGCAACGAGCAGCGTCTCAACCACAGAGGTATTGCCTGATGTTCGGTCGGCTTCGGCGGGTGGCTGGTGCGCTCGCGGGAGCTGCGCTGCTGGTGTTATCGACGGAGGTCGCGCCCAGGGCGACCGCCGGCCCGGTCCCGATGAGCCCGAACCTGTTGGTCAATCCGGGCGCGGAGCTGGGCGACCCGTCATTGTCGGGATACAGCTCGGTGTCGATTCCGGGCTGGACGCCGACCGGTACGCCGACGGTGATCAAATACGGCACCCTGGTCCGGCTGCCGTGGCCGCTCGGATCGCCGGGGCCGACCCTGCCGAAGTTCCTGGCGTTTCCGGCCGCTAAGAACGGGCCCCCGGACGGCGGCGCGCAGTACTTCGGCGGCGGAAACGTCGCAACGTCCACCCTGACCCAAATCGTCGACCTCAGCGGCGCGGGGATGGCCATCGACACCGGCACGGTGCCCTACGCGCTCAGCGGGTGGCTCGGCGGCAATCGATTGGAACCATCGGAGGCATCGGTCACCGTCGATTTCTTGGCCGCCGACCAAACGCAGCTGGGCACAGGCAAAATCGGGCCGGTCTCCATTCTGCAGCGCGACTTCAGGACCGTGCTGCTGGAACGTCAGACAACGGGAACGATTCCGGCGCACACCCGTAGCGCCCGCGTGGTGGTGACGTTCAAGGACTGCCATCCGGCGGGCGGCGCCTACAACCACTCCTACGCCGACAACCTCTCGTTCACCGTCGGCGCCCCCCTTCCAGCACCGCCGTCACCACCGCCGCCGCCGGTGTCCAAAGTCGGTGCCCTTGATCACGTCTTCATGGTCTATATGGAGAACCACGGCGCGAAAGACATTGTGGGCAGCCCGAACGCGCCGTACATCAATAGCCTCATCAACAGTTACGGATATGGGTCCAACTACTTTGCGCTGACCCACCCCAGCAGCCCGAACTACTTCCCCATCCTCGGCGGATCCGACTTCGGGGTGAACTACGACTGCCCAATCAACTGCTTCGATGCGCCGAACCTGGCCGACTCCCTAGAGGCAGCGAACAAGACGTGGGCCGGCTACGAGCAGTCCATGCCCACCCCCTGCGCGACCGCATCGAGCGGTCCCTACAGCCCCGGCGAACTTCCATTCCTCGCCTTCCGCGACATCGTCTCCAACACCGCCCGCTGCCAGGCGCACGTGCTGCCGCTGGCGCAGATGGCCACGGATCTCGCCTCGGCTTCCACCACACCGAACTTCGTGTGGTTCGCCGCCGATGAGGCTCACAACATGGAGGGCCCGATCAACCTCCGCTTCGTCGGCAGCGAGCTCACGTTTCATCAATACAACATCAAGGCCGGCGACCAGTTTCTCCAGCAAGTGGTGCCCACGATCTTGAATTCGCCGGCATTCCAGACGCAGCGCTCGGCGCTCTTCATCACTTGGGACGAGGATTACAACAACTTGTCCCTGACCATCGGCAATCAGGGCAACAACGTTTCCATGATCGTCATCCCGTCGCCGAATTCCGGGATGCGCCCGGGTCATTTCGTCGCCGTGAACTACAACAACCACTACAGCCTGCTGCGCACCATCGAAGAATCCCTACAACTTCCGTCCCGCCTCACCAACAACGACAGATTCGCTCAACCGATGAACGAGTACTGGCCCTAGCCCGCCCTACAGCGGCGTACAACGGTAGCGCACCTGTTGCACCCGAGAGTCACCGAAAGTCTCAGTGCGGCAAGTCCCGTCGAGCCACCACCCGTCGCGTTCATAAAATTGCCGAGCGCGTACGTTCTCGTTCAGCACCCACAGCACGGCTTCGGTCACACCGACTCGGCGCAGCCGCTCCCAGCCGGCGGCCATGAGTAACCGCCCTACACCGGTGCGCAGAGATGCGGGATCGACGTAAAGCGCCATCAGCTCACCGACGTTCGATAAATCGTTGTCAGAACACAAACCGGTGGTAGCGAAACCACAAACGACGGAACCGTCGACCGCCACCACGGTGGAGGGCATCCGCAGCCCCGCCCGACCAAAGGTGTAGCGGCGGGCCAGAACTTCGGGCTGAAGACTGTCGAGGTATTCCTGGGCGAGAAGTCCACGGTATGCCGATTGCCACGACCGGACGTGCACCCCGGCTACCTGAAGCGCGTCCGCCGCGACGGCCGCCCGCACCTCGGTCATCGTTGCAGTATTGACGCACCTCGCCCGCGCCCGCCATCGCGTTGCGCAAGCCCTCGAGTACTGTGCTTACCCAATTGCCTAGTTGACACCCGTCAAGAATTCGGAGGGGACGAAATGGCAGACACGGCATCGATCGGCCTGAAAGTCCGCGGCAAAGTAATCGTCATCACCGGCGGCGCTCGGGGCATCGGGTTGGCCACCGCGACCGCGCTGCACAATCTGGGCGCCAAAGTGGCGATCGGCGACGTCGACGAAGTGCGGGTCAAGGAATCAGGCGCCGCGCTGGGCCTTGACGTCTACGGGAACCTCGATGTCACCGATCCGCACTCGTTCTCCGACTTCTTGGACGAGGTGGAGCGCCAACTCGGGCCGATCGATGTGCTGGTCAACAACGCCGGCATCATGCCGCTCGGCCGCATCGTCGACGAACCGGACGCGGTCACCCGGCGGGTGCTCGACATCAACGTCTACGGCGTGATCCTGGGCAGTAAGCTGGCCGCGCAGCGCATGGTCCCCCGCGGGTCCGGACATGTCATCAACATCGCCTCGCTCGCCGGGGAGACGTATATCGCCGGGGCCGCCACCTACTGCGCCAGCAAGCACGCGGTGATCGGATTCACCGACGCGGCCAGGATCGAATACCGTCAGGCCGGCGTGAAGTTCTCCGTAGTGATGCCGACGTTCGTCAACACCGAACTGATCGCCGGCACGTCCGGGGCCAAGGGAATCAAAAACGCCGAACCGGGCGACATCGCCGACGCGATCGTCAAACTGGTGGCCCATCCCAAACCGCGGGTGCGTGTCACGAGGACGGCGGGCGCGATCATCGCCTCGCAAAAATTCATGCCGCGCGCCCTGTCGGAGGGCCTGAACCGGGTCCTCGGCGGCGAGCACGTCTTCACCGACGATGTCGACGCCGACAAGCGCAAGGCCTACGAAGCCCGGGCCCGCGGCGAGCAGTGAGCACCACGTAGGACGCCGTTCATAAAAGGCGCGCACAATCGGCCGGGTGAGCCTAGAAACCGTGACAATCGCTCCCCTGACCGACGACGAACTCGAACTGATCAACGCCTACTGGCGGGCGGGCAATTATCTGTCGGTCGGACAGATCTACCTGCTGGACAACCCGCTGCTGACCGAACCGCTCTCGCCCGACCACGTCAAGCCGCGGCTGCTGGGGCACTGGGGCACGACACCGGGGCTCAACCTCATTTACGCGCATCTGAACCGGATCATCCGCAACCGCGACGCCAACGTCATCTACGTCACCGGACCCGGCCACGGCGGCCCGGCACTGGTCGCCAACGCCTATCTGGAGCGCACCTACAGCGAGGTGTACACCGGCATCGAAGAGAACGCCGAAGGCCTGCGAAAGCTGTTCCGGCAGTTCTCTTTTCCGGGCGGCATCCCGAGTCACGTCGCGGCCCAAACGCCCGGGTCCATTCATGAGGGCGGCGAACTCGGCTACGCGCTGGTGCACGCCTACGGCGCGGCGTTCGACAATCCGGATCTGGTCGTCGCCTGTGTGGTCGGCGACGGGGAGGCCGAGACCGGGCCGCTGGCCGCCAGCTGGCACTCCAACAAATTCCTCAACCCGGCCAAAGACGGCGCGGTACTGCCCATCTTGCAGCTCAACGGCTACAAGATCGCCAACCCGACGGTGCTGGCCCGCATCCCGCACGACGAGCTGGAGGCGCTGCTGCGCGGCTACGGCTACCGGCCCATCACGGTCGCCGGCGACGACCCGCCGCTCGTGCACCAGCAGCTGGCCGCCGCGCTCGACGACGCCTTCGACGACATCGCGGCCATCCAGAGCGGCGCGCGCAGCGGCAACCAGACCGGGCGGCCAGTGTGGCCGATGATCGTACTGCGCACACCCAAAGGCTGGACGGGTCCAAAGGTGGTGGACGGCAAGAAGGTCGAGGGCACCTGGCGTGCACACCAGGTGCCGCTCGCCGAGACCCACGACAATCCCGAGCACCGCGCGCAGCTGGAAGAATGGCTGCGCAGCTACCGGCCCGAGCAGCTATTCGACGGCACCGGCGCGCTGCGAGACGAACTGCGGGCGCTGGCGCCGTCCGGGGATCGGCGCATGAGCGCGAACCCGCACGCCAACGGCGGGCTGCTGCTACACGACCTGGATCTACCGGACTTCCGCGAATACGCGGTGGCGGTGCCGGAGCCGGCCGCCGCGACACACGAGGCCACCCGGGTGTTGGGCACCTTCCTGCGGGACGTGATCGCCCGCAACGAGGACCGGTTCCGCCTCATGGGCCCCGATGAGACGGCCTCCAACCGGCTGGATGCCGTCTATGGAGCGACCAACAAGGTGTGGCTCTCGGAGATCGGGCCCGACGACGAGCATCTCGCACCCGAGGGCCAGGTGATGGAGGTGCTTTCCGAGCACCTGTGCCAAGGCTGGCTGGAGGGCTACCTGCTGACCGGCCGTCATGGCCTGTTCAACTGCTACGAGGCGTTCGTGCACATTGTCGACTCGATGATGAACCAGCACGCGAAATGGCTTGCCACCAGCCGGGAATTGCCGTGGCGGCGTCCGATCGCGTCGTTTAACTACCTGCTGAGCTCGCATGTCTGGCGCCAAGACCACAACGGCGCGTCGCATCAGGACCCCGGGTTCATCGACCTGGTCGCCAACAAGCGGGCCGAATTAACGCGGGTGTACCTGCCACCGGACGGCAACACGCTGCTGTCGGTGGCCGATCACTGCCTGCGCAGCCGCGGCTACATCAATGTGATCGTCGCCGGTAAGCAGCCGGCGCTGGCCTACCTCGACATGGATGAGGCCATCGCCCATTGCACCCGTGGTTTGGGCATTTGGGAGTGGGCCAGTATGGCGACCGACGAACCAGATGTCGTGTTGGCCTGTGCCGGGGACATCCCGACGCTGGAGACCCTGGCCGCCGCCGATATCTTGCGCCACGAATTGCCGGGGCTGGCTGTGCGGGTGGTCAACGTGGTGGACCTCATGCGGTTGCAGCCGGAATCCGAGCACCCGCACGGTTTGCCGGACCGGGAGTTCGACGCCCTGTTCACCCGTGACAAGCCGGTGATCTTCGCCTACCACGGCTATCCATGGCTGATCCACCGGCTCACCTATCGCCGCACCAACCACGATCACATCCATGTACGCGGTTTCAAGGAGCGCGGCACCACCACCACGCCCTTCGACATGGTGATGCTCAACGATTTGGACCGGTTCCATCTCGTCATGGATGTCATCGATCGGGTCGACGGGCTGGCCAGCCGGGCCGCAATGCTTCGCCAGCGGATGGTCGACGCCCGCCTCGCCGCCCGCAGCTACACCCGTGAGCATGGCGAGGACGACCCACAGATCGCCGGGTGGACCTGGCATGCCGAGCGAGCCGACCCAGCTTGATGACCAATGTGAAGCCCGGACTGGAGTGAGCGCGCCGGATCGCCGGGCGCGCTGCGGGTAAACTTGCCCAATGCCCGACGCGACGATTGCCGCTGACTCCCACTCCATGGTGTCGCGCCCATCGGCGCTGCATCGGTTCCGCATCCATCTCGACGTCGCCGTAGTGGTCGTGGTGCTGGTGCTGACCAACCTGATCGCGCACTTCACCATCCCGTGGGCAAGCATCGGCACCGTGCCGGCGGCCGCCGTCGGGCTGGTCATCTTGATGCGGTACCGCGGGTTGGGCTGGGTTGACCTCGGTCTTGGCCGCCAACATTGGAAGTCAGGACTGGGTTACGCCCTGGCCGCCGTGGCCATCGTAGCGTTGGTGATCGTGGTCGGCATCCTGCTGCCGATGACTCGGCCGATGTTCCTCAACCATCACTACGCGACCGTCTCGGGTGCGCTGATCGCCTCGATGATCATCATTCCGCTGCAGACCGTCATCCCCGAGGAGCTGGCCTTTCGTGGTGTTCTGCATGGCGCTCTGCACCGGGCCTGGGGTTTTCGCGGCGTTGCGCTGGCGGGCTCGCTGCTGTTCGGTCTGTGGCACGTCGCCACGTCACTGGGACTGACCAGCAGCAACGTCGGATTTACCCGGCTGCTAGGCGGCGGGTTGGTGGGGATGCTGGCGGGAGTGACGTTGGCGGTGCTGGCCACCGGCGCGGCCGGTTTCGTCTTCAGCTGGCTACGCCGACGCAGCGGCAGCCTGATCGCGCCGATCGCGCTGCACTGGTCGCTGAACGGTCTCGGCGCGCTGGCCGCCGCGCTGGTGTGGCACCTGTCCACCTAGACCAGGAGTACCGCCGCACCGGCGATGCGCCCGGCGCTGAGGTCGGCTAACGCCCGATCCGCTTGTTCCAGCGGGTACTCCGGCGTGGTCACTTCGATGTGGTGCCTGCCCGCGAAATCCAGGAAAGCTCGCGCATCGGCCCGGGTGTTGGACGTGACCGAGCGGACCTGGCGTTCCTGAAACAGATGACGCTGGTAGTTGAGGCTCGGGATATCCGATAGGTGAATGCCGGCGATCGACAAGGTGCCGCCGCGGTCCAGCGCTTCTAACGCCGGCAGTACCAGATCCCCAACCGGCGCGAACAGGATCGCGGCATCCAGCGGCACCGGTGGCGGGTCCGCGGCGCCCTGTGCGGACGCCGCACCAAGTTCTAACGCCAGCTCACGCGCCTCGGCTCCGCGGGTCATCACGTGCACCTCGGCGCCTTGTGCCAAGGCAACTTGTGCCGTGATGTGAGCGCTGCCTCCGAAACCGTAGAGGCCCAGGCGCCCCCCGGGTGGTAGCTCGGCGCGCAGCAGCGAGCGGTACCCGATGATGCCGGCGCACAACAATGGCGCGAGCTCGGTGTCGCTATAGCCGCTGGGCAGGTGATGCGCGAAAGCGGCAGGGACCGTGGCGAATTCGGCGTACCCACCGTCGGCGTCCCACCCGGTGTAGCGGGACTGTGGGCACAGGTTCTCGTTGCCCCGGCGGCAGTACTTGCACACGCCGCAGGTGTGGCGCAACCAGGCGATGCCGACTCGGTCTCTCACCTTGAAATCGTCACCGGCGTCTGACCCCACTTCGATGACCTCGCCCACCACCTCGTGGCCGGGGATCACCCGGTCGCGGTGAACGGGAAGGTCGCCTTCCGTGACGTGCAGGTCAGTGCGGCATACCCCGCACGCGCGCACCGCGACCAGCAACTCGGACGGCTCCGGGCGCGGGACGTCGGTGGTGACTTGCTCGAGCGGACCGGTATCCATCGGCCCGGGCCGGCGTACTCGCCATGCCCGCATCGTCGTGGTGGTCACCGGTGCAGTCATCCGTCCATCATGCCGCTAACCACCACGGCCGCAACGGGTTAGCGGCTAAGACCGCCGCACCATTCCCACCACCCAGAGCAGGATCAACGAGCCGAGCAGCGCGGTGAAGAAGGTGAAGATGATGCCACCGCCTGCGGTGTTGACGAAGAAGCTCAGGATGAAGCCGCCTATCAACGCGCCGACGATGCCGATCACGATGTCCATCAGGATGCCGGCGCCGCTACCCCGGACAATTTTGCTGGCAAGCGCCCCCGCCAACCCGCCGATGATGATGTAGCCGATGATTCCGACGCTAGTCAGGGTGCTGGAGCGGGCCAGGTATTCGGTTGCTGCCACGATTTCCATGCGGGTCTCCTTGTAATCGCTAGCAAAGCCCAGCTCCTTGCTGGGCCGTCGCTTGGGTATACCCCCTTTGCGGAATCAACCTAGTGCGGAATGACGGCGGTTGATCCGCGTCAGGTCGACACGTTCCGTTGCGGCGTCGCGGTAGGAGTCGGGCTGACCTCGCCGGCTGGCGCCTGGCCCGGCGCCGGAGCGGCCGGGGCGGGCGCGGGTGAGGGGCTAGGTGCTGGCGCCGGCGCGCCCGGGGCTGCGGGGGTTGGCGGTGCCGTCCAGGGCTGAATCGACTCGGCCAATGCCTTGGCCGCGACCTTGTCCACCGGGTCATTGGAGGTTCCGAGCCACACCACAAACCAGCGTTGCGGCGGCCCGGCGGTAGGTGTGCTCGTGGCGGGCAGGCCGACTACGCCGGTCCAAATCTGCCCATTGGGCTTGGCCGTGTCGGTGAACTTGACCTCGTAGTACGACGCGCTTCCGGTGATTCCGTTGGCTCCTGCCAGCTGGGTGGTTTCCTGGTTCATCCGCGTGCCGGGATACGGCATGAAGAACTCACCCATGTCTGAGCCTAGCCGGACCGCGGCCTTGGCATTGTTCGCTTCCGCACTGGCATAAAGCCTTTGGTCCAGGCGGCCCATCACGATACGAGTGTCGTTGGCAACCGGCGGAGCTTGGTCCGGCATCGGCGGTGGGCCGGTTACCTTGCTCAGTAGCGCCGATCCGTAGTCGAGGTGGGAGGCGTCCGACTCCACCCAGCCGGCGGGAAGGACAAAACTGAATCCACCGACGGCGTTGGCTACCCGCCCCGCGTTCGGGTCGACGGGAGCCGGAGCGGGCGCGTTCGGGTCGACCGGCGGCGGCGTTGGTGTGGCGTTCGGATCGCCGGGCGCCGGCTGCGCATTCGGCGCCTGGGTGGCCGGCGGTGCAGATGCGGGCGCCGGGGCGGCGGTCGTGGTCGGCGGGACCGGGGTTGGGGTCTCGGGATCGGCGCTCGAGGTCGCCGGCAACGCGATGGTGACGGCAGTCGCAATGGTCACCGTGGCTATCGCCAACGTCGCCCACAGTCCGGTGCGACGTGTCGAGTTCGGTTCGACCTGATTCATGGCGACGAACCTACCCTGTTACCGCTGTGACGCAAGGATGCCCTGCTGACTGATGCATTGCGTTTTACCGATGTTGCCGATGTGCAACCTGTCGCGCATCTGTGCCGGCCGGGAATCGGCGTTCACTGGGCTGCAGGATATAAGGCTACTTCGTGAGCTTTGATGGAGAACCACACCCGATCTCCGGGGGTCAGCCGCAGCTCCGACGCCGCGTCGACGGTGATTTCTGCGGCCAGGCCAGGCGCGCCGTCAGGTTGCTGATCGCCGCGCACCAAAACCGCCGACCCGCGAATATCCATCTCGGCGAGCTTGACCTCGACGGTATTCCGTGGGCTGCCGTGCGGCTGGTCCCGGTACACGGCCACCGCCGTGGGCGCAAATACCGCGACGGCGTTCTGGCCGGCAGCCACCTGGTGGCGCTGCTCGGTTGCGGGTGCCGCATACCAGCGGCCGCCCGAGCGCGTCACCAGCGAACCGTCGGCGTCGAGAGTCCCATTGACCAGGTTGATGCCGGCGATGCGAGCCCCGAAATGACTGCGTGGCGCCGTGAGGACGTCCGGCACCGGCCCGAACTCGGCGATCTTCCCGGACTCGAGGACCAGCACTCGGTCGGCCAGGGTGAACACGTCGAGCAGGTCGTGGGTTATCAGCACCACCGCGCAGCCGGTGCGGGTCACCACGTTGCGCAGCACCGTGCGGATCGCCGCGGCGGCGGCGACGTCGAGGCCGGTCAGCGGCTCGTCGAGCAGCAACAGCTCCGGTCCGGCTGCCAGCGCGCGCGCAATCGCTACCCGCTGAGCTTGACCGCCGGACAGCTGCCGCGGTTTGCGGTGGGCAAATTGCCCGGCATCCACTTCGCGTAACCAGCGCAGTGCCGTCGTCCTCTCGTCGCTGCGAGCCGAGCTCAACCCGCGCCGACGACTGCGTGGTCCGAAGGCCACGTTGGCGGCAACGCTCAGATGCGGGAATAACAACGGGTCCTGCAACAACATGCTCACTCGGCGGTCGTACGTCGGCACGTTCACCCCGGACGCGGTGTCGGTCAGCGTCCGATCCCCCAACCGCACCAGCCCGTAATCGGGACGAATCAGTCCGGCGATGACGTGCAGCGCGGTCGACTTACCTGCGCCATTGGGCCCGAGCACCGCGAGCACCTCGCCGGCCGACACCGAGAACTCGACATCGAAGTGGCGATCCGCCACGACGGCACGAAGCTGCAATTCGCTCATGGCTTGGGCCACCTCGCGTCGATCGCGGTGAGCCGGTGACTGCCCAGACCCAGCACCACCAGCGCCGCCACCGCGACCAGCAGTATTGACAACGCGACGGCCGCGTCGGCATCGCTCACCCGTTGTAGGTAGATCTCCAGCGGCAGCGTGCGGGTCACTCCTTGACGCGACCCGGCGAACGTCAGGGTTGCGCCGAACTCGCCCAGCGAGCGGGCGAAGGCCAGCACCGCCCCCGACACCAGGCCGGGCAGCAGCAGCGGCAAGGTGACTCGCCACCAGACCGTGCTGGGCCGCGCCCCCAGCGTCGCGGCGACCACCTCGAAGTCGGCGCCGGCGGTGCGCGCGGCGCCCTCTAGGGAGATCACCAGAAACGGCAGTGAGACGAAGGTCTGCGCCAACACCACGGCGGTAGTGCTGAACGCGATGCTGACACCGGCTGCCTGCAGGTAGCGGCCGAGCAATCCGAGCCGGCCGAACGCGTAGAGCAACGCGATCCCGCCCACCACCGGGGGCAGCACCAACGGCAGCAGGATCAGCGGGCGCAGCAACCGCACCAGCCGCGCCGTGCTGCGAGCCAGCACCAGCGCCATCGGTACCCCCAGCAACACGCACAGCACCGTGCTGGCGGTGGCGGTCTTCAGGCTCAGCAACAGTGCCGTCGTCGCCGACGAGCTGGTGATCAGCGACCAGAAATTCGGCCAGTCAACCTTGACTGCGATCGCCAGCAACGGCAGCACCACGAAGATCGTCCCTACCGCCGCAGGGAGATAGACCCAGCGGGGCAGATCTGTCGGCCGGTGCACGTTCAGGGCTTGGCGAAGCCGGACTGGGCGAGGATGTTTTGACCGGCGTCACCGGTCACCATGGCCATGAACTTTTGCGCTAACGCCGGTTGCGGCGCGGTCCTCAATACGGCAATCGGATAGACGTTCACCGCGCCGGCGGCCTCCGGAAAGTTCACGGTTGCCACCTTGTTCCCGGCACTGTGGGCATCGGTGACGTAGACCAGCCCGGCATCCGCCTGTCCGCTGGTGACCTTGTTGAGCACGTCGGTCACGCTGAGTTCCTCACTCACCGGTGTCAGGTGCACCGCCGTGCTGTCTTCGATGCGCTGGGTCGCCGCTCCGCACGGCACCGGGTTTTGGCAGATCACCACGCTCAGCCCGGGTTTGGCCAGGTCGGCGAAGGATCGGACCTTCTTGGGGTTGTTCGGCGCGGTGACGATGACCAGGGTGTTCGAGGCAAAGTTCGTCGGATTGCCCGCAAGCAGCCCTGCCTTGGCGACGGTGTCCATCTGCGCGGTGTCGGCCGATGCGAAGACGTCGGCGGTAGCACCCTGAGTCAATTGAGTTGCCAGCTCAGAGGACCCCGCGAACTCGAAATCGACACTGCTGCGGGGGTTTTCGGTCTTGTACTGCTGACTGATCTGAGTGAACGCCGGCTTCAGGGAGGCGGCGGCGAACACCACAACGTGCCCAGCGGCCGGGCTGGGCGGCGAGGGCAATGCCGAGGGTGTTTTTGACCCGCACCCGGTCAGGCCCGCTATGAGCATCGTCGAAACCAAACCGGCCAGGATCCCGATCCGAGGCATGGATGCACCCTAGCCCGCCGATGATGCGGCCCGCTTGGCGGCTGAACCGTCGCAAAAAAGTAACGCCCGAATAGTTACACAAATGATTCGCGCGTCGTGGCGTGGAGAATTTCGCCGACTAGCTACTGTCCAGTAACATCTATCGGGATTGACGCCATAACAGGCGGAGATCCAAGTAGCTGGTTTTGGACGAGGAGGTCACGGCAGTGGAGGTGCTGGTCACCGGCGGAGACACGGACCTGGGCCGCACAGTGGCCGAAGGCTTTCGCGATGGTGGTCACAAGGTGACCCTCGTGGGCGCACGCCACAGCGATCTGGAAATCGTCGCCAAGGAACTCGACGCCGAGGCGATCGTCTGCGACACCACCGACCCGGCCAGCCTTACCGAGGCTCGCGCGTTGTTCCCCCATCACTTGGACACCATCATCAACGTCCCGGCACCGTCGTGGGACGCCGGCGACCCGCGCACTTATTCGATCGCCGACACGGCCAACGCCTGGCGCAACGCCCTTGACACGACCGTGCTTTCGGCGGTGCTGACGGTACAGGCCGTGGGTGATCACCTGCGCTCCGGTGGCTCCATCGTCAGTGTGGTGACCGAGAACCCGCCGGCGGGCAGCATCGATGCCGCAATCAAGGCGACGCTGTCGAATTGGATTGCGGGACAGGCGACTATCTTCGGCACTCGCGGCATCACGATCAATGCGGTGGCGAGTGGCCGCGGCGCCCAGGCTGGTTACGAAGGGCTCTCGCGCACGCCCCCGTCGGTCGCGGCAGAGGTCGCCCGGTTGGCCCTGTTCTTGACCACTCCGACTGCTCGCCATATCAGCGGCCAGACGTTGCACGTCAGCCAAGGCGCATTGGCTCATTTCGGCTGAGGGCTTAATCCGGGCCGGGCCGTATCCCGCCGCGCGGCGCCGCACTACGGTAGAACGCGTGGCTATTCGACTCGGTTTGCAGATCCCTAACTTCTCCTACGGCACCGGCGTGGAGCAGCTCTTCCCCACCGTCATCGCCCAGGCCCGCGAGGCCGAATCGGCTGGGTTCGACTCGGTCTTCGTGATGGACCACTTCTACCAACTGCCGATGCTGGGCACACCCGACCAGCCGATGCTGGAGGCCTACACCGCGCTGGGTGCGTTGGCCACCGCCACCGAACGAGTTCAGTTGGGCACCTTGGTAACCGGCAACACGTATCGCAACCCCACCCTGCTGGCGAAGATCATCACCACGCTGGACGTGGTGAGCCAGGGCCGCGCGATCTTGGGCATCGGGGCCGGCTGGTTCCAGCTCGAGCATGACCAACTCGGCTTCGAATTCGGAACCTTCACCGACAGGTTCAACCGGCTCGACGAGGCGCTCCAAATCATCGTGCCCATGATCAAAGGCGAGCGGCCGACCTTCTCCGGCAAGTGGTATCACACCACCGAGGCAATGGCCGAACCACGCTTGCGTGACCACATTCCGCTGATGATCGGCGGCAGCGGGGAGAAGAAGACCATCCCCCTCGCGGCACGCCATTTCGACCACCTCAACCTCACCGCCGGATTCGACGAGCTGCCGGCAAAACTCAAGGTCGTGCAGCAGCGGTGTGAGGAGATCGGCCGCGATCCGGCAACGCTGGAGACCAGCACGCTGATCACAGCGGTCGTCGACGAGAACTTCAAAGCGGACCAGATCCCTGCCGAGATGACCCAGCGGATGGTGGTCGGCGGCGCCGAGTCCGTCGCCGACCAAATCAAGAGCAAGGTTTTGGACGCCGGCGTGGACGGGGTGATCATCAACATGCCGTTCTACACACCTGGTGTCATCAACGCGGCCGGCGAAGCGCTGCGTCCGGTCCCGGGGCTTTAACCGTTACCGGGTCGACGAGCATGATGAGTATCACGTCCGCTGAGCAGGGCCGATGCTGGGATGTGGTTGATTACACATGCTTACTACCTGGGTTTCCGGGTATCGGCTTAATAGCGTTTTAGCTATCTGAATCTGAATCCGCGCGTCCAGGAGCCCCCGTCAGGAGCAGCGAAAACATGACCCCCCAGCCAGAAACCGAAGCTGGACCGGAGCGCCGCCACCAAGTTGTCATCATCGGGTCAGGATTCGGCGGACTGAATGCGGCAAAGAAACTCAAGCACGCCAACGTCGACATCAAGTTGATCGCGCGGACCACGCACCACCTTTTCCAGCCGTTGCTGTACCAGGTGGCAACCGGCATCGTGTCTGAAGGCGATATCGCTCCGCCCACCCGGGTCGTCTTGCGCAGGCAGCGTAATGTTCAGGTGTTGCTGGGTGACGTTACGCACATCGATTTAACAGGGCAATTCGTCGTATCGGACTTGCTCGGCCACACCTACGAAACTCCTTATGACACACTGATCGTCGCGGCCGGCGCGGGCCAGTCTTACTTCGGCAACGATCACTTCGCGGAGTTCGCACCCGGTATGAAGTCGATCGACGACGCACTCGAGGTACGGGGACGGATTTTGAGCGCGTTCGAACAAGCCGAACGCTCCCGCGACCCGGAACGACGGGCCAAGCTGTTGACGTTCACCGTTATCGGCGCCGGTCCGACCGGCGTCGAAATGGCCGGGCAGATAGCCGAATTGGCCACCCACACCTTGAAGGGCTCGTTCCGGCACATCGATTCGACCAAGGCGCGGGTGATCCTGCTCGACGCTGCCCCCGCCGTATTGCCCCCGTTCGGCGAAAAGCTCGGTGAGCGGGCCCGCGCACGGCTGGAGAAGATGGGCGTGGAAATTCAGCTGGGCGCGATGGTCACCGACGTGGACCGCAACGGCATCACGGTCAAGGACTCCGACGGCACCATCCGGCGCATCGAGTCTGCGTGCAAGGTGTGGTCCGCCGGGGTGGCCGCCAGCGGGCTCGGTAGCGACTTGGCCGACCAGTCATCGGTCGAACTCGACCGGGCCGGACGAGTCAAGGTGCTGCCCGACCTGTCGATCCCGGGCCACCCCAGCGTGTTCGTCATTGGTGACATGGCCGCCGTCGAAGATGTGCCAGGTGTGGCGCAAGGCGCCATTCAGGGCGCAAAGTACGTCGCCGGCACGATCAAGGCCGAACTCGGCGGGGCCAATCCGGCGGAGCGAGAGCCGTTCCAGTACTTCGACAAGGGTTCGATGGCCACCGTGTCGCGCTTCTCCGCGGTGGCCAAGATTGGCCCGCTGGAGTTCAGCGGCTTCATCGCCTGGCTGATGTGGCTGGTGCTGCACCTGGTGTACCTGGTCGGGTTCAAGACCAAGGTCAGCACGTTGCTGTCGTGGACTGTGACGTTCTTGAGCACGCGGCGCGGCCAGCTCACCATCACTGAGCAGCAGGCGTTCGCCCGAACTCGGCTCGAACAGTTGGCGGTACTGGCGGCCGAGGCGAAACGCCCGGCGGCCCGACGGGCAAGCTGACCGGCCGACTTCGGCTGGGTCGGCTCGGCCTGACCAAAACCATTGGCGCCCATCGCATCTTCGGCGGGCGCCCAGCTAACTCTGGTCGGGGCGCGCCTCGAGATTCTGCAGCCGCACCTGACCGCGTGCCACCACTCGATCCTGCTCGTCGGTGATGGTGACCAACCACAACTGCTGGCGCCGGCCGCGGTGAATCGGCTCGGCGCTGCCGTACACCATCCCCGACCCGATGGAACGCAGAAAATCGGTGTTGTTGTTGACTCCCACCACATTTCCGCCGCCGCGGGTGGCGAGCCAGGTGTAGGCGGCTAAGCTGGCCATGCTCTCGACCATCGAGCAGTACACCCCGCCGTGCACCAGGCCCATCGGCTGTAACAGTTTGGGGGTGACCTCGAGCTGGGCACGGGCGCCGTCGGGGCTGAGTTCGGTGAAGTGAAGCCCTACCTCGCTGTCGAACGGCGCGGTGAAATTCGGCGGCAGGGTCGCTTCCGGCGGGACTGACACGTTCATGTGTTTACACCATCAGCGATTCGGTGACTGGCGGGGCGGAACGCTTTTGCCGAAAACGGGCGAGCCCCGTGCGCTGAGGCACGGGGCTCGCCGATCGAGTAGACCGGGGGTCACTGCAGCCCTCAGGACGCTGCCGCGGTCGTTGTCGCTCGACCCGTCTAGCATAGGGAAGGCTGCCCTAATTTCGCAAGACTTCTTGCCGAGCGTGGCGCGTACCACCGGTACGACCGTCAGTAGTAAAGCGGGGGTAGGCTGGTGTGAACGCTGATGGAGATGAACGACATATGGCCAAACTGACACGGCTGGGCGATTTGGAACGCGCCGTGATGGATCACTTGTGGTCGACACCGGAGCCACAAACGGTTCGGCAGGTCCACGACGATTTGTCGGCCCGACGCGAGCTCGCCTACACCACGGTGATGACCGTGCTGCAACGATTGGCGAAGAAGAACCTGGTCTCCCAGATCCGCGACGACCGGGCGCACCGGTATGCCCCGGTGCACGGCCGCGATGAGCTGGTCGCCGGGCTGATGGTCGATGCGCTGGCCCAGGCCGAAGACTCCGGGAGCAGGCAGGCCGCACTGGTGCACTTCGTCGAGCGGGTCGGCGCGGACGAGGCGGAGGCGCTGCGGCGTGCGCTGGCCGAATTGGAAGCGAATCAACGCAATCACACGCCGTCGTCTGGCGCAGCGGCGGAGGACTGAGGGAGACTGGCAGCGTGTCCGCGCTGGCCTTCACCATCCTCGCGGTGCTGCTGGTCGGCCCGGCGCCGGCCCTCCTGGCACGCGCGACGTGGCCGTTGCGCGCCCCCCGCGCCGCAATGGTGTTGTGGCAGGCCATCGCGCTGGCCGCGGTCCTGTCGGCGTTCAGCGCCGGCATCGCAATCGCCACCCGGCTGCTGATGCCCGGCCCCGACGGGCGGCCCACGACCAGCATCATCGGTGCGGCCGGCCGCCTGGGCTGGCCGCTGTGGGCGGCATACATCGGCGTCTTCGCCCTGACCGTGCTGGTGGGCGCCCGACTGATGATCGCCATGATCCGGGTGGCCATCGCTAATCGTCGACGACGGGCGCATCACCGCATGGTGGTCGATCTGGTCGGTGTCGGACACGACACGGCCCGCTCTCGGCCGTGCGCGCGCACACGCGACCTTCGCGTCTTAGACGTCCCGCAACCGCTCGCCTACTGTCTGCCGGGCGTGCGGAGCCGGGTGGTGGTCAGCGAAGGGACGCTGAGCACGCTCAGCGAGGCCGAAGTCGCGGCCATCCTCACCCACGAGCGAGCTCATCTACGCGCTCGGCACGACCTCGTTCTGGAAGCGTTCACCGCGGTGGACGCCGCCTTCCCGCGCCTGGTCCGCAGCGCCAACGCGTTGCGCGCGGTGCAGCTGCTCGTGGAGCTGCTCGCCGATGACGCCGCGGTGCGCGCGACCGGTCGCACTCCCCTGGCCCGGGCGCTGGTGGCGTGTGCCGCCGGGTGGGCGCCGTCCGGCGCACTGGCGGCAGGCGGCCCCAGCACGGTGGTACGAGTGCGCCGGCTGTCCGGTGGTGGCAACAGCCTGGTGCTGTCGGCGGCCGCGTACCTGGCTGCGGTCGCGGTATTCGTAGTACCCACCGTTGCGCTGGCCGTTCCGTGGCTCACTGAGCTCCGGCGACTGTTCAACGTCTGACGCAGCACAGAGCCGAGCACCGCGGGCGGCCACATGTCCGTTGTGCCACAGTGTGACCGAAGGCTTTCGCAAAGTTCTCCGACCCGAGAGGCGCCCTGACATGCAGGACATGAGTTCGTCGGATTCAAACACTGACACTGCGCAAATCGGCGTGACCGGGCTGGCGGTGATGGGTTCCAACATCGCGCGCAATTTCGCCCGGCACGGCTACACGGTGGCACTGCACAACCGGTCCATCGCCAAGACCGACGCGCTGCTCACAGAGCACGGCGACGACGGCAAGTTCGTGCGCTCGGAAACCATCGCGGAGTTCCTGGACGCGCTGGAGAAGCCGCGGCGGGTGCTCATCATGGTCAAGGCCGGCGACCCCACCGACGCCGTCATCAACGAGCTCGCCGACGCCATGGAAGAAGGCGACATCATCATCGACGGTGGCAACGCCCTCTACACCGACACCATCCGCCGCGAGAAGGCGATGCGCGAGCGCGGCCTGCATTTCGTCGGCGCCGGCATCTCCGGCGGGGAGGAGGGCGCACTCAACGGCCCGTCGATCATGCCGGGCGGTCCGGCCGAGTCGTACAAGTCGCTGGGCCCGCTGCTCGAGGAAATCTCCGCGCACGTCGACGGCGTCCCGTGCTGCACCCACATCGGCCCTGACGGTGCCGGCCACTTCGTCAAGATGGTCCACAACGGCATCGAATACTCCGACATGCAGCTGATCGGCGAGGCCTACCAGCTGCTGCGCGACGGGCTGGGCATGACCGCGGGCGAGATCGCCGACGTGTTCAACGAGTGGAACAAGGGCGACCTGGACAGCTTCCTGGTCGAGATCACCGCGCAGGTGTTGCGTCAGACCGACGCCAAGACCGGCAAACCACTCGTCGACGTCATCCTCGACGAGGCCGAGCAGAAGGGCACCGGGCGATGGACGGTCAAGTCCGCGCTGGACCTCGGTGTCCCCGTCACCGGCATCGCCGAGGCGGTGTTCGCCCGCGCCCTGTCGGGCTCGGTGGCCCAGCGCAAGGCAACCACGGGGCTCGCGTCCGGGCAACTGGGCGAAAAGCCAAGCGACGCAAATCAATTCGTCGAGGACGTCCAGCAGGCTCTGTACGCGTCGAAGATCATCGCTTATGCGCAGGGGTTCAACCAGATTCAGGCCGGCAGCGCCGAGTACGACTGGGGCATCGCCCCAGGTGACCTGGCCACCATCTGGCGCGGCGGCTGCATCATCCGGGCGAAGTTCCTCAACCGCATCAAAGAGGCGTTCGACGAAGACCCCGACCTGCCGACGCTCATCGTCGCGCCGTACTTCCGCAGTGCGATCGAGGTCGCCATCGACGGCTGGCGCCGCGTCGTGGTGACCGCCACGCAACTCGGCATCCCGATTCCCGGCTTCTCCTCGGCGCTGTCCTACTACGACGCGCTACGCACCGAGCGGCTGCCCGCCGCGCTCACCCAGGGCCTGCGGGACTTCTTCGGCGCCCACACCTACGGGCGCATCGACGAGGACCCCGACAAGCGCTTCCACACCCTGTGGAGCGGGGACCGCAGTGAGGTGCCCGCGTAGCCGGGTACACCGAGGGCATAAGGGGGCTTGAAGTATGTTGGGGCGATTGCGATGAGATTCCTGGACGGGCATCGGCCCGGGTACGACCTGACCTACAACGATGTCTTCATCATGCCCAACCGGTCGGAGGTCGCTTCGCGCTTCGGCGTTGATTTGTCCACCGTCGACGGCTCTGGCACCACGATCCCGGTCGTGGTCGCCAACATGACCGCGGTGGCCGGCCGGCGGATGGCCGAAACGGTAGCCCGGCGAGGTGGACTGGTCATCCTGCCGCAGGATCTCCCGATCACCGCGGTCGAGCAGACGGTGCAGTTCGTCAAGAGCCGTGACCTGATTCTTGACACCCCGGTCGTCTTAGAACCCGACGACTCGGTGTCGGACGCGACCGCGCTGATCCACAAGCGCGCGCACGGTGTCGCCGTCGTGGTTTTTGAGGGCCGTCCGATCGGTTTGGTCAGCGAATCCTCGTGTCTCGGGGTGGACCGCTTCACCAGGGTGCGCGACGTGGCGACGACCGACTTCGTCACCGCGCCCGTGGGCACCGAGCCGCGCAAGATCTTCGACCTACTCGAGCACGCCCCGATAGGGGTGGCGGTCGTGACGAATGCGGACGGCACGCTGGCGGGAGTGCTGACCCGCACCGGGGCCATCCGGGCTGGCCTCTACGTCCCGGCGACCGACGCCGACGGGCGGCTGCGCGTGGGCGCGGCCGTCGGTATCAACGGTGACGTGGGAGCCAGGGCGCGGTCCTTGGTGGAGGCGGGTGTCGACCTCCTCGTCATCGATACCGCGCACGGGCACCAGGTCAACACGCTCGAAGCGATCCGCATCGTCTCGTCACTGGATCTGGGTGTGCCGCTGGCGGCGGGAAACGTCGTTTCGGCCGAAGGCACCCGGGACCTGCTGGGCGCCGGGGCGACCATCGTCAAGGTCGGCGTCGGACCCGGTGCGATGTGCACCACCCGGATGATGACCGGTGTGGGCCGCCCGCAATTTTCGGCTGTGATCGAATGCGCTTCCGCTGCAAAGCAATTGGGCGGATACGTGTGGGCCGACGGCGGTATCCGCCATCCGCGGGATGTGGCACTGGCGCTGGCCGCCGGGGCGTCCAACGTGATGATCGGCTCGTGGTTCGCTGGCACGTATGAGTCGCCTGGGGACCTGATGCGCGACCGTGACGACCAGCCGTACAAGGAGAGCTACGGGATGGCGTCCAAGCGTGCGGTGGTCGCGCGCAGCGGTGCCGACACCGCGTTCGACCGCGCCCGCAAAGCGTTGTTCGAGGAAGGCATTTCGACGTCGCGGATGGGGCTAGACCCCAACCGTGGCGGTGTCGAGGATCTGCTCGATGAGATCACCTCCGGCGTGCGCAGCACGTGTACCTATGTCGGCGCGTCCACGCTGGCGGAGTTGCATGAGTTGGCGGTCATCGGGGTGCAGTCGACCGCGGGTTTCGCCGAGGGGCATCCGCTGCCGCTGGGTTGGTGAGCGCCGTGCGGTCGGTAGTCGCGGGCTACCATAAGGCAGCAAAGACACGGGCAACCGCGTCCACTCCGATACCAGGCGGCGAAAGGATTGACGTGCCGCAGGCAGCCGTGCAGGCCATCGGCTTCTGGGCGGAGCGGCAGTCCGACGAGCCGGCCGATGCGGAGCCTCCTCCGGCAGGCTCATCATGGCCATCGGCCACCGGGCGGCGTAATCCATGAACGTCACCGTCACCGTGATCAGCGTCTTGGCTATCGCGGTGCTGATCTTCGGCAACGCGGTCTTGGTCGCCGCGGAGTTCTCGCTCACGACGCTGGACCGCAGCACGGTGGAAGCCAATGCCCGCCGTGGTGGACGCCGCGACCGCTGGATCCGGTACGCCCACCACCGGCTGTCGTTTGAGTTGTCGGGCGCTCAACTGGGAATCTCCGCCACCACACTGGCGGCCGGTTACCTGACCGATCCGATGCTGGCCGACCTGCCGCATCCATGGTTGGACGCGATCGGCGTGTCCGACCGGGTGGCCGACGCGATCATGGCCTTCCTGGCGCTGGTGGTGGTCACTTCGGTGTCGATGGTGTTCGGCGAACTGGTCCCGAAATATCTCGCGGTGGCCCGGCCGCTCTCCACGGCCCGGGCCGTGGTGGCTCCCCAACTGCTGTTCTCGTTTCTTCTCACCCCGGCTATCCGGTTGACCAACGGCGCGGCGAACTGGATCGTTCGCCAGTTGGGCATCGAGCCGGCCGAGGAGCTGCGATCCGCTCGGACGCCGCAGGAATTGCTGTCGCTGGTGCGTTCTTCGGCGCGCAGTGGCGCCCTGGATGCCGCGACCGCCTCGCTGGTACGTCGATCCCTGCAGTTCGGCAGCCTGACCGCCGAGGAACTGATGACGCCGCGGTCAAAGATCGTGGCGCTGCAGACCGATGACACGGTCGCCGACCTGGTTGCCGCGGTCGCCGAATCGGGCTTCTCCCGGTTTCCCATTGTCGATGGCGACCTGGACGAAACCGTCGGCATCGTGCACGTCAAACAGGTTTTGACGATTCCGCCGGCCGACCGCGGGCACACGCTGCTGACCACGGTCGCGCAACCTGTTCCGGTAGTGCCTTCGACGCTGGACGGTGACGCGGTCATGGCCGAGATCCGCGCCAACAACCTGCAAACCGCAATGGTCGTGGACGAATACGGCGGTATCGCTGGCATGGTGACCGTCGAAGATCTGATCGAAGAGATCGTCGGTGACGTTCGCGACGAGCACGATGACGCCACTCCCGATGTGGTGCCCGCTGGAACGGGTTGGCGGGTATCCGGTCTGCTGCGCATCGACGAGGTGGCCACCGCGACCGGATTTCGGGCTCCAGAAGGCCCGTACGAGACGATCGGGGGGCTGGTGCTGCGCGAACTCGGCCATATTCCGGTGGCCGGTGAGACGGTGACCCTGCCCGCTTTGGACGCCGACGGGCTGTTGGATACTTCAATCCGTTGGCAGGCCACCGTGATTCGGATGGACGGTCGCCGGATCGACTCGCTGGAGCTGACCGAACTGCCCGGTCACGCCGAAAACCTCAGGGTGGGGGCTGAGCGGTGAGCGACACCATGGGTGTGCTGCTGGCGATCGTGCTGATCGGGGTGAACGCATTCTTCGTCGGAGCCGAATTCGCCCTGATTTCGGCCCGCCGCGACCGGCTGGAGGCGCTGGCCGAGCAGGGCAAAGCCAGAGCGGTCACCGTGATCCGCGCCGGTGAGCAGCTGCCGGCCATGCTGGCCGGGGCGCAGTTGGGCGTCACCGCGGCATCGCTGCTACTCGGGCGGATCGGCGAGTCAGCGGTCTCCAACCTGCTGCGCACCGCCCTCGGCCTGACTGGCATGCACCCCGCCTTGCTGCACACGTTGTCGCTGGCGATCGCGCTGGCGATCGTGGTGACGCTGCACGTACTGCTGGGTGAGATGGTGCCGAAGAACATCGCGCTGGCCGGTCCCGAGCGCGCCGCGATGCTCCTGGTGCCGCCGTACCTGGCCTATGTGCGGGCCGCCCGTCCCTTCATCGTGTTCTACAACAAGTGCGCCAGCGGGGTCGTGCGTGCGCTGGGCGTCGAGCCCAGGGAGGAGCTGGAGGTCGCGGTCTCGCCGCTCGAGCTGAGCGAGTTGATCGCCGAATCGGAGTCGCAAGGCTTGCTGGACCCCGAAGAACACACCAGGCTGACCCGGGCACTGCAGATTCGCACCCGGGTGGTCGGTGATGTGGCGGTGCCGCTGGCCGAGGTCCACGCCGTACCGGTGGCCGCCGCGGGCTCCGGGCCGACGGTCGGGGCAGTCGAGCAAGCCTTGGCGCAGACCGGTTACTCCCGGTTTCCTGTTGCCAACGTCAACGGTGACTTCATCGGCTACCTCCACATCAAGGACGTGCTGACGCTCGGCGACGATCCACAGACGGTGATCGATCTCGCGATGGTGCGACCTCTTCCGCGGCTGCCTAAGTCGCTGCCGCTGGCCGACGCGCTGTCGCGGATGCGCCGCAGTAACAGCCATTTGGCGCTAGTGACCGACGACGGTGGCCGTGTGGTCGCAATGGTGGCGATGGAAGACCTGGTCGAAGACCTCGTCGGGACCATGCGCGAGGCATAGCGGTACTGGTCGGCGGGTAGGGCTGCATGCAGCCCGTATGATCTCCAACGGCTACCAGTCAAGAAAGTGCTGGGGGGCACTGGACGGCAAAGGGATCGCGGCGGGCAGCCACGCGTTGCTGGAAGCGGATCCCGGGACTGGCCGCAGCGCCATCGTTAAGGTGTCAGCGCGGCTTGACCTGCTGTAGGGGTCGGGTGGATACGCTCGCCAGGGCGCTGCTCGGTAGGCTGAGAACATTGCCGCTCTGTGCCAATGGTGGCCCAGTGAGGCCTCTTATGGAGGAGAAACATGACTGATCGCGTGTCGGCGGGGAACTTGCGCGTCGCCCGAGTGCTCTACGACTTCGTGAACAACGAGGCCCTGCCCGGCACGGATATCGACCCGGACAGCTTCTGGGCCGGCCTCGACAAAGTGGTCACCGACCTCACGCCGAAGAACCAGGACCTGCTGAACCGCCGCGACGAGCTGCAGGCCCAGATCGACAAATGGCACCGGCACCGCGTGATCGAGCCGATCGACCCGGAGGCTTACCGCCAGTTCCTCGGCGACATCGGCTATCTGCTCCCCGAACCCGACGACTTCACCATCACCACCTCCGGCGTCGACCCGGAAATCACCACGACCGCCGGCCCCCAGCTGGTGGTGCCGGTTACCAATGCACGGTTCGCGCTCAACGCGGCCAACGCGCGCTGGGGCTCGCTGTACGACGCCCTCTACGGCACGGACGTGATCCCCGAGACCGACGGCGCCGAACAGGGCACCGGCTACAACAAGGTCCGCGGCGACAAGGTCATCGCCTACGCGCGGGAGTTCCTCGACGAGGCGGTGCCCCTGTCCTCGGGTTTGTGGGCGAACGCGACCGGCCTCAGCATCGTCGATGGCCAGCTGGAAATCGCCCTCGGTGACGGGGCCACCGGGCTGGCCGACCCGGAGAAATTCGTCGGGTACAGCGGCGAGCTCGGCGACCCAGCCTGGTCGGTGCTGCTGGTCAACCACGGGCTGCACATCGAGGTCCAGGTCGACCCCGAATCGCCGATCGGCAAGACCGACCGCGCCGGTATCAAGGACGTCGTCCTGGAGTCGGCAGTGACCACCATCATCGACTTCGAGGACGCGGTGGCGGCCGTCGACGCCGACGACAAGGTCCGCGCCTACCGCAACTGGTTGGGCCTGAACAAGGGCGACCTTGCCGCCGAGGTGGACAAGGACGGCAAGACGTTCACCCGGGTCCTCCACCACGACCGGCAGTACACCACCCCCGGGGGTGACGTGCGCGAGTTGCCCGGACGCGCTTTGCTTTTCGTCCGCAACGTAGGCCACTTGATGACCAACGACGCCATCGTCGACGCCGATGGCAACGAGGTTTTCGAGGGCATCATGGATGCGCTCTTGACCGGTCTGTGCGCCATCCACGGGCTCAAGGTCAGCGATGCCAACGGCCCGCTGTTGAACAGCCGCACCGGGTCGATCTACATCGTCAAGCCGAAGATGCACGGCCCAGACGAGGTCGCCTTCACCACCGAGCTGTTCAGCCGGGTGGAGGATATGCTCGGCCTGCCGCAGACCACGCTGAAGGTCGGGGTGATGGACGAGGAGCGGCGCACCACGCTCAACCTCAAGGCGTGCATCAAGGCCGCCGCCGACCGGATCGTGTTCATCAACACCGGCTTCCTGGACCGCACCGGCGACGAGATCCACACCTCGATGGAGGCCGGGCCGATGGTGCGCAAGGGCACCATGAAGAGCCAGCCGTGGATCTTGGCCTACGAGGACAACAACGTCGACGTCGGCCTGGCCGCCGGCTTCGCCGGGCACGCCCAGATCGGCAAGGGCATGTGGACGATGACGGAGCTGATGGCCGACATGGTCGAGCAGAAGATCGGCCAGCCGAGGGCCGGCGCCAGCACCGCCTGGGTGCCCTCGCCGACCGCGGCGACTCTGCACGCCCTGCACTACCACCAGGTCGACGTCATCGCGGTGCAGAAGGAGCTGGCCGGTAAGAAACGGGCCACGATCGAGCAGCTGCTCACGATTCCGCTGGCGAAGGAGCTGGCCTGGGCGTCCGAGGAGATCCGCGAGGAGGTCGACAACAACTGTCAGTCCATCCTCGGCTACGTGGTGCGCTGGATCGACCAGGGCGTCGGCTCCTCCAAGGTGCCGGACATCCACAACGTCGCGCTGATGGAAGACCGCGCCACCCTGCGGATCTCCAGCCAGCTGCTGGCCAACTGGCTGCGTCATGGCGTGATCACCAGTGAGGATGTCCGGGCCAGCCTGGAGCGCATGGCCCCGATGGTCGATCAGCAGAACGCCGGCGACGAGAACTATCGGCCGATGGCACCCAACTTCGACGACAGCATCGCGTTTTTGGCCGCCCAAGAGCTGATCTTGTCGGGCGGACAGCAGCCCAACGGCTACACCGAGCCGATCCTGCATCGCCGTCGGCGCGAGTTCAAGGCGCGCGCCGCGCAATCGGACTGAGCCGGGTCAGTGAAACGGGCTCAAAACCTGCAGCAGTTCGGCGGATGACTAAAATCGGCGCCGAGTTCAGGACAAAACGCGTGATGGATGGACAGAAAGGCGGCGGGCATCACTATGGGTAGGCACAGTTTGCCCGACCCCGAGGACTCCGTCGGCGAACTGTCTGACGACTACGTTGCCGACGATCCGCATCCTTCCGCCGAGACGGGCCAGCATTACCGCGATGCCGCCGGCGAGGATCGGGGCTACCACGACGCCGACGATGACTACGCGGCCGACAAGGGCGACGCGGCTGGCGATGAGAACTACGCGGCCGGCGCCGACGACTACCCCGAGTTTCCGCCGCGCCAGCCGGGCCCTACCGGCTCGGAGCCGCCGGCCTTCGCCGCGTCCCTATTTCGGCGCGGGCACCGGGGACTCGGCGATTGGCGGGGCGGTCATCGGAGCCAGGGCGGGCGCCGCGGGGTCAGCATCGGTGTGATCGTTGCCCTGGTTGCCGTTGTCGTGGTGGTGGGCACGGTCATCTTGTGGAGTTTCTTCGGCGATGCCTTGTCCAACCGCTCCCATAAGGCCGCCGGGCGTTGTGTGGGGGGTAACGAGACAGTCGCGGTGGTTGCCGACCCGTCGATCGCCGATTCCGTGCAGCAGTTCGCGGAAAGCTACAACGCGTCGGCGGGCCCGGTCGGCGATCACTGCGTGGTGGTGAGCGTCAAGCCAGCCGGCTCCGAGGCCGTCCTCAACGGCTTCATCGGCAAGTGGCCCGCCGAACTCGGCGGGCAACCGGCTTTGTGGGTTCCGGGCAGCTCGATCTCGGCCGCGCGGCTCGCCGGATCCACGGCTCAGAAAACGATCACCGAAAGCCGGTCATTGGTCACATCACCGGTGGTGCTCGCCATCCGCCCGCAACTCCAGCCAGCGCTGGCCAACCAGAACTGGGCGGCACTGCCCGGACTGCAAACCAACCCGAACGCATTGGCTGGCTTGAACTTGTCGGCATGGGGCTCGCTGCGACTGGCGCTGCCGATGAACGGCGACAGTGACGCAACGTTTCTGGCCGGCGAAGCGGTAGCGGCGGCGTCGGCACCCCCCGGCGCACCGGCAACACAGGGCACCGGCGCGGTGCGCTCTTTGCTGAACGCCCAACCCAAATTGGCGGACAACTCGCTGTCTGAGGCGATGAACACGCTGCTCAAGCCCGGCGACCCGGCGACCGCACCGGTGCACGCGGTCATCACCACCGAGCAGCAGCTGTTCCAGCGTGGCCAGTCGTTGCCAGATGCCAAGAGCGCGTTGAGTTTCTGGCTACCGCCCGGGGCGGCGCCGGTCGCCGACTATCCCACGGTCCTGCTCAGTGGTTCGTGGCTGACGTCGGAGCAGACTTCGGCGGCCAGCGAGTTCGCCCGGTTCATGCACAAGCCCGAGCAACTCGCCAAGCTGGCCAAAGCGGGCTTCCGGGTCAACGGAGTCAAACCGCCGAGCAGCCCGGTCACCACGTTCCCGGCGCTGCCGTCGACGCTCTCGGTGGGCGACGACGCGATGCGCGCCACCCTGGCCGAGGCCATGGCCACTCCATCGAGTGGGATCGCCGCGACGATCATGCTCGATCAGTCGATGCCGGGCCAGGAAGGCGGAAAGACCAGGCTGGCGAATGTGATTGCGGCGCTCCAGGACAAGATCAAAACGATGCCGGGCAACTCTGTGGTGGGGTTGTGGACTTTCGACGGACACGAAGGCCGCTCGGAGGTGGCCAGTGGTCCGCTGGCCGACCCTGTCAATGGCCAGCCACGCTCGGCGGCATTGGCGGCCGCGCTGGACAAGCAGTTTTCGTCGACCGGCGGTGCGGTGTCGTTTACCACGCTGCGCATGATCTACCAAGAAGCGCAAACGAATTACCATGCCGGCCAGACGAATTCGATTCTGGTGATCACGGCTGGGCCCCACACCGACCAAACCCTGGACGGTCCGGGGCTGCAAGATTTCATCCGCAAAAGCGCAGACCCGGCCAAACCCATCGCGGTAAACGTCATCGATTTCGGCGCCGACCCGGACCGGGCGACGTGGGAAGCGGTCGCGCAACTCAGTGGCGGCAGCTACCAGAACCTCGCCACATCGGCCTCCCCTGACCTGGCCGCGGCGGTCAACGTCTACCTGGGCTGACGAGCAGGGCCGGTGCTTAAGCGCCGCAGTAGTAGTGACTTGTGTCGTTGGCGTTGCAGTACGGGAACTGCTGCTCCTTACCACGGCTCAGCTGCAGGCCCTGCCCGCCCCCGACAAGGGTGACCGTCACGCCCTGGCCGCGTTCGCCGCCCGGGTTAGCCAGCTTGCGTGACGCTGCCGGACAGGTACACGCGCTAAACGCGCCGATCACCCGCGTGCGGCACCCTCCTGACAACGCGAGATCGTGCTCAACCACGATGACGTCAGCGGAAACCACGCGGTCACCATCGACACTGGCGACAATTTCCTCATCACCGATTTGAGATCGGCCAACGGCGTCGAAGTCAAACACCGACGACTCCGCCCCAGCGCACCCCGCCCGGCGGTGACCAGATCGACATTTGCGGTCACCGATTCACGTTTGAAATCCAACGGATTTCGGCCGACCCGATGTTGCGGGCCGCACCTAGATCTTCGCGGCCCGGCCGGACAAGCACCTCAGTCCCGTAGCGTGCGCCCCTCCGCGTCGGGGACCTTGCCCATGAGGATCGTGATTCCGTCGATTAGCGGCCACAAGGCGCCTATACCGCAAGTACACACGGTCACCACGATCTGGATGATGGCGATGTTGGTGTAGCCAGGGTAGAAGCGACCCACCGCAAAAGTGGAGAGGAAAATCTGCAGTAGTCCGGCTACAACCTTGCTCTTATCCGACGGCGGGCGGCCGTACGCGTCCACCCCGTAACCAGCGCCACCATACGGCGCGACGCCGGCGCTTGTGGCCGGAACGTCGGTGCGCCATTGCTGGCCATCCCAATACATCTGGTTGGGTCCGCCGTTCGGGTCGGGGTACCAACCGGCCGCCGGTTGTCCGCTAGTCATATTGTTGCCCTCTCTGTTGAAAGGTTCCGGGTTTTTTGCCGGGGTCTGGGGTTGCGGCCGTAGCGTTCTCGCGTCACGGCCACCGGGCCGCGGCAGCCGGTTAGCATACAATGCTGACCTGCACGCCTTGAAAGATTCTTAAAGCGTCGTGCCGTCCTGTACCGGCTCCGTTCGGCGCCGCAGATACCAATCAAATGGCGAACACGGCGCGGAGGGCCCGTGGGGGCACCCTATTCCGTCTAGCGGTGGATTGCCCGTCGATCAACAGAATCGTATTTTTGGAGCAATCCCCGCCCCTAAGACGTCGGTAAGCTTCTAATAGGCCTGTTTCAGTGTCTTTGATCGGTCGATCCAAAGTCGCACAACGCCCACGGCGGCGACAACAACCCCTAGCCCGTACAAAAATAACCCAACCCCGGGCGTGACGCTTACGACGTCCCCGCCCTTGTTGTTTTCCGAAGAGACGTTCAAGAACCACACCACTGTCAGGGCACCGAGTAAACCGACCACGATGCTCAGTCCAATGAGCCGGCTGCTGGCTAATTCAGATCCCGTCAGGGCGGGAAATGCCAAGAACACGGCCAACGCGACCAAGACGATGACGACGGCCTTTGCCGCACCGGTCGTGGGAAGCTGTTGCGAGGCCAGAGTTTCCCCAAACAGCTTGACGCTCTCGGTTGCAAACGGCAGAAAGGTTGCAATGACGGTGAGTACCAGGCCGCCGAGCAGAAGCCAGACGCTAACTGAAAACTTCGCAGCGTGGCCCTTAACCGTCGCGAGGCCATCAGACGCCATTTGACCACCAGCGGCCGGAGCCTGGGGGCCGGGAGGAGGCCAGTGGTGGGCGGCCGGCTGCGAGGGATTCTCAGCCCCGTACGCTGCCGCCGCTGGTGAATACGCTGGCGGGGGCGGCAGATTCAATGGTGGAGGCGGCGGCACGGGGGAAGGCTGCTCCGCCGGAGCCGCGCCGTGCGGAGGCGCAGGCGGGGGCAGATTGGGCGGCGGTGGCGGTTGTTGCTGCGGCGGCGTGACCGGTGGTCGTCCGGCGTGCGCGGCGGGCTTTCCCTGGCGGTGCGGTGTCCATTCTTGACCGTTCCAATAGCGCTGCGCGTTTGAATCTTGTGGGTCGTCATACCAGCCGGGCTGGTTGGGGGTCGTCATGGACAGAACCTTCCGGTTGACTGAAATGCAGCCGTGACATGGACAATAGCGCGCCCAGCCACAAGTCCGTGACATTTAGCGCCATTTAGTCTGGACATGCCTGGTCAGCCGACGCGGCCTCCGCTTGGCCGCAGACGGTCCCGAGACCCAGGTCGATTCCATGAGCACGGCATGTTTGCGAAATACGCAAGTGGATAAATGGTTTGACATAAAAATCGTTCCCAGCCGACCAGGAGTCAGCGCACGGGGAGAGCGGTGTCGGCGTTCAATGTCCGGCGGCGCAGTCCGGCGCGGAATTGCAGGCCAGACTCGCGTATTTCTAGTTGCCGTTCTCTTTGACAAATGGCCACGTTTGTGTGTCCGACTTCCCTGGCAACTTGGAATATGTGAAGTGGCGGCAACAGTCGGGTGCTGAAGCTGGCGGCGGGCTCGAGCACGCCGGCCGTGCTGGCGTCTTCCGGGTTGAAGGATCCGCGTGGTGTCGCGGGAGAGACACTGCCGGCAACGTCTACGTCACCGACACCGGCGGCAACCGGGTGCTGGAACTGGCTGCGGGGTAAGGCGACCGGAGCTCGATGTCACACGTCGGGCATACCATCGTGAGCGCCAACCCGAAGGAGCGCCATGACAATTGATTTCACCCCGGATCCCCGGCTATATCCATTCTAGTCGCGCTGGTTCCTCAGCTCACAAGGACGCATTCACTACATCGACGAAGGTGACGGGCCCCCGCTGCTTTTGTGCCACGGGAACCCGACCTGGAGCTTCCTGTATCGCAACATCGTCATCGCGCTGCGCAACCGATTCCGTTGCATCGCACCGGATTACCTTGGCTTCGGGCTGTCGGACCATCCAGCGGAGTTCGGTTACACGATCGACGAGCACGCCCGGGTGGTCGGCGAGTTCGTCGACCACCTCGGCCTGGACGGCTACCTGACGATGGGTCAGGACTGGGGCGGTCCCATCAGCATGGCCGTCGCCGTGGACCGGGCCGAGCGGGTACGAGGGATCACGCTGGGCAACACCTGGTTGTGGCCGACGGACGAACTCGGCATGAAGATATTCAGCCGGGTAATGTCCAGCCCCCCGCTGCAATTCGCGATCTTGCAGCGCAACTTCTTCGTCGAGCGGCTCATCCCCGCAGGCGTCCAGCATCGGCTAAGTCAGGCGGTGATGGAGCACTACCGCGCCGTGCAGCCCAACCCTGACGCGCGCAAGAGCGTCGCCGAGATGCCCAAGCAACTCTTGGCCGCCCGCCCGCTGCTGGCACGGCTGGGTCGCGAGGTACCGGACAAGCTCGGTGCCAAACGAGCGCTGATCGTCTGGGGCATGAAGGACTTCGCCTTTCGCGACCACGTCCTCGTCGAGCTGCCCACCGCCGAACACTTCATCCAGGAGGATGCGCCCGAGCGGATCGCCGCGGCGATCAGTGACCGGTTCGGCTGACGACCACTACGTCGTTACGCGAACGCCTCTACCGGCGGGCACGAGCAGACCAGGTGGCGATCGCCGTAGGCACCGTCGATACGACGCACCGGCGGCCACACTTTGGGCCGGAAGTTCGTGCCCAGCGGGTAGGCCGCCTCGGCACGGGTGTAGGGGTGCTCCCACTCGGACACCAGCAGGCAATCGGCGGTGTGCGGTGCTCCCCGCAGCGGATTGTCTTCAACAGACCACAGCCCGGCCGCCACTTTGTCGATCTCACCGCGAATGGCGATCATCGCGTCGCAGAAGGCATTTACCTCCGTCAGGCTCTCGCTCTCGGTGGGCTCCACCATCAGCGTGCCCGCCACCGGGAAGCTCATGGTGGGGGCGTGAAAGCCGTAGTCTGCCAACCGTTTTGCAACATCGTCGACGGTTACCCCGGTTGACTTGGTGATCGGACGCAGATCCAGGATGCATTCGTGGGCGACCATGCCGTTCTCGCCGGTGTAGAGCACCGGGAAGTACTCGTCGAGGCGCCGGGCGATGTAGTTGGCCGAGGTGATCGCGGTCAGCGACGCCGCCCGCAACCCATCGGCACCCATCATCCGGATGTAGGCCCAGCTGATCGGCAGGATCGAAGCCGAGCCATAGGGCGCCGACGACACCGGATGCCCTTGCGGCAACTCGGGAGCAAACGGATGCCCGGGCAAAAACGGTGCCAAATGGGAACGCACCGCCACCGGCCCGACTCCTGGTCCCCCGCCCCCGTGCGGAATGCAGAACGTCTTGTGCAGGTTCAAGTGGCTGACATCGCCGCCGAACTTGCCCGGGCGGGCCAGACCGACCAGCGCGTTGAGGTTAGCGCCGTCAACGTACACCTGACCGCCGGCGTCGTGGACGGCCGCGCAAATCTCGGCGATGTCATGCTCAAACACGCCGTGCGTTGACGGATAGGTGATCATCAGCGCCGACAGCCGGTCGCCGTGTTCGCCCACTTTGGCGCGCAGGTCGTCCAGATCGACGTCGCCATTGTCGTGGCAGGCCACCACCACCACCCGCATACCGGCCAAGGCCGCCGACGCCGCGTTGGTGCCGTGCGCGCTGGACGGGATCAGGCAGATATCACGGTGCGGTTCATCGCGGCTGGCGTGGTAGTCGTGGATGGCCAACAGGCCGGCGTACTCGCCTTGCGAGCCGGCGTTGGGTTGCAGCGAGATGGCGTCATAACCGGTGATCCGCACCAGCCAGCTTTCCAGGTCGCTGATGAGCTGACGCAGCCCCGGGGTGTCCGATGCCGGCGCGAAAGGATGCTGGCGCGCGAACTCCGGCCAGGTGATCGGTTCCATCTCGGCGGCGGCGTTGAGTTTCATGGTGCATGAACCCAGCGGAATCATGCTGCGATCCAAGGCGATATCTTTGTCCGCCAGGGCGCGCAGGTAGCGCATCATCGCCGTCTCGGTGCGGTACCGCTTGAAGGCGGGATGGGTCAGGAACTCCGACGTCCGGGTGGCGATGTCCCGGTTATCACCGTTCGCCGGTTCGGCGGCCGCCGCGCCGAAGGACTCCACGACGATGGCCACGTGCTCGTCGGTGGTGGCTTCGTCGCAGGATACCGACACGTGGTCGGCGTCGACGCGCCACAGGTTGACGCCTTTGCCCTTCGCCGCCGCGATCACCTCGTCGGCGCGGTTGGCAACCCGCGCCAGCACGGTGTCGAAGTACCTGTCGTGTACCAGCGCATCACCCAGTGCGGCACCGATTTTCATGGCCTGCGCGTGCACTCGCCGGGCGATCCGGGTCAGTCCGTCCGCGCCGTGATAGCTGGCGTACATCGCCGCCAGCACCGCCAGCAGCACCTGCGCGGTGCAGATGTTGCTGGTCGCCTTGTCTCGGCGGATGTGCTGCTCGCGTGTCTGCAGCGCCAGCCGGTAGGCCGGAGACCCGTCAGCATCCATCGACACGCCGACCAGCCGGCCGGGCAGCTGGCGGGCATGCTTGGCGTGCACGGACAGGTATCCGGCATGCGGCCCGCCGAATCCCATTGGAACACCGAATCTTTGGGTAGTGCCGAAGGCGACGTCGGCGCCGATCTCGCCGGGCGGCGTAATCAGCGTCAAGGCCAGCAGGTCGGCGCCGATGGCGACCAGCGCGCCGCGCTCGTGTGCCTGCTGGACCAGGCCGGACCAGTCGATAATGCGGCCGCTGGCGCCGGGCAGCTGGGCGATGACGCCGAAGAACTCACCGTCCGGCAGGCCCTCGCGCAGATCCGCGGTGACGATCTCGATGCCCAACGGCCGGGCCCGTGTTGCGATCACGGCTGCGGTCTGGGTGAATACATCGGCGTCCACGGCGAGTCGGTTCGCCGTGCCGCGAGCGGCGCGGTGCATCAACGTCATGGCCTCGGCGGCAGCGGTGCCCTCGTCGAGCATCGAGGCGTTGGCCACTTCCAGTCCGGTCAGGTCGGCCACCATCGTCTGGAAGTTCAGCAGCGCTTCCAACCGGCCCTGGCTGATCTCGGGTTGATACGGCGTGTAGGCGGTGTACCAGGCAGGGTTCTCCAGGACGTTGCGCACCAACACCGGCGGTGTGAGCGTGTCGTAATAGCCCTGCCCGATCATCGAGACGGCCACCGTATTGGCGTCGGCCAGCGCGCGCAGCTCCGCCAGCGCCTCGGTCTCGCTGACCGCCGGCGGCAATCCGTTCAAACCCGGCACGGTGCCGCGGTCCGTGGGCTTATCGAGAATTCCGTTCGGAACCGCCTTGGCGGCCAGCTCGTCGAACGAGTCCACACCGATAACGGCGAACATGGCCGCAACGGCCTGACGGTCCGGACCGATGTGCCGGGCTGCGAAGGTGGATTGATCGGGCACTGGCGAACTCCTGATTTCGGCGTCACAGAGGCAGAGGACTAAGCGGCCCTCTCCCTCTGTCTTCACCCGTTCGCCAGGCGCCTGAGAGATTCGGCACGAGGTCGCCCGTGCGCCTTTCCCCATCGGCGGGTGCGGACCATTACGGCCCCGCACCGCTTTCCAGAGGCATCGTTAACTCGCGCGGTCCGGGTGCCTGAGAGGTTGACGGAGAGGTGTTGCTCCTTCGGCGTCCGTGACTGGCGATCACGGAACTCTCCCGCTCGAGTGCGATGCGTCGCCCAGTTTACCCGGCGAGTCAGCCGATCTTGCGATCGCGATGCTTGCGCCGCGACGCCAACTCGTCTTCTGGGGCGGCAATCGACTCGCCGCCGTCCGCCCGCTCACCGTGGAAATCGGCGATCACGCCGGTCAGCTCCCGCATGGCGCCGGATACGGCGATGCCGAACACGCCCTGGCCGCCCTGCAGCAGGTCGACGACCTCCTCAGCCGAGGTGCACTCATAAACCGTGGTGCCGTCGGAGAACAACGTGATGTTGGCCAGGTCCTGCACGCCGCGCTGACGCAGATGGTCGACCGCTACCCGGATGTTGTGCAGCGAGATACCGGTGTCGAGCAATCGCTTGACGATCTTGAGAACCAGGATGTCCTTGAACGAGTAGAGCCGCTGGCTGCCCGAGCCTGCCGCGCTGCGGATCGAGGGAACCACCAACGACGTACGCGCCCAATAGTCCAGCTGGCGGTAGGTGATGCCGGCGATTTGACATGCGCTCGGCCCGCGGTAGCCCACCAGTTCATCCGGCACCGAATCGTCGGGGAACAGCCCCGGTTGCACCGGCGCCTCCGTCGCGGTGCCGCCGGTGTCACTGGTCGAGGTACTCGCGTGGTCAGCTAAGTCCAGCTGCTCTTGACGTGGCTGCTCGCTCACGGTGGTTCCTCTCGCCGATCGCGCTTCGTTAGTAGCTGCGTCTCTGGCTGCGTCGCAGCCACGTATGTCAGGCCCGAGTGCTAGAGAGCTTACGCTTTTCGATAGCTATCGCGCCTTTAAAGTCGTGTTCAAAGTATGGCCGCCGCCGGGCTAAGTGAGAGCGCTATCCGCCAGGCGTGTCGACATCGCGGTGCCAGTTGAGATACATCCGTGATGTCGCTGTCCAGCCTAGCCCCCTGCCGAGCGTCGACCCAACAAGTCGACGTCGGCCCACCCAAACTAGGTGGCCTTGAAATCGTCCGGGGACACGCTGTCGAGAAACTCTTTGAACTTCTCCACCTCGTCCTCGCGGACCGCGGTACCGCCTTCTTCGTCGCTCTCGTCGGGGATCAGCAGCCCTGCCTGTGCCAGGACGGCCTCCTCGACGTAGATCGGAACCCCCACGCGCAGCGCAATCGCCACCGAGTCCGAAGGGCGCGCCGAGACGGTGATGTTTCGGTCGAAGACCAGGTCAGCGTAGAAAGTGCCTTCTTGGAGGTCGACGATCCGCACCTCTTTCAGCGAATGTCCAAGCGCGGCAATGACATCCCTGATCAGGTCATGCGTCAGCGGGCGGGGCGGCTCGACGCCTTGCTGCTCGAGCGCGATGGCAGCGGCCTCGGACTGGCCGATCCAAATTGGCAGGTACCGGTCACCGTTGGTTTCGCGCAGTAGCAGCACTGGTTGGTTCTGCGGCTGCTCGACGCGAATGCCGACAACACGAACTTCACCCATTTGTGTCTGCCCTCCGCATATGGTGCCGTGTCGGACTGGTTCTTGGTGCGACGACGAGGCGAAATATCGCTGTGTCGCCGTACACCGAGCTATCGACCGAAGTCTAGTCCTCAGCGATGCAGAACGTCGCGAACGGCAGATTTGACCAACGACGTGTGCAGCGTGATTGCGAGTGCGGCGACCTCACGGGCCAGGTCGTCGGCGCGGTCGCGGGCACCGGTCTTGCCGGCCTTGACTACCGGCCCGGCGATTTGGGCGATCAGGTCGGACTGCCTGTCGGCTGCCGAGCGGAAGGCGCGCAGATGCCGCGGCTCGACGCCGTATTCCGACAGCGCTCGGGCGCACTGCAGGATGACGACGGCGTGTTCATCGAAGAAACCGCCCGGACCGGTGGTTATCACGCCGGCTTTGAGCAGGGCGGTCAGCAGTTCGTCGTCGACTCCTGAGCGCTGCAGCAGGTCCTCTCGACTCAGCCGGACCTGGGTAGGGGCCACCGCAGCCGGGTCGGATCCGGTCCCGGCTCCCAGGCCGGCTTCCCCGCCCCCCGTGACGGACACCAAGCGCGGCGCGGTGTAGGGCGAGCCGAACGGCGGTAGCTCACCGTCGGGTTGGGCGTCCAGTTGCGCCCGGATGACCTTCAGCGGCAAGTAGTGATCGCGTTGCGCGGTCAGGATGAACCGCAGCCGCGCGCAGTCATATGCGGTGAACCTGCGATACCCCGACGCGGCGCGCTGCGGCGTGACCAGTCCCTCAGCTTCCAAGAAGCGGATCTTGGAGATCGTGACATCGGGGAAGTCCGGCCTTAACAGTTCCAGGACCGCCCCGATCGACATCCCAGCCAGTGCCGGGCTATCGGGTGCGCTCACTAGCCTGAAGACCCTCCGTCCCCACCTTGCTTGAGCCCGGTCAAAAACACCAAGCGGAACTTGCCGATCTGCACTTCGTCACCGTTTGCCAGTACCGCTGAGTCCACGGGCTCCCGGTTGACATACGTGCCGTTGAGGCTACCGACATCGACCACGTGGAATTCGTTGTTCTCCAACCTGAATTCGGCGTGGCGCCGGCTGACGGTCACGTCGTCGAGGAAGATGTCGCTGTCGGGATGCCGACCGGCGGACGTGATGGGCTGGTCCAGCAAAAACCGCGACCCAGCGTTCGGCCCGCGCTTGACGACCAGCAGCGCCGAGCCCGCCGGGAGTCCCTCAACCCCGGATACCGCGCTCTCGGCCCCCGCTTGCGCAGGAGCTTCGAGCTCGTTGAGGAAGTCGGCACGGAAGACAGAAGTCGTCTCCACCGTGACTTCGTCAGAGGTGTGGTCCTGCTGACGTCCTGAGTCCATGTCCGTCACGCGCTGCTCCTCACTGGCCGCTGTGGCGTTGTCTGACCTGGCCGCTCGGCCGGCTGCTCACTAGGTTTGTTCGCCGGTACTGCTGATCATTCGCTTTTCTGGTGCCTTCAGGTGTCGATGTGTCGACGGTACCGCGCAGTGGTGTCGAATGTGCCCACCACCCGGCGATCGGCCGACCGATTCCCCGCCTTTCCTCGCTCGTGGCCGGGAACCGCCCCGTTGAGTGCGCGCACCCCGCCCCTGCGAGCGCCGGGAGCCCCGCCATTGGTCGGCTGCACCACTGGGGTGGCCGTGCGGGGCCCGCTGGCACAGTAGCAATCTTCATTCGGTCAGTGTTCCGCGGTAGGCCTCGGCGTCAAGCAGCGACGAGATGGCTGACTCCAAAGCGGCGACGTCCGACACCCGGACATCCAGTAGCCATCCGGCCCCGTACGGGTCGGAGTTGACCAGCTGCGGGCTGCCTTCCAGATCGCTGTTGACCGCAGACACCGTGCCGGACACCGGGGCGTACAGGTCCGACACCGATTTCGTCGATTCCACCTCGCCGAAGGATTCACCCGCGGTCAGTTCGGTGCCCACATCGGGCAGCTGGACAAAAACGACATCGCCCAATGCCGACTGCGCAAAGTCGGTGATCCCGACCCGCGCGGTGTCATCGCCATTGCGGCGAATCCACTCGTGTTCGACGGTGTAGTGCAGATCGGGCGGAATATCGCTCACGAGTAATCCTGTCTTTTCCTGGTGCTCACTTGACGGGCTGAGCGTATTGGTGCGGTTTTGGTTGTCGCAAGGTGGTCACGTCCACTCGGTCGGCCTGTTGGACAGCCATCCGGGCGCCGACGCGCTTGATGCTGTCCTGGGCACCGCCGGGGATGTTCATCGCCGCGGCCAGCGTGGGCGGATCACCAATAGCCAGAATCGAATACGGGGGTGACAGCGTTTTGCCGTCGATGGACAACGAACCGGGCGTACCCACAACCCAGGTATCGACACCAACGCGCACCGATTGGTGCGCAGCGTTGATCTCGATCGCCTCGGCGCCGGCGGCCCGCAACTCGTTGATCACGTCGAGCATCGCCTCTGGGGACACGCCCGGCCCGGGATCCTCGATCGTGACCGTGACACCCGGCCCGGTGGCTCCCACGGTCCCGACCAAAATGGATAGCGCCGCCAACCTGGCCTGCGCGGCCTGAATTGCGGCCTGATCGTTGTTTCCGGACGCCTGCAACGAATTCAGCGTGTTCTGCAGTTCGCTCACTTCGGTGTCGAGTGTGGCTTCGCGCTGTCGCAACGAATCCAGCAGCACCAACAAGTCTGCGGGGCGCGCCGTGTCCAGCGCATCGCCGGACTTGGTCTGGCGGGCCTGGGTGACGATCGCGATTCCCAAGAGCACACACAACACCATCGCCAACGTTCCGAAAATCAATTGGGAGCGACCGCTACGCAGCAGCCCGGACCATCCGGTCCGGCGCACTGACCCGATCTCCGGGCGCGGCCGTTTCGCCGGTAGTTCGTGGCGGCCGCGCTGCGGACCCTCGTTGGATCCGGATTCGGCGCTTTTACGCGCATGCTGCGTTTCACGACTTTCGTCGGCAACGCGATCTGCGGGGTCCTGGCTCACGCTGACCCCAACTCCGTCATAGCGTCGCTCCTCCACATCGCTTCGTCCCCTCGCCGCTTCGCGGCTGGCGGTGCCCCCACTGCATCGTCGCCGGCGCGGTCAGGCCCCGAACAACCGGCGCCGCAGTGCGGCGGCGTTGCCGAAAATCCGGATGCCCAACACGACAATGATGGCCGTCGACAACTGCGTACCCACCCCCAATTGGTCGCCGACGTACACGATCAGGGCAGCCACGAAGACGTTGAACACGAACGACACCACGAAGACTTTCGGGTCGAAGATTCGTTCCAGATACGCACGCAGGCCTCCGAACACCGCGTCCAGAGCGGCGACCACGGCGATCGGCAAATAGGGCTGGACGACCTCGGGCACCGCCGGGTGAAAAATCAAGCCGAGCACGATGCCAATCGCAAGTGCTGCGATACCGATCATGCGGGATTTCCCGTTCCCGTCTCACACCGGCCGATATCTCCGCGAAAAATATCTCTCACCGTGGCCCAATCTGCTTGGCGAACTTGACATCCCGGAATGACCCGGCCGGGAGAGTGAGACCGTCAGCGACGTCGACCGTAACCACGACACCGTAGGAGACCTCTAGCAGCCTAAGGCGCTGCAGCCCGGGGCTTTGGTCGAAGAGGTCGCGCATCGCGCGCGGCGGTCCGACCGCGAGAATGGTGTACGGGCTGCTGGTGGGGTTGTTGTCGACCAGGATCGCTCCACCGGCTTGCCGGATGGTCACATTCGGTCCGATCCGGACGCCACCGACCGAGACAGCCTCAGCACCGCTCGCCCACAACGAATTGACGACCAACTGTAAATCGCGGTCCAAGATGATTTGCCTGCTGCCGTTGACCCGTTGCTTGGACACGTCGGAAAGATTAGGGCTGGCACCAGGATCGGTCACCGTCACCTTCAGACCCGGGCCGATGACCGCGGTGCTGGCCGCGGCCAGGCTGAGTGCATCAAGGCGTCCGAGCAGCCGTTGCCCCTCGGCGTCGTCCGCCAGCGCGCGGCGCTGCACGTCGTCGACTCGGGTCGACAGATCGCTGCGCTCCCGGGCCAACTTGGTCGCCGCCGCCTCCGTTGAACGCACGTTTCCCAGCAGCAGTTGCTGCGCGGTGCGCACACCGGGTGCCACCGAACGGGCCTGCGCAACCGCGGCGGCGAAGACCGTGGCGATCAGCAGCGCCGCCAGAGCCTGCCAAAGCCAGCCGAACGCGCGTGCCCGCCCGCTGGGTGCCGTGGCGCCCCGTTTGGCGGCCGCCGCAGCATAGCCCGGATCCAGGTGCTCCGATAGCAGCGCCCGCAGCAGGGAGGGCACCGGGATGTGTTTTGGCCGCGATGCGTGTGCGCTGTGGCCGGCGTTGGGGTCATAGCCGCCGAGCAGGCGGTCCGCCTCAGCCATCGATCGCCTTCGAAACGGTGGTCTGAGGAGCATCGTGCTTGAGCTTTTCCATCCGGCGCAGGACCAACACCAGTTGCACCGCGTACAGGACGAACGCCCACAGATACAGATACATGCCCCAGATCAGGAAGGCCCACCCGCAGGCCCCGAGCACGCGGCTCCACGTCGCGTCGTATGTTCCCAGCAGCACCAGCGGAAAACCGGCCATCAGTGCGAACGTTGCGGCTTTACCGAGATAGGTCACCGGCAGCGCGGTCAGTCCGCGACTCCACAGCATCGGCAGCGTCGCAGCCAGTAAGCCGTCGCGGGCCAGCAAGATGGCGACGAACCACCACGGCACGATGCCGCTCATTGCCATCAAGACCGGAACGGTGACCATGTAGAGGCGGTCGACGGCCGGGTCGAGCAGAACCCCCAGCCGCGACGACTGGTTGAGCGTCCTGGCGATTTTGCCGTCGGCCCAGTCGGAGGCACCGCTGAACATCAAGACCGCGACCGCCCAGCCGTTGGCGTGCGCGACAAGCAGCAGGTAGGCGAACACCGGAATGAGCACCAGTCGTAGGACGCTCAGCGCATTCGGTACGGTCAGCACCCGGTTTGGCGGAGACACCTGCTCCATGAGCCGTGACATTAGCCCGACTTGCCCCCGAACCGCAGGCCGAGGCCGTTCGGGGACGAGTGTGAAGCTGGCCGCACGCTCGGCGACGAGTGTGAAGCTGCCCGCAGGCTCGCCAGGCCGGTGCCCTGAACCCCTAGCGGAACACCCCGGGCAGGCTCAGGGTGGAAAGGGTGTCATCGGCCAGCGGGTTGTCGTTGACCATGTAGGTCCACGTCGACGTCGGCCGGGCCAGCTTGGACAGATCCAGTCCCGGCTCTCCCCCGCTAGCGGGAGGTGCCCCCACGTCGAGGACGTTCGCCGTTTCGAACGTCTGCTGCGCCGCCTCGATCGCGTCGGCGGCCAACGACGCGAACGCGTCGACGGCCAACCGGTGGAACTCGTCCAGCGGGTTTTGCCGGCCCAGCGCCCGCAAATGGATGCTCTCGCGGATGTCGGCGAGATAGGCCAGGTGATCGGCCCAGCCTCGGTCGAGGTGATACAGCATGATCTGTCGGCAGATCGTCTCGAGGCGCTCTTCGGAGATTTCCTTGGACAGTTCCTCGTACCGCTCCGGCGCCAGCTCGGCAAGTTCCTCGCGTGCGGTTGCGGTGCGCAGCAACGTGTTTCGCCGATCCACGATGATCGCGCGTTGCTGCGCGATCAGCTGGTTGTAGCGCCACGTGTTGGCGTGCACGTCGAGCATCCGGCCCTCGGCGACGCGCTGGGCATGGTCGAGCAGCCCGGCCGCCTTGGCGCTGACGATCCGGCCGTCCTCGTCGGTTTCCATGGGCAGCTTGTTGCGGTCGAGATTGGCCGCCACCACGTCGTCTTCCCAGCTTGAGAAGAACACCGACGATCCCGGGTCGCCCTGGCGCCCGGCGCGTCCACGGAGCTGGTTGTCCAGTCGCTCGGTGTGATGCCGCCCGGTGCCCACCACGTGCAGCCCGCCCAGATCGGCCACCCTGTCGTGATCGGCTTCGTCGGAGCCGCCGAGCCGGATATCGGTGCCACGCCCGGCCATCTGGGTGGACACCGTGACCACGCCGAATTTGCCGGCCTCGGCGATGACCTGCGCCTCCTCGGCGTCGTTCTTTGCATTGAGCACCACTGCGGGCACCCCGCGGCGCAACAGCCGCTCGTGCAGGTCCTCGGATTCGGCCACATCGCGCGTACCGACGAGCACCGGCTGTCCGGTCTCATGCACCTCGGCGATGTGCGCGACGGTCGCGTCGTTCTTGGCGGCGGCGGTGATGTACACCCGGTCGGACTCGTCCTCGCGAATGTTGGGCTTATTCGGCGGAATTGGGGACACACCCAGCTTGTAGAACTGGCGCAGCTGCTCGCCGGCGGCCAGCGCGGTGCCGGTCATGCCGCACACCGTTGCGTAGCGGTTGATCAGCGCCTGCACGGTGATGGTGTCGAGTACCTCGCCGGTTTCGGTGGTCTCGATGCCTTCCTTCGCCTCGACGGCGGCCTGCAGGCCATCCGGCCAGCGCTGCAGCTGCGCGATCCGCCCGCGTGAAGCGTTGATCAGGTGCACCGCATCGTCGCGGACGATGTAGTGCACGTCGCGCTGCAGCAGCACGTGCGCGTGCAGGGCGACGTTGACCTCGGTCAGCGTGGTGCCGACGTGCTCCTCGGAGTACAAATCGATGCCGCCGAGCGCTTTCTCGACCTTGCGCGCGCCGGTGTCGGTCAGGTGGACGTTGCGGTTGTCGGAGTCCGTGTCATAGTCGGTGCCCGCTTCCAGTTCACCAACCAGCTTGATGATCTCCACCCGCGGCGTCTCCCGGTGCGTGGTGCCGGCCAGCACCAACGGCACCAGGGCCTCGTCCACCAGCACCGAGTCGGCCTCGTCGATGAGGGCCACGTCGGGGTTGGGCGATACCAAGTCGTCAACGTCGGTCACCAGCTGATCGCGCAACACGTCGAACCCGATCTCGTTGACCGAGGCGTAGGTGACGTCGCAACCGTATGCGGCCCTGCGCTCCTCGCTCGTCGACTCCGCGGTGATCCAGCCGACGGTCAGCCCCATGGCCTCGAGTAACGGGCCCATCCACTCCGCATCGCGGTGGGCCAGGTAGTCGTTGATGGTCACCACGTGCACATGCCTTCCGGCCAGCGCGTAGCCGGCCGCTGCGATCGCGCCGGACAGGGTCTTGCCTTCACCGGTGGCCATTTCGATCACGTCCCCGGCGAGCATGCGCAGCGCCCCGAGTAGCTGCACGTCAAACGGGCGGAGCCCGGTGGTCCGTTCGGCGGCCTCCCGGGCGATCGCCAGGAACTGCGGAATGTCCTCGGACTCGGCCAGATCGTCGAGGTTGAGCAGTCCGGTCGCCTTACGCAGCTTCTCGTCGCTGAGATCGGCGGCTTCCTTGTCGTACTCCGAGGAAGCGTTGACCTGGGTCAGCGAACGGCTGCGGTTCTTTTCGGTACTGGCGCCCAGCAGTCGCCAAAATCGGCTGCTGAGGCCGCCGGGCTGCGCGCGGGTGGTCTTTGGCACAGATCAACGGTACGCGAACCGCGGACCAGCCCGATCAGGCCAAGTTGGATCGGCGTGGATAGGCGACGCTCGGGTCGGTGAGCACGTTGACGACGGCGGGCAGGCCACTGGTGATCGCGCGTTCCAGCGCGGGCCGCAGCTCGGCGGGCGCGGCCACCAGCTCGCCGTGGCCACCCAACGCGCGCACCACCTCGTCGTAGCGGGTCCCCGGACGCAACTCCGCCACCACCGAATAGCCGTACAACGCCTCCATGGGGTGCTTCTCGAGCGCCCAGATTCCGTTGTTGCCGATCACCGATACCACCGGCACTTTGTGCCGGACCAGGGTGTCCCATTCCATGCCGCTGAAACCGAACGCGCCGTCGCCCTGCAGGAGAACCACCTGGCGGTCGGGTCGGGCGAGCTTGGCGGCCAAGGCATAACCCGGACCGGAACCGAGGCAGCCGAAGGGACCACTGTCCAGCCAGCAACCCGGCAGGTAGCTGTCGATCACCCGGCCGGCGTAGGACCCGAAATCACCGGCGTCGATGACGACAATGGCGTCGCGGTCCAACAGCGGCGCCAGCTCTGCGTACACCCGCATGGGATGCAGCGGGGTGCGGTCGTCGGCAAGTTCGGCCTTCTCCCGGGCCCGCGCCGCCGTCTCGGCCGTGCGCAGTTCATCGATCCAGTCTTGATGGTCGGTGCGGCCGGTGGCGGCAAGCGCCGCGAAAATCGTCAGGAGATCGCCGTACAGCTCGGCCTCCACCGGCCTGGGATGGTTGCGTTCGGGCCGGACGCGATCGATCACGACGAGCTGGGTTTGTGGTCCGAACACCGCGCCGAAGCCGAGCCGGAAATCCATGGGCACACCGACGATCAGCGCAACATCGGCCTCACCCAAGGCTTTCGCCCGTGCCCGTGAGAACGCCAGCGGGTGGTCGGCGGGCACCGCGCCGCGGGCCATCCCGTTCATCAGCACCGGGATCTGGCGTTCCTCGGCAAGGCTTAGCAGCGCCGCCTCCCCGCGTCCCCACCAGAGATTGGTGCCGGCCATGATCACCGGCCGCTGCGCCGCCGAGAGCAGGCTGGCGGCACGATCCAGCGCTGCGTCGTCGGCGGCCGGCCCGGGCGGCAGGTCAGCGAGTGCGCCGGGGCGCTCGTCGTCCTCCGACATGGAAAACACATGGTCCATTGGGAAGTCGACGAAGCCGACACCCGACGGGGCGCCGGCGGCTGCGAGCAGGGCCTCGTCGACGAGCCGGCCGGCGGCGCCGGGTGACTCCGCGGTGGCCGCGAAGCGGGCCAGCGGCGCCACGAACGGCACGTGGTCGATTTCCTGCAGTGACCCCATGCCCCATCGCCCCGCCGGCGCCCGGCCGCCCAACACCACCAAGGGTGACTGGTTCTGCTGCGCTGCCGCCATCGCACTCATCCCGTTGGTGACGCCCGGCCCCGCAGTGAGTGCGGCCACGCCCGGCAGCCTGGTCACCTTCGACCAGCCCTCGGCGGCGAAGGTCGCGGTCTGCTCGTGACGCGTGTCGATCAGCCGAATACCCTCATCGCGGCAGCCGTCGTAAATGGAAAACAGGTGGCCGCCGGATAGCGTGAAGACGGTGTCCACACCGCTGGCCCGCAGGCGCCGAGCGATGAGCCGGCCGGCGTGGATTGTTTGGGTGGGGGCGGCGTCGGTGGTCATAAGCGCAGCCTATCCAGATCCTTCGGGTACCTTCGCCGAAGGATTTGAAGTTGACGAGAGCTCGGACACGTCGACCATAAGGAGAGTCAGCCATGGGCCCGAAGCCGTTCAGGCCGTCGATCAACTGGTCGACGGCACCCATGGATTCCTTGCGGTGGATCGCCGTCGCGTGGCTGATCAGCGCCGTCTGTCTGTTCGTCGTGCTGGTCTTGTTCAGGTACCTCACGCCTTGGGGCCAGCAATTCTGGCGGATCACCCGTGGGTACTTCGTCGGGGCGCGCAGCATCCGGGTGTGGCTGATACTAGGCGTGCTGCTGCTGTCGGTGTTGCTTTCGGTGCGGCTGATGGTTTTGTTGAGCTATCAGGGCAACGACCTGTATACAGCGGTGCAAAAGGCGGTGCAGGGCATCGCCGCCGACGACGAGAGGGTCAAACAGTCTGGAATACATGGCTTCTGGATGTCGATCGCGATCTTCAGCGTGCTAGCCGTGCTGTACGTCATCCGGTTCATGTTGGACATCTACTTGACGCAGCGGTTCATCATCGCCTGGCGTGTGTGGCTGACCGGCCACCTCACCGACGACTGGCTGGCGGGTAGGGCCTACTACCGAGACTTGTTCATCGACAACACCATCGACAACCCCGACCAGCGCATCCAACAAGACATCGACATCTTTACCGCCAATGCCGGCGGCACGCCCAACATCCCGTCTAACGGCACCGGGAGCACCTTGCTGTTCGGGGCGGTCAATGCGGTGGCGTCAGTGATCTCGTTCGCCGCGATCTTGTGGAACCTGTCCGGCAATCTGAACGTCCTTGGCGTCGAGTTGCCCCGCGCGATGTTCTGGACCGTTCTGGTCTATGTGCTGGTCGCCACGGTGGTCGCGATCTGGTTGGGACACCCCCTGATTCGGCTCAGCTTCGACAACGAGCGGCTCAACGCCGCGTTTCGTTATGCCTTGGTGCGGTTGCGGGATGCCGCAGAGGCGATCGGCTTCTACCGTGGCGAGCGGGTCGAGCGCGCACAGCTGTGGCAGCGGTTCACTCCGATCATCGACAATTACCGCAAGTTCGTTCGGCGGACCATCATCTTCAACGGCTGGAACTGGTCGGTCTCGCAGGCGATTGTCCCGTTGCCGTGGGTGATCCAGGCGCCGCGGCTGTTCGCCGGCCGGATCGACTTCGGCGACGTCGGCCAGAGCGCCACGGCGTTCGGCAACATTCAGGACTCGTTGTCCTTCTTCCGCAACAACTATGACGCCTTCGCGGCTTTCCGGGCATCCATCATCCGGTTGCACGGTTTGGTTGACGCCAACGAAAAGGGCCGCGCACTGCCGACCATGCTGGTCAAACCCAGCGAAGAAACGACGGTTGAGCTTCGCGATGTCGAAGTCCGCACACCGGCCGGAGACCGGCTGATCGACCGGCTGGATGTTCAGCTGGACCAGGGCGACTCGCTGGTGATCACCGGCCGCTCCGGGGCCGGCAAGACCACGCTGTTGCGCAGCCTGGCCGAATTATGGCCGTACGCGTCAGGGACACTGTGCCGTCCGGAGGGCGACAACGCGACGATGTTCTTGTCACAGTTGCCCTACGTGCCGCTGGGCACACTGCGTACTGTGGTCTGTTACCCCAACTCGCCGGACGACATCTCCGATGACGAACTGCGCGACGTGGTGACCAAGGTGGTGTTGGCGCCGCTGATCGGCCGGCTGGACGAAGAGCAGGACTGGGCCAAAGTGCTTTCACCGGGCGAACAGCAGCGGGTCGCGTTTGCCCGCATCCTGCTGACCAAACCGAAGGCTGTCTTCCTCGACGAGGCCACCTCCGCGCTGGACGAAGGGCTGGAATTCGCGCTCTACCAACTCTTGCGGAGCGAATTGCCCGATTGCGTGGTGGTCAGCGTCAGTCACCGGCCCACCGTTGAACACCACCACGAGCAGGAGCTGCAATTACTGGGCGGCGGCCCGTGGCGACTGGGCCCGGTCGAAGAGGAGGAGACCGCGCCCGTCTAGCGCGCCTGCGCTGCCCCGGCGCGGCGGGCTGCGTGCGCTCCGGCGCGGCGCCCGAAGAACGAGCCCTCGCCCAGTTGGGTACCACTGGCGTAACCCTTGCCATCCTGGGCGATATTGGATGCACAAGCCCCGGCTGCGTACAAGCCGGGTACCGCCGTCCCGTCCTCGCGCAGCACTTCCCCATCCACCGAGGTGGCCAGCCCACCTATGGTGAAGCCGGCATACATGGCCTTGCCCAGCGACATGTCGAAGGCGCCCCATGGCCCTTTGTCCTGTGCGGCAAGGAATTCGGGTTGTTTGTGAAAATCCGGATCCTCGCCCCGGGCGGCATGGGTGTTGTAGCGGTCCAGCGTCGCGACCAGATTGCCCTCCGGAATGCCTAGGGCCGCTTCCATTTCCGGGACGGTTTCCCAGCCGTCGATCAGCGGAACCAGCGGCATCTTCGGGTGCTCGAGATGCGCCTCGTCGACGATGAGAAATGCGGTGCTGTCGGGCTGATCCATGATGAAACCGGCCGTTCTGGAATGGTATGAATCTTCGGCGACGAATCGCTGTCCCAGCTTGTTGACGACGAGCCCGGTCAGCAAGATCGACGGCGGGTACGGCGGCGCGGTAATGAAGATCTGATCCATGTGCTGGGTGGCACCGCCGGCCGATACCCCCATGCGGATACCCAGGCCGTCGTCGTAGGTATTGCCAAGCACGAACGGTTTCTCGGCCAGCTTCGGGGTGTATTTCGCTACCATGTCCGGGTTCATCACGAATCCCCCGGCAGCGATGATGACCGACTTGGCCTTGATTGCACCGGTTTCGGAGAACTGCTTCCACATCACACCAGTCACGCTGGCATCCGGACCCGAACCGTCCACGATGAGCTCGGTGGCGCCCGTCTCGTATCGGATCTGCACGCCGAGGTTTGCGGCCCGCTTCAGCAGTAGATCGATCACCATGCTCGCGCCACCGGTGTCGCCGGGCACTGGCACCTTATGCCCGCGTGGTGCAGGCACCGCCTCTTGCAGGAAGGGCCATACCTTCTCGTTGCCGGTGAACATCAATCCTTCGGTGTTGGGCTGAATTACCGCCTTGCCCGGGAAGTAGCTGCGCTCGAACTGAAAACCCAAGTCTTCCAGCCAATTGAAGTGCTCGACGCTGCCTTCGCAGTAGGCGCGAATCTTGGCGTGATCCGGCTCCCGCGAAACGGCAACCAGGTACTTGTACATCTCCTCCGGCGAGTCGGGGTGACCGGTGGCCCGCTGAACCGCTGTTCCGCCCCCGAGATAAAAGTGGCCGCCGGCCAGCGAGGTGGTGCCGCCCGCCGCGGCGGCGCGCTCGAGTACCAGCACTCGGGCACCAGCGGCGGCCGCGCTGACGGCGGCGCATCCGCCCGCGATACCGAAGCCGATCACCACCACGTCGACGTCATCGGACCACGAGGTCACGTTCTGCTTACTGACCGTTGCCGGAATCTCGGTGCTCATTGGCGCCGCTCTCCCCCGCGAGCGGGTGGTGCCCCCACCTCATGGCTTCGTCCCCCGCAAGCCCCGCAAGCGGGTGGGGGTACCTCCCACTTTTGGGGGCGTGCCCCCGCTGCATCGTCGCTGGCGCGGCTCAACCCTGCTCCCGTTTGATGTAGTCGTAGAACGCTTTCATGTCAGGCGAGATGTGGGCGATCTCCACGTACGGCACTGCCGCCTGTGGCGCTGACACATAGGCGAATTGGATTCCGCCCGGCATCACACCCTGCTGCACCACTGGGGCACCGTGTTCCGCGGCTTCGGCCAATGCCGCATCGAATCGCTCAGGGCTTTCAGCCTCCACGCAGATGTGGTGCAGACCCGGCCCGCATTCGGTCAAGAAGTCACTATAGATGTTATCCCTGCGGACCGGTTCGATCAGTTCCAACTGCATGTCACCGAGATAGCTCAGCGAGATGCTGGCGACGAAATCCGCCGGCTTGCCCCGGTAGCTGCACGTGTCGGGAGCAAACTGCACGTCGGGTATCCGCACCCACTTCCGCGCCCCTAACAAGCCGGTGAGAGCCGTTTCAGTGGCATCGAGGTGCTGGGTCACCCATGCGATCTGCGTCGGTGATTGAACGGAAAGGGCCATCGTCTCGCAGAATAGTCCAGCCGCTCTGCCGCCAGAAAGGGCCGGGGGCGACTTTGCCGCGAACAGCAGCCGCCGGCCCGGGGAAGCCGGGTGAACACGTTCTAATTCGAGCCGATCAATGCTGGCTCAGCACATCGACGAGCAGGCGCAGCGAAGCGTCGAACACGGCGGCGGCATCGGTCACGGTATCGGCGCCGTATTGCCCGAATACCTCGAGGCTGATGGCCCCCACGACTCCCGCCCACAGCAGAAAGCACTTGGCCACCACCCGATCGTCGCCGGGAAACCCAAATTCATGGCGAATGCGCTCGAAGTCTGACGACATCGGTTGGGGAGCAATATCATTCGTCAGCCGGATGTCGCCGGTCGCAATCCCGGCGGCCACGGCGTCGAAAAAAGCTGCCACGACGCGGGTGCCGACGCCGACCGTGCGCTCCGGCGGTGCGTGATATCCGGGAACGGGGCTGCCGTACAACAGTGCCCACTGGGCCGGATGGGCAACGGCCCACCGCCGCGCCGCGCGCGCGATCGCGATGACGTCGTCACTCCACAGGTCACCCACAGTCTGGCGGGCTTGATCGACCGCGTCGGCCAGATCGGAGTAGGCGTCAACCAGCAATAGGGTCAACAGCTCGTCACGGCTGGACACGTAGCGGTACACGGCCGAGGACACCACGCCCAGGTCGCGCGCTATCGCACGCAGCGACAGTCCGGCCGCGCCGCGATCCACCAGTTGGCGGCGGCCGAGTTCGACGATTCGCGCCTCGATCTGCTCGCGTGATTCCTGGCGTTTGCCCACGCGGCCAGTGTGGCACAACCGAGATCCCTGCTCTTGCTTTCTGGGCATGGCTGTGGCAGCGTGTGCGGCAAAGAGAGCACTGCTCTCGCAACTGCAGGGAGAGGACGCACGATGGCCACACGCTACGAAGAACCGAACCGGGTGGCACGCGCCGCCAACACGCTGATCCGGTGGCTGGCCGAGCTCGGGGTCAGCATCGCCGGCACCCAGGCGCTGCGTGTCCGCGGCCGCAAATCGGGCAGGCAGCGTGCGGTGGTGATCAACCTTTTGACCGTCGACGGCGTCGACTACTTGGTCTCGCCGCGCGGTAACTCGCAGTGGGCGCGCAATGTCAGGGCCGCGGGCGTGGTCGAGGTGGGCCCGCGCTGGCGCAGGCGATCCGCTCGGGTCACCGAGGTGCCGGATGCGGCCAAGCCCGAGGTGTTGAGGCGTTATCTAAAGCGGTGGTATTGGCAGGTCAAGGGCTACGTCGGCGGACTGACGCCGGACAGCAGCGACGAACAGATGCGCGCGGTCGCTCCCACGATCCCGGTTTTCGAGCTGGCGCCGAGCGGCGCGCCGCGCTGAATTGCCCTACCGGGGATTAGCCCGCACCCCGAGGTCCTCGCGGACCTCCTCCGAGGTGGCCCGCCACGACACCGCCGCCGGAAACTCACCCCACACGCTGTTGAAGATCCCGACGAGCTGTCCTGGGCCGCCATTGGGCGCCAGATAAACGGGCCCTCCGGAATCACCGTTGTGGCTCTGGACGCCATGGGACATGGTGAACCAGCCATTGTTCACGCTTTCCACCATCCCGCAGGTTTCACCCGTGCTCACGCCGAAATGGCAGACCGCCTGTCCGGGTGCCAGCGCGAGGGCGGGATTCGATATCAGCGGACGTCCACCCGGCAGCACGTTGATCGGTGTGACGTTGTTGTCCAGCACAATCGCCTCGTAGTCGGTGATCAACTGGTCGGTGGCCACCGTGGTGCCGCTGGGCGTGTTGTCTCGAAAGGCCGCCATGCGGCCGATGACGTTGCGGTCCTTGTCCGTAACGACGCCCCCGCCACTACGACAGTGTCCCGCGGTAAACGCGACTTTCAAGGCCGGCTCGACGTAGCCCAACGTGCAAACGCGGTTGTCCTGGTGAATCTCCATGCCGGGAAACACGACCACCGGGTCGGCTTTGGCGGTTACGGGCGGCAGCCATGCCGGATAGGCTGCGACGGCCATCGACGCGACGAATGCGCGCATAGCGAGGCGGCGCACCATGAACTCCGATCCGTCCGGGCCTAAATCTCGACCAAATTGAGATTACGGCGTGACCTTTCGTTACGCAGAAGTCTTCGCGGAGTCCGGCTCCGGCGTTACGGCCCGTTATGGCGATGCCGCCAGCGGGATGGCCGCATCGACGCGGCCCGCTGTGCACGGCGCCCACCCCGGCGGCCCGAAAACGTAGCCGAGGCGATCACGCAGACGGGTCGCCGACCGCCAGTCCCGGGCGATCGCCACGTACTCGCGCGTCTGCAGCTTCCAGATGTTGAAGGTGTCCACTTGCTTGGTGAGGCCGTAATGGGGCCGGAACAGCTCGGGCTGGAAACTGCCGAAGAGCCGATCCCAGATGATCAAGATGCCGCCGTAGTTCTTGTCGAGATACACCTTGTCCATTCCGTGGTGCACTCGGTGATGCGACGGTGTGTTGAAGACGAACTCGAATGGCCGCGGCAGCTTGCTGATGCGCTCGGTGTGGATCCAGAACTGGTAAATCAGGTTCAGTGACCAACTGAAAAACACCATCCACGGCGGAAGCCCCAAGAGCGGCAACGGAATCCACATCAGGATTTCGCCGCTGTTGTTCCACTTCTGGCGCAGCGCGGTGGCCAAGTTGTAGTACTCGCTGGAGTGGTGGGCCTGGTGCGTCGCCCAGACCAGCCGGACCCGGTGAGCCATGCGGTGGTAGGCGTAATACAGCAGGTCGACGCCGACGATCGCGATCACCCAGGTGTACCAGCGGGCCACCGAAAGGTGCCACGGCGCGAGGTAGGCATAGATCCCCGCATAGCCGAACAGGGCCAGCGTCTTCCACCCGGCCGTCGTGGCCACCGAGACCAGCCCCATCGAGATGCTCGCCACCGAGTCGCGGGTGAGATAGGCGCCGGCCCCGGGCCTCGCGTCCGCGTCGATGTGTTGCAGCTTGCGGGCCGCGGTCCATTCCAGGGTCAACAGCAACAAGAAAAACGGAATGGCAAACAGCACCGGGTCCCGCATCTGCGGGGGCAGCGCGGACCAGAACCCAGTGACAGCATTCACACGGATAGATTACGACCAACGTCCAACGCGGTGGGACCGCCCCAGATCGATGAGGTGTTGAGCACTTGACCGCTGTGTTGGTAATCGGCTCGGGGTTTGCTGGGTTATGGGCCGCGCTCGGCGCCGCCCGGCGACTGGACGAGCTCGCCGTGCCGGCGGGCACGGTCGATGTCACCGTGGTCAGCGCCAAACCCTTCCACGACATCCGGGTGCGCAACTACGAGGCCGACCTGACCCCCTGCCGCATTCCGCTCGGCGACCTGCTCGACCCGGTCGGCGTCGCCCACGTCACCGCGGAGGTGACCGCGATCGACACCGACGCCCGCACCGTCAGCACATCCGGTGGCGCGACGTACGGCTACGACCGGCTGGTGCTGGCGTCGGGCAGCCAGGTGTTCAAACCCAGCATCCCGGGGCTGCGGGAGTTCGGCTTTGATGTCGACACGTATGACGGCGCCGTGGCTCTGCAACACCACCTGCGACGGCTCGCCGACGGTCCCGCGAGCCCGGCGCCCGCGACGGTTGTGGTGGTCGGGGCCGGGCTGACCGGTATCGAAGCGGCCTGCGAAATGCCGACCAGATTGCGGCAGCTGTTCGCGGCCGGCGGCGTTACTCCCCGGGTGGTTCTGGTCGACCGCAACGATGTCGGGTCGGATATGGGCGCCCCGGCGCGTCCGGTAATCGAAGAGGCTCTGTCGGTCAACGGCGTTGAGACCAGGACGGGCGTGGGCGTCGCCGCGGTCAGCGAACAAGGTGTATCGCTGATAACGGGTGAGCAACTTCGGGCGGCCACGGTGGTGTGGTGTGCCGGCATGCGGGCCAGTTGGCTGACCGAGCAACTGCCGGTGGCGCGCGACCGACTGGGCCGGGTGCCGGTCGACGACTACTTGCGAGTGATCGGGGTGCCCGCCGTCTTTGCCGCGGGCGATGTGGCCGCTGCGCGGATGGATGACGAGCACCTCTCGGTGATGTCGTGTCAACATGGCCGCCCGATGGGCCGCTATGCCGGCCACAACGTCATCAGCGACCTGTTCGACAAGCCCATGCTGGCACTTCGGATCCCTTGGTATGTCACGGTTCTGGATCTGGGACCGGCGGGCGCGGTCTACACCGAAGGGTGGGACCGGATGGTGGTCTCGCGCGGCGAGCAGGCCAAGGTGACCAAGCAAACCATCAACACCCGACGGATCTATCCCCCGTTGACAAAAAGCCGCGCCGACCTGCTGGCCGCGGCCGCGCCGAAGTTACAGCTTCGGCCTTAACCACGACCATCTGTCTGAGCTTCATCGCCGGCATACCACTGCACCGCGTGGATTCCCGGTTGCAGAGACAGCTCCGCGACCAACCGCTCGAGACGGGCCGGGGCGTCGCCGTGCATGAGGACATGTGCACTCAACGTGCTTTCGTCGTCACCGAGCTGCCGGGTGTGAATACCCCGCAACATAATGCCGTTGCCGGCGGCGTGTTGGACGATCTGAGCGCGCGCATACTTCTCTTGTTTCGGGCGGCACAGCACCTGCACCAGGTAGGGCTGCATGCTTTCGTCTTCTTCGCCACTGTCGTCGTGGTCGATCAGCCGGCCGAGCGGCCGCCCGAACAAGTGAATGGCGATGACCACAAGGGTGCCGATCAACGTGAACACCAGATGTCCCGAAGCGGCAAGCACACCGATGGCGGCAGTGCACCATAACGTCGCCGCGGTGTTAAGGCCCCGAACGTTGGCCCCCTCGCGCAAAATCACCCCGCCGCCCAGAAAGCCGATTCCGGACACGACGTAGGACGCGACTCGGGTAGGGCTGGTGTCGGTGGTGGCGGCGGCATAGAGCACGAATAAGGTCGCCCCACATGCGACGAGGGCGTTGGTGCGCAAGCCGGCCCTACGCGCTCGCCATTGCCGTTCCAAGCCGATGAGAGCGCCGCAACCCACTCCGACCGCCAGCCGGAGCGCGAAATCAGCGACGCTGAGCGTCTCCAAAGACACTCCTTCCCCCGCGACCCAAAGACTTTGTACCCGCTAGCGATCCAGCATGACACTGGTGCGACCCGATGCCTTCGCGTGCAGCTAACCACTCATAGGTGAACGGTAGATGGACCATAACCGAACCAGACGCATGTTGGCCACGCCCGCGAAACCTGCGGGCGGCCAAATGGATGTGCCAGCATCAAACAACGCCGGGCCGAGTGACCCGGACCGGCTCCCGGTGCCGCGTTATCTCTTGTTGAGTTGCTGAGGGCAGTAATATTCCGCGGCTATCGCCAGGAACGAGGTTGCATGGTCGGTGGTGAGTCCGGGGTTTTGCGCTTTGAGTTCGTTGACCATCTGGGGGCCGTACTCCCCGTTGCCCATCGACTCACATACGGCTCTAGCGAACTGGACGGCCGCGTCCGGCGTCTTATAGGTGATACCCGCGCTCCGCAGCGACGCGAGAAAGCTCGACTCGTCGACGCCACCGGAATCGGGGTCGCCATGCGCTGGCGCGGCGAGTGTGATCACGGCGCAAACACCGATCAGCGTCACCAACAGCCTCATAGCCGGCGATTGTCTCATGCCGGGGTGTCGTGCGCAGCGCTGAATCGAGTTGGCTGGATCATGCTCTGGCTCAGCGGAACTCGGCGTCCGCCGCCCCGCTTCAGGCTTTGTTGAGTTGGTGTGGACAGTAGTACTTCGCGGAAATCATCGCAAAGTTGGACGCCATCTCCATGTCCATTCCCGGATTTTGCAACTTGATGTCGTGCACCAGCTCCAGGCCCGATTCGCCGTTGTTGAGGCACGAACACACCGCCCGGCCCGCCCCGACGGCCGCATCCGGGCTGGCAAAGGTGAAGCCGGCCTGATGCAGGGCGGCCAGGAAGGCGCCGTCGTCACCGTCCGGTACCGGCGGAGGATCGGCGTATGCCGGTGCGGCCAGGCCGATCGCGACCGGCACAACCAGGAGGGCCAGGAGCCGTTTCATTACTTACCTTCTCTTGTGGCAACGGAAAGGCGCCTTCGCGTTGGCGCGCCGTACGTTTCGTGGCCGATGGCGGCTCGATATCGAATCACGTTGGCTGTCAACCTAACTGGGCATCGGCGGGCAAGACTTTCGACTTGTCGCTCTTCTTCAGGTGCACCGCGTGGACGCCGGGTTTCTTCGCCAGCTGCTCGAGCAGGGCGTCGAGACCTTCCTGGTCGACGTTGTGGTGCTGCACGGTTTCGGGTTTTTCCGATATCTGCGCGACCAGACGCTTGAGTTGTTCGGGCGATTGCTGGTCTTTGAGGTCCTTGATCGGTTTCATCCGGTTGCGCACACTCGCACCCACCACGGTGGGCCCCCCGGAGCCGAGGGCGCTTCCCAGCATCCCCGCCATCCCCATCGAACTGAAAAGGCTGCCCTCACCGAGCGCGGCCGCAGGCACCGCCTCGGGCCCGGCGGCCGACAACGCGGCGGCAACCGTCCTGATGGCGGGCGTGGAGGTGGCCCAACTCGGCGGCACGGACAGCTTGCCCACCAAAGTGCCGGCATTGCCCATGCTCGCTATCGGGCTGATCGCGCTGTACAGCGTTCCGCGGCCGAAGCCCAACGCCCCTAG